>Ga0209181_10000422_pt1 | contig 78521 bp, 66 predicted proteins | sample MAT05_FD_187208 | JGI IMG/M metagenome (GOLD analysis project Ga0209181, IMG submission 187208) | Freshwater microbial communities from Lake Fryxell liftoff mats and glacier meltwater in Antarctica - MAT-05 (SPAdes) (version 2) | ecosystem: Environmental > Aquatic > Freshwater > Ice > Liftoff... | reverse complement strand
CCTGGTCCCAGCCGTAGACCGCGTAGCCCAGACGCTCGATGGCGCGCGCCATCGGCGACAGGGCCTCATCGCCCATCCCGAATCCGGGCAGGAACATCACCGGATGGCCATCGCCCGGCGGCAGCGAACGCAGCTGAGGTGCGCCGAGCAGGAAGCTCGCGACCTCCAGCGGCGCGCGCAATTCGCCGAGCAGCTGACGCAGGTCGGGGGCGGCGATCGGGCTACGGGATTTAGGCATGCGTGGGACGGTGGGGCTGTGGACTGCGGCGGGCACTGTATCGGTAACTGCGCGAGTGGATCGATGTTCGTGGTTGCTGCGGGCAGTGCCGCAGACTGCGCCAGCCTGGCGATTCCGCAGTCGCTGCCAGGCCAGCTCCCACAGCGCGATCGGCGAATTGCACGAGCCTTGGGTGTTGCGGTCGCCGGCATGCCGGCTCCCGCAGGCGCTTGCGGCAAGCCTTGGCGCGTCGAAGCGCCGTCTTGCAAGACTCGCGATGGCGGCGCTTGCTCGCTGTGGGAGCTGCCATGGCAGCGACTGGGCCGCCCGGATGATGCTGCGCCCGCCGCGATCAGGCAGTCCGATATGCAGTCACGACTGCCGACGCGTTGCGGCCGTTGCCGTCTTGACCACCGCGGACAAGGTTGCCGCATCGGCATACGGCAGCAGCAGATGGTGCGCATCCATCGCGGCGGCCAGGCGACTGGCCTGCGGCTGCGCGCGCGGCGAGATGTCGATGAACAGTGTGGTGACGGCAGCCGCGCGAATGCGTTGCGATGCGGCCAACGCGTCGGCCTGGGCGCGTTCGCGGCCCCCGCTGCCGTCGCGCGCCACATTGGCCTGGCCGTCGGTGAGCAGCACCAGCGTGGCGGTCTGGCCAGCGCGCCGAACCTGTTCGACCAAGGCAACCGCCGCATCGATCGCGGTCGCCAGCGGGGTGCCCGCGCCACCGGGCATGCCGGCGAGACTGCGCTTGGCGCGCAGCAGCGAGCGCGTCGGCGGCAGCACCAGCTCGGCCTCGCGGCCGCGGAACGAGATCACTGCGACCTGGTCGCGCCGCACCTAGCATTCGGCCAGCAGCAATGCGACCGCGCCTTCGGCTTCTGCGAGCCGATTCAGTGCCGAGGAGCCGGAGGCGTCGACGACGAAGATCGTGGTGGTCTGGGTGCGCTGCTTGTAGCGGGTGATGTGGAAATCCTCGCGCCGGATCTCGACCGGCCGCGGCTTGCGCGCACCCGTGGTTGCGCGCCGGATGGTCTGCCACGGGGCCGCGGCGCGCAGGGTCTCGATCAGGTTCAGGCGCACGCCCGCGCGCGGCTCGCCGCGTCGCGCACCAGTCGGGCGGCCGCGCAGCAGCGACTGCTGCAGCGCACCCGCGCGACCATCCGAGCGCACCCTTGAGGCGCTACTCGCACCGAGTCGCAGTCGTTCCAGCAGGCCTTTCGGGATCGCTGCAAGTGCGGCGGCCAACAGCAGTTCTTCGGGCACGGCATCGGAGCGTTCGGTCTGCTCGGGATCGGCCGGCGGATCATCGGGCGCATCGCCGCTCGGCGGTTCCGGCGGCGCTGGTTCGGCAGGCTCCGGCGGCGGATCCGACTGCTCGGCCTCGGGCTCGCTGTCTTGATCGGGCTGCGGCTGCGGCAGCACGGTGGCGCGCGGCGCGAGCACCAGGCGTGCGGCTGTGGCGGCATCGTTGTCGTCGACTGCGGTGCGTCCGTCGAGTGCGGCCAGCACGCAGGCTGCGCGCGCCGCGATCAGCGAGGCGCGGATCGATGCGATGCCCAGCTTCATCGCCGTGACGCACAGCGCCCGGCGCGGCGCGTCGTCGATGCGCACTGCAGGCAGGCAGGCGCGTGCCTGCGCGATGTCGACGCCGCGCTCGCGCCGCAGATTGGCGGTCGCGGCTGCGGGAATGCGCAGTCCGCTGAAATCGAGCAGGAAACCCAGACGATCGAGCAACGCCGCGCGCGGACGCTCGTCAGCGTCGACGCCCTCGTCGAGCGCGATCACGCCGAAGCGGGTCGCGGTGCGCAGCGCCAGCCCATTGCGCTCGAGCACGATCTCACCGGTATCGATCACCGCGCAGATATGCGCCACAGTCGCGGCCGGGAAGCGTTCGACCATCGGCAGCACCACCAGACCGCCGTGAGCCTCGGCGAGCAGTCCGCGCGGTGCGACCGGGCGACCGGCGCTCAGGGTGGCGGTGAGATCCAGCCCACCGAGCAGCCGATCGGTGGCGACATGCGCGGGAATGCGCCGCAGCGGCTCGTGCGTCGGCAGCCAGCCGCGCAGCATGTCCAGCCACTGCTCGCGCGCCGAGCCGTAGGCGGCGCGAATGCACACGCCACCCAGACCGGCGGGATCGACTGCCACCAGGCTCGCCCCCAGGGCAGCGTCAAGCCAGCGCGGATCGTCCTCGTGGTTGGCCAGGGCTCGGCTCAGGCGCCGAACAGCTGCACGATCGCGCGCTCGACGCGTACGCTGGAGCCGGAATCGTCGGGCGGATCGCGGCGCATGCGATGACGCAGCGCGCTCGGTGCCACGCGCCGCAGATGCTGATCGGTCACCGCGGGGTCGCCATCGAGGCTTGCCAATGCGCGCGCCGAGCGGATCATGGTCAGCTCGCCACGCAAACCGTCGGTGCCCAGCGCCATGCACAGTCGGGCGGCACGCTCGATGGCCGCATCGGGCACCTGCACTGCGGCCAGATGCTCGCGTGCCTTGGTGATCCGCCGACGCACGCGGTCTTCGTCTTTTTTCCAGTGGCTGATGAACGCGCTGCGGTCGCGCTCGAAATCGTCGCGCCGGCGCACCACCTCGACCCGCGACGGCAGGTCGGTCGGGGTTTTCACTTCCACCGACAGGCTGAAGCGATCGAGCAGCTGCGGACGCAGCTCGCCTTCCTCCGGATTGCCGCTGCCGATCAGCACGAAACGCGCCGGATGGCGCACCGAAAGGCCCTCGCGCTCGACCAGGTTCTCGCCCGCTGCGGCCACATCGATCAGCAGGTCGACCAGGTGATCCTCCAGCAGATCGACCTCATCGACGCACAGGAACCCACGGTTGGCGCGCGCCAGCAGTCCCGGCTCGAAGGCCTTCACGCCCTGCGACAGCGCACGCTCGAGATCGAGGGCGCCGACGACCCGATCCTCGGTCGCACCCAGCGGCAGATCAACCACCGGCACCGCAATGCGATGCGCTTTGATGTGCGTACCGGGCTCGTGCTTGCGGCACTGCTCGCACCAGCTGCCCGGCGCCTCGGGATCGCATCCATACAGACAGCCGACAACGGCATTCATCTTCGGCAGCAACGCTGCCAACGCGCGCATCGCAGTCGACTTGCCCGTACCGCGATCGCCGAACACCATCACCCCGCCGATGCTGCCATCGACCGCTGCGATCAGCAGTGCAACTTCATTTCTTCCTGACCGACAATTGCCGAAAACGGGAAAGGCTGTGCCATGCTCTATGCGGTCCAGCAGGCTACCGATGCGAGGGCGCCAGCCTGACCCAGCGGCTGGCCGCCGTGCCGATGACGCACGAGATTGAACCTCCAACTCTACCGGTCCTCCCCGTGATTGCAGACCCCCGCCAGCGAGTCGCCTGAGGCCATGGACTTCACTTTTGCCCGGCTTTTGCTGGCGCTGTTCGCATTGGCTGCGATCACCACGTCCGTATGGGAACTGCGAGCCCAGCGCGAGGGACTGGTGCTCGAGCGCGCGCAGGTCGGCAGCATTCCGATCACGGTGTTCCGCCAGCCCACGCTGGAACGCGCACCGGTGGTGGTGGTGGCGCACGGCTTCGCGGGCTCGCAGCAACTCATGCAGCCGGTCGCCACCACGCTCGCGCTCGACGGCTACCTGGTGGTGACCTTCGATTTTCCCGGCCATGGGCGCAATCCGGACGCGCTGGCTGCCGGCATGTCCGACGTGCCCGCGATGCGCGGCGACCTGCTCGACAGTTTCGATCGGGTCGTCGCCCACGCGCTTGCCCTGCCGCAGTCCGACGGGCGTCTCGCGGTGCTCGGCCACTCGATGGCCGCCGATGTGGTGGTGCGCTACGCGGATGCGCATCCGAATGTGCAGGCGACCGTGGCGCTGTCGCTGTTCCTGCCGCAACCGCAGACCTTCCGTCCGCGCAACCTGCTGATCGTCGACGGCGCACTGGAGCCGGCGATGCTGCGCGAGCAGGCCTTCACCCACCTCGGGCTTGCCGCAGGCGAGCAAGCCGCCACTGCGGTGACCTATGGCAACTTCGACGACGGCAGCGCGCGGCGGGTGTACTTCGCGCCCCGGGTGGAGCACATCGGCGTGCTGTACAGCGCACGCACGCTGCGCGAGTCGCGGGCGTGGCTGAACGCCGCCTTCGAGCGCACCGGCAACTCGGGCGCTGTCGACATCCGCATCGTGTGGTTGATTGTCCTCGCCATCGGCGTGGTGCTGCTGCCGTGGCCATTGCTGGCCTATCTGCCACCGGTGGCGAGCCTCGCGTCGCGGCGCCCGGTCGCGTGGCGCTCGCTGTTTGTCCTCGCGCTGGCACCCGCGCTGCTCACCCCGCTGATCCTGTGGAAGCTGCCCACCGATTTCCTGCCGCTGCTGCTGGGCGACTACCTCGCAGCCCACTTTCTGGTTTACGGCCTGCTCACGGCACTGGGGCTGTGGTGGCTGCAGCGCGGACGCGAGGCCAGCGGGCTGGTCGAGTTCGATCGCACCCAATTCGTGATGGCGTTGATCATCGTGCTTGGCTACAGCGTGCTGATGATCGGGATAAGCATCGACCAGCACGTGATGTCGGTGATGCCTGCACCGTGGCGGCTGCCGCTGGTCGCCGCGATCGCGATCGGCACCCTGCCCTACTTCGTCGCCGACGAATGGCTGACCCGCCGAATCGCCGCGCGCCGCGGCGCCTACCTGCTGACCAAGGCGTGCTTCCTGCTGTCGCTGGCGCTGGCGATCGCACTGAATCCCGCGCAGCTGTTCTTCCTTGCCATCATCGTGCCGGCGATCCTGCTGCTGTTCGCCGTGTACGGATTGTTCAGCGCCTGGACCGGTCGCCACACCGGCCACCCGCTGGTCGCCGCGGTCGCCAACGCAGTGGTGTTCGCGTGGTTGATCGCGATGACTTTTCCGCTGGTCGATTGAGCGCGAGTGTGTGCTGCGCTGAACGCGGCGCACTCGAGGACGGATATACGGCTGTGTCGCGCACGCCGCGCACGCGTCATTCGCGCGGGGCAGGTAGCATGGGCGCATGCTTCGTGCCGCCGCCAGCCTGTTCTTCTACGCGCGCTTCTTCAGCCGCTTCAGCGCGGTCGGGCTGCGCAAACGCAGCGCGCAATGGCAGCCGTTCACGGCCGACCTGCACGGCCAGACCTGGGTGGTCACCGGCGCCAGCGGCGGCATCGGGCAGGCGATCGCGCTGGGTGCCAATGCACGCGGCGCGCAAGTCATCGTGGTGGCGCGCGACCCGCAGAAGCTGGCTGCCGTGCAGTTGGCAGCGGCGCACCCGGAGCGGCTTGCATGTTGGCCGGTCGACCTCTCGCTGGTTGCCGCGACCCGCAAACTGGCCGCAGCGCTGGCCGCGCGACAAGGCGGTGTGACTGTGTTGGTCAACAATGTCGGCGTGCTGCGCGACGACTACAGCCGCACCGCCGAGGGGCTGGAGACCTCGTTCGCGACCAACCTGCTCAACCATTTCGTGCTGACCGAAGCGCTGCACGCCGAGGGCGCGCTGCAGCCGGCGGGCGTGGTGATCAACATGAGCTCGGGCGGCATGTATGGCGCCGCGCTGGATCTGTCGACCATCGCCCGCAATGCGGCGGCCGAGCACGATGGCATGGCGGCCTACGCGCAGCACAAGCGCGCGCAGGTCGAACTGACCCGCTGGTGGAACCAGCAATGGCAGGGGCGCCCGACCGCGCACGCGATGCATCCGGGCTGGGTCGACACCGACGGTGTGCGCTCATCGCTGCCCACTTTCCGCGCAGCACTGCAGCGCCAGTTGCGCCACCCTGAAGATGGCGCCGACACCGCGCTGTGGCTCGGCGCGACCCGGCCGGCAGTGGCCGCAGACGGCGGAATCTGGCTCGATCGGATACGCGATCCCGAGCACGAGTTCGGATTCACCCGCAAGGCGAAGACCGGTGTCGATGCGCTGGTGGCGTTCCTGCGCGAAACCGCCGCGCGTATCCCGTAGCGGGGCGCCGAGCGGGTCGTTGATGGGCGCGGTCGCTGCCACGCCACCGAGATTTTCCACCCTCGATATTTGCAACTGTCGCGCGACTGCCACCACGGTGGAGCGCAACGGCAACTGCGACTCGACCAGCATCAGGGTCCACGGCGGATTTTCGTGCGGGCTCATCACGCTGCCGCCGCGGGCTTGCCCAGCTCCTCCAGCACCAGCTCGCGCAGTGCGATCAGGATCGCCTGATCGAGCGGATCGAACGACCGCGGCTGCTGGTCGATCAGACACAAGGTGCCGACCGTCGCGCCCGATGGCAGCTGCAGCGGCGCGCCGCAGTAGAAGCGCACGTGCGGTGGCCCGGTCACCTGTGGGTTGTCGGCGAAGCGTGCATCGCGTGCCGCATCCTCGATGATGAACAGCTCCGACTGGGTGATGACGTGGCCGCAGAACGACACCGCGCGCGCGGTCTCGCAGGCATCCAGCCCGACCTTGGCCTTGAACCACTGGCGGTGCTCATCGACGAGGCTGATCAGCACGATCGGCATCTTGAATTCGCCCGCCGCAAACTGCACGATGCGGTCGAAACGCTGTTCCGGCGGCGTATCGAGGATCAACAACCCGTGCAGCGCCTTGAGGCGCTGCACATCGTCGGGGGGGATCGGGGCGGGAATCATGGGGTGCAGGCCGGAGATCAGCACAGGGTCAAAGCGGGGCGGCGGCGCGCGTCGGACTGCCCCTGGTGCATTTCAGGTTTGGCCAGCGTTGCGGTCCTCCCACCTGCGCGGACGCGGCATTCGCCTGCGCTGGTCACAGGCGCCGCGGTGGATCGTCTTGGTAACTGGCGGCGGCCGCTCCGGCCTGCCCAGCGGAGAATCCGATGTCCCCGACGCGCCCCCGCTCCAACCGTGGCCTGACCGCCGTGCTGATCGGTGTTTTCGCGGGCTACGCGGTATTGGGCTTTTTGCTGTGGCTGCAGAACGCCTATTTGATGGTGCTCATCATGTCCATCTGCGCGCTGGGCCTGGCGCTGAGCGTAGGCGACCGCCGCGGACGGCGTGGGGCGTGCGCGGCCACCGCAGCCGACGATGCGCCGGCAGAGTGAGGCTGGCTAGCCAGTCAATGCAGCGCTCGCGTTCGACGCTGCCATCACGCAGCGCATCCGAATGTGGGGTCGGCAGCTCGCCGGCTTTCGCCACGCCCGGTCCGATGCCGTGTTGATCGTGTACCGTCACGACCGAGTCGCCGTTGCCGGCATGCTGCGGCGATGCGGGCACTGCATGCAGCGCATGCAATAGCCGCGCAAGCGTGGAGCACACGATGGCACTGCAAGTCGCCCTGCCCCTGCCCGTTGCCCGGCTCCACGCCGCGGCTGCAGGCGATCCGCGGGCGTACACCGAGCTGGTGCTACGCGTGCAGAACACGTTGACCGCAATCGCGCTGGCGATCGTACGCGATGGGCCCGCCAGCGAGGACATCGCGCAGGAAGCATTCCTGCGCTGCTGGCGCGAACGCGGCCAGCTGCGCGCGGCAGAAAGCATTCTGTCGTGGCTGCGGCAGGTGACCCGCAATCTGGCTCGCGATCACTTGCGCAGCATGGCGGTCCGCGCGCCACTGCATGCGCGGGTGGTGGACGCCGAAGCCGTGGCCGACGAGGCCCTGTCGCCGGACCGCGCATTGGACGCGATGCACGAGCGCGCGCTGTTGCGCGATGCGATCGATGCGCTGCCGGAGGATTCGCGCGAAACCTTGCTGCTGTACTTTCGCGAGGGCGAGGATGCCGAAGCGGTCGCGAGTCTGCTGGGACTGAGCGCGGTCGCGGTGCGCAAACGCATCTCGCGGGTGCGCCAGCGGTTGCGTGCAGACATGCTTGCGCGATTGCGCAACGTGGCGATCGTCAGCGCGCCGGCGGCGGGCTTCGGCGCCGCGATCGGTGCGGCACTGATCGGCGCTTCGGCGCCGGCGGCCGCTGCAGTGACCTTCGGGGTGTCTTCGGCTGCGGCCAGCAGCGGGAAAGGGCAGTGTCGGTGGTGCTCTCGGGCGTGCTGGCAGGACTCGCGATAGGCGTCGCCGGCGCCCTGCTTGGGGTGCGCCTGCGCAGCGCCGGCAGCGTGCTTGCAACCGACGCATGCATCCGCGTTGCCGCATCGTGGTTTGCGATCTCCGCCAGCGTGATCATGATGACCGGCATGCTGCAGCTCGGCCGCGGAGGCGCATTGGGTGGGTGGGCACTGAGCGGGCTCTTCGCGCTGTCGCTGGCCAGCGGTGCATTGTTTGCGCGATTCGTGCCGTGGCTGATGATTCGTCGCGGCTACCGCCCGGGCGCGCCGTCGAAATCCTCGATGGCGTTCATGTGGGCGGCCATCGTGCTCGGCGTGTGCGCGGGGGCGATCGGCTACGCCGTCGCCGCACGCTGGTTCGCAGCCTGATCCGCGGCGCTGGTCGAAGTCAGGGTTTGCGCGCCGGCGGGAGTGCAAACAGACACACTTTTCTGGAGCCCCGAAGACTGCAACCGATGATGGATGCATCCGAACCCCGAGTCGCTGTACGGATTCGAGCACCGGGCACCTGGCGCACTTCGATATCGGTCACGACAAACACCGCATGTCGAAGGAATTCATTCAGATACGCATCGGCACGCCGATTGCTCTGGGTGCTGGAACCAGCGGACACGCCGATCAACGAATTCCGCATCGCTACACGCAACCTGCTGCGCCAGCCCGGGTTCCTGCTCACCACGGTCCGTCATCCTTGCCGACCCGCAGATGGCAGGCAGTGGACAGGATCGCCGCGAACGTGGGGGCGATCCGGACGACTCCGGGATTTCGCAGCGATGCCGTGGTCGCGAGTGCTCGTTGCGCAGGCGCGGTGAGGCCGGAGGGAATCTGCTCCGGTGATTGCGCGAAGTGACCTGACCTAGCGCGATAACGCCGCGAAGTGACCCGCTTTGCGGCGCAGCGAGTGCCGCGACTAGACTGGGCAACCGTTCCAAGCCCGGTGCGTGGAGATTGCAGTGCGCAAGTCATTGAAAGACAGCCGTGTGGCGGTGATCGGCCTGGGCTACGTGGGCTTGCCGCTGGCGGTGGAGTTCGGGCGTCAGATTCCGACGCTGGGCTTCGATATCGCCAAGCCCCGGATCGCCGCGCTGCGTGCCGGTCACGACCATACGCTGGAAGTGTCCGAGGCCGAGCTGAAGGCCGCAGATAAGCTCACGTTCGCCGACGATCCCGCTGAATTGGCCGCTTGCGATGTATTCATCGTGACGGTGCCGACGCCGATCGATGCCTACAAGCGGCCCGATCTGGGCCCGCTGGAAGCGGCCAGTCGCACGGTGGGGCGCGTACTCAAGCGCGGCGACGTGGTGGTCTATGAGTCCACCGTGTATCCGGGCGCGACCGAGGAGGTCTGCGTGCCGATCCTCGAAGCCGAGTCGGGGCTGCGCTTCAATGTCGACTTCTACGCGGGCTACAGCCCGGAGCGGATCAACCCCGGCGACAAGATCCATCGCCTGCCGACGATCATGAAGGTCACCTCGGGCTCGACGCCTCAGATCGCCGACTTCGTCGATGACCTGTATCGCCTGATCGTGACCGCCGGCACTCACAAGGCGTCCAGCATCCGGGTGGCGGAAGCGGCCAAGGTGATCGAGAACACCCAGCGCGACGTCAACATCGCGCTGATCAACGAACTGGCATTGATCTTCCATCGGCTCGGCCTGGACACCCAGGAAGTGCTGGAAGCCGCTGGCACCAAGTGGAATTTCCTGCCGTTCCGGCCCGGTCTGGTCGGCGGCCACTGCATCGGCGTGGACCCTTATTACCTGACCCACAAGGCGACCGAGATCGGCTATCACCCGGAGATGATCCTCGCCGGACGCCGGATCAACGACGAGATGGGTCGCCACGTCGCCCAGCGCGTGATCAAGCTGATGAACCAGCGCCGGGTGCACGCGGCCGATGCCAAGGTGCTGATCCTGGGCCTGACCTTCAAGGAAAACTGCCCGGATCTTCGCAATACGCGGGTGGTCGACGTGGTTGCGGAGTTCAAAAGCTACAACGCCGAGGTCGATGTCTACGATCCGTGGGTCGATCGCGCCGAAGCCAAGGCCGAGTACGGCTTCGAGCTGCTCACGGAACTGCCGCAGGCGCACTATGACGCGGTGATCCTGGCCGTATCGCACCACCAGTTCATCAGCATGGGCGCGGCCGGCATCCGCGCGCTGGGCAAACCCGGCGCGGTGCTGTTCGACGTCAAGCAAGTCCTGCCCCGCGATGCGGTGGACGGTCGCCTGTGAGGGTCCTGGTCACCGGCGCTGCGGGCTTCATCGGTGCCGCCCTGACGCACCGGCTGCTCGACCGTGGCGACACGGTGTTCGGTTACGACAATCTCAACCCGTACTACGACGTGCGGCTCAAGCACGCGCGACTGCAGCGGCTGACCGCGCGCGATGGGTTCCAGCACGCAGTGGCCGATCTGGAAGACGCAAGCGCACTGGCCGCCGCCTTCGACGCCTTCCAGCCGCAGCGGGTGGTCAACCTCGCAGCGCAAGCGGGCGTGCGCTACTCGCTGGAGAATCCGCGCGCCTATATCGATGCCAACATCGTGGGCTTCCTCAACATCCTCGAAGCCTGTCGCCATCGTGGTGTCGAGCATCTGGTGTACGCCTCATCGAGTTCGGTGTACGGGGCCAACCTCAAGCTGCCGTTCTCGGTGCGCGACAGCGTCGACCATCCGGTCAGCCTGTATGCGGCGACCAAAAAAGCCAACGAGCTGATGGCGCACACCTACAGCCATCTGTTCGCGCTGCCGACCACGGGCCTGCGCTTTTTCACCGTCTATGGCCCGTGGGGCCGGCCCGACATGGCGCTGTTCGTGTTCACCCGCAACATCCTCGAAGGCAAGCCGATCGATGTGTTCAACCACGGCCATCACACCCGCGATTTCACCTACATCGACGACATCGTCGAGGGCGTGATCCGCACCCTCGATCGGGTGCCGGGCCCGGACCCGGATTTCGATCCGGCGTCGCCGTCGCCGGCATCCTCGAGTGCGCCCTATCGGGTGTACAACATCGGCAACAACCAGCCGGTGCAGCTGTCGCGCTACATCGAAATCATCGAAACCGCGCTCGGCCGCCAGGCGATCAAGAACCTGCTGCCGCTGCAGCCCGGCGACGTGCCGGATACCTATGCCGACGTCGACGAGTTGATACGCGATACCGGCTACAAGCCCGGCACCCCGATCGAGGCCGGTGTGGCGCGGTTCGTGGCGTGGTATCGCCAGTTCTACGGCGTATGACGCGCATGGACGGCCACTGCGAGGGCGATGCGGCAAGCGACGCGGCCGCCTGCGAAGTGGCGGTGGGCAAGCGCGCGCAAATCGGCATCTTCGGCACCGACTGGTCGACGCCCGAGGGCACCGGCATCCGCGACTACATCCACGTCGACGATCCTGCCCGCGCGCAAACGGCCGCGCTGGCCGATCTGCGCGCGGGCGGCCGCAACGAGACGCTCAACTGCGGCTATGGCCACGGCGCCTCCGTGCGCGAGCTGCTGGCCGCAGTCGGGCGCGCCGAACGGCGCACCGATCCGTGCGCTCGAGCAGCCCCGCCGCGCCGGCGATGCCGGCGAGCTGATTGCGCGCGCCGAGCGCATCCGGCAGGTGCTCGACTGGACGCCGCAGCACGCCGACCTCGACTTCATCGCACGCACCGCACTCGCGTGGGAGCGCCGCTTGCTGGCGCGCGGTGGTGCATGAACGCGCCTGGCGTCCTCGGGCGCATGCTGTCGCGCCCGTAAATTGCCATGCCGCTACCGACGCGCACGCCACTGCCGCCCGCGACAATGCACCATCGCTGCTTTGCCGAGGACACCATCCATGTGCGGAATCGTCGCTGCCACCGCCAACCGCGACATCGTGCCGATCCTGATCAACGGCCTGAAGGCACTGGAGTACCGCGGTTACGATTCTGCCGGTATCGCGGTGCTCGATCCCGGCGCCCTGCAGCGTCGCCGCGCCAAGGGCAAGGTGCGCGACCTGGAGGCGCTGCAGGCCTCCGACCCGGTGCACGGCCACACCGGCATCGCGCACACCCGCTGGGCCACGCACGGCGTGCCCAATACGGTCAACGCGCACCCGCATGTCTCGCGCGACGATGTATCGGTGGTGCACAACGGCATCATCGAAAACCACGAGGCGTTACGCTGCGAGCTCACGGCCGCAGGCTATGAGTTCACCTCCGAGACCGATACCGAGGTGATTGCGCACCTGATTCACAGCGGACTGGCCCGCGGACTGTCGCTGCTGGCCGCGACCCTTGCCGCGGTGAACCGGCTGCATGGAGCCTACGCGATCGCGGTGCTCAGCCAGAGCGCGCCGGGTCATGTCATCGGGGCGCGCCGCGGCAGCCCGCTGCTGGTGGGTGTCGGACAGGGCGAGAACTTCCTCGCCTCCGATGTGCAGGCCCTGATCAAGCAGACCCATCGCTTCGTGTATCTGGAAGAGGGCGATGTGGTCGAGATCACCTGCGATGGTTTTGCGGTGTACGACCTCGCGGGTGCGCCGCTCGATCGGCCGGTAAAGACCACCGAGCTCACCGCGGATTCGGTCGAGCGCGGTGAATACAAACACTACATGCTCAAGGAAATCCACGAGCAGCCCGAGGCTGTCGCGCGCACGCTGGAAGGCCGCATCGCCGGCAACCGGATCCTGCCCAACATCTTCGGCGTCGATGCCGATGCGCTGCTGGCGCGGGTGAAGAACATCCACATCATCGCCTGCGGCACCAGCTATCACGCAGGCCTGGTTGCGCGGTACTGGTTCGAAGCGCTCGCCGGCCTGCCCTGCGTGGTCGAAGTCGCCAGCGAGTATCGCTATCGGGCCGGCGTGGTGCCGGCCAACACGCTGTTTCTGGCCATCTCGCAATCCGGCGAGACCGCCGACACGCTGGCGGCACTGCGCGAGGCTCGCAACCGCGGCTACCTCGGTGCGGTGGCGATCTGCAACGTGCCCGAATCCTCGCTGGTGCGCGAGTGCGACCTGGTGCTGATGACGCGCGCGGGTCCCGAGATCGGCGTGGCCTCGACCAAGGCGTTTACCACCCAGCTGACCGCGCTCGCGCTGCTGGTGCTGGAACTGGCGCGCGTCAGCGGCATGGAGCCCGAAAAGTACGAGCGACTGGTCGCACAGCTGGCCACCCTGCCGCGCCTGATCGGCGAGGCACTGACACTCGAAGCGCAGGTGCGCACGCTGGCCGAGCGCTTCGTCAACAAGCACCACGCGCTGTTCCTGGGTCGCGGCGCGCACTGGCCGGTGGCGATGGAAGGCGCATTGAAGTTGAAGGAGATCTCCTACATCCACGCCGAGGCCTATCCCGCCGGCGAGCTCAAGCATGGGCCGCTCGCGCTGGTCGACGAGGACATGCCGGTGATCGCCGTGGCGCCGAACAACCAACTGCTGGAAAAACTCAAATCCAATCTCGCCGAAGTGCGCGCACGCGGCGGCGAGCTGTTCGTGTTCGCCGATGCCGCAGCCGGCATCACCGAGGACCCGCAGCGCGGCGCCCTGCTGCGGGTCAACTCCGGCGGCAATTTGATCGCACCGATGGTGTTCACCGTGCCGCTGCAGCTGCTGGCCTATCACGTGGCCGTGCTCAAGGGCACCGACGTGGATCAGCCGCGCAATCTGGCCAAGTCGGTGACGGTGGAGTAACGCCGGCACAGCGTAAAAGCTGCGCGGGGTCGAGCGTGACCCCGCGCAGCGGCTTTTGCCGTGATGTGATGGTACCAACCACACACGGGGAGAATGCGATGCGAATTCCGATGATCTTGCTGTACGCCACCGTTGCCACTGTTGCCACTGCTGCCATCTGCACCGATGCCTTGGCCAAGGCCTCCGGTCAGGTAGGCGACTGGACGGTGGTCGATGCGATCGCCGTACGCGATGACAGTGGCATCCGCATTGTGGTCAGCGACAAGCCGTTCGATCGCGCGGGCATTGCTGCCGATCTGCGCTTGGACATCAGCGATGCCGCCGCGCATGAGGACAGTGCACAGGCCAACATGCTGAGCCTGTACATCGACGACGACGGCACGCTGTCGAGCCTGGGCGTCGGCGGCTCGTCGTCGTACAGCAGCGACATGGAGGGTGCACTGACGCTGCGCAGCCGTTCGGCGGATGCGATCGCCGGCCGTTTCGACTATGACGCGATGAAGTTCGATTTCGAACTGCCGTTGTGGGCCAATGGCGCGATTCCGCGCGTCGGTGCTGCACTCGCTGTCGATGGCGGCGAAGCAGGCAAGGCTCTCTCGGCCTACCTTGCGGCAGTCAAGGCCAACAACTTCGATGCGTTTGTGGCGCTTTCGCCGCCGCAATGGCGCGAATCGATGAATGCCTCCAAAGCGAAGGGCGAAGGCCAGCTGGAGATCGACGCGGTGACCTCCGAGTTGCCACAGGCGCTCAAGATCATTGGCGGACATGGCGAAACCGAGCGCGCGTGGATCGATCTTTCGGCCACCCGTGAAGGCAAGGCCGTCAAGGCGGTAGCCACTCTGGAGCGCGACGCGGGCGGCTGGTACGTGCGGCGGATCGAAACGCTGAAGTAGCCCTCGCGCATCGGGACGATGCCGCAGAACACAAGCGGCGGAGGTCGCTCTCCGCCGCCGAGACTGCGTGTTGCACGCGGTGCGTACAGCGCCGGTAGCGCTTACTGGCGCGTTGCGGTCGGGAAATCGACCTTGTCGATTGCATGGATTACGGCGTTGCTGGCCCCGATACTGCCGTGCGTGACGTGCGCACCATCGATGCTGACCATGTCGCCGTCCAGCACGATTGGGGCTGCGTGGCCGTTGACGGTTGCGCTCGTCTTCAGCTTGCCGACTTCGGCGGCGCTGGAGCGTCCTGCGGCAACAGGATAGGCCAGGATCGAGGCGAGCTGCTGGTTGTTTTGCGGCTTGCGCCGGCGGTCGAGAGTTTCGGCCGGCAGCTTGGCGAATGCAGCGTCGGTCGGTGCAAACACCGTGAACTGGCCGCGGCCGAGCAGGGTGTCGGTGAGGCCTGCCTGTCCGACGGCTTTGCCGAAGGTCTTGAACGAATTTTTCGCAGCGGCGGTATCGAGCAGGTTCTTGCTGTTCGGCATGGTTTGGCCATGCACGGTCATGTTTTTGGTATGCGTTGGATTCTGGTACGCCAGATGGCGCATCGGGAGCGGCCGTGGCCGAGACTTCCGCATGGTGCGCAAGCGGGATTCTCGGTACCGACCGGGCATCTGGCCGCAATGCGATCGAGAGGCGCAAACTGATAAACAAGCGCGTAATCCGCACACACGCTCGTTCGTCATTTTCGCGGTCCACAACAAATCATTCAGCCGTCGACGCACCGATTGCCACGCGAAGTGCCTAGCTATTGCAGCGCCTGATCACTGAGGGCGCGCGCGAGGGACTGATAACCCAACCCGCGGTGAACCAATCGCGCACTAAGCGCGGCAACGCACCGAGTGTCGGCCTTTTGTGGTTCAGCATTCTTCATGGAAGCATCCCGATGACCGCGCATTCCTGCCCGTCGCGGTGGTGCATGGAGACCAACATGGGCAACCGCACCATCCATCCCGGCTCGAACCCGAACCTGCAACTCGATCGGCACAAGGGCAAAGCTGCGCCCTATTCGACCAGCGGTGAAGGCACCAACGGTATGACCAAGCCGTCGCGGACCGACGAGAAGAATCGCGCCGGCAAGCTGAAGTCCAGCCAGGTCAGCACCCAGCTGACGCCTGCAGTCGATGCCGACAATGCGCGCACCCCGCGCCAGGCCGCCAAGGGCGATGATTCGGTCATGAGCCAGCCGCCACCCAAGCAGCAGCAGCAGGCAATGCCGAGCACCGACGAGCTCAAGGGCAAGTGGAAGCAGCAGGTCGGCGCGGCCAAGATCGCGTGGGGCAAGCTGACCGAGGATGAACTGCTTCGGCTCGAAGGCCATGAGCAGAAGCTGGCAGGTCTGGTTCAGGAACGCTACGCGGTCACCCGCGATGAAGCCGACCGTCAGGTGCGCGAGTTCTTCGCCAAGAATCGTCACTGAGCGCCCGCGCTCGAACCACACTGCGACGCCCGCAACAGCAAGGCGGCGTGGGTCGAGGATCCGCAGCTTCCGGCGGCGCGACGATCGGCTGTTTCCCTATCCCACATCAATACTGGAGCTACCGACATGCAAACCAATTTCCGTAAACTCGCCCTCAGTGCAGCGATTGCCGCTGGAGTTTCGCTGACTGCACTTTCTGCCGCCGGTGCCGCACAAGCCGCGCCGGTCAGTCAGGAAGTGACCGATGCCCGTCAAGAGGCGATGATCTCCACCACTTATGCGCTCAGTCCGTATCTGCGTGCCAACGACATCGATGTCAGCGTCAGCAACGGCAGAGTGGTCCTGACCGGCATCGTGCAGGAGGACGTGAACAAGGACCTGGCCAAGCAGCTGGCAATGAATGTCGAGGGCATCACTTCGGTCGACAACCAGCTCGAGATTGCGGCTGACGACAATACGCCGGCTCGCCCGAGCAACCGTCGCTACGGCGAACGCGTAGACGACGCGACCACCTCGGCGGCGATCCGCTCCAAGCTGAACTGGAGCCAGCGCAGCGCCGGCACCGTGACCGAGGTCGACACCAATTGGGGCCGTGTGGTGCTCAAGGGTACGGCTGCGAACGCCGAAGAGAAGGCACTGGCGGGCCGCCTGGCGATGAACACGCGCGGCGTGACCTCGGTCGACAACCAGTTGGTGGTCGGCAACGGCAAGTCGAAGGCGAAAGCCGATGGCAGTGGCACCGAAACGGTGGGTCAGGATATTGCCGATAGCTGGATCACCGCGAAGGTCAAGTCGACATTCATGTACTCGACCAATGTCGACAGCGGAGATATCGAGGTGAGCACCGAGGGCGGTAACGTGACGCTCAGTGGCAAGGTCCACAGCGGCGCCGAGCGCGCGCTGGCAATAGAGCTCGCCAAGAACGTGCGTGGGGTCAAGACGGTGAGCACGAAGGCGCTGGTTCTCTGAATCACCGCTACTTCGTTGACCACGGCCGCGCATCCCGACTGGGGTGTGCGGCTTTTTTGTGCCCTGCAGGTGGCTGCACGCTATCGCTGCCTGCGCCCGTCATTGCGGTTGCGCTGGTGTTGGTGCGGAACCGAACAGATGCAGCGTCGCCCTCGCGGCACAATCACCCATTGTCCAGCGAGGTGTCCCATGCAAGATCAAGTCGCCGCCACACCCATCGAAACCCTGCGCAAGCAGGCTCGTGCCCATATCGAAGACGGCGCAGTCACCGCTGGTTACAGCGCCGACCTCAGCGAGGTGCTCAAGCGACTCAACGAGGCATTGGCGACCGAGCTGGTATGCGTGCTTCGCTATCGTCGCCACCACTTCATGGCACGCGGCATTTTTTCGCGCGGCATCGCCGACGAGTTCCTGGTGCATTCGAACGAAGAGCAGGGTCACGCCGACCAGATCGCGGGTCGCATCGTGCAGTTGGGTGGTGAGCCGGACTTTGCGCCGAACGGTCTGAGCGCCCGCAGCCACGCCGAGTACGTGGCGGGTGGGTCGCTGGTGGAGATGATCCGCGAGGACCTGATCGCCGAACGCATTGCGATAGACAGCTATCGCGAGCTGCTGCTGTTTCTGGGCACCGATGATCCGACCACCAGCCAGATGCTCAGATCGATCTTGACGGTGGAAGAAGAGCATGCCGACGAATTGGCGGATCTGCTGGTAGATCTGCCCGCGTTCGCTTGACGGCGATGCGTCGGCCCGCCGCTCAATCGTGCGGCGGGTCGTCCGGTTCAGCGTTTCGTGCAAGGCGATGTACCGCGCTACGTACCAGCCATGCGGCAATTCCCGCAGCCCCAAGGCCCATCGCCAAGCGTTTTCCACCGCCGAGGCGAGCTGCGAGCAGTAGTGCCAGCTTGCTGGCCAGTGCAGGTTGGCGGGTCAGAAGTCGCATGGTGATGCTGCGCGGAAACTGATCCGGGGTGGATCCGCGAGCCAGCTGGCGGGCGACCTGGTCACGCTGAACGGCCATCTGGCGGCGCAAGCGATGCCGCGGATCGCCGTCGGGGTTGATAGGGTCCGCACTCATAGTCGACTCCGCAGCATGGCAAGATCGGACGTTAGTTCGGCGCGGGTAGCTGCAAAGGCGCTTTCGCCTCGCGCGGCAAGAGCCGCGACCCGAAACCAGGCGATGGCTGCGAGAACCGCGTAGGTCACGCAGACGCCTGCCGCGATCGGAATACGATAGCCCGAATCCCAGCCGACGATCAGGGCGAGCGCGCCCAATGCGAGCAGCACGCAGCCCACGCAGAGCGCGGCAAGCACGCCCAGGATCAGCATCGAAGCGAGTCGGTGCTTCTCCTGCTGCCATTCCATCCGCGCCAGCTGCGCGTGCAGTCCGGCCTGCGCGAACAGCGTCTCACTGGCCGATCCGAGCAGCCGCAGGATCTGCAGTGCAGCCAGCGCCCCGCCCGCCGTGGAGCGGGGCGGGGCGCTGGATTCAGCCGAATTGGCCTGGCTCACGAATTGACTCCAGTCCGCAACATCGGCCTGTTATCGATCAGCGACGTGCAACCACCACGCCGAGCAGCAAGCCGATTGCTGCACCGATGCCGATCGCCTTCCACGGCTCATCGTGTACGTATTCGTTGGTGACAGCTGCAGACCTGCGCGCGCGCTCGCCGATCGCACCGCCGACGTTGTCGAGCGACGCCTTGGCTTGCGTGATGCGGTCGCCGAGCTGCGCCTTGACGCGCGCGAGGTCTTCGGCGGTCATGGCGGTGGTCTGGGAGATCAGCTGCTCGAAGTCGGCCAGCAGATTGTGGAACTCTCGCGAAACGCCGGCGCGATGGTTGGGGCGTGGCGAGCTGCTGTCGGCGGGGCTGCCAAAACCGTTGCCGTTGGATTCCGAAGCGCCTGATTGAATTCGCATGGTGGATCTCCTGATGATGGATGAAACATGGTTCCGTCGCGCAGGCCGTTATGCTGGGTTACGCGCGGGCCCGCTCTTTACGCCCCGCACCGGGATTGCCTATTCGGCAAACCGGTCAGCGTGACGCTTGTGCGTGGCTTGAATTATGGTCACCAACGATGACCGTCGCTGCGTTGCGAAAAACTGTATTCGTCAAGGTAGTCGTGCGCGAGAGGTTTCGCCTGCGCATCTTTCGCGCCCGCACGCGACGGCCGACCGACCGCGGTAAGCCGTCAACGTGCGTGCGTCGCGGCGGCGTCAGATGCGTCCCATCACCACCAGGACGATCACCACCAGCAGAACCAGGCCGAGTCCGCCAGCCGGTCCATAGCCCCAGCTGCGACTGTGGCCCCAACTCGGGATGGCGCCGATCAGCAACAGGACCAGTACGATCAGTAGAATAGTGCCCAAGCTCATGACTCGCTCCTCGATAGGTAGGATATTGCAGGCTGTCGGCTACAGCGCCGAAGATGACGTGCAGACGCAGACTGCAGATGGTAGCCCCCTTGAGCTGTTAACTCTGTGCGCTGGGAAACACAGTGCGCGATACCCGGTTGCCGCACTCCTGTATCGCATTCGGACGAATCTGGATTGGCGGCCTGTCTCGGCTCAGCCCAGCAACTGCGCGTAGTCCTCGATCACCGCGTCGTAGCACTCGCAGGACGAAGCTTCGAGTCCGCGTCGCGAGACGACCGTGATCTGCCCACGGCTGTAGCGGATCAGCCGCTTCGCCTTGAGGGCACCCGCAGCAATCGTTACCGCGCTGCGCTGTACACCCAGCATGTCGGCAAGATATTGATGGGTCAGATGGAAATGATCGGCGTGCGCCCGATCGTGGGTCATCAGCAGCCAGCGCGCGAGTCGCGTGTCGACCTCATGGAAGCGCGTGCATGCTGCGGTCTGCGAAAGTTGCGTCAGCAGCACGTATAGATAACGATCGAGGATTCCGCGCAGACGCCCTTCACCATTAATATGGCGATTCAACGCGGCAACCGGAATGCGAAGTGCAGTGCCCTCGCCCTGAACCACCGCGCGCATTGGTACGCGGTCGATTCCCAGCGCGAGCGTCGCACCCAGCATGCCCTCGTTGCCAATCAAGCCCACTTCCAGTGCGGGGTGGCCGGTCAGCGGCACCATGATGGATATGAATCCGGTCTGCGGAAGCCAGGCGTGCGTGTAAGCCTCGTCGGGCTCGCACAAGGTATGTCCGAATCCCAGCTGGACCTGCTCGCAGTCGGCGATGATTGAATCGCGCTCTTTGCGCGGTAGATGCGCGAGCAGAAGGTTCGCGGCGGACTGGGTCTTTGGCGAGGGCACGGTTCTGTCCTGCAGCACAAGCTGGGCCAGATCGGCGCGGGAGTGGTGCTGACGCATTCCCGATGATGCAGTGTGTGCTTCCTGCGCGAATGCATCTGTTCGCAAGGACACACTGGCCCACACCAGGGTGTCGCACCCGTGGTTCAGGCAGCGACGTTGATGGCCCGATAGGTCAGCAGCCGATCGGTCTCACGCTTGACCACGCCATAGCACTCGCAGCTCAACTGCTCCAGCTGCGGGCGATCGAGCACCACGATGTGGCCGCGCGAGTAGCTGATCACGCCGAGTCGCTGCAGCTTTCCTGCGGCTTCAGTGACACCTTCGCGACGTACCCCCAGCATGTTGGCGATCAGCTCCTGGGTCATGGTGAGCTTGTTGTCCGGTAGACAATCGAGCGAGAGCAGCAGCCAGCGGCACAGCTGCTGGTCGATCGAATGGTGGCGATTGCAGATGGCCGTCTGCGACATCTGGCTGATCAACGCCTGGGTGTAGCGCAGCATCAGGTGCAGCAGCCCGCCGTGGCGGTTGAACTCATCCTTGAAACGCTGGCCGAGCAGTTTGTATGCGTGACCCGCACTTTGCACGACCGCACGATTGGGCGAACTCTCGCCGCCCATGAATACCGCGATGCCGACCACCCCTTCATTGCCGACCACCGCGATCTCGGCCGAGGCGCCGTTCTCCATCGTGCCAAGCAGCGACACAATCGAACTGGTCGGAAAGAACATGTTGCGCAGCGTATCGCCGGCCTCGTAGAGCACCTTGCCAAGCGGCAGGCGCACCAGTTCGAGATGCGGAAACAGGCGAACCCGCGCGTCGGCGGGAAACGCCGCGAGCAGATGGTTCTGATCTGGAGAGGGGAGTTCGGACATCACAGCCACCATTCGCCAAGCGACGGAAACGTGAACCCGTTTGGCTGGCGCACACCGCGCTGCCACGCTCCTAAGCACGATATCACACTTAGCGCGTGGGCGTTGGACCCGATCGCGCTCGTTCGTGGCCAGTTGCTGCAGCCGTACTCACGCGTTGCGAGGCGCGGTCGGCATCACGCAGGTTTCAGTCGTTGCGTTGCCGGCCCACATCGTCGTTGTCCGCCTTGTCCTTGTCTGATTTGTCCTTTTCGGCCTTTTCCTGCTCCAACTTGTCCTGCTCCGACTTCTCGCCATCGGGATTGGCGGGTGCCTGGTTGCGGCGCGGATTGGCGCGCAGCGGCTGGCCCGGCTGCTCGACAGCCGCAGCATCCGGCGGTGGCGTGTCTTGCGCAGGCGCCTCGCGCGCAGTCCGCGCTGCGGGCTGCTCCTCCGCGGCAGGCTGCGGCTCGATGCGCTGCTGCTGTCTGCGCGCATTGCGTTCCTGCTCGCGCAGCTGGTTCTCCTCACCGCGCAACTGGCGTTCCTGCATCTGCTGCTGATCCTGCTGCGCGCGCTGCTGATCGCGCTCCCCGCGCTGCCGCTCCTGTTCGATCCGCTGCTGATCCTGCTGTGCGCGCTCGTTCGTGCGCTGCTGTTCGGCCTGGGCGCGCTGCTCGTCTTGCTGGCGCTCGATCATGCGCTGCTGATCCTGCCGCGCGCGCTCCCGCACACGAACCTCATCAACCGGCTCTGGTGCGCTCTGTGGCGGCAGATTGCGGTCGGGACGCCCGCTGCGGCTTGCCGGCTGCTCGTCTTGCGGCGGATCGAGCGCGCCTGCCGCAGGCGCTCGCTGCTGTCGATCCGGTCGCTGGCTTGCGGCAGGCTCACGCGGTGCATCGGTTGCGGTGCGACTGGTGCGCTCGCCGCCATCGCGAGCCGCCGCCGCGGCGTCTGGATTGCGCTCGCCGCGTGCGCGCGTATCGGTTTCCGCACCCGCAGCGCGCGCGTCGATCATCGAGCGTTGCAGGATCTGGCGCACGTTGTCCTGCGCGCTTTGCTCGCCCTGCGGCGCAGATGCGGTTCCGCGCCGGGCCGGATCGGCTTGCGAGCGATCGCGCGACCCCGGCTCGATCAGCGAATCGGCGCGTGCCGGAGCCGCGTGTCGCGCAAGTACCCGGCGGTCGAACACCGCGTCAGCCGGTTGCGCGCGGGCATCGACGGCATTGCCGCGCACGCTTCGCGCGCCCGGCGCGATGTCAATGCGCCGCGTGATCTCGCCTGCTGCAAGCGCATTGCTGTCCATTCGCAGGGTCGCACCGCGCACTGCGCGGCCGTTGCGGAAAACGCTGCCCGGTACCACGGTGACCGAGCCCCCGACGTCGCGATTGGCATAGCGCGATTGCGCGATGCTGCCGCGACCGCCGGAGTAGTTGTTGTAGACGCTGGTGATCGAGGTCCGGGTGACGATGGTGTTGCTCATGTTGACGCGGTCGAGATAGCCGCGGCTGGCGCGGTAACCGGGCAGGAAGACCTCGCGCGGACCAAGCGGAAACCAGCCCACTGGCGCGTCGTTGCCACGCGACAGCGAGGCGCTCCAGTTGTTGCCGCCGATGAACGCCACCAGTGCCGGCGCATAGACCGCGCGCGACGCGCGAGGACCGGGAACCCAGCCCCAACGATTGGACACCTGCACCCAGCGACCATAGTGCGACGGCGCGAATCCCCACGGGGCATCGTCGACCCAGGTCCAGCCCCACGGGTCCTGCCAGACCCAGTGGCCATCGCGATAGGGCGCCCAGTCGGCGGCCACACGGCGCGGAAACCACACGCCGCCATAGCTGCCGACGTCACGCCAGCTGCCGTACTCATCCAGATCGGCATAGCCGATCAAGTCTGCGTCGACGTAGCGCAGCGACGGCGAGCGATCCAGTCGCCGGTCGCGATCCAAACAGTAGCGGTCGAAAGCGTCGGTGCGCGGCAGGTCGAACAGATCGTAACGGCGCAAGTCCGCACTGTCGAAGCGCACCGCATCGCCCTCGCGCACGGCGAATCGGGAATTGTCGCCCCAGGCATCGCCGCCGCCCTCCCAGACGATGATCGTGGTCTCATTGCTGCGCGGATCGACGTCGATGCGGTAGCGCCCGGGCTGGTCGATGGTGAAGGCCAGAGTCGGGGTGGCGATCTCGTAGATCTGCCCGTTGTAGAGACGGTTCACACGCAGGTTGACGCTGCCTTGGGTGACCTCGAACTGGGCGATCTGATCGTCCAGATCGAGGATCTCGAGGCTGGTTTCGGCGGCCATTCGCAGCACCGCATGGCCGACCTGCAACTCGGCCAGCGCGCGGCGATCGGCCCACAAGCGGTCGCCGCGCGACAGCGCGCGATTGCGATTGACGCCGATCCAGTCGTCGCTGCCGTAGGGCGAGTAGCTTACCTCGCCCTGGCTGTGGCTCAACCGCGCGACCCGCCCCGGCGGATCGGCCATGACCACCTGCGTGGCCATCAGGCCGCCGAGCAGGACCAGCAATATGCGACGCGGCTGCGACGTTCGCACGCGGGTGATCATGCTGTACTGGCCTTAGCGTTTACTTCGAACCACGAGCAGCACGACGCCGATCACAATCGCGCCGGCGCCGGCCCAAACCGGCACGTTGACAGTCTCCTTGTCCTTGATCGACAGCTCGATCGGGCCGAGCTTGGCCTCGTGGGTTTCCTTGGTATAGCTGAAGCTGCCGTAGGCAAGCCCCAAAGCGCCCGCGATAATCAGGATCAGGCCGGCAATACGCAGCGGTGTCATCTGAAAAGTCTCCCTGTCGGTTACGGTGATGGTGTCGGCAAACAGGTCAGACCGAGCCGCGACGGCCCATCACGAGCGAGACCAGGAACAGCACGATGAACACCACGAACAGCAGCTTGGCGATGCCCGCGGCCGTGCCGGCGATGCCACCGAAGCCGAGGACGCCGGCGATCAGCGCGATGACGAGGAACACGATGGCGTAGTGAAGCATGATGGATTCTCCTGGAGTGGTCGGTTGCCGGTTGCGGCCGAGGTGTGTGCTCCGCCCTGCTCACGACGGGATCCGGAAGGCAGCACAGCGGGACGTTCACTGGCGCGGGGCGGGCGGATCGACCGCGATCCGCCCACTGACCATGAAAGATACGTGGCGACTGCACCGGGGTCGGTGCGCAAACGAACAAATGAGCGACGGGCGCTCAGCGCGCCGGATACGTTCGCTAACGCACCGACAAGGCTTGGCGCCGGGCGTAGCCTCGCACTTGATCGACGGCTGACTTGGCCGGCCGAGAAAGTCCCGCCAACGACCCCACCTGACCCGGCCTGCACGCAGGCCAAGGAGAGTTCCATGAACCGCGAAATCCGCAAACTCGTCGTCCTGCTGGTGATCGGCGTCTTCGCATTCGGTGCGACCGCGTGCAACACCCTCAGCGGCGTCGGCAAAGACACTCAACGCGCTGGTGAGAAGATCGAGAAAGAGGCCGAGCGCGGCGTGGATTGACGGCCGACAGCACGGTCCTGACCGACGCGGTAGCCCACGATGACCACGCTGTGTCTTGGCGATTGGGTGGAATCCGCCGAGGACCGCGCTTGGCGCGCTGCGTCGAGCCCGTCGCCGACGCTGCGGCATGCGAGTCCCGACGCGCCACTATTTAGCGATCAGTTCGCCAAAAACACCGGAAACTGCGGAACTGTACGTTTCGTGGTTCCGTCGAACCCCATCATCGAGGAGTACGTTTCATGAATATCAAATTGATCTCTATCGCCATTGCCACCGCGCTGCTGTTCGCCGGCTGCAAGGAAACCCAATCCGAGACTGCCAAGGATGTCGCCAACGCGCGCACCGAGGCGAGCAAGGATTCGACCGAAGCGCGCCAGGACGCCGGCAAAGCCGCGCAAGAGGCCAACAAGGATGTTGCACAAGCCGAACAGACCTATGGCGACAAGGCGGGCGATGCACGCGCCAATCTGACCGAAGCGGAAGCCGAGGCGATGCGCGTCAAGGCCAAGGCCGAATACGACGTCGCTGTCACCGACGCCGATGGCCGCCACTCGATCGCCAAGGAGAAGTGCGGCGCGCTGGTGGACGCCGCCAAGGATGCGTGCGTGAGCGCCGCCGATGCCGCCCTCGCCGCCGATCAGGCCAATGCGGTCGCCAACCGCGACGCCATGCTGGCCTCTGCCGATCGAAAGATCTGATCCCACCCCCTGATGGGCGCCAGCTCCGCTGGCGCCCCGTTGTCCGGTTCGCCTTCGCTCCCCCCTGTCCGAAGGCAGACCGCGCCGACCCGCCCGCTCTCACGAGCGGGCGGGTTGATTTTTTTGGGGACAGTGGGCTGGGAAACGCGATTTCTTGACTGCTCGCGATCACGAAGATCCCGACGATTTCGAAAGCCCCACCACCCCCACCCCAACCCTCCATCCGACCCGCGCTACTCGCGCGGGCGTGCAGCAGTCCGCGGCTGTGCCGCGGAATGTCCCGTCTTGCCCATCAAGGGGAAGGGCGCGAAACAGCCCCGCGGGCGTTCGGCGATCCGCAGCTAGACTGAGGTACCGACGCCATATCCCGGCTAGACTCGGCGCGCAATCGTCGAGGAGATACGCGGATGCGTCGTTGGTGCACGCTGGCGCTGTTGGCGGTGGCCGGATCGGCGGGGGTTGCCCTCGGTGCGCAGGACCCGCCGGAGGCAACGCCGGCGACCGCGGCGGAGCAGGTTCCGGGCCGCGCTGCAGCACCGCCCGAGACCACGGCAGAATCCGAGCGCGTTGCGTTCGAAACCTATGTCGATGGTGTCATCGCCGGCGTGGTCGCCCGCACGCCGATCGCGGGTCTGGTGGTGTCGGTCGTGCGCGACGATCGGTTGTTGCTGGCCAAGGGCTACGGCCAGGCATCGCTGGACCCCGCGCACGCCGCCGATGGCGACACCACGATGTTTCGCATCGGGTCGATCTCCAAGACTTTCGCCTACACCGCGGCGATGCAGTTGGTGGCCGACGGCAAACTGGGCCTCGACGACCCGGTCAATCAACATTTGCCTCCCGCGCTGGCGGTGCCCGACGACGGCTATGTCGCGCCGATCCTGATTCGGCACCTGCTTACCCACACGGCGGGCTTCGAAGACAGCGCACTGGGGCATCTGTTCGTGCGCGATCCCCAACGCGTGCTCACAGCCGAGCAATACCTGCTGCAGCACCGTCCGCGGCGCGTGCGCGCGCCCGGCACGCAAGCGGTGTATTCGAACTACAGCATCGCCTTGCTGGGTGCGGTGATCGGGCACGTCAGCGGCATGCCGTTCATCGACTATGTGGAGCAGCGTGTGACCGGTCCACTGGGCATGGCGCGTGCGACCTTTCGCGAACCCTTGCCGGAAGGCGATCCGCGCCGGCTGGACAGCGCACTGGCCGCCAGCATCGCACAGGGCTACACGCGCAGCGACGGCGCGTTCGTGCCAGGCACCTTCGAGTTCATCGCGCACCATGCGGCAGCCGGCGGCATGTCGGCTACTGCCGCGGACATGGCACGCTGGATGCGCATGCACTTGAACGGTGGCGAGCTCGACGGCGTGCGCATCCTGCCAGCCGCGGTGAGCCTTGCCATGCGTGAGGTGATGTTCCGCAATGCCGATGGCGTGTCTGGCATCGCACACGGCTTCTATACCGAGAATTTCGGGCGCTACAACGCGTGGGGCCACGGCGGCGCGACGCTGTACTTCCATTCCAGCATGGTGCTGTTGCCGCAGACGGGTATCGGCGTGTTCGTATCGGCCAATACCGGATCTGCGCGTGCGGCGGTGCGCGATGTGGTGCGCGCGATCGTCGAGCATCTGCTGCCGGACGCACGCACCGGCGTGGTCTCGGCAGCGCTCGATGCCGCCGCGCTTGCGCGCTATGCGGGAACCTATCGCAGCAATCGACGCCCCTACTCGACGGCCGAGAAGCTGGTGTCGGGCTTGACCACCGAAATTAACGTGGCCGCGGCCGGCGACGGCAGCCTGCGCATCACCGGTGGCGACGAAACGCAGCGCTGGCTGCCGATCGGCCCCGATTTGTTCCAGCTCGCCGATGGCAATGCGCGACTGCAGTTCCTCAACGATGCGGCGGGCGTGCCCACGCGGTTCGTATCCGGCCATGGCATTGCGATCAACGAGCGCGTGGGTCCGTTGCAAACCGTTGCCGCCTTGTCCGGCCTGTTGGCAGTGGCGGTGCTGATCGGCCTGGTGCGCATGTTCACCGGCTGGCGCCGTGCACGCCGCAGCACCGATCCGCGGCCGGGTCTGCGCTGGATAAAGTTGTTGCTGCGGGTGTCCGCACTGGCGTGGATCGTTTGCACCGGCGCGTTGGTGGTGGCGGTGGTCGGCATGGCCGGCGAGGGATCGAACGTGGTGTTCACCTACCCCTCGCAGGCACTGCTGGTGGCACTGGGGATGTGTGTGCTGGTCGCGGTGCTGACTACGTTCGAGGTGCTCGCGTTGTGGCCGGTCTGGCGTGGTGAATGGCGCATCGGGCCGAAGCTGCGCTATACGCTCGGGGTGCTGCTGCTGGCGCTGACGGTCGGTGTGATGTGCAGCTGGAACATGGTGGCTGTGGGCACCTGACTGCGCGTTCACGCGCCAGACGCACCGCGCCTTTACCTGCACCTGCAACACGCATGCATGTCGCGGTGCGCGGGACTGCGCGCGTCAGCGCAAACCGCAGGCGAGGGTCACCGCGTCGTCGAGCGCGCGGCGGCGATCAAAACCCATGCGGTTGCTGTCCTGCGCATAGGCCTGGGCGCGCTGCCTGCGCGCCGACTCGCAGGCAGCGGGCGGTGCGCTGCGCTGTTGTGCGCGGCGCGGTGCGGAAACCGACGTCCCGCGCGTCCGTCCGCCCAGACTGGGCGCCAGCCGATCGCGGGAGGCTTTCGCCCATGCATCGATGCGCTGGCGTTCTTCGCGGGCTGCGCGATCGTCCCTGGTCGCGGGCTGTGCGGCCGTGATCGGCGTGCTGCCGAGCGCTCGGCTATGCGCCGCGCAGGGCTTGTCCTGGAACACCGCGCTGCCATCGGCGCCGCGACAGCGAAACACCTCACCGGCGGATACCGCAGGTGCGCAGGCGGACATCAACAACACGATTGCGATCCGTTGCATTCGAGTCATGGCGCGATCCCTGCGCAGTCGAAGGGAGCCCAGCGTGCGCTGGCGAAAGGGGCGGCGCAATCGGCATCCGCCGCGACCGCACGTAGGAGAAATCGCACACGCTGGCGCGCACGCCGCACGCCGCACGCCGAGGCTTACGGCTCGAGGTCGGCGATCTCCGCGTTCAGCGCCTTGCCCGAGATATGCACCTCGATCAGGAACAGGGCGAGGGCGACGATGACCGCGAACACCGCCGCACCGAACAATCCCATTGGTACCGGCGATGCGGCCGCCTGCGAGACCCCGCCGAGAAACAGGCTGAGGATCGCGCAGCAGGTGAGGAAGGCCGACACCGCCGCCAACGCGATCGCGCCGTTGACCACCCGCAGGCGCTGCCGCTGGAACACGATCTCGCGCCGCAATGCCACCGCGCGTTTGCCATCGGCACCGGCGCGCAGCTGATCGGCCGCCAGCCGCAGCCGATCGACCAGTCGCGCGAGGCGGCTGGTGAATACGGTCATGAGGATCGCGAGCCCGTTGAGCAGGAACACCGGCGCCGTTGCGGTCTGGATCAGTTGCGCGATCGATGCGCTGTCGGATACGAGCAGGGGCATTGCAGGCGGAGTCCGGAATCGATGCGCCATTATCAATATCCGCCCGGCTGCGCGCCATGCCTGCACACGAGCGCGCCGCGGACCGATATCATGCGCGCTTGCGACCCTGGTGGATGAACCCATGACCGACCCTCTGCCCGACCCTCTGCCCAACCGCCTGCCCGACCCTCTGCCCAACCGCCTGCCCGACCCTCTGCCCGACCGCCTGTGCGTGAACCCGCGCAGCCCGTACTACAACGCAGAGTTGCTCGAACGCGGCATCGGCATCCGCTTCAACGGCACCGAGCGCACCAATGTCGAGGAGTACTGCGTGAGCGAGGGATGGATCAAGGTCCCCGCCGGCAAGGCCCTCGATCGCCGTGGCAACCCGCTGACGTTCAAGTACAGCGGCTCGGTGGAGCCGTATCTGCGGGCGCCTGAAGAGAGCTGATGCGGGTAGCAAGGAAGGGTGGTGACGCGCCTGCGACGAAGCACGCGCGCAATCGCGCAGTCAACCATCCGCGCTGCGCTGCGTTGCTGAACAAGATGCCGCAACACCGCGGCCAACGGATCCCGGCGCATGAATCTTCAACGCAGCTCGATCGTCGCCCTGCTGATGCTGGTTTGCGCGCCAGCAGCAGCTCAGACCTGTGCATTCAGCGCGATGCAGACGCGCTTCGAGGGTCTGCTGCAGGCGCAGGGGTTGCCCGGTGGTGCGATCCAGATCGGTGACCGGCAGGGCGTGCTGTACCAGCGGTTCTTCGGCAACTACGCGGCCAATACCACGGTACCGATCGCATCGGCCAGCAAACTGCTCAGCGCCACCCGCATCCTGCAGCTGATCGACCAGGGTGTGCTCGATCCGGCAGCGCCGGTGTCGCAGTACCTGCCGCAGTTCAACGGCGACAAGGGCACCATGAACGTGCTGCAGATGTTCGCCCATACCGCGGGCTACGGCAATGATTCCGGCGATCCACTGGTGTTCGACAATACGCTGACGCTGGCCCAGGCGGTCGACCAGATCGCCTGCTGCCGTCCGCTCAACAGCGGATACATCGTCGGCGGCCAGTTTTCCTATGGCGGGGTGTCGATGCATATCGGCGGTCGCGTCGCTGAAGTGGTCAGCGGCGAGGACTGGCAGGCCGGATGGATCGCGCGTCTGGGCGTTCCGCTCGGTATAACCAGCATCGATTGGCAAGGCTTTGGCGCGACCGCCAACTACGGCATTGCCGGCAGCGCGCGCAGCAACCTGCGCGACTACGGTCGCGTGCTGCAGATGCTCAACAACCGCGGTCGCGGCAACAACCGGCAGGTGTTGTCGGCGGCGGTGATCGCACGATTGCAGGTCAATGCAGCGGCGGGGCTGCCGGTGGCGTATGCACCGCCCAACGTGGCCGCCCCGGTGCGCTACGGCGTGGGCTCCTGGATCGATGGCCTCGGCGGTATCGACCGACCGGCGTTCATCCACAGCCTCGGTGCTTTCGGCTTCATGCCGTGGGTCGACTTCAGCCGCGAGATCTACGGTGTGTTCATGATCCGCGGCGGCCCGGCGATCAACTCGTTCTCGATCCCGGCTTATCGTGAGATGCTGGCCGCGATCGAGACCGAAGTCGACGCCGGCAGCTGCGACTGGGTGCTGCGTTTCGACGAGGTGTTCGTCGACAGTATAGAGTCGGGGTAAGAACCGCGCCGGCGCGTGCTCTCAGTGCAGATTCAGATGCATGAACTGGTTGAACTGGCTGGCAACATAGTCGCCAAACGCAACACCGCGCACGAATCCATGGCGTCGATACAGCGCCAGCGCCGGCTCGAATGCCTGCCCGGAGCCCGTCTCCAGACTCAGACGCTGACAGCCATCGGCGCGAGCAACGGCAATCAGATGTGCGAGCAGTGTCGCCGCCGCGCCCTTGCGCAGGTGCGCTTGGGCGGTGCGCATGGACTTGAGCTCTGCATGCGTGGCAGACAACCGTTTCATCGCACCGATCGCCAGCAGCTCTTCGCCTTGCCACGCACAGTAAACGCACACTCCGGCTGCACGCAGTCCCGACAGATCGAGCGCAAACACCGCACCCGGCGGTGAGCTCGCGCGCATGCCCTGCAGGTGCTCGCCCAACAGGGCCATTACCTGAGCGTCGTGGAGATCGGCCGGGATGATGCGCATGGCCGTCCGATGGAGCCTAGGGAGATCGACGATCGGCCGGCGTCGCGCCCGACCGTGACATCGCAATCGAGGCGCTACGGCCGGCGTTGCTGCCTGCGCTGAATGCGTAGATCAGTTGCGCGCGGCTGCAGTCGAGCCAGCGCAGGGTCGCGCTGCCGACCTCGCGTGTGGATGGCACCGGGTTGACCGCGTTGAACGCGCCGCCGGTGGTTTCATGCAGGCCCATGGTGACTTCGCGTGCGCCGGTCGTGTACGTCGCCTGTCCGGTGTGCCAGCGCTGCCCTGCGGTCGCGGAACCTGGGATGCCGGGTGCGTAGGTGTACCAGGCGAGGAAGACCAAAGGCGCTGCGTTGTTGACCTCGACGAACACACCCGGGCCGGGCAGCGCCGGATCGCTCCAGAAGCCGGAGAACGCGAAGTCGGCGTTGCGCGGTTTGACTGGCCCATTGGCGCAGGCGAGGTTGGGTGTAGCGCGGGTCAATGCGATGCTGCCGGTGCGATTCGGGCCATCGGTGGGTTCGCAGGACAGCGTGGCAACGCTGCAGCTTGTGAACGTCAGCACCGCGGTGCCGACCGCTTGCGCAACGGTTGGCGGCGCGGCGGCGAAATTGCCGCCGCCGTTGGCATCGATCGCGAGCAAACTGCTGTTGGCGCCCGATCGCACATTGCCTGCGAGCGAAACCCAGCGCGGCGCGGCAACCGGTCCACTGTTGCCATCGTAGGTGAACCAACCGCCAAACGAAAAACCCGTGCCGCCACCGAGCAGATCGGGATACATCTCGAACCCCAGACCTTGTCCGCTGGTTGCCGGAACCCACCGTCGGTAACCTGGGTGCGCTGCGTGCCGGCGGGGCGGATCTTGTCCATCCGGGTCTTGAAGCACGCATTGTCGGCGACGTTTTCGGCGACCACGATCAGGATCAAGTCCTGGCTCGACCATGCGATGTCGCCCCAGCCCTGGTCGCGCGACTCACCGCCCGGGCGCGCGATCTCGCGCGCATCGGAGCCGTCGGCATTCATCACCCACAGCGCCAGTCCATTGCCCGGCGTGGCGGGATTGCGCATCGACAGGAAAGCAATGCGGCGACCATCGGGCGACCAGACCGGATAGCTGTCCTTGCCGGTATCGGTCAGATCGCGCGTGCTGCGGGTGGCGAAATCGTAGGCCGTGATACGACTGATCGAGCCGGCAATGCCGTAGCCGCCCGCGAGAAAACGGGTGGACAGCAGCTGCGTGCCGTCGGGCGAAGAATGCGGCAGGAACTCCTGCTCCCGATTGTTCGTCAGCTGTTCGCGCGCGGAGCCATCGACGTTCATCACCGCCAGTTCCCACGCTCCGGGATCGCCGTCGCTGCCGGGAACGAACGGGGTGCCGGTTGGCGCCAGGTTGGTGTCGACCGATGGCTCGTTGAGATTGTTGAACAGCAGCCAGCGCCCGTCGCGGCTGAGGAATGGCTCCATCGGGTCGCCCACGTAACCAAGCAGGCGCACCGGCTGCGGATCACCGAACAGATCCGGCGGCGGCGTTTGGGCGCCGGCCGCGCACGAGACCATCGCCGCTACGCATGGCGCGAGTGCGCCTGACCGGTTGGATGCTGATCGCTTCATTGCATGGACCTCAGCGCCGGGTGCCGGAACCATGGTGCGCGAAAGGGCATGCCCGCCGCATCCGCACGATAACGGATCCGAGCTGCGCCATATACCGGGCATCGATGCGGTCGACACTGCGCGTTGGCGGCTGGACATACACCCAGGCGATCAGATGCTGCTGCACTCGCTGGCCCACCATCGCGATGCCGGGGCAGCGCTCAGCCAATACGCCGCCGTATCGCTGCAACAGTATGCGGCTGCGCGGCAGGTACTGGCACTTTGTGCGCCGCAGGCTGACACGCCGCCAGCGCTGCTCGATTTCGCCTGCGGCTATGGACGTCTGTTGCGCATGCTGTCGCTGGCGCAGTCGCCAGAGCGGATCTGGGCGGCCGATATCCAGGCCGACGCGGTGGCGTTCGTGAGCGCGTGCTTGGGCGTGCACGGCCTGCCCTCGCATGCGCAGCCCGCGCAGTTCGTGCCGCCGCGGCAGTTCGATTGCATCTGGGTGGCATCGCTGTTCTCGCACCTCCCGGAGGCGCTGTTGCGCGCCTGGCTGCAGCGCCTGCTGGCGCTGCTCACGCCGACCGGCGTGCTGTGCTTCAGCGTGCGCGATGCAGCGCTGCTGCCGGCCGGTGTGTGCTTGCCGCAGAGCGGAATCCTGTATGCCACGGACAGCGAAAATGCCGATCTGGACCCCGCCATCTATGGCACCGCCTTCGCCAGCGAGCAGTTCGTGCGCGCTACGCTGCGAGACGCAGCGGGTGAGCTGCCCTGCGTGCGGTTGCCGCGCGCACTCGCGCAAGAGCAGGACTTGTACGTCGTGGCCCGCGATCCCCGCCGGCAACTGTCGGGGCTCGACGGATTCCGTCGCGGCCCGTGGGGCTGGCTGGACCGACGCAAACTCGACCAACAGGGGCTTGTTGTCCTGCAAGGATGGGCCGCATCCTTCGACGATGGCGCGATTGCGTGAATCGACATCGCGGTCGATGACCAACGCCACACCTGCGGCAGTGGACATCCGCGTGCCGACGTGTGCGAGGCTTTCGACGATCCGCGCTTCGCCGATGCCGGTTTCGGGTTTTCGCTTCAGTTGCCGGCGGGCATTCGCGAAGTCTGGCTGGAAGTGAGTGCCTGCAGCGCGCGCGGCGAGCGCGCGCTGCTGTTCGCCGGACCCGTAGCGGCTGACGGGCACGTGTGACTGGGTGCCGTGCTGCGTCGATTGCGACCGGATCGCGTGCGGAAACCGACTGGCCGCACGGGTGCAGCGCAAGTGTTCAATCGGATCAATCGCCGGGATCGGAGCCCGGCGGCGGCAGCCCCTTGACCATGTGCAGCGCGGTCTCGATGCCCTGGTAATAGCGCGGCGTGGCGTTGACTGGCTCGAATCCGAGCCGCTCGTAGAAAGCGCGTGCCGCATCGTTCGAGGCGCGCAACTCGACCTGTACCGCGTGGATTCCGGCAGTGCGCAGCGCGCGCTCGTGCCAGGCCAGCAGTGCGGTGCCGATGCCCTGCCGCCGGCGGTGCCGGGCGACACCCAGCAGCAGCAGATGCGCACGATCGTCGTCGTAGCGCATCAGCGCAAAGCCGATCACTGCCACGCCATCGCGCGCGACCAGCACGTTGGTGTCGCGATCGCGCACGGCGCGCAGCACCCGCTGCGGCGTCCATGACCAGTGCAACAATCCTGCCTCGATCTGATCGCGCGAGATGCGGGCGATGGCATCGGCGTCGGCAGGGCGGGCGAGCCCGATGGTCGGATCGGCGATCACTGCGGTCGGATGCTCGTAGGAGAACGGATTGCCCGGTCTGAATGGGCCAGGCGCTGCCAAAGATGAGTGTAGCGAATCGACCCGCCCGCTTGCCCGGCACGCGATGCGCGCGTCTGCGCGACTACTGGTAACCCCGCGCCTGCAACGCAAACAGATGCGCGTAATGGCCCGCTTGCGCCAGCAGCTGTTCGTGGTTGCCGCGCTCGACGATGCGGCCGTGCTGGATCACCACGATCTGGTCGGCCATGCGCACGGTGGAGAAACGGTGCGAGATCAGGATCACGATGCGGTTGCGGGACAGTGCGCGGAAGTGCGCGAAAATGGTCGCCTCCGCCTCGGCATCCATCGCCGCCGTCGGCTCGTCGAGCACCAGGATGTCGGCCTTGGAGCGCATGAACGCGCGGGCCAGCGCGATCTTCTGCCATTGCCCGCCGGACAGTTCGCGGCCGTCCTTGAACCACTTGCCGAGCTGGGTCTCGTAGCCGGCCGGCAGGCTGTCGATGAAGTCGCTCGCCATGCCCTTCGCGCTGGCCTCGCGCCAGCGCGCCTTGTCGTCGAAATGCGCGACATCGCCGGCGCCGACGTTTTCGCCGACCTGCAGCTGGTACCGCGCGAAGTCCTGGAAGATCACCCCGATGCGATCGCGCAGCGTCGCTTCATCCCAGTCGGCCAGGTCGATACCGTCGAGCAGCACGCGGCCGCTGTCGGGCGTGTACAAGCGCGTGAGCAGCTTGATCAGCGTGGTTTTGCCGGAACCGTTCTGGCCGACCAGCGCCAGCGATTCGCCGGGCCGGATATGCAGGTTGATCTGATGCAGGGTCGGCGACTCCGCACCCGGATAGCTGAAGCTGACGTTCTCGAAGCGGATGCCGTCGCTCGGATCGCTGCCCTTGAGCGCGGTTCCGGCATGCATCTTCACCGGCGTTTCGAGATATTCATAGAGCGTCGACAGATACAGATTGTCCTCGTACATGCCGCCGATCGACGACAGGATCGCCGAGACCGACGACTGCCCCTGGCGGAACAGCATCAGGTACATCGTCATCTGGCCCAGGGTGATGCGGCCCATGACGGTGGTGACGGCGATCCACGCATAGGCGCCGTACAGCGTGAGCGTGCCGATCAGCCCCAGGCCGAGTCCCCAACTGTCGCGACGTAGCGCCAGCGCGCGATCGGCGCCGTAGAGCTTGTGGAAGATCGCGCGATAGCGCTCCAGCAGCAGCGGGCCGAGACCGAACAGCTTGACCTCCTTGGCCCCGTCTTCGCGTGCGATCACGGTCTCCAGGTACATCTGCATGCGCGTATCCGGCGAGCGCCAGCGAAACAGGGTGAACGCATCGCCGGAGAACTTGGCCTCGGCGATGAACGCGGGCAGGCCGGCCGCGAGCAGCACCAGCATCGCCCACGGCGAGAATGCCGCCAGCAGGGCTGCGAAACTGAGCAGTGCGATCAGGTTCTGTGCCAGCCCGAAGGTGCGGGTGACCAGCGACAGCGGCCGGCTCGATGCCTCGCGCCGCGCGCGCGTGAGCTTGTCGTAGAACTCCGAGTCCTCGAACTGGGTCAGGTCCAGGGTCAGCGCCTTGTCGAGGATCATCTCGTTGACGCGCTGGCCGAGCTGGGCGCGCAGCAGCGACTGGCAGAACGACAGACCGCGCTGCGCGGCTGCCATCGCAGTCACCAGCGCGCCTTCCAGTGCCACCAGCCACAGCACCGCGGCGATGTCCGCCGCGCCGCCGGATCGGGTCAGCTGAGCGGCGGCGACCACGGCATCGACGATGTGCGCGCCGACCCAGGCGATCCCCGCCGGCAACAGGCCGGCGGTCAGCGTGAGCAGGGCGAGTGCGACGGTCAGCGTGCGATTGGTGCTCCAGACCAGGTCGACCGCCCTGCGGCTGTACTGGAAGGTGCCGCGGAAGCTGCGCGAAAGCTCGCCGTCGAGCTTTGTGGTTGGGCGATCTGGCGGCATCGTGGCGTGAGTCGATGGTGCTCGGCGGTAGCGGTCGGTGTCCAAGCCCGGCGTTCGTGGACTCGCCTGGACGTGCTGGTCTCAGGCAGGCGACTTTGACTGCTGTTGCCGTGACTGTCGACCGGCGCTGCACCACGTCGCGCACCCGGCACCCCGCGCGCGCGGCGTGCGGGCAGCGACGCTTGCTTTGCGGCACCCGGCGCGAAGGCGGATTGCGATACTGCAGCGCTGCGCGACACTTGCCTACGGTAGACTCCGCACGCAGATACCTCGCGCGGATTTTGCCCGCCACTCGTCGCCATTCGGCCCAGGAATTCCCATCATGAAATCCAGATTTGCCGCAGCCGCACTGTTTCTCGCCTGCCTGCCGTTCGCCAGTGTCAGCCATGCCGGTTCATGGGGTACCAGTGGGTACACCGGGCTCGGCTTCATCGACGAAGGCCAGTTCGACGACAGCTCGTTTTCCGGCAGCACCTCGCTGGTGTACTTCATCGGCCAAAGCTGGGGCATCGAAGGTGGCTATACGTCCTTTGGCGACTTCAAGTCGGACTTCGACGCCGCGGGCGGCCGCGGCCGGGCCGAAGCTGGCATCGATGGATTCACGCTCGGCCTGAATTTCCTTTCCAACCTCGACGACGACTGGTATCTGTCCGGTCGCGTAGGCGCCTGGTCATGGGATTCCGAGGTCAAGCTTTCCGCACCCGGGCTGCCGCAGATCGATGCCGACGGCGATGGCACCGACATCTATGCCGGCATCGGCGCTGGGTGGCGCTACAGCGAACGGTTCGGGATCGGCCTCGGCGTGACCTACTACGGCGTCGATGTCGGCAACGGCGCGAACAACGCGGATACCGGCGTGTACATCATTGGGGTCAACACGAACTATCGCTTCTAGCGATCAATTCTCGGCCCTCGCGTGAGGGCAGGTCGTCCCGACCTGCCCTCACGCGCGCGGTGTAGGTCGTCCCGACCTGCCATCACGATTGCCACGACAACGATCCATGCGATCGGTGCGCTCCGAACGCGCAACGATCGCGATGGATCCGGGCACGGCTCAATGCCTGTCGTGTCCCATGCGCGATCCGAAGTCCAGCAGGCCGGGGCGACCCGCCCTGCCGGTGAACACACGGTTGGGCAAAATCAGGCGGCCGCGCGCGATGCCTGCGGATTGCGCCACTGCTGCAGCAACACGTTCCACTGCTCGCGTGCCGCCTTCAGGTGCTGCTCCTTGACGTGGCCGAAGCCGCGGATGTGTTCGGGGATCTGCGCGAGCTGCACGGCGAGGCCGTGGTTGTCGCGGCTCAGACCGGCGATCAGCTCGTCGACGGTGCGGGTGTATTCGGCGATCAACTGGCGCTCCATGCGGCGTTCATCGCTGCGACCGAAGGGATCGAGCGCGGTGCCGCGCAGGAACTTGAAGTTCTTGAGCAGCTTGAACGCGTGGCGTATCCACGGGCCGTACTCGGACTTGAGCAGGTTGCCGTCGGCGTCCTTGTTCGAAAACAGCGGCGGCGCGAGATTGAAGTGCACCTTGAACTCGCCGTCGAAGGTCTTGCCGATCTGCGCCCAGAACTCGGGCTGCGAATACAGGCGCGCGACTTCGTACTCGTCCTTGTAGGCCATCAGCTTGAACGCGTAGCGCGCGACCGCTTCGGTGAGGGTGGTGGTGCCGGGTGTTTTCGACTGTTCGGCGCTGCGCACCCTGGCGACCAGGTTGAGGTAGCGCTGGGCGTAGTCGGCGTTCTGGTAGTCGGTGAGGAACACCCTGCGGCGCGCGAGCATCTCATCGAGCGTGGTCGACAGATGCTGGTCGTTGATGGGCAGGCTTGCGGCGGACGCCAGCCCCCCCATCCCCGGCGCTTGCCCCGCGAAGCCGGGAAGGGAGGAAGCCGCTCGCGCATCGATGCTCGCGGCGGTGTTGTCGTCGAGCCCGGCGGCCCTGCGCACGAAGGCAAGGTCGTGGGCGGCGTAGCGGCCCCAGCTGAACGCGCGCTTGTTCATGTCGATGGCCGCGGCATTGAGTTCGATCGCGCGGGAAAGGGCATCGAGCGAGACCGGCACCAGGCCTTTCTGCCAGGCATAGCCGAGCATGAACAGATTGGTCGCGATCGAATCGCCGAGCAGGGTGGTGGCGATCGCGGTGGCGTCGATCAGTTCCGGCGCCACCCCGCCGCTGGCGTGGCGCACGGCATCGACGATCTGGGCTGCGGGGAACTGCATGTCGGGCTTGCGGGTGAAGCTGCCGGGCATCGCCTCATACGTGTTGAGCACGACCTTGGCGCGACCCTCGCGGATCTTCGACAGCGTCCAGTAGTCGTTGACCACCACCATGTCGGCACCGAGCACCAGATCCGCCTCACCGGCGGCGATGCGCACGGCATGGATGTCCTTGGGCTCGCGCGCGATCCGCACATGGGTGGTGACCGCACCGCCCTTCTGCGCAAGTCCGGTCTGGTCGAGCACGGTTGCGCCCTTGTTTTCCAGGTGTGCTGCCATGCCCAGCAGCGCGCCGATGGTGACCACGCCAGTACCGCCGATGCCGGTGACGATGATGTTGAACGGCTCGGCGAGCGTGGGCAGCGTCGGCGCAGGCAGCACCGAGAAATCGACCTCGGCGGAAACGCCCTTGGACTTCTTCAGGCCGCCGCCCTTGATGGTCACGAAGCTGGGGCAGAAGCCCTTCACGCAGGAGAAGTCCTTGTTGCAGCTGGACTGGTCGATGCTGCGCTTGCGGCCGAATTCGGTTTCCAGCGGCAACAAGGAGACGCAGTTGGATTTCACGCCGCAATCGCCACAGCCTTCGCAGACCAGCGAGTTGATGAAGATGCGCTTGGCCGGATCGACCATCAGCTTGCGCTTGCGGCGACGGCGCTTTTCGGCAGCACAGGTCTGGTCGTAGATCAGCACCGACACGCCCTCGACGTCGCGCAGGCGCCGCTGGGTTGCCTCCAGCTCGTCGCGATGCAGGAACTCCACCCCGTCTGGGAAGATCTCGTGGCGCGACCATTTTTCGATGTCGTCGCTCATCACGATGATGGTCTTGACGCCTTCGGCACGCACCTGGTGGGCGAGGTCGGGCACCGTCAGGGTGCCGTCGAGCGGCTGGCCGCCGGTCATCGCCACCGCATCGTTGTAGAGGATCTTGTAGGTGATGTTGACCTTGGCCGCGATCGCCTGGCGAATGGCCAGCGAACCGGAATGGAAATAGGTGCCGTCGCCGAGGTTCTGGAACACGTGCTTTTCGTTGGTGAACGGCGCCTGCCCGCACCAGGTCGCACCCTCGCCGCCCATCTGGGTGAAGGTATCGGTGCGGCGGTCCATCCAGGTCACCATGTAGTGGCAACCGATGCCACCGAGAGCGCGCGAGCCTTCCGGCACCACGGTGGAGGTGTTGTGCGGACAGCCCGAGCAGTAGTGCGCGGCGCGCGGGAAGTTCGCGCGCGGCAGGGCCAGTTCGGCTTCCTTGGCGTGGATGAAGGCCAGTCGATCCTTGATCGCATCGCTGGTGAAAAAACGCGACAGCCGCTTGGCGATCACCAGCGCGATCATCGCCGGGGTCAGCTCGAAGGTGCTGGGCAGGATCCAGTTGCCGGCCTCGTCGTACTTGCCCACCACCGAGGGACGGATGCCCTGATCCCAGTTGTACATCGCCTCTTTCATCTGCGACTCGATGAAGGAGCGCTTTTCCTCCACCACGATGATGTCTTCGAGGCCGCGCGCGAAAGCGCGGATGCCCTCGGGCTCCAGCGGCCAGGTCATGCCGACCTTGTACACGCGGATGCCGATCTCCTCGCAGTCGCGGCGCGTAAGGCCCAGGTCTTCCAGCGCCTGCAGCACGTCGAGGTAGCTCTTGCCGGTGGTCACGATGCCCAGCCGCGCCTTCGGTGAGTCGATCACCACGCGATCGAGATGGTTGGCGCGCGCGAACGCCACTGCCGCATGCATGGCGAACTGGTGCAGGCGCATCTCCTGGTCCAGCGGCGGGTCCGGCCAGCGGATGTTGAGCCCGCCCGGCGGCAGCATGAACTCCTCCGGCAGCACGATCTTCAGCTGATGCGGATCGACGCTGACCGAGGCCGAGGATTCGACCGTCTCGGCGATGGTCTTGAAGCCGACCCAGCGGCCGGTGAAGCGCGACATCGCCCAGCCGAGGATCCCCATGTCGAGGATGTCCTGCACGCCGGCGGGATTGAGCACCGGCATCATCGCGGAGACGAACTCCAGCTCGGAGCCGTGCGGCAAGGTCGACGAGCGGCTGGCATGATCGTCGCCGGCGAGCGCCAGCACGCCACCGTGCCTGGAGGTGCCGGCCGCATTGCCGTGCTTGAACACATCGCCGCTGCGGTCCACGCCCGGGCCTTTGCCGTACCACATGGCGAACACGCCATCGTGTTTCGCATGCGGGAACAGATTGGCCTGCTGCGAGCCCCACACCATGGTCGCGGCGAGATCTTCGTTCAGACCCGGCGTGAACTCGATCTGGTAGGCCTTGAGGTGTTTCTTCGCGCTCCACAGCGCCTGGTCGAGCCCACCCAACGGCGAGCCCCGATAGCCGGACACGAAGCCACCGGTGTTCAGACCTGCCGCCTTGTCGCGCAGCGCCTGCATGATCGGCAGGCGCACCAGCGCCTGGATGCCGCTCAGATAGATGCGGCCTTCCTGACGGGTGTATCGGTCGTCGAGGGTGTAGGTCAGATCGACGGGTGGCTTGATGATGGCGGCCATTGCGCGGATTCCGGATGGGTCGGTGGCAAAAAAGGTGTCGCGGGTCGGATCAGAGTGTTCGCGCGGCGCGCCGCGGGCGCGTGGGTTGCGTGCCAGCGGTGCCGCGCGCCGCGTCGTAGCGCGGTCGACCCTCGGCGATGCGTGCGGGGTCGGTGAGCACCTCGACGCCGGCCTGCGCACAGGCCGAGAGCAGCTCTCGATCGAGCGTGGCCAGCGGCAATCCGCGGCGGCGCGCGCAATCGAGGTAGGCGTAGTCGTAGCTGGTGAGCCCCAGCTGGTAGGCCGCCTCGGCGTATTCGAGCAGGCTGGGCTCGGCGCCGTCGTAGGCGATCGGAAACTGCGCGCCCTGCGAGACCAGCGCGCGGAACTGCACATCGTCGAGTCTTCCGCGACGGCGCGCGGTCAGCGCCACGTTGGCGAACTCCACGCGCAGTAGTCGCGGCGCCACCAGGGTCAGCGCCGGGCACTGCTCGCGGACGGCGGCCGCCAGCGGACTCTGCTCATCGGGCAGGAACACGCCGGCGACGATGGTGCAGTCGACCACGAACGTGGCCGGCAGGCGGATCAACGCAGGCATCAGCGGCGGCCTTCCTTGCGCCACTCAAGAATCTCGTCGACCGTGGTGCGGCTCAGACCCGAGGCAGCGCGGGTTTCCTTGATGTCGCTGATCAATGCGCGGATCCGCGCCTGTTCGTCGTCCGCACGCATCGGTACCAGCCGTGCGATCGGCTCGCCGTGGCGGGTGATGGTGATTTCCTCGCCGCGCTCGACCATGTCGAGCAGCTCGCTGAGTTTGGTCTTGGCCTCGAAGGCGCCGACGGTGGTCATCTGCGATACACCAACTGGTTGACTGGTTGGCATAGTAGCGACTGCAATCCGGCAGTGCCAGTGAGCGTCTGGTCTGTGCAGCTACCGGCGCCGTCGACACACCTACCCCGCATGCGCTGTCGACCGACAACACGCAGGGCCTGATCAAGGAGGTCTACCAGGACCTCGACTGCGCCAATGGCTCGGTGTTCTTCGGCACCTGCGCGCTGACGGGATACACGCCGGTGCTGTTCCCGGCGCCGGCAAGCGCGCCGGAGATCGTGATCCGCCTCGCGCGACCGGTGTCGATCTTCAGCGGCAGCTTCGAGCAGTAGGCGAGCCGCGGAGCACGCTACGCTGGCGACGTTCCGACCCGGAGGCCGCCCGATGGCCAGCGACACCCCGCCACGCCTGCACGTCGAGGACACCGGCGGTCCCGGCCCGGTCGTGCTGTTCTCGCACGGCCTGCTGTGGGACGCGCGACTGTTCGCGCCGCAGATCGCCATCCTGCGCGAGCGCTACCGCTGCATCGCCTGGGACCATCGCGGCCAGGGCCGCAGCGAGGTCACTGCCGGCGGCTACGACATGGACACGCTCGCGGCGGATGCTGCATCGCTGATCGAACGGCTGGGCGTGGCGCCGGTGCACTTCGTGGGTCTGTCGATGGGCGGCTTCGTCGGCCTGCGGCTGGCGATCCACCGACCCGGGCTGTTGTGTTCGCTGACCCTGATCGACACCTCGGCGGAAGCCGAGCCTGTCGCGAACGTGCCGCGCTACCGGCTGCTGAATCTGGTGGCGCGCCTGTTCGGGCTGCGACCGGTGATCGGACGCGTGATGCCGATCCTGTTCGGTCGCACTTTTCTTGCCGATCCCGCGCGAGGCGCGCAGCGCGCCGAGTATCGCGCGCGACTGATCGCCAATGATCGACACGGCATCACGCGCGCGGTGCGCGGGGTGATCGAGCGCGCGCCGGTCGAGGCGCTGCTGCACAGGATCGCCATGCCGAGCTTGATCCTGGTCGGCGACGAAGACGTGGCCACGCCACCGGCGCGGTCCGAGGCGATGCATGCCGCGATTCGCGGATCGACGCTCGAGCGCATAGCGAAGGCCGGGCACACGTCGACGTTGGAGAATCCGGCTGCGGTGAATGCCGCGCTGGTCGCATTCCTCGCAGACGTTGCTCAGGGACGCTGAGGATCGAGCGGCGTTAACGGCTTGGAAACGAGCGATATGTAGACTCCACGTCACGCTCCCTCGACGACAGGAAGTCCGCCATGAGCCATCGGATGCACGTTGCAGTCGTGATCGGCGCCATGCTCTGGTCCAGCGTGGGCTTCGGGCAACGGCAACCGACGCTGCCGGCAGCCAGCAGCGCGCGGTCGCCGCTACCCGCCGTGGGTCCGTATCGCGATCCTGATCTGGCCGCGCGACCGATGCGCAGCGCCAACGCACTCGATACCCGGCAAACCACGCAACTCGGCGCAGAGCTGGCCGGCACACCGGATAACGTGGCCGCACTTTCGTCGCGCGCCTGGCTGCTCGCGCAGCAGGGCGAGCGCGCGCGCGCGCTGGCCGATATCGACGCCGCGCTGGCGCTCAGTGCCGATCGGTTGATGCTGCATCGACAGGTATTGTGGGGTGCGGGCTGGGTGGCGTTGGCGCTCGGCGATGGCGCGCTGGCCAACGACTACTGGGACCGCAATCTGGCGCTGGTGGATTCGCGGCCATTCTGGGTTCCGTACAGCCGCGCCACGGCTTTTGCGATGGCCGGCGATCTGGGCACCGCGGTGAACTGGTACGCACGCGCGGCGGCCGACATGCCGCAGCGCTGGGGCAACGAGCGCGGCATGCGGCAATACACCCGTCACTGGCAGCCAGCCGAACGGCGTGCGATCGATGCGGCCTTCGCGGCCTGGTCGCAACAGCAAGCTGCGGCAACGTCCAGATAGCAATCTTCTGCGTCGCATCGAGCAGCGCAGTGCGCACGGTGTGGGGATTGCCGAATGCTGCCGGGCGCGGCCGGGCACATTGCGGCCGGCTCGCCGGCGGCGGATTCGAAGCGGCTAGAGCGACCAGCTGCAGCGCGATCTGCCGGCGCCGGAGAGCGCGTTCGTAGTCGCTGGTGGTCTGGACGTGCTCTGAGCGCGGCGCGCGCGCCTCAGCGGCCGCGCAGCCAGCCGGCGATCGCACGCCCCGCGTCGCGACCGTCGGCGACTGCGGTGACGACCAGATCGGCGCCGTGCACCATGTCGCCGCCGGCGAACACCTTCGGGTGCGAGGTCTGATAGCGCAGGCGTGCAGTGCACGCGTGCGGGCCGCTGGCCGGATGCGGCGCTGCGGCCGCGGTGCTCACATCGACCAGTCCGCTGGCGTGGATGGCGATGCCCTGCTCGCCCAGCCACGCGGGCGGATCGGGCTGGAAGCCGAAGGCGATGATGATCACATCGGCCGCGAGCACCCGCTCGCTGCCGGGAATCGGCTCGGGGCTGCGGCGGCCGCGCGCATCGGGCGTGCCCGGGCGGGTCTGAACGATGCGCAGGCCGCTGACGGTGCCTTCGCCTTCGATCGCCAGCGGTGCGCTGTTGAACAGGAACTGCACGTCCTCGTCCTTGGCGTTCTTGACCTCGCGGCGCGAGCCGGGCATGTCGGATTCGTCGCGCCGATACACGCAGGTCACCGTTGCCGCACCCAGTCGGATGGCGGTGCGCACGCAGTCCATGCCGGTGTCGCCGCCACCGAGCACGATGACCCGGCGCGCGCGCAGGTCCGGCAGCTGCATCGGCTGCGACCAGCCGGCGATCGGTCGTTGATCGGGATCGGCGACACCCAACACCGCGCGCGCATTGGCGACCAGGTACGGCAAGGCGGGGATCACACCCGGCAGGTCCTGTCCCGGCAGCTTGCCGTCGACATAGCGATAGGTACCCAGCCCCAGGAACACCGCGTCGAATTCGGCGAGCAGGGATTCGAAGCTGCGCTCGATGCCGATCGTGACACCCAGATGGAAGCGCACACCCATCGCCTCGAGCACGCTGCGGCGGGTGGCGATCACGCGCTTTTCGAGCTTGAACGGCGGAATGCCATAGGTCAGCAGGCCGCCGATCTCTTCGTAGCGATCGAACACATGTGCTTCGATGCCGGCCCGCGCGAGCTGATCGGCGCAGGACAGTCCTGCGGGACCGGCACCGATGATCGCCACCCGCTTGCCGGTGGCGATCACGTTGGACAGGTCCGGCCGCCAGCCCTGCTTGAAGGCTTCGTCGACGATGTACTTCTCGACCGCGCCGATGGTCACGGCCTCAAAGCCGATGTTGATCGTGCACGCGCCTTCGCACAACCGATCCTGCGGACACACGCGGCCGCAGATCTCGGGCAGCGGATTGGTCTCGTGGCACAGCTCTGCGGCCTCGAACAGACGACCCTCCTGCACCAGCTTCAACCAGTTCGGGATGTAGTTGTGGACCGGACACTTCCACTCGCAATACGGATTGCCGCAGTCGAGGCAGCGCGCGCTCTGGTCGGCCGCCGGCGTCGCATCGAAGCCACCGTAGATCTCGCTCCAGCCGAGCGTGCGCACCTCGACCGGCAGCTCCTTGGGCATGCGGCGCGGAACGTCGAGGAACTGGAAGGGTTTGGCGGTCACGGGCAAGCGTCCATTGCAGGAGCGCGCCGTGCGCGCGATCGCAACGATCGGGTGCACGGTGCATTCGGGGTGGGACGGTCGCGTACAGGGTGCGCTCCTGCAGCGGCGCGGCGGAGCGTGGCGGTGGCACGCGACGCGCGGGTCACGCCGCCCTCCGCAATGCATCCACCAACGACTCGAGGCTGGCCGCCTTCGGCTTTACCAGCCAGAATTTGCCGGCGAAGTCGCGGAACTCGTCGAGGATGGCGCGGCCCCAGGCGCTGGAGGTCTCGCGCACATGGGCGCCGATCAGGCCGCGCAAATGCTGCAGGTGGTTTTCCATGCCCTCGGGATTGATGCGCAGGATGTCGATCAGCTCGTGGTTGTAGCGATCGACGAAATCGCGATCGAGGTCGAGCACGTAGGCCAGTCCACCGGTGAAGCCGGCGCCGAAGTTGATCCCGGTGCGGCCGAGTACGGCGACGGCACCGCCGGTCATGTATTCGCAGCAATGATCGCCAGCGCCCTCGATCACGGCGGTCGCACCGGAGTTGCGCACCGCGAAGCGCTCGCCGGCGCGGCCGGCAGCGTACAGCTCGCCACCGGTCGCCCCGTACAGGCAGGTGTTGCCCATGATCGGCGTATCGCGCGCGATGTAGCGCGCATCCTGCGGTGGCCGGATCACGATGCGGCCATCGGCCATGCCTTTGCCGACGTAGTCGTTGGCATCGCCGGTAAGGTCCAGATGCAGCCCACCGGCATTCCACGCGCCGAAGCTTTGTCCGGCGATGCCCTCGAAGCGGGCGATGATCGGTGCGTCGCGCATGCCATGGTTGCCGTGGGTGCGCGCAATCTCGCCGGAGATGCGCGCGCCGATCGCGCGGTCGCGGTTGCAAATGGGGTACGCGAATTCACCACCGGTCTTTGCCGCGATCACCGGCTGCATTTCCGCGAGCATGCGCGCGGCCAGCGTGCCCGGATCGCGCGGCACATTGCGCGCGTCCAGGCACGATTGCGCGGACTTGCTCACCAGTCCTGCGGCAGACAGGATCGGCGACAGGTCCAGGCCCTGCTGCTTGGCGTTGACGCCATCGACTTGGGCCAGCAGATCGGTGCGCCCGATCAGGTCGATCAGATTGCGCACGCCCAGGCGCGCCAGCCAGTGCCGCACATCCTCCGCGACAAAGCGGAAGAAGTTCATCGCCATCTCGGGCAGGCCGATGAAATACTGCTCGCGCAGGCGCGGATCCTGAGTCGCCACGCCGGTCGCACAGTTGTTCAGATGGCAGATGCGCAGGTACTTGCAGCCCAGCGCCACCATCGGCGCGGTGCCGAAACCGAAACTCTCGGCACCGAGGATCGCGGCCTTGATCACATCGAGCCCGGTCTTCAGGCCGCCGTCGACCTGCACGCGCACCTTGTGCCGCAAATCGTTCAGGCGCAGCGTCTGCTGCACTTCGCTCAACCCAAGTTCCCACGGCGTGCCGGCGTACTTGATCGAGCTGATCGGCGAGGCCCCGGTGCCGCCGTCGTAGCCGGACACGGTGATCAGGTCCGCATAGGCCTTGACCACACCCGCAGCGATGGTGCCGATGCCGGCGTGGCTGACCAGCTTGACGCTGACCAGCGCGCGGGGATTGATCTCCTTCAGATCGTAGATCAGCTCGGCGAGGTCTTCGATCGAATAGATGTCGTGGTGCGGCGGCGGCGAGATCAGACCGATGCCGGGTCGCGCGTAGCGCAGTCGCGCGATCAAGTCGTTGACCTTGTGGCCGGGCAGCTGGCCGCCCTCACCGGGCTTGGCGCCCTGCGCGATCTTGATCTGCAATACGTCGGCGTTGATCAGGTATTCCGGGGTGACGCCGAAGCGGCCCGATGCGACCTGCTTGATCTTGGATGATTTTTCGGTGCCATGGCGCGCGGGGTCTTCGCCACCCTCGCCCGAGTTGCTGCGCCCGCCGAGGCGGTTCATCGCGATCGCCAGCGCCTCGTGCGCTTCCGGCGACAGCGCGCCGAGGCTCATGCCGGCCGAATCGAAGCGCAGCAGGATGTTCTCGATCGGCTCGACCTCGGCGACATCGATCGCACGCGCGGGGTCTTCCTGCAGCACCAGCAGATCGCGCAGCGTCGATGGCGGCCGCGAATCGACGTGGCGGGCGTAGACCGCGTAGTCGGCGTAGTTGCCGCTGCGCACGGACAGCTGCAGCGAGGCGATCACGTCGGGGTTGTACATGTGGTACTCGCCGCCGTCGACGTAGCGCAGCAATCCGCCCTGCTCCAGCGGCTCGGCGGCATTCCACGCGCGCTCGTGCAGCCAGCGCTGCTCGGCTTGAATCTCGGCGAAACCCGCGCCGGCGATCCGCGATGGCGTGCCGTTGAAGCACAGGTCCACCACTTCCGGCGCCAACCCCACGATCTCGAACAGCTGGGCTGCGCGGTAGCTGCCGATGGTGGCGATGCCCATCTTGGAGATGATCTTGAGCAGGCCCTTCTTGATGCCGCGCCGATAGCTGCGACCCAGCTCCGCCTGCGCGCTGCCGTTCTTGCCCTTCACGATCTTGCTGCGCCCCAGATCGAACAGCGTCTGGTAGGCCAGGTACGGATACACCGCCGTTGCGCCGTAGCCGATCAGGCAGGCGAAGTGGTGCGCATCGCGCGCGGTGCCGGTCTCCACGATCAGGTTGCAATCGCAGCGCAAGCCCGCGCGCACCAGATGCTGATGCACCGCACCGATCGCCAGCAGCGCGTGCACCGGCAGGCGGTCTTCGACCGGATAGCGGTCCGAGAGCAGGATGATCACCGCGCCATCGCGCACCGCGGTTTCGGCCTCGATGCAGATCCGCCGCACCGCATCGCCGAGCGCCTCGTCGGGCTGCTGGTGCAGGTGCACGATCGCATGCGCGCTGGCGAACTGGTCGAGTGCGAGCAGCTGGCGCAGCTTGCGCTGGCTGAGCACCGGCGAGTTCATCATCACGGTCGCGGCATTGGCCGGGCCCAGATCGAACAGATTGCCCTCGCGACCGATATGGGTCGACAACGACATCACGCACTGCTCGCGCAGCGGATCGATCGGTGGATTGGTGACCTGCGCGAAAGCCTGCCGGAAGTAGTCGTACAGCGAGCGAACCTTGCCCGAGAGCACCGGCATCGGCGTGTCGTCGCCCATCGAGCCGGTCGCCTCCTGTTCGGTCTCGGCCAGCACGCGCAGCACGCTCTCGCGTTCCTCGCGGGTCAGATTGAACAGCTTCTGGAAGCGCGCCAGCGTCGGCCCATCGAAGGGCTCGGCCGCAAGCGAGGGATCGATCAGGTCGGCGACGAGATACTTCATGCCCTGCTTGAGCCAGCGCTTGAACGGCGCGCGGCCGCGATTGAGCTTGTCGATCGCCTCGGAGTCGAGGAACTGGCCGGAATACAGATCGACCGCGATCATCTCGCCGGGACCGAGCTTGCCCTTTGCCAGCACATCGGCGTTCGCGTAATCCCAGGTGCCGACTTCCGAAGCGATGGTCAGGTGCCGATCCGTGGTCAGCACCCAGCGCGCCGGCCGCAGGCCGTTGCGATCGGCGGTGGCCGCGGCATAGCGGCCGTCGCACATCACGATGCCGGCCGGTCCGTCCCACACGTCCTGATTCAATCCGTAATACTGGTAGAAAGCCGACAGATCGGCGTCCTTGTGTTCCAGCGATTCGGTGGCCGGCGGGATCATGATGCGCATCGCCACCGGCAGCTCGAGTCCACCGGCGAGCAGCACCTCGAGCATGTTGTCCAGCGACTGCGAGTCGGAGCCTTCCATGCTCACCAGCGGGCTGATGTCGCGGAAATCGATGGCCGGCGAGCGCCACTTGAAGGCGCGCGCCTGCGCCCAGCGCCGGTTGCCCTCGATGGTGTTGATCTCGCCGTTGTGCGCGAGCAGGCGGAACGGCTGCGCCAATTTCCACGCCGGTGCGGTGTTGGTCGAAAAGCGCTGATGGAACACGATCACCGCCGACTGCATGTCCTCGCGCGCGAGATCGGGATAGAACGCCGCTAGTGCCGCGGGCAGCATCATGCCCTTGTAGCCGAGCGTCCACGCCGACAGCGAGACGACGTAGAACGCCGGCTGGGTGTCGTGCAGGCGCTGCTCGGCGCGGCGGCGCGCCAGAAACAGCGCGCGATTGAAACTGGTCTGGTCCATCGAGGCGGCGGGACCGACGAACACCTGCTCGATGCGCGGCATGCTGCGACGCGCGATCTCGCCGCAGGACTCCGGAGCGGTCGGCACCACGCGCCAGCCGGCCACGCGCACTTCGACCCGCTCGAGTTCTGCGCTGAGCACGGCGCGGCATTCGGCGGCTGCCTCGTCCTCGGGCGGCAGGAACACCGTGCCGGCAGAGAACACCGGGCCCAGCCGGATACCGCACTCGTCGGCGGCAGCACGCAGGAATTTGTCCGGCCGCGTCAGCAGCACGCCGCACCCGTCGCCGGAAGCGCCGTCGGCTGCCACCGCGCCGCGATGCGCCAGTCGCGCAAGCGCGGTCAAGCCGGTCTGAACCACCCAGCGCGAAGGCTGGTTGTCGAGATTGGCGATCAGCCCGAAGCCACAGGCATCGTGCTCAAACCGCGGGTCGTACAGGCCCTGCTTCGCGAAGCCCTCGTGCTCGAACGCCATGCCGCCTCCGGAACCAGATGGATGCAGGCGGCGGACGGAGTCACGCGGGATGCGCAGCGGCGGCGCCCGCAACCCGGACTCCGCACCACGCCACGGTTCCGGGAACGACCTACCGGACCGGCAGCCAGGACTCTATCCCGACCGCCACCTCCCGCGCGCCAGACGAACGCCCGGCGCTTGCGATCCGACTAGAGCACAGATTGTGCGATGCGGCAATCGACATTCTGTCGTGGTCAAAAACCGCTGGCCGACCCGTGCAGGAGGACGCCGTGCGCGCGACCGCAGCGATCGGATGCACCTTGCGTTGCGGATGGGACGGTCGCGCACGGGGTGCGCTCCTGCAGCACCGCCGTCAGGCCCTGTAGGAGCGCGCCGTGCGCGCGACCGCAGCGACCGGCGGCACGGCACATTCCGGATGGCGTTGCGGCTGGGACGGTCGCGCACCGGGTGCGCTCCTACAGCGGTCCTTGCCCTCGGCCCGTGCCCTGATTTCGTTGCAGGGTGCCGAACACGGCGTCGGCGATCGGATAGGAGATGTTGAAGTTGCAGCCGGTCATCGCGCGCGGATCGTGATGCTGCCGATGCAGCCACGCCAGTCGGGCCACGCCCGGTACCCGCGTCATCCAGTGGCCGGGCGGCTGATGGTAGGCCAGGTGCAGGAACTCGTAGTTGAGGAAATAGGCGATGCCAGTGGCCAGCATCAGCCACGCGAGGTTGCTGGGGGCGAGCGCATCGAGCAGCAACCACGCCGGCAGCGCGAAGCCGCCGAAGAAAAACACCACCAGCAGCGGCGGAAACAGCACCGCACGCAGGTCGCGCGGGCTTTCATGCGCCATCGCCTCGTGGGTGAAGAAACGATGGTGCTGCCCGGCATGCCGCCGATAGACCAGCTTCAGACCGGGTAGCGGCCGATGCATCGGCCAGCGGTGCCCGACGTACTCGACGAGATTGGCATACACGAAGGCCAACGGAACCATCAGCCATTCCACCGCCTGCACCGACTCCAATCGCGACACGCACCACAGCCACGCCAGCGTGCCGCCGCCAAAGGTGATCCACAGATTGAGCCGGCCGCTGTAAGACGCGGGGATATCGCGTGCGCGGTACTCCGTGCGGAAACGGTGGACGGATTCGGGCAGCATGGGCGCAGTGTCGCGGCAGGTGCTGCTCGCGTAAAGGGATGCTTCCGAATGCGGGCGCTGCAGAGGATCGGAGTTGGCGCGGGTTGTCGATGGCGGCTTCGGTCTCCGCTGCGGGAACAATTGCGCGGTGCGTTCCGGAGGGGACGGTCGCGCACACGGTGTGCTCCTACATCGCATCGCCTGTGGGTAGGAGCGCGCCGAGCGCGCGACCGCGGCGATCGGCGGCACGGTGCACCCCGGGTGCGACGGTCGCGCACAGGGTGCGCTCCTACAGGGCGCCAAGGGTCGGCATCCGGGCTATGATCGGCGGGTTCCTGCCGCACACGCGCTGCCGACGTGCGGCCGACGAAGATCGTGGCGAATCCCGGGCGAGACTTAGATACAGCATGCGCAGCGCATCGATCCAGCGGGTAGTCGCCGTCGCGTGCGTGGCAGTGCTGGGGCTGGGGATGGCGTTGCCCGCGAGAGCAGCCGAGGGCCGCTTGAGTGCCGCGCTGGCGCGCGTGCTCGCCGATCAGCCGCCGGCCGAGGTCGACCTTGCGCGGGTGACGCCCTTCGCGTGGGAGGAGATGTTCATCTTCGAGCCGCAGTCCAGTCGCGAGGAAAACTGCAAGGTGCTCGATCTGGGCTGGATCGATTGCCGGCTGACGCTGCCGGCCAAAGTCGGCGCCAACGAGCACTTCCTGGTGTTCCGGCGCAAGCAGCAGATCATCCGCTCGGAGCCGCATGCGCGCACCAATGGCGATTTCGGGGTCGGCAGTCGCGGCCGGCCGCAGCCGGTGTTGCGCGCGGATGCGCGCTTCGCGGTGGTGACCCTGGGACGCAGCTCGCAGGAGTCGGTGCCTGCGTATCGGCTGGATTTTCTCGGCGCGGCATCGCCTTGATCGCTACCCGCGCGATCGATTGGCAATTCGACCGATAACTGCGACGATGGATCTGAGCGACCTGCCACCGATCCAGCACGGCGCGGCGGTGTGGACTGGCGCGCAGATGGCAACGCGCGAAGACTGGCCGATCACGCTGACGAGCGCGCAGATCGCCGAACTCGAACACGCAGGCGAGCAGGTGATCGCGCAGCGCTTGCCGCTCGCGCAGCTTGTGGCCGAGCAATTTCCGCTGCCGACGCTGGCGCCACGGCTGGTCGCGCTGCGCGTCGAGCTTCTGCACGGGCGCGGCTTTGCGCTGCTGCGCGGCCTGCCGGTCGAGCGCTGGTCGCGCGCGCTCACGGCGGCGATCGCGCTGGGGATCGGCGTGCATCTGGGCGCGCTGCGCCCGCAGAACGCGGCCGGCCACCTGCTCGGCCATGTGTGCGACATGGGTCTGAGCGGCAGCGATCCGAACGTACGCATCTACCAGACGCGCGAGCGGCAGACTTTCCATACCGACTCCTGCGACGTGGTCGGACTGCTGTGCCTGCGCGAGGCCCAAAGCGGCGGCGAGTCGCTGCTGGTCAGCGCACCGCTGCTGTACAACCGCATGCATGAAGCGTGTCCGGAGTTGCTGGCGCGGATGCTGCGGCCGATGGCGCATGATCGACGCGGCGAAGTACCGCCGGGCCAGCTGCCGTGGTTCATGATTCCCGTGTTCAGTTGGCTGCCCGGACAGGGTGCCGAGGGACTGAGTGTGTTCTACCAGCGGCAGTACTTCGACAGCGCGCAGCGCTTCGCACAGGCGCCGCGCCTGGATGCCATGGATGTCGCGGCGCTGGATGCCTTCGATGCGCTGGCCAACGATGCGCAACTGCAGCTGCGCATGCGCCTGCAGGCAGGCGATCTGCAGCTGGTGCACAACCACACGCTGCTGCACGACCGCAGCGGCTTCGTCGATCACGCCGAGCCGCAACGGCGTCGCCATCTGCTGCGCCTGTGGCTGGCGTGCCCCGGTGCGCGGGTGTTGCCGGAAACGTTCGCTGCGCGCTATGGCTCGCTGAAGATCGGCGATCGCGGCGGCATCGCGCTGGCAGGAGTCGCGCCCCAGGTGCCGCTGGCGCCGGATTGAGCACCGCGCCGCGCTGCACGCGGCACGACGGCTGTGATCAGGCGGACGCCGGCGCTGCGGCGATCAACAGCACCAGCGCTTCGGCGACCAATGCCGGCGTCGACTCGCCGTCGATCTCGACCGTTTTTTCCTGCCGCAGCAACCAGCGGCCGGGATCCTTCTGCTGTGCATCGAGCACGCGGGTCAGGATGCGTACCCGCGCACCGGCGCGCACCGGCGCGAGGAAACGCACGCGATCGAGTCCGTAGTTGAGCGCCAGCTGCATGTCCGCCGGCCACGGCAGGTCGGCCGGTGGATAGGCCGCGAGCAGCGACAGCAGCAGGAACCCGTGCGCGATGCTGCCGCCGAACGGGGTGTCGCGCGCGGCGCGCTGCGGGTCTACGTGGATGAATTGATGGTCGTCGGTGCAGGCGGCGAACGCATCGATGCGCGATTGCGCGATGGTGATCCATGCGCTTGGCGCGAGGCTGGTGCCGATCAGCGTCGGCAGCATGGCCACGGTCATCGGCGTAGCCATCGACTCAGACTGGCACCTGCGCACCCTGCGTGCCCTGCGCGATCTGCAGCGCCAGGCGGCTCCACACCTCGGTCGACAGGATGATCAGCCCGGCGATCAGCGCGGCGATCGCGATCTGCCAGCGGCGGTTGTCCATCGGTGCGGCACGGGTTTCGATCGCAAGGTCGCGATCCCATGCGGTACTGCCCTGTTGCGCATACTGCACGCCCGCGATGATCGTAGCGAGCAGCGCCAGCGGCGGCAGACCGAGGCCGACGCCGCGCCATGCGACGGTGATCGCGCGCTGCCAGGCGCGACCGATCCCGATGCGCTCGCCCCGCGCATCGGTCACCTGCAAGCCCAGCAGGTACTTGCCAGGGGTTGTACCGGTCAGTCCCAGCAGCACGGTGTCGAGCGGAATCATCACGAACACTGCCAGAAACAGCAGCCACGCCGGATTCGGTGTACCGAGCACACCGGCCTGTACTTCGGCCGAGCCGTGCAAGACCAGACCCCAGGCGATCGCCGCTCCGAGCAGTCCGATCGACAGCATGTCGATGCTGCGCGCAAGCAGGCGCTGTACGGCAACCCCGAACTGTCCGGTGAATGCGGCCTGCTCGGCTGTTGCGGGCGCGCGCGCGCCTTGCACGACGCGCCCGGTCGGGGCTGCGCGCGCGGCAAGGGTCTCGCGCATCTGGCGCGCTTCGCGTTCCTCGTTGCTGTCGGCGCGCGCGGCAGGCGTCGGCTTGCGCGCTGGCGCTGCGGCGTCACGCGGTGGAGCGGGCATCGGCGGGCGCTTGGGCGTTTGCGCTTTCGCGGCTGCCGGCGGCGCGGCCTTGGCCGCGGGTTTCTTCGCGCGCGAGGCTGGCATGCCGGCCTGCACCGCGGTCATGGTGGCAACCACGCGCATCACCGGCTGCCACTCGGAATGGTCCACGTGCCAGGCCAGCGCGTCGCGCGCGAAGGCGCCGCGCGCCTGCGCTTGCGCGAGCTCGACCCGCGACAACGGGCCGATCGCCTCGCCATCGGGCCCGGCCACGTACCAGTCGTTCTGCAGTCCGCTCATGCCTCAGCCCGCACTCTTCATGCACCGATTGTGGCACGCGGCAGCTCGCGGCAGATGCGCGGCGCCCCATCGATGCGCGATCATTGGGGATTGCGGGGAAATCGACACCATGGCATTGCAGTACCTGATCCTGCCGGTCACGCCCTTCGAGCAGAACTGCAGCCTGGTGTGGTGCGATGCGAGCATGCGCGGCACGCTGGTGGATGCCGGCGGCGAACCGGCGCACCTGCTCGATGCTGCCCGCCAGCGCGGTGTCACGATCGAGAAACTGCTGGTCACGCATGGCCATCTGGATCATGTGGGTGCGGTGCGCGATCTGGCCGACCAGCTCAAGGTGCCGATCGAAGGTCCGCACGAGGACGATCGTTTCTGGATCGAGCAGCTGCCGCTGCAGGCGCGCATGTTCAACTTTGCCGCCTCGCGCAGTTTCGAGCCGGATCGCTGGCTGGTGCAGGGCGATCGCGTCGCGCTGGGGCAGCTGGTGTTCGACGTGCTGCACTGCCCCGGCCACACCCCGGGCCACGTGGTGTTCGTGCATGCACCCTCGCAGCTGGCCTTCGTCGGCGACGTGATCTTCCATGGCTCGATCGGGCGCACCGATTTTCCGCGCGGTAATCATGGCGATCTGATCCGCTCGATCCGCCAACGACTGTTCGCGCAGGGCGATGGGCTGCGCTTCGTACCCGGTCACGGCCCGATGTCGAGCGTGGGCGAGGAGCGGCGCAGCAATCCCTTCGTGTCGGATGCGGCGGCTTCGCGCGCGGGGTTTTGATCTTCCGCCGCGGCGGCAGTCACTTGGTGCGGCGGGTCTACGATGTCCCGGCAGTGGCGATCCCGCTGGCGCTTGACGGCTTGCACCAGACCCTGACGCATTCGCGCATCGTCGCATCGTGAATCGCGAGCACCTTGCCGATCGGGTCCTGGTAGCCACCGGCAAGATTCCACGCCACCGGCAGCTGCAGACGCGCTGCGTGCTCGAATACCAGCCGATCGCGCTGCGCGAGTTGGCGCGAGGTCAACCAGCCGCCGAGCGGATCGTCGACATGCGGATCCGCGCCGGCCTGGTAGAGCAGCACCGCGCAGCCGGCGAAACGCTCCAGCAGTGCGGGAATCGCGGCAAGGAAGTCTGCGGCCTGATCTTCGCTGTGATAGTGCGCTCCGGCGGTGTAATGCACGATCCAGTCCAGCCGCAGATGCTTGATGATCTGCGCGGTGCCATCGCCGTAATGCGTATCGAAGTCGAGGATTCCGACCCGCGCCTGCGGCAGCTTGCGACGCACCTCGGCGGCGGCCACCAGCAGCCCATTGAAGGTGCAGAATCCGCCGGCGCTGGCGTGACGCGCATGATGGAAGCCCGATACCGGCGCCACCGCACCGAGGCCGTTGGCGATCGCCGCGTTTGCGGCATCGACCATTGCGCCATTGGTCCACGGCAGCGATGCGGCCACGGCGGGCAGCGTATTGTCGAAGCCGTTTTTGATCCGGCCGTCGAGCACGCCGTGCACGTAGGTCGGGTGGTGTACCGCGCACAGCGCTTGGATGCTGGCCGCGCGCGGACTGCGAAGCGCGATCGGGAATCCGCGCTCGCGCCACGCAGCGACGGCCTGGGCGGGCTTGGCCGCACTCGGCGAAAAACTGTGCGCGTCGGCGACCATGCGCGGGTCGAAGTAGACGGGAACTGCGTCGAGAACCGTCGGCATGGTTTTTGCGGCTTGATGCGGGCGCTGTCGCTGCTGGCTACTTGATCGACGCCGGCCGGAACGCCAGCACGAAGCTGCCCGCGCTGACGATCGCCGTGCAGATCGCGATCACCGGGATGCCGAACCACCTCGGCCCCGGTGCACCCATCGCCCACAGCACGCTGGCCGCGATCAGGGTGCCGGCGCCGAACACGGCTTGTACGGTCGCGACCTGCGCGCGGCGTTGGGTTTCGGCCAGCACGTGCAGGTCGGGCGAACGCATGTTGAGCGTGTGCTGGCCGTTGACCGACTGCTTGAGCCACGAATGCAGCAGGCGCGGCATCTCGGGTGCCGCGCGCAGGATCTCCGGCAGCTGCTTGCGCAGGTCCTCGCCGAGGGTCTTGACCGAATACTTCTCACGCAGGATGCCCTCGAGCACCGGATGCGCGACCGCCCAGATATCCAGCTTCGGATCGAGCAGGCGGCCGACGCCTTCGATGTTGAGCAGGGTTTTTTGCAGCAGGATCAGCTGCGGCTGGATGGTCAGCTCGTAACGGCGCGCGACCGAGAACAGTTTGACCAGCACCTCGCCGAGCGAGATCTCGGCCAGCGGGCGAGTGAAATACGGCTCGCACACCGAGCGCACGGCCGACTCCAGATCGTCGATACGGATGTGCTCGGGCATCCAGCCGGCCTCGATGTGCAGCTGCGCGATGCGCCGGTAGTCGCGCTTGAACATCGCCTCGAAGTTCGCGGCCAGGTACCACTGGTCGACCTCGGGCAGGGAACCGACGATGCCGAAATCCAGCGCGATGAAGCGCGGCTCGTCCAGCCGCGTCGGGTCCACCCAGATGTTGCCGGCATGCGCATCGGCGTGGAAGAAGTTGTCGCGGAACACCTGCAGGTAGAACAGCTGGATGCCCTTGGCGGCCAGCTTGCGACGATCGAGTCCTGCCGCATCCAGGCGTGCCACGTCGTCGGACGGGATCCCGTACACGCGCTCGAGGGTCAACACGCCCTGCGTGCTGTGGCTCCAGTAGACCTGCGGCACCTTCAGGTCATCCGAGCCTTCCCACAGGCGCCGGAACACGCTGGCGTTGGCGCCCTCGCGCATGAGGTCGGTCTCGTCGGTCAGGGTGCGCTCGATCTCGCTGACCACATCCAGCGGTCGGATGTGGCGCGCATTCGGCGCGTAGCGCTGCGCGAACGCGCCGAGCGTGCGCAGCAGGCTCAGGTCGGTGGTGATGCGGCGCTCGATGCCGGGCCGGAGCACCTTGATCACCACCTCGGTGCCATCGTGCAGCTGTGCCGGATGCACCTGCGCGATGGAGGCCGAGGCCAGCGGCTCGATCTCGAAGCGCGCGAACAGCGCATCGACCGGTTTGCCGAGGGCGGCCTCGATGGCCGCGCGCGCCTGCTCGCCGGGAAAGGGCTTGACCCGATCCTGCAGCTGGGCCAGCTCGTCGGCGATGTCGGCTGGCAACAGATCGCGGCGGGTCGACAGGATCTGCCCGAACTTGACGAAGATCGGGCCGAGTTCCTCCAGCGCCAGACGCAGGCGGGCACCGCGCGAGAGTGCGATGATCGATGCGGGCGTGGGTGCGATCAGGGTGCGCACGGGGCGCATCCAGCGGAACAGGCGCGTGGCGTCGAGCAGGTCGTCGAGTCGATAGCGCAGCAGCACGCGCGCGATGTGGAACAGGCGCATGAAACTGCGCAGGCTGGACATCATCGGCCGCGCTCCAGGCCGGCCGTCAGCCGCGCGATCCGCGCGGCCAGCCGTTCGGCATCGTCGCGCAGGCGATCGACGTCGGCGTGGAAGGCATCGAGCTCGTCGCGTGCCGGGGTGTCGCGCGATTCCTCGGTCACATAGTCGACGGCATCCGTAGCGAGCGTGCCCGCGCTGCGCTGCGCCCAGCGCAGCGCATCACGCAAGGTGGTGGCCGCGATCGCCCCATTGCTGGCACCGAGCACGCGGCCGAAAGCGGCGTCGAGATCCGGCTTGAAGCGCTCGGCCAGCTGCGCGAGCTGGCGCGCCAGATCGGCATCGCCCGCCATCTGCACGCGCCCGGCCGGCATCGCACCCGCAATGGCGGGCAACAACAGGCGCGCAAATCCGGCCAGCGTACCGCTCATCGACAGATCGGCCTGCTCGGCGCGCGGGCCTACAGCGAGGCGCCCATCGCGCACTTGGAGGCGCAATCCGATGTCTGCCGGCGTCCAGGTCAGCTCGATGCTGCGCCCTTCCAGTGGCGCCAGCCGGGCACGGGCATCGGGATCGAGCGCCAGCGCGCGGTCGATGAACGCCTCGAGCGCGCGGCCGAGTGGGACCAGCAGGGGATTCGATGGGCGGGCAGGCATCCGCTTATTCTAGCCGGCCAAGGTCGTTGCAGCGTCGTCAGGCGCGTGGCTGCGATCGCCCGCGCCACCCAGCTAGGCCAGTGCGGATTCCGAGCGTGCGCCCTCGTCGCGCCACCACTGCGCCAGCCGCAGCATGCCCTCCTCGGTACTGATCGATGGCTGGTAGCCCAGATCGCGGCGTGCCGCGGAGATGTCGTACCAGTGTGCGGTCGCCAGTTGCTCGGCGACGAAGCGCGTCATCGGCGGTTCGGATTCGATCCGCAGCACGCTGTAGACCGCCTCCAGCAAGGCACCGGCGGCGAAGGCCACGGCATAGGGCACGCGACGCGTCTCCGGCGGCATGCCGCAGGCGCGCAGCATCGCGTTGATCATGTCGTCGCCATGGATCGGCTCGCCCTGGCTGATGAAGTAGGCGCGACCCGCGCAGGCAGCAGCTGGCGCGAGACGATCGAGCGCGTCCAGATGCGCCTGCGCTGCGTTGTCGACATACACCACGTCGATGCGTTTGCGCTCGCGGCCGACGAAACGCAGGCGACCGCTGCGGGCACGCGCGAGGATGCGCGGCAGCAGGTGGTTATCGCCCGGGCCCCAGATCAGGTGCGGACGCAGGGCGATAGTCGACAGCTGTGCATCGTTGGCCGCCAGCACGCGCTGCTCGGCGATCGCCTTGGTGTGCGGATAGTGCGCCCTGAAGTGCGTCGCATAGGGCACCGACTCGTCGACCCCTTCGAGATCGCCGCCGGCGTGCACCACGCTGGGGGTCGAGGTGTAGACCAGTCTGGGGATGCCGTTCAAGCGACAGGCGGCGAGCACATGGTCGGTGCCCGCGACGTTCGCTGCGTAATAGTCGTCCCACGATCCCCACGCGCCGGCCTTGGCCGCGACATGGATCACCGCGTCGACGCCGCACGAGACATGCAGCAGCGGATCGAGCACGCTGATATCGACCTGCTCCTGCTGCACGCCGAGCGCATCCAGTGCCGCATGGCGGCGGCGTGCGACGCTGAGCACCGCATCGCCACGCGCACGCAGCATCCGGCAGATCACGGTGCCCAGAAACCCACCACCACCGGTGACCAATACCTTCATGCACAGTCTCCGGCAGCGGTGTGGGAGCCGCCATGGCGGCGACTGGGGCAGTCGGGGAAGTCCGCAGTCGCCGTGTGGGAGCCGCCATGGCGGCGACTGGGGCAGTCGGGGAAGTCCGCAGTCGCCGCGATGGCCGCTCGAACAGTATGGCAGCCCGGGAAGTCCACAGTACGGCAGCCGGCGCTAGCCCTCGATGCTGGCGTCATCGGCCACGACGGAGAACGGCTTGTAGAACACCCGCTGCGAGGTCCAGAAGGCCAGCTTTTCGCGGCCGATCTTGGCGTTGTGGCGGATGTCGACCGGAAAGCCATAGTGCAAGATGAACTCGCGAATGCCGCGGCTGACCGCATGCTGGCCGGCCAGCTCGCGCAGCTGGGACTTCAGGCGCGGCCATTCGGTGGTGCGCGTGCGATCGCGCATCTCGATGCAGATCACCGGCATGCGATCGGTTTTCGGACCGACGCCGACCAGCGCGCTGCGACGCACGTCGGGGTGCGCATTGAACACGCCCTCGACGGTCTCGGTGAACAGCGTGGTCTCGCCGGCGATCACGCGCTGGCTCTTGCGCCCGCAGTACCACAAGCGACCCGCATCATCGAAGTAACCGACATCGCCCATCCGGTGCACGATGCGACCGCTGTCATGGATCTTGGCCAGGCGCGTGGCCGCATCGCGACCGAAGTAGCCGCGGGTCACGGTAGGGCCGGCGACCGTGATCTCGCCGATGCTACCGGGTGCGACCGATAGATCATCCGACCACTCGGCCAACTCGCTATCGTCGATGCGGATTACGCGCACGCTATTGCGCGCCAGTGGCCGACCCACGCAAATGCCGCCGCCGGTATCGGTGCGCTCGCGCAGTGCCAGGATCTCGCGGCCCTCGATCACGGCCACCGGCAAACACTCGGTGGCGCCATACGGCGTCCATATCTCGGCGCCGTCGGGCAGCATGCGATAGGCCTGCTCGACGACTTCCGGGCGCACCGGCGCGCCGGCCGAAAGCACCCGCCGCAGGCTGCCCAGCCGTACCGCGTTGGCTTGCGCATGGCGCGCGAGATTCTCCAGCAGCGCCGGTGAGCCGAACATGGTCGTGCAGCGATGCTGCTCGATGGCAGCGATCAGCTTGCGCGGATCGGCACTGGCCGGCCGCGTCGGGTCCATCTCCGGGATCACGCTGGTCATGCCAAGACCCGGATCGAACAGTGCGAACGGCGGGAAGGTCGGCAGGTCGATCTCGCCCGCAGCAATGCCGAAAGCCTCGCGGATCATCTCGACCTGCGCGATGAAATTGGCATGCGTGTATTCCACGCCCTTGGGGATGCCGGTCGAGCCGGAGGTGAACAGGATCGCGGCCAGCGCGTGCGGATCGTCGCCCAGCAGCGGCCGCGGTGCTTTCTCGCCGCGCGCCCGCAGCTCGTCGAGCGTGTGTCCGGACCACCACCAGCGCCGCCCGACGGTCACCCGGGTAACGATGCTGGCCTTGCCCCAGCCCAACAGCAGGCTCGCCGCCTGCGCCAGCGGGATCCCGATGAAGGCCTGCGGCTGCACCTGACCCAAGCATTCCTTCAGTGCGGCGCGATCGATGCCGGGATCGACCAGCACCGGCACCGCACCGGCCTTGAACAATCCGAACATCAGTTCGAACAATGCCTCGCTGGGGCGCACCATCAGCACCGTGCGCACGCCGGCGCCAATGCCGATCGCTGCCAGACCCGCAGCGATGGTGTCGCTGGCGCGGTCGAGCTGGGCATAGCTGAGCGTGCGCCAGGTACTTGCCCCATCGGCACCGCGACCGCCGGGCATGCGCATCGCGATCCGGTCCGGTGCCTCGCGTGCGCATGCGCGCAGCGCATCGGCGATGTTGGGGCTGGCGGTCATCGGTGAATCCTGCGCGGTCGAGTGCGGATCATTCCACAGCGGGTGTCACTCACGCGACATCTGCGCGGCGAATCGCTGCAACACGAAAGCAATCGCGCCGTCATGCCGCACGGGCACGATGCGCCGGCTGCGCGAAGGAAGGAGACCTCGCGCGCCCGCCCTGCCCCCACTCTCCGAGGATCGATCCATGAAACCGACTCCGCGTGCGTTGGCGATCGCCATCGCCTGTGCCCTGTGTGCGCCTGCTGCATTCGCTGCCACCGAAACCGCGCCTGAGGCTCAGGCAGCGGACCTTTCCGAGGCGCGCGAGCTCGAAACCATTTCGGTCGTCGGCGAGGGCGAGACTCGCCAAGTGCAGAAATTGTCTTACGAAGACCTCAAGGTGCTGCCCGCCGGAACCAGCCCGCTCAAGCTGCTCGCCAAGCTGCCGGGCGTGAACTTCCAGTCCGCCGATCCGTGGGGCAACTATGAGTGGTCCACGCGCATCGGCATCCGCGGTTTCAACCAGAACCAGCTCGGCTTCACGCTCGACGGCATCCCGTTGGGCGACATGAGCTACGGCAATTTCAACGGTCTGCACATCAGCCGTGCGGTGATCTCGGAGAACCTGGGTCGGGTGGAGCTTTCGCAGGGGTCCGGCGCGGTCGGTGCTGCATCCACCAACAACCTCGGTGGCACCATCGAGTTCTACAGCGCCGATCCGCTACCCGAATACGGCGTGCGCGTGGCGCAAACGATCGGCTCCGACAGCGCACAGCGCACCTACGCACGCCTGGACACCGGCGTGCGCGATGGCTTTAGCATGTACCTGTCTGCGGTCTATTCCGACTCCGACAAGTGGAAGGGCTTCGGCCCGCAGGAGCAGCGCCAGTTCAACGGCAAGTTTCAGTGGGATATGGACAGCCTGCGCGTGACCGGTTATGCCGCCACCTCGCGCCGCGACGAGAACGACTACGCCGATCTGTCGCTGGAATCGCAGCGCCGACTGGGTTGGGACTGGGACAACTATGCGCGCGACTGGCAGCGCGCGATCGCCGCCGCACGCGGCCAGTTCAGTGGTCGCGCCAACAACCTCGACGACGCTTATTACACCGCGCGCGGCCTGCGTGACGACGACCTGGCCTACGTCTCGCTCGACGTGCCCTTCGGCGACACGGTCGCGCTGACCGGGACGGCCTATGTCCACACCAACGAAGGTCAGGGCCACTGGGCCACGCCCTATCGCGCTTCCTCACCGACGCTGCCGATTTCCCTGCGCACCACCGAGTACGACATCGAGCGCATCGGGGCGATCGGCCGTGCGCAATTCGAGATCGGCATCAACAAGTTCGAGGCGGGCTTCTGGGCGGAGAGCAACACCCACGGCCTGCAGCGCAACTTCTACAACCTCAACATCGACAATCCGCCGGACTCGGGATTCTTCTACCGCGATCCGGATCTTCGCGTATTCCGCCAGCGCTTCGATATCGACACCCGCCAGCTGTGGCTCAACGACCGCCTGAGCCTCGCCGATGGCGATGTGCTCGTCGACCTGGGCTTCAAGGCCATCAATGTCGACGTCGACGCGCGACGCATCATCGGCACGCGGGCGGGCGGAACGCTCGAGACCAAGGACAACTTCGTGCCGCAGGCTGGCGTGCGCTGGAAGCTCGGCGATGGCGTCGAGCTGTTCGGCTCGTTTGCCGAAAACCTCAGCGCGCTGCGCGCAGGCGTGGGCGGGCCGTTCTCGGCCTCGCAGACTGCGTTCAACCTGTTCGCCGCGACGCTCGAGCCGGAAACCTCGCGCACCTTCGAAGGCGGCGTGCGTTACGTGACGCCGGAACTTGAAGCCTCGGCCGCGGCCTACACCGTGACCTTCGACAACCGCCTGCTCGCGATCGCGCGCTGCGCGGGCATTGTCGGTTGCCCGGGTTCGTTCGCCAACGTGGGCGAAGTGCGCAGCAACGGTGCAGAGTTTACCGGGCGCTGGCGCCCGGACGAAGCCTTCGACCTGTTCGCCTCGTTCTCGTACAACGATTCGCAGTACAAGTCCGACTATCTCGACGGCACCACCCTGGTGCGTGCCGACGGCAAGCAGGTGGTCGACGCGCCCAAGGTGCTGGTGGCCGCCGAGGCGACCTATCGCTGGAATTCCTTCGATTTCCGCCTCGGCGCGAAGTTCACCGACGAGCGCTTCATTACCTACCTCAACGATTCCAAGGTCGACAGCTTCTGGGTGGTCGATGCCACGGTCGGTTACGACTTCGGCGAGATCGGCTTTGCACAGAGCCTGCGTGCGCAGCTGAACCTGACCAACCTGTTCGACGAGGCGTATTTCGCCACCGTCGGCAGCAACGGCTTCGTGACCTCGGATCCGGATGGCTTGAACTACACCCTGCTCAGCGGTGCACCACGGCAGGCGTTCTTGACCCTTGACGCAACGTTCTGATCTGTCCCCCGGCGACGGCCCACACGGACGTGGGTCATCGCCTTTTCCCTGTGCTCGCAGGCACTGGGGCTTGCGCGAGCGAGCCCACCATCCGGAGTAGCGCTACCCATGGCGATGCGTACGTGGCTGTCGGCGCTGCCGCTTTTGCTGATCCCGATGGCAAGCATCGCGATCGATCTGGCGGCCGACACCGTGCTGACCCGGATCGCATTCGGCTCGTGCGGCAAGGAATCCAAACCGCAGCCGATCTGGGCTGCGGTGCTGGCGAGCAATCCGCAGGCATTCGTGTTCCTGGGCGACAACATCTATGCCGATACCCGCGATATCGCGGTGATCGAGCGCAAGTACGCGCAGCTTGCCGCGATCGAAGGCTTCGCGCAGCTGCGCGGCAAGGTGCCGGTATTCGCGACCTGGGACGATCACGACTTCGGCGAGAACGATGCGGGGGCTGAGTACCCGCTGAAGGAAGCAAGCCGCAAGGCGTTCCTGAAGTTCTGGCAAGAGCCCGCGGACTCGCCGCGCTGGCAGCACGACGGTGTCTACACCAGTCACATGATCGGTCCCCCCGGCAAGCGCGTGCAGCTGATCCTGCTCGACCTGCGCTACAACCGCACGCCGATCACGGTCGATCCGCGCTGGGGCACCTACGAGAACTACGACACCTGGGCGCGCGAGAACTTCCGCGAAGGCGTGCCGATGCCCGGGCCCTATGTGCGCAATCCCGATCCAGCCGCGGACATGCTGGGTGCCGCCCAATGGCGGTGGCTGGAAGCGCAGCTGCGCGAACCCGCCCAGTTGCGCCTGATCGGGTCCAGCCTGCAGGTGCTGGCGGATTTTCCTGGCTGGGAAGGCTGGATCAACTACGCGCGCAACCAGGCGCGTCTGTTCCAGCTGATCCGCGACACCGCTGCCAACGGCGTGGTGTTCCTGTCCGGCGATACGCACTATGGCGAGCTGAGCCGGCTGGATGTGAATGTGCCCTACCCGCTGCTCGATCTGACCAGCAGCGGCCTGACCGAGGAGTGGCACGTACCGGTGCCCAATGCCCTGCGGGTCGGCAACGCCTTCAACCAGGCCAATTTCGGCACGCTGGAGATCGACTGGGAGCGCGGCACGCTGGCAATGTCGCTGCGCGATGTTGCGGGCAAGACCATGCTGGAGCAGTCGGTGCGGCTGGATGCGCTCAAGGTGAAGTAGTGCCGCATCGGCTGCAGCGGGCGCTCACGCGCTTTTCCGCTACAGCGGATTGCCGCCGATGAACTCGCGCGCCAGCGGCACGATGCGCTCGTGCGCGTCTTCCAGCACGTAGTGCCCGGCATCGGCGAAGGCATGCGCACGAGCGTTCGGAAAACGGCGCACGAATTCGTCGTAGAACGCGCGGTCGAACACGAAGTCCCTCAGGCCCCAGGCCAGCAGCATCGGTTTGCGATCGAGCCGATGCAGGTGTTTGCCGGTGTCCTCGACGATCGACCATGCCGGATCGCCAGGTCCGAGCGGAATGTCCTGCACGAAGCGCAGGGTCGCGATGCGATGCGCCCAGCTGTCGTAGGGCGCGGTGTAGGTGCCGCGCACCGCGGCCGCCATCGGCTTTACGGTGGCCATGCGCGTCGCACCGCCGGCAAACGCATTCAAACCGCGGATCAGCAGCGTGCCCAGCGCGCTGTCGCGGCCGAGCTTGAGCGCCCACGGCAGACGCTGGCCCTTCGGATTGGCAAAGCCCGCGGTGTTGGTGACGATCAGGCGCGCGATGCGCTCGGGGTGCTGCACCGCCCACGCCAGTCCGATCATGCCGCCCCAATCGTGTACCGCGAGGCTCAGGCCCGTGGCGGGCACGCCGCGCTCGCGCACGAGGTACTGATAGAGCTGCTCCAGATCGTCGATGCGCGAGGCCAGCGTGTAGCGATAGCGGTCATCGCCGGGTTTGTCCGACCAGCCCATGCCGATCCAGTCCGGCGCGATGCAGCGCATGCGATCGGAAAGACCCGCGACCAGATGCCGCCAGTACCAGCTCCAGCTGGGGTTGCCGTGCAGCATCAGCAGCGCCTCGCCATCGCGCGGACCCTCGTCGAGATAGTTCATCGACAGGCCATCGGCACGGGTGAAGCGCTGCGGCGTGAACGGGAATCCGGGGTATTGGGTCATGGCGCAGGCAGCTCTACCGGCGCCCGGGCGAAACCGTCTACCAGACCACTTCCGCCATCGAACAGTTCAGGCCCGAACCGATCCCGAGTAAAGCGATGCGCTTGCCTTTGACCAACCGGCCGGTGTCGTTGAGCATCGACAGCGCGATCGGTACCGATGCGGGGCCCACGTTGCCGAACTCCGGGAATACGGTCAGCACCTTCTTCGGGTCGATGCCGAGCAGCTCGACCAGGGCTGCGGTGTGCACCTTGCTGACCTGGTGGATGACGAATTCGTCGAGCTCGCCGACCACCCAGCCCATGCCCGCGCGCGCGGCCTGGAAGGTCTTGCCGGCAAGCTTCAGGCCCTCGACCAGCAGGGTCTTGGTATCGGTCACCATGCGGTCCATGTTGCCGCGGCACAGGTGCGAGAAATTGGTCGCCGCGCGAGTCACGCTGCCGAGGAAACGATGTCCCTCGGGCAACAGTTCGCTGCGTCCCATCACCATGGCCGCCGCACCCGAACCGAGCGTGAGCGAGGCGAATTCGGCGCGGAAGTCATCCAGCGTGGTCTCTGGCCGCAGCAGGCGCTGGATGGTGCGCTCGGCGATCAGGTTCGATGCTTCGCCGTTGACGATCAGCGCGTACTCGATGTCGCCGCGCTCGATCATGCGCGCGGCGATGTCCATGCCGTTGAGAAAGCCCAGGCATGCATTGCCGACATCGAAGTTCTGGCAGGTATCGGCCAGGCCCAGGTTGCCGTGCACGATCGACGCGGTGCTCGGCTCCAGATAGTCCCGGCAGACCGAGGTGTTGACCAGGATGCCGATCTTCTCGTGCGGCACGCCGGACTGGGCCAGCGCTTTCTGCGCGGCCCAAGTGGCGGCATCCGAGGGCTGGGTGGGGCCATCCCAGATCCGTCGTGCGGTGATTCCAGCCACGTCCTCGAACAAATTGTCGCGAATCCCGAAGCGCTCCAGGGTCGGCGCCAGACGCTGCATGATCTCTTCCGAGGACAGGCGGATCGGTGCCTCGATATGGGCGACGGAAGCGATGGCGACATGCTTGTAGAGCATCGGGGACGGCCTTGTGGCATTACAGGAGTGGGTCGCGACGTTAGCCGGTCAGGCCGACGCCCGCAACCGAACCCGGCCCACGGCAGGGATTCATGTTCGCGCCCGTATGCTCGGACGATGACGATTCTTTCCGTGCTACGTGCCAGCGGCCTGCTGTTGGCCATCGTGTCCGGCGCGGCCATCAGCGCACCGGCATCCGCGCAAGCTCTCGAGCGCAGCCTGCGCAGCACTACCACCGGTGGCGCGCAGATCTTTGCCCGCGTGCCGGCCGGCTGGCGGGCAGGCGATCCGCTGGTGGTGGTCAATCATGGCTACAGCCTCGGCTTCGACAACAGCCCCAGCCTCGGCCCACTGGCCGAACTGCTGCTCGCGCAGGGCTCGGCGGTGGCCGCGAGCGGCTACCGCACGGGTGGCTGGGCACTTTTCGTCGCGCTGGACGACAACCTGCTGCTGATCGAGCGCTTCAGCGCCGAGTTCGGCGCACCCGGCGCGCTGTTCGCGGTCGGCGGGTCGATGGGCGGCCTGACCTCGCTGAAGATGGCGGAGGATCCGCGCTTCGCCGCGCGCATGGCAGGCGCCTACGCGCTGTGTCCGCCAGCCGACGGCCTGCACGCATGGGACAGCGGTTTCGACCTGCGGATGATCTACGACGCGGTGTGCGATGGCGTCGGCGGTGGCGAGTTGCTGACCGGCGATGCGCCGCTGGAGTGGGCGGTGAACCTGCCCGACATTCCGCTGGAAGTGGACCTGACCGATCGCAGCGACCCGGCGCTGCGCACGCTGGCCCGCATCACCCAGTGTACGGGCGTCACCCTGCCGTCGTTCCTGCGCACACCGCCGCAGCGCGATCGGCTGCGCGCGATCCAGGCGTTAAGCGGAATCGACGACGACGAGTTCCTGATCACCAATCTGGGCTACTCGGTGTTCGGGATGAGCGAACTGGTGCGGGCGACCGACAAGCTGGCCGGACGCAATCCCTTCGACAACACCCACACCCGCTACGTGTGGGCGCTGCCGCCCGCGCAGCAGGCGGGCAATACGATCGACGACCGCGTGCAGCGGGTGGCGGGCGATGCCTTTGCGCGACTGGCGCTGGCCCACTCCTCGCAGGTCAATGGCAACGCCAGCGTGCCGATCCTGAGCCTGCACACCAGCCGCGACCAGCTGGTGCCGGCCTGGCACCAGCGCCAGCTGCGCGGATGGTACGGACACAGCGATGCGGCCAATCTGGTGCAGGGCATCGTCGTGGAGAGCCGGCGCTCACACTGCGATTTCAGGGGCCCGGAACTGGAAGCCGGCTGGAACGCGTTGCGCCAATGGGTGGCCGACGGGCGCAAGCCGAGCGTGGCCGATGTGCAGCAGCGCTGCCTCGGCATCGCGACCGCCGCATCCGAGTGCCGCATCGATGCCACCGCCAGCCTGCCGCAGAATCTGCCGGCGCCGCCACCCACCGAGGCCACCCCGGATTCGCGCTATGCGCAAAGCGGCATCTGGTACGACCCACGTCGCAACGGCGAGGGTCTGTTCATCGAAGAACTCGATGGCTCGCTGGGCGCGCGCGACGAGCCGCAGCGCCGCCGCGTCGCGATCAGCTGGTACACCTACGCGCCGGGCGCTGCGGGTGGCGGCGCGCAGCGCTGGATCACCGGCGTTGGCGTGGCGCATGCCCACGGGGTGGTGATCGAGGATGCGGTGCTGGTGTTCGATGGCCGCCTGGGCGCCGCGAATCCGGTGCGCCGGGTGCCGTTCGGCCGCATCGAGCTGGTGTTCGATCGCGACACCACACAGACCTCGCCGGCGGCGAGCACCGCGCGCCTGCGCTGGCAGGGACCTCCCGGTTGGGGCAGCGGCGAGCTGGCGCTCGAGCGGTTGGCGTGGGCGCGCACTGGACTGAGCGATTCAGCCCTGAACGCGCGCTCGCCACCGATCGACACCGGCAGCAGTCGGCGCGGCGGCATCTATTTCGATCCGAGCCGCGACGGCCAGGGTTTCTTTGTGCAGCAACAGCAAGGACCGGCGGGCCAGCCGACGCGGTCGTTCCTGGCCTTCTTCACCTTCGACGCCAGCGGCAATCCGCTGTGGCTGCTCGGCGCGGACGGGGTCAGCGCCAATGGCCGCATCGTGTTCGATCCGGTCATCAGCACCCGCGGCACGCGCTTCGATGCCTTCGATCCCGCGCAGGTCCAGCGCCTGCGCTGGGGTCGTGTCGAACTGCAGTACCGCGACTGCGACATCATCGCGCTGAACTGGCGGGCCGACGATCCACAGCTGGGCAGCGGCCAGATGCCGGTGCAGCGCGTGGTGGCCCGCCGCGGTGCCGCGACAGGCTGCACGCCGGGTTGAGCGGCGCATCGTGCGGAGCGGACGTCATGCTGCGCAGTGGCCTGTTGATCGACCCTTCATCGGCGCGCGACTGTTCGAACACGCCGCTGGTGCTAGCTTCGGGTGCCCTGACTGTGTGCCGTCACCATGCCGACATGCTTAGCGCGCGCCGTGCCGATCGTGCTCGCCATGCTCAGTTGCGCCTGCGCGAGCGTGCCGGGCGCCCGCCAGTCGCGGGTCGACAACAGCCACGAACTGCTGTCGGTCGCAAAGCAACCGCATCTACGGATCGATCAGTACATCGATGCCGCGGCGCTGGCGCAAACGCCAGACATTGCACTGCCGCAGGCGCGCCTCGATGAGGGAGCCTATGGAAAGCAGATCAGCGACACGCAGGCACAACTGGTCGCCAACAACGCCGCACGCGCGCTGTGCCGCGAACTATCGCGCTATGCGGTACTCAAGGCCGACGACGGTGACGCAGCGCTCGCCCCGGAGCTCGTCGTGAGCGCCATCATGCCGACCAGCGGTGCGGCATCCGGTGCCTCATCGGTAATCGGCATCTTCGTACCAGGACCGTTCCGGTTGCCGGCCGGACTCGGTGGACTGGCGATCGACGCCCAGCTGGTCGACAGCAACGGCAAGACGGTGGCCGTGATGCGCTGGGCGCGCGGCGCCAATGCGGTAACCAACGATGCCAAGGTGTCGTCGATCGGCGATGCGTGGCAGCTGGCCGACAAGTTCGGCAGCGAGTTCGCGCGGGCACTGCTGGATACCGACCTGAAGAAGGCCGGACTGCAGCGTGCAAAGGTAGATGCCGAAACCGCCAAGGCCAATCGCGCGCTGTGTGATGAGCGTTTCGGCACGGTCAATCTCGCCGGCCGCGGGGCGTCGATTTTCCTGCCGCTGGCGCCGGAAGCGATCGATCCGGGTCCGCCGCAGGCCACGCTCAAGCCTGAAGCCACGCAGTAGCCGTCGTACGAGCGCGCCGGGAGCGCGACCGCCACGATCGGCGGCGCGGTGCGTTCCGGATCGGACGGTCGCGCACAGGGTGCGCGCCTACAGCAGATCCGGCCGCAGCGCAGGGCCGCGGCAAGGGTGTTCAGCCGCCCTGCGAACGCGATTTGAACGCGGCCAGCGATCCAAGCACGCGCGGCAGTTCCGGCTCGATCGCCTCGAGCGTGTTTTCGTTGGCATTGAGCGAGGTGAAATCGACCTTGGTGCGGATGCCGGCCGACAGCGGCGCGCGGCTCTGCACATCGTAGGGTCGCACCGTGAGATTGGTGCTGTACAGCGTGCTGCTCTGGCCGTAGTAGTTCAGCTGCTGCTGGCCGATCGGCTCGGCGCGCACCACCACCACCGCGCGCACGCCATGGCGCGGCGCGTTGCCGAGGATGCGCGGCAAATCGCCGCGCGCGAAATCGCCCAGCGCGTCGGTATCGGCGACCAGAAAACCGCGATCCATCAGCGCCTGCTCCAGCGCCTGTTTGGCCGGACCGGTGACCGCCGGATCGCCGAACACCACCACCGCGATTCTCGGCGGACCAGCGGGTCGTGCCGGCGCTGCCTGCTCGCGCGGTGGCGCAGCGGCGGCCAGCCGCTCGACCTCGCGCCCGCCGGGGGCTGCCTCGCGCTCGCCAGCGCGCACCTGTTCGGCCATGCGCCGCAACGGACCTAGCGCCTGTGCGTCGTCGGCAGCATTGATCGGCGCATCGCCGGGCCCGGCGATACCGGTCTGGCGCGGACGCTCGCTGACGTTGTCGGTCAACGCGGTGCCCGGTGCTGTGTCGGTGGCCGGCGCGGTCGCCGGCGTGGCGGCAGGATCCGGGCTCGATGGCGTTTGCGCGATTGGCGCGACGGGGGCGGGCCGGTTGGTCGGCGCAGTCCGCGCAATGGGCGGCGAGGGCTGCGTTGAACTCACGCTGGAAGCCACCACCGTGCCGCCGGCCAGGAACGGGATGCGATCGCGCATCGCCCACGCGCCGCCGGCGAGCACTGCCAGCATCAGTACCGCGGCGATCGCGAGTATCGCGCCACTGTTGCTGCCCTGACGCTGGTTCTGCGCTTCCAGCACCGACTCACGCGGCAACGGCACGGGCGCTGCGGGAATCGCCGGTGCCGGCGGCGGGGTCGAGCCTTTGGGTCGGGTATGCAGATCGTCGCTGGCAACAGCTGCCGCGGCGACCGGCGGCGGGGTCGCGGCGCGCAGGCCCGGCAACGGGGTCTTCATGCCGAGCACGGTTTGCGCGGCGGTCGACATCACCGGCTTGACGCTGATCGTATTGCCCGCGGCCAGCAGCGGATGCCGCGCAAGATCCGCGGCCAGCTCGTGGCAGCTGGCATAGCGCGCGGCCGGGTCCTTCTCGGTCATGCCCTTGAGGATGCGTTGCAACTCCGAATCGACGTCGCTGTTGAGCGCGCACACGTCGGGAATTTCCGCGCGCACCACTTCCAGCATCAGACCCAGCGGCGATTCGTCGGTGAACGGCATGCGCCCGGTCAACAGCTCGAAGAACACGATGCCGAGCGAGAAGATATCGGAACGGATGTCGACCGGCTGGCCGGTGCACACCTCGGGCGACAGATAGCCCGGCGTGCCGACGAACTCGCCCGTGGAGGTGAGCTTCTTCGACAGATCGTTCGTCGAGTAGGCGATGCCGAAATCGGCGATCTTGACGTGGCCGCGGGCGTTTAACATCAGATTGCCGGGCTTGATATCGCGATGCACCACGCCCTTGTCGTGCGCGGTCGCCAGTCCCAGCGCGGTCTGATAGATCACGCGCGCGGCGGCTTCCGGACTCATGCGCTGCTCGCGCTTCAAGAACGTCGACAGCGATTCGCCCTCGACGAACTCCATCGCGAAGTAGGGCTGGCCGTCGGTCTCGCCGATGAAGTAGATCTGGATGATGTGCGGATCGTTGAGCGCGGCCATCGAGCGCGCCTCACGCAGGAAGCGCTCCTTGACCGCCTCGTCGTGGGCCAGCGCGGGCGCGAGCATCTTGATCGCGACATAGCGGTTCAGGGCCGGCTCGTGGCCCTTGAAAACCACGCCCATGCCGCCGCGGCCAAGCTCGGCGACGATTTCGTAGTGACCGATCCGGGTGTTCATCTGGGAATCCCCAAAAACCGCTATGAATGCGCTTTGTGGCGGCACAATAGCACCCGCAGCTGAATGCGCCCGGAGCGCCGTGGGCACCGGCATGCATCCAGATCGGGCCCGACTGCGTTGGGGCCGGCTTGATCGGCACGCGCGCGGGCCTACACTGGGGACGGACTCGAACAGGAGGGTGCGTGGCGAACGATCGTCGTGATTTCCTGCGCAAGGCGGGCGCTGTCGCCGCGGTGGGCGCCGGACTTGCGGCGTGCAAGGCCGATACGCCCGCGAACCCGGCACCTTCCGCAGCGGCACCGGTGGCACCCATTGCATGGTCGATGGTGACCGCGTGGCCGGCGGATTTTCCCGGCCCCGGGGCGGCGGCGCAGGCGCTGGGCGACCGCATCACCCGCGCATCGGGCGGTCGCCTGGTGGTGACGGTCTACGGCGGCGGCGCGCTGGTAGCTCCATTCGAGGTGTTCGATGCGGTCGCCCAGGGCACCGCGCAGCTGGGACATTCGGCAGCTTATTTCTGGCAGGCCCGCTCGGAAGCGGCAGCGTTTTTTTGCGCCGTGCCGTTTGGCCTGAACGCGCAGGAGATGAATGCGTGGCTGTATCAGGGTGGCGGGCTCGAGCTGTGGCGCGAGCTGTACGCGAAGTTCGGCCTGATCCCGTTTCCGGCCGGTAATACCGGGGGGCAAATGGCCGGGTGGTTCAATCGCGAGATCACCGGTCGCGGCGATCTGAAAGGTTTGAAGATGCGCATCCCGGGGCTCGGCGGCGAGGTGCTCGCGCGCGCCGGCGGCACGCCGGTGAACCTGCCTGCAGCCGAGGTGTTCGCAGCGCTCAAGTCCGGCACCATCGACGCGGTCGAGTGGATGGGCCCGCACAACGACCTCGCCTTCGGTCTGCACAAGGCCGCGCGCTACTGCTACTACCCCGGCTGGCAGGAGCCCGGCGCGACCCTCGAATGCATGGTCAACAAGGCAGCCTTCGAGGCATTGCCCGAAGACCTGCGCGCAATCGTCGAGGTCTGCTGCCGCGCGGCCAACGACGCGCTGCTGGCCGAATACACCGCCCTGAACAGTGCAGCACTCGCAGTGCTGCGCGACGAACACAAGGTCGAATTCCGACGCCTGCCGGACACGGTGCTCGACAGCCTGCGCCGGGCCGCGTCGCGGGTGCTCGAAGACATCGCCCGCCGCGATCCCTTTGCGCGCCGCGTGTACGACTCGATGCGCGGATTCCGCGAACGGGTGCGCGCCTGGCACGCGATCAGCGAGGTGGCGTTTTATCAGGCGCGCGATTGAGCGACTACGCATGCTGCGCGCGCATGCGGCCGGCGCCCACGGGTGGCCGTCGGCTCACCGACCGGCGTGGGCGCCGCTGCTTCGCTGCAGCTTAGTTGCAGTCCACCGGCGGTGGCGGCACCGAGCCCACATCGTTGTCCTCGAAGCCGCTGATCATCAGCGTGCCAACCGGAACGGTCTGCGGCAGGCTGACCTCATCGAGGTAGAAACCCTCCTCCTCCGCTCCCGGATCGGAGGTGAAACGCCAGCGCAACAATACCGTCTGGCCAGCGAAAGCGGCGAGATTGGAAGTGTAGCTATTGAATGCGCCGTCGCTGGAGCCGGTGAAAGCACCTTGCGTGGCCGGGTAGCCGCAGGCGTTGACCGGCGGATTCTGGGTCTGGCTGAGCGTGCTTGGATAGCCACCGGTTGGCGGCAGATCGGCCCAGCTGGTGCCGCCATTGGTCGAGATCTCGACCACTACGCCGTCCCAGTTGAGTTCCAGATTGAACCGCGCCCTGTAGCGGAGGACCCCATTGGGCGGCACGCGGACCGGTATGGTGGTGATCGCCGCGCAGATGTCGGGTGCGTAGGTCTGGCCGTCCGCTGCGTTGTGGTAGCTCAAGATACCGTTGGACGCGCGCACGTTGGTGATCTGCCACGGCCGCTGCATCGACATGTAGGTGTTGTCGTCGACGTCGTCGAACAGTCCGCCGCTGGCGCCATCCGGGCCGATCGGGGTCGCGTTGAGCACGCTGCTCGGCGTGCTCAGGTTGCCGACCGCATCAATCGCGGTGACGCGGTAGTAGTAGGGATTGCCACCGACCACCATCGAGTCCGTATAGCTGGTGCCGGTCGCCGCAGCCGCAATGGTCGTTGGAGCGGTGAAATACGGCGAGCTGTCACGCTCTACTCGGTATGTCACGCCGGCAGCGGTTGGGCAGTTCGACGCACCAGGCGGCCAGCCGAGCTGCACCGAGCAGCTGCTGTTGGTGAAATCACGCACCGCGGCGGTGCTGTCGAAGCTTGGACGCCGCGTGCAGCTGTCGGCGGACAGCGCATTGATGCACGACGAGGCCGACCCCTCGATGTCGTTGGCGACCGCGCGCACCTTGTAGGCATAGTTGTAGCCGCCCTGGGTGAAGTCGTCGACCGCAAGATTGCCTGCGGTGCTCGCGACCAAGCGGAAGTCGCCGCTGTCAGCCGTGCCGCAGGTGCCCTCTGCGCGATACAGCTGATAGCCCTGCGTGCTGCTGCCGGTGTAGCCGATCCCGACGCCAGCAACGCCGTTGCTGACCACCGTCATGCCAGTGGGCGGAATCGCCGGCGGCGCATCGGGCAGGCCGAATCTGCCAGAGGCAACCACCGCATATCCCTGGCGCGTACTGAACTCGCGGCCGTTGCCGGGCACAGCGGCGGCGCGCACGCGAATCTGGTAAGTACCTGCGACCGGGGCAATGATACGCGCCTGTTCGACGGTGTTGCGCATATCGGCCATGCCCGTGTTCGGCGACGAGGCGCCAGCCACAAACACGTTGCCGCGAAAGACATCGGTGCCGTTGGGCGCGATGACTTCCAGATCGAGATTGTTGACCAACGAGATCGCAGCGCCCAGTCCACCCTCGGGGTCGAACCACACCAGGGTCACGCGCAGCTCTTCGCCCACGCCGACCGCCTGCAGTGTGTAGGCATGCTGCTCACCGGTCGCAAGCCCCGCACTGCGCTCGCGTTCCCACAAGCGCATGCGCCGCGTATCGCCGGCGCCGCCGCCGATTCCGGCATTGAAGTAGAGGTTGCTTTCCAGCCAGAGGCGTCCCCAGCCGAAGGTATTGGTCGGCCAGGAGCCCAACACGGCGGTGCCGTTGAGCAACAGGGCCTTGGTCAGTGCGCCGTTGGGATCGACGCGATCGGCCGGGGTGCGCGAACCGCGCGGATACCAGCCGTGTTCGAAGTATTGGCGCAGCAGCGCTGCCGCGCCGGTGACGGTGGGCGCCGACATCGAGGTGCCGCTGAGGGTGCGCGTGGTGCCCGCCTGCTCCAGCGGACTGTCGTCCGAATTGCCGGCCGCGGAAACGATCGCCACGCCGGGGCCGACGATATCGGGCTTGATGCGCTGGTCCTGGGTGGGACCGCGACTGGAGAAGCTGGCGATGCTGGCCGCGTTGCCGTGACCGTTGGCGCCGACGGTCAGCGCGTTCTTCGCATTGCCCGGTGAGCCGATGCTGGTCGCGCCGGGGCCGTCGTTGCCGGCGGAGACCACGAACAGCAGATCCTGTACATCCCAGGTGGCCGCATCCACGTCCACATCGTTGCCCGCGTAAGCACCAGCGGTGCCAGCACCCCAACTGTTGTTGGACAAGCGTGCCCCGCCGGCTGATGCCTGCGCGATGGTCGCGCGAAGATTGCCCAAGCCCGACAGACAGCCGGTGGTGTCGTTGCCGATATCCTGGAACAGGATCTGTGCGTTCGGCGCCATGCCGTCGTCGCCGCCCGCGTCGTGTGCGGGATCGGTGGGCGTCGCGGTAGCGCCACGATCGCCGGCCACCGTGCCGACCACATGGGTACCGTGATAGCCAGTCGCGCCGCCACCGCAGTCGGCATTGTTGTCGTAACCGGTAGCGCCGGGCTGCACCCAGTAGGCGTAGACCTTGCGCATAGGCCAGGTCGCGCCGATCGCCGGCGGAATCGGGCTCACCGAATCAGTGGGCATGTTGACCACGCCGCTGCCGTTGTCGTAGCGGGTGAACCACGATTCGTTGCGATCCAGACCGGAGTCGGAGATGGCGACGATCTGCCCCGTACCCGTGATGTCGCGGTCCCAGATCGGAGTGCCGGTTGCGGCATTGGCCTGCATCGGCCCGATCGATTCGTCGTTGTGCAGACGCGGCTCGGCAAAGGCGCCGACCCACGCCACGCCGTCCAGCGTCGCCGCCGCGATCACGAGCAGTTGCGCCTGGCCGGCGGGCGCGCTGATCCGGATTCGTGGTGAACGCGCATCCTCGCGGGTCAGTTGCAGCGCAGCGCCTGGAACGCTCTTGCGCATTGCGCGCGCGATGCGCGAGGCGGACTCGCCGGCAAAACCTTCGATCTCGAGCGTGATGTCTGCGCTGCCATTGGGCGTGGCAAGCAGCGAGGGCTGCACCTTCCATGTGGCCTCGTAGGCGCCGGCCCACCGGACACCAGCCAGGGTCTGCAGCTGCGCGGGCGTAACGCGGCCGTGACGCACCACGTAGGCCTGATTGGGCAGGAAGCCGACGATCTCGACCCCAAGTCCGGCCAGCTTCTCGCGCAGCCCCGCACCATCGCCGTCGAACTGCACGACAGCGATCCGTGCGTCGCGCCGCGCGTCGAGCGCGGTCAGCGACGTGGACAGGCGCTGCGCCTGCGGATCGATGACCCCGCCGCGCAGCGCCAGCCATTGTGGGCCGACCGCCGCCGACAGGGTCTGCGCATCAGGTGCCCGGAGCGCAACGGCATTGGGCGTTCCCTGCGCCATGCCATGCGTCGACAACGTCAGAGCAATCGACAGCGAGAGCAGCTTCCAGTGGTGCGTCATGACCAACTCCGGTGGGATTGAGCCGGAAGAGTGTCGATCCGTTAAGTGCGCGCGTCAAATGACATGGTCTGGCGGTCGAAACACCCTTGAATCGCATCGACGGGTGCGGCACCGCGACCAGCCATCACAGATCGGGAGGGGCTTGCGACACCGCGATGCGAGGGCAAAGCCCCGCCTTGCACTGCATGCGACATTCGCCACGATGCATACGCGCACCAAATCAACGCGGGGTGCGGAAACATGGTTCACAGGTCCCCGAGTGCTGACGCTCTGCGCATGTCGATTCGGTGCGCGCCGGGTGGCACGCATCCGCGCGCGGCACATCTGAGTATCATCCGCGACCAGCATTTGGCGCCTCGGGAGGGTGGTTTATGCGCAAGTTGACGATGGTTTCGGTGGGTCTGGTGGCCTTGTTTGCCGCCGGTGGGTTCTTCGCGTGGCAGGCAACCGGCACGCGCAGCGCCGTGAAACCCGGCTATCCCGCTACAGAGGGCGAGGAGCGCCATGGGCGCTACGAAGGCATGGAGGCGTTCCTGGCCATGTGGCGCGAACGTCTGGATGGCACGGGCGAGCTT
>Ga0209181_10000421_pt1 | contig 78624 bp, 61 predicted proteins | sample MAT05_FD_187208 | JGI IMG/M metagenome (GOLD analysis project Ga0209181, IMG submission 187208) | Freshwater microbial communities from Lake Fryxell liftoff mats and glacier meltwater in Antarctica - MAT-05 (SPAdes) (version 2) | ecosystem: Environmental > Aquatic > Freshwater > Ice > Liftoff... | reverse complement strand
GCTGCAGGGAGTTTACGGCCAATCAAGCCAGACTAATTTTTCATGCGCTTGCAGACAATACAATGTACCAACTGAGAGAAAGCCTGCCGGGAGCGCGGCACAGCTGGTCGTTTCAAACAATTCAAAAGTATCTGATTCGAATGGCAACAAAAATTTCAAAGAAGGGAAATGAAATCGTAATGCACTGGGCAAGCGATTTCCAGTGGAAGCGCATATACAACTAAGCCCCAAGAACTCAACCCTGTTACTGATAGCGGAGCTATACTATATGAATGAATAGAACAGGAAAAAGAGAAAAGCTAAATGGCCATAAAATGGACCACCGCTTTTCTCAGTGCAATTGCTTGCGTTTGTGCGGCTACTTACTAATCGCAGTAACTCTCGGCTGACCGAAGAGGCGCATTCGCACCGTGATCTGCCGGGTTGCGAGAGATTCAGCGGCAATGACTTCGGCTTCAGCCTTAGTCACTGTAGCCACCAGAATGTTGACCGGCTTATCGATACCGAGAAGAGACTGATGGAGCACCACCGAAAGGGTGCGGTGAGTAGCACTGTAGTGCTTGAAGTTGTTGGCAATCAGCGAGGCCGGGCCCTGGTAAATGACCTTGTCGGTTGTCTGAGCAATCAACAGAGTGGCAATTGCCACCAGTACCAGTATCAGAATAGTGAGAGTGATCGGCATAGTTTGTTTCTCCTTCTGCGACACCACATGGTGTCGCTATTTGCTTTACGAACTCGCCTGAGCGGCAGAGCGAGAAGCCGCGGGCTTCCTCTTTGCCTTGGCCTTGGATGAGCGCTTGACGCCTGCGGCTTCCACCGGAGCGGCCAGCACCTCATCGGCAAAGCCGTCGCTCACCGCTTCCTGCGCACTGAGCCACCAGTCGAAGCGGAACGCCTTGCGTTTCACTTCGGCCACAGTCAGGTGCGAGCGGTGGGCAAGGATGCGAGCCAGCTTGTCCCAGTTGGCCTTGAAGACTTCGACGTCGTCGTCCATCTTCTGCAGGTTACCGGAAGTGCCGGCGGACACCTCGTGAATGAGCACGCGCGAGCTCGAGCCAATCACCCGCTTGTCGCCGGCCTGCAGCAAGATGCCACCCATGGAAGCAGCCTGACCAAGCACCACCACAGTGATGTGATGTCCGTCAGCGCGCATCTTCTGAATGAAATCGTACAGCGCCAGGCCATGCGTTACAGCGCCGCCGGGAGAGTTGAGAATCAGGGTCATGGCCTGACCGGGGAAGCGTCGGCTCCAACGGGAAAGGTCAGTGACGCACGCCTTCATGCTCTCGCTGCTGACGCCGTCCCAGATCGTGTAGGTGAGATGCTCTTCGGCACCAGACTGGTCGCGGGCGGCTTCGCGACGCTTGCGGGCGAGATCAAGTTCGGCCGACTCGGCGGCGGCAAGAGCGCTGCGTAGCTTGGCGTCGGCTTCATTGGCTTCGGTAGACTGAAGCTTTTTCACCTTGCCGATGCGCAAATTGATTTCTTTGATCTGAGCGGCTTTGAGCTGCTCATCGAGAGTCAGAGTTTTGACGGACTTGCGCTTGGAGGCGGCCGTCTCGGGAGAAGTTGTGTCGGGGGAAGCGGCGACAGTGTTCTGGTCGGCTTCAGGTTTTTCAGTAGACATAGTGTTTTTCCAAAATGAGAATTGAAGGTAGTCGCCGTCAGAGATGCCGGCGAAAAGAGAAAGAAAACTACAGGTAAGTGCCTGTCTATATGTGTTCGCCGTTAGTCGTTAAGGGCGGCCACAACTTTGGCAAGCACTTGCTTTTTGTTCATCAGGTTGTTTGGCACCACAACTTTCATGACACTGCATTTGATGCCACGCTTGTTGACTTTGCGGGCAGCCTGGTAGTAGGTGCGCAATGGTGCCGACTCGGTTCTGTAGGTGGCCAGGCGGGTTCTGATTGAACTCGGCTTGTCATCGTCGCGCTGAATCAGTGGGCTGCCGCAGTCATCACAGATGTCTGCCACCTTGGGTGGGTCGAACTTGAGGTGATAGGTGCGACCGCATTTCTTGTTGGAACAGGTGCGGCGCATAGACAGGCGCTCAATCAAATCAGCTTCGGTAAGCTCCAGCCAAATTGCTTTTTCTAGAGCCACTCCCCAACTGGAAAGCAACCGATCAAGCATTACTGCCTGCTCAAGTGTGCGCGGAAAACCGTCCAGAATGACGCCGCCTTTGATCTGCGGAGCGCGGAGGGTTCTCTCGAGAATTTGCATGACCAGATGATCAGGAACCAGGTTGCCCTTTGCCATTGCATCTTTGACTTGCATGCCGAAATCAGTACCTTCCTCGATTTCTTTGCGCATCAAAGCACCAGTGCTTGCATGGCTGAGACCGAGTTCAGGAGCGAGTCCGGTAGCCACAGTGCCTTTACCGGCTCCCGGGCCACCCATGAGGGTAATAAAACGCGGTTTGGCAAAGCGCCAGACAAAAGTCCGCACTAACCAAAACCGCAAATCGGCGAGAGTGCCGACTGACGGATTTTTCATATTTAAGCTCCATTGATGCGTTTAATTTTCTGGATCTGCATGCAACAGTGCTTGCGCAAAGTGGTGAGATCGGAAATGGCTAATACGCTTGGTTGAGGAAAATCTCGATAGGCTGAGATGAAAAAAGAAGTTATGAGCTTTTAGCTTAGGAAATAAGACTAGCCAAAAGCAATTGCCGGCCCAACACTCAACAGATGGCGCAGATTGGAAATCTTGACTACAGGTTGCCAAGATTCACCAGCTTGCGCAATTGTCGGTGTGCCAGCTGTGCAAACCAAGTCTTGCAGCCTCTCTCACTCAATCTCTTGCAAACATATTCATGCTTTACTAAATGCCTGAGCCTATGGGGATAAAAAACTGTCATGACCGCTATCGCACTAAAAACTGGCGAACTTCCTACACGCAGTCAGGTTGATCCTGAACGGACCTGGGACCTGACTCCTGTCTACCCGTCAGAAGCGGCCTGGGAGGCTGATTTAACTAGAGCGGCGGCCCTGGTGAAAACCCTGCCTCAATTTAAAGGCAAAATCAAAACTTCCGGCAAGCAACTTCTAGCTTATTTCCAGCTACGAGACAGCGTCGCTCAGTTAGTAGAAAAACTATATGTCTATTCACACCTGAAAGCAGATGAAGACAAAAGCGACAGTCATTATCAAGGCTTAAACGACAGAGCCCTGGCGCTCTACACTCAATTTGGCGAAGCGATCTCCTGGGCCGATCCTGAGTTGCTTACGGCTAAAGCTGAACGCATCGAAGAGTTCATAGAGAAGACCAGCGGTTTAGAACTTTACCGCCATAAACTGGCCGAGCTGATGCTGCGCCGCGAGCACGTGCGCAACCCCGAGATTGAAGAACTGCTGGCGCAATACGCCCAAGTTTCGCAAGGTCCGAGCAATACTTTTTCTATGCTCGACAATGCCGATTTGAAACTACCCATGGTGCGCAATGAAAAAGGTAGCGAAGTTCAACTGACCCATGGCAATTACATAGTATTTCTACAAAGTCGCCACCCCGAAGTGCGCAAAGGTGCTTATCTCGGCATGATGGGCGCCTTTGACGGCATGCGCAACACCATTGCCGCCAACTACGCCAGCAAAGTCAAAGGCAATATTTTCGAAGCCCGCGCCCGTAATTACAAATCGGCTCTGGCCGCCGCTCTTGGCCCCGACAATGTGCCGCTCACAGTCTACAAAAATCTGGTGGCCACCGCCCACGAATATTTGCCTGTGCTCAAACGTTATCTTGACTTGCGTAAAAAACAACTGGCACAAAGAGGTGAATTACCAGACGGCAAGCTGCATATGTGGGATCTTTACGTGCCTATCGTAGGCGATGTCGACTATGCCATCGACTATCAAAGCGCCCAAAAACAAATTCTTGATGCCGTGGTACCACTAGGCAGGGAGTACGTTCAAGCTCTGGGCGACGGCTTTGCCTCGCGCTGGGTGGATGTGCACGAAAACAAAGGAAAACGCTCAGGAGCATACAGTTCAGGCTGTTACGGCACACCACCTTACATGCTGATGAACTGGCAGGACAATCTAGAAAATATGTTTACTTTGGCACACGAAGCCGGGCATTCCATGCACTCCTGGTACACGCGCAAGTCTCAACCTTATGCTTATGGCGACTACACCATTTTTGTGGCCGAGGTGGCATCTACTTGCAACGAAGCGCTTTTAGCTCATCATTTGCTGGCAGTGGAAAAGCGCGATGACCTGCGCCTTTATCTCATTAATCATCAACTGGAAGCTTTCCGCACCACATTCTTCCGTCAAACACTGTTTGCCGAATTCGAAATGCTCGCTCACCAGGCAGCAGAAAATGGCGAAGCACTGACAGCGGACAAACTCTCTCAAATTTTCCTCGACCTCAATGTCAAATATTATGGCGACGTGGTCGATGCAAACGATGCAGTAAAAGTCGAATGGGCGCGCATTCCGCACTTCTACAATAGTTTTTACGTCTACAAGTATGCTACCGGTATTTCTGCCGCCACCGCGCTTGCCAGCGGCATTCTGGCCCAGGGGGCACCAGCGGTGAAAAAGTATGTCAAATTCTTATCCAGCGGCAGCTCCAGATACAGCATAGACCTACTAAAAGGAGCCGGAGTCGACCTCTCCAGCTCCAAGGCAATCAAGTCGGCGCTGGATGTTTTCAAAGACTACCTCGATCAATTCGAGGCACTCTTAAATAGGCAGAAGTAAGCACATAACTTACTTTTATTTACGCATTTGCTGCTCTGCCCAACCGTAAAACATCAGGGCGGTGCGGGCCAGCAAACGTAGTGCATACCACAGAAAAGCAACGCTCACCTGCAGGGTTCTCAGCAATAGTTCGAATACAAATGCGGCAGCCAGCTCCAGGGCCTCGCTTAAGGCACTGCCGACTATGGGAGCACCAACAAGGGCGCTTAGCGCTGCCATCACAAACAGTGGCAACAGTATGCTACTCAATATTGTTGTCACCGTTTGACAAAACTGGTGCGTATTGGCATCAATCATCAGCTATTCCTCTTTTGAAACGCGCACAATATCTGCCTTTCATTGAGAAAGGTCGATCAGGCAAAAAAAAGCAAGGTGTATGTTTTTGGCTCTTTTGTGGCTCGAAAAATTTGTGCGCTCAGATATAAATTCGAGCCTAGAAAATGCCGGTGAAAAAACCAAGCCTTTTTTCGCCCAGCAGGTCAAGAGCGACCACTAAATTGTGGTGAAATTCCCAGAAGTGCTTTTATGAACAGCATTGCACTCTTGGAAACAGAGCAAAAATGTTGCATTTCAGCAACCAGTTTTCGTGCTTTTCAGGCCATAGATTGGCTGTCTTTGTCCGGTTGGGGGCGAAAAAGGCCCAACAGTGAAATGGCACTTCGCCTCTTTTAAACTTGTAAACTTGATCAAGATCCTGTTTAGTTAATGGAGAATAAGCAGAGAAGCTTCTGCTTCTTCGGCGCGGCGCACTATTTCCAGAAGAAAAAATCGGATTTGATGAATTACGAGGCAGCATTGGCATTCCTGCAAGCATTTCCAGACATGGAAAGAGCCACTTTTGGCGCTCGTGGACCGACTATGGGCCTGCCATCGATGAAATCGCTGCTCAATCGCATGGGCAATCCGCACCGGGGCATTCCTACCATTCACGTCGCTGGTTCTAAAGGCAAAGGTTCAACCAGCACCTTTATCGCCTCTATGCTTAAAGCAGCCGGTCAAGAAGTGGCTCTCTATACCAGCCCGCATTTGCATGAATATACCGAGCGCATTGCTTTTGACCTGCAAGCTGTATCAGAAGAGCGTTTTGCTCAGGGTGTGGCCGAAATCAAAGAAAACGTAGAAGCTGAACGCGACAGCGGCAACAGCACTATTTCAACTTTTGGCATTCTCACAGCACTTTTCTTTCATCTTGTTAAAACTTCTGCTAAACCGGTACAGTGGCAAATCGTTGAAACCGGCCTGGGCGGCCGATATGATGTGACCAATGTTTTTGAAACCAAAACCGCTGCCGTAATCACTCCCATTAGCCTTGAGCACGTGGAAATATTGGGCAGCACCCAGACTGAAATTGCTGCCAACAAGGCTGGTATTGTTGTTCCTCACTGCCTGACGGTACTGGCTGCGCAAAAAGATGCCGGCGCTCGCACTGCTGTTGGCAGACGCTGCCATGAAGCCAATTCTGAGCTTATCGATGTCGGCAAACGCTACAAGGTCAAACCAGTTTCGCAAGATTTGACCGGACAAACTTTCATTATGGAAGGCTCTGGAATAAATTTTGAATTGCGCATCAATTTGCTTGGCGCTCACCAAATCAATAACGCCGCCACAGCGGTGGCTACAGTGCTTGGTCTGCGTCAGCGTGGCGAGCTAGAAATTGAAGACGAAGCCATTGTTCGGGGCCTGGCGACCGCCACCATTGCCGGTCGGTTGGAAATTCTTTCACAAGGTACTGAAGGTACTGAAGGTCCTGTAATCGTCGCCGACGGCGCTCACAATCACGAATCGGCAGCGGCTCTGGCTCAAGCGTTGAAGACCGTCTTCAATAAGAAAAGCTGTATCTTTGTGATTGGTGTCAATACAGACAAAAATATTTCCGCCATATGGAAAGAGCTGGCCGCTATGAGCAAACTGGTGGTCACTACCAAGAGCAGCAATCCTCGCTCGATGAATCCCAGCCAAATAGGCGATCTTCTCAACGTCTTTGAACTCGATCGCCCCGAGGTTTGTGTGACCGAGTCGGTTCCTGAAGCGATAGACAAAGCACTTGCGGCAGCCCAAAGTGATGACTTGATTTGCATCACCGGCTCACTGTATGTGGTGGCAGAAGCGAGAGAATATCTGCTTAAAAACGAAAAGGCCAAGGCCTCCGCTGGCACTTTCTGCAAATAAACAATCAGCTTCGCGATGCCATGTGGTACTAGCTTGCGCTATTGGCTAACTTCTCTTGGCATCCTCGCTTGCTTTTGGCGCAGTAGTCAAGAGGCACGCTTATTCCAGCTGTCGTGAAGCTGAAAGCCCGCAGTGGTGAGAGATCTTCAGTCATGATCAGATATTTACTATGAGCTTTAGCTTATGTATGCCCGCGTAATTATCTAGAAGTAGTAGTCGGGGCCTGATCTTTGATTTCATTAATTTGAACTACATGACTTCTAACTTATAGGTTCTAGTGTCACCCATTCTTCCAACCCGCTAAATCTTCAGAAACACCTAAAACAACACCAGATCAGATTCCCTGTCCTAGCTCCTTACCGAGACGTCGGCTGAACTGACGCTGGTGATTTTTCTTCTTCACTCGCCCTTCTGAATGGGTGTGCGAGTAACGGCCACAACCACAGACGCATTCGGTTCATCTGAGTGTTTCTCGCGATTGGCTATTTTTTTAACCGGACAGCAAATTTCTGTTGTCTAAACAAATGAGAAAGCTATGAACATTACACCGCCTCTTGCCCCTCCAGGGAACAAGGCTGGCATTTTTGCACGCCTTCTTTCCGGAACACTGCTCAGCGTCTTGAACGTCGCTTTGCTGCTTTTCGCTCTCAGTCTCTACATGCTGCCCCATTTGCGGCAGGTGGAGCCTATCGAACTTTATCACCAGACCTGGGAAACGGCAGCCGCACAGGCTTACGACCCCGCCAAACTGAAAGACTGGCCGTCCTGGGAACACAAGTTCGATTCACAAATCAAAACCGATGAAGACGCCATCAAGTTCGCCAACGAGATGCTTGCTTCCACCGGTGACCACTATGCTTCGCTGCTTCCCCCAGAAGCTGTGCAGGCTCAGGACGAACGCTCGGCAGGAAAATTTGCCGGCATCGGCGTTTCAATTGAACCCAAGTTCGACGCCGACGGCAAAGTGGTCATGTCTGCTATTGAGGCCGATGGCCCACTGGTTGCTTCCGACAGCAACGGTTATCCGTTGATCAAAGAAGTCAGACCCAACGGCCCTGCCATGCTGGCCGGTATGAAAGACGGTGACGCCGTAGTCTCCATCGACAATGTCTCGGTCAAAGACGCCAGCATGAAAATGCTTGTGTCAAAGATGCGAGGCAAACCTGGTGAAGTGGTCGACGTTGCCGTTGTTCGCAATGGCAAACCAGTTGACCTCAAAATCACCCGCGCTTTTGTCAAAACCGAAGTGGTCAGCTCCAAGTTGCTCACCGCCGAAAACGGTACCAAAGTCGGTTACATCCGCCTCGAGAATTTCATGGAGCGTGATGCTGCCGATGAAATGAAAGCGGCCATCAGCAACCTCGGCACCGACAAGCTGATCATCGACATGCGCTTCAACCCGGGCGGCGACGTTAACGTCTGCCTGCAGCTGGTCAGCCTCTTTCTCAACGACGGCAAAATCGTCTCCATTCGCGAGCGCGCCGCCGGCAGTGGCCACAGCCTGAGCACTTTCTCAGTCAGCGCCGCTGGTTTCAACATCAACGTCAAAGACGAAGCCACTGGCTCAGTGTCGGACAAGACGGTCAAACGTCTTGAGGCAATCGCCGGCGACAAAGAGATCGTCATTCTAGTCAATGGGCATTCTGCCTCGGCTGCCGAGATGTTTACCGGAGCGCTCAAGGACAACAAGCGTGCCACCGTCATTGGTGAGCGCACTTTCGGCAAAGGCATCGGTCAGTCGGTCATTCGCATGCCCAACAACACCAGCCTGCACATCACCAGCTTGCGCTACTTCACCCCTAGCGGTAAGTGGCTTGGCGACGGTGGCAACTCGTCCGAAAGCTATGGCATCGAGCCTGACTTCGTGGTCAAGCTCAATGAAGCGAAGGGCACCAAACTCGGTTCGCCCAACGACAACCAACTTTCTTTCGCTCTCAAGCAGATCAGCAAGTAACGCTGCTGAAACCTGCATCACAACAGTTGAAAACATAGACATAGGGAGGCTCGGCATTTCGCTGAGCCTCCTCTGTGTACTTAACTAGGAGAAATCAAAATGAACAAGAACGCAAATACCGCAGAGGCCCTCGGTTTCGACTTCATCGAAGCGATCGACGGCATCGCCGAATATCGTCACCGCGAGAACGGTCTCAAGGTTCTCCTGATCGAGAACCACGCCGCTCCCGTCGTGACCAGCATGATTGTCTACAAGGTCGGCTCGCGCAACGAAGCGGTGGGCTACACCGGCTCCACGCACTTCCTTGAGCACATGATGTTCAAGGGCACGCCGAGCTACAACCTCGTCGAAAGCCTGAAGCCTCTGGGCGCAGACTTCAATGCCACCACTTCTTACGACCGCACCAACTACTTCGCCAAGGTACCGAGCCGGTATCTGCGCGAGCTGATCACCATGGAAGCGGACCGCATGCGCAATCTGTGCCTGCGCCAGGAAGACCGCGACACCGAGATGACCGTGGTGCGCAACGAGTTCGAGATCAGCAAGAACGAGCCCAGCTCACTTCTGTACGAGAGCCTGATGGCCACGGCCTTCCAGGAGCACCCCTATCACCATCCGATCATCGGCTGGCTCGATGACGTGCAGAACGTTCCCCTGGCCCGCATGAAGGAGTTCTACGAGACCTTCTACTGGCCCAACAACGCCACTTTGATGGTCACCGGTGACTTCGAGACCATCGAGTGCCTGACCATCATCCAGGAGACCTACGGTCAGATTCCGCGCTCCGTTCACGAGATTCCGCAGGTCTACACCACGGAGCCCGTGCAGATTGGCGAGCGTCGCTTCAAGATCGTCAAGCCGTCCACCAAGCCGGCGGAAGTGATGATCGGTTTCCATGTGCCCGCTTCCATGCACGATGACTCGTATGCCCTCTCGGCTCTGGGTCGCGTTCTCGGTGGTTCGCGCCAGCGTGCCAGCCGCCTCTACAAGGCGCTGATCGAAACGCGTCTGGCAGTCGATTGTGGTGCCGGCTCGGGTGACATGAAGGACCCTGGTCTCTTCACCATGTCGGCCACCTGTGCACCAGGTGTCAAGCCTGAGGCGGTGGAAGCCGTGCTGCTGGAAGTGCTGGCCTCCATGGCAGTCACTCCGGTGAGCGAAGACGAGTTGAACCGCGTCAAGGCGGCCAACCGTAAGGGCACCGCCCTTGGTTCCGACAACCAGATGGCACTTCTGGGCCAGCTCTGCCACGCCGAAGTGGTGGGCACCTGGAAGGAGTACATCGACTACGACAACAAGTTCGACCTGGTTACGCCGGCGTCGATCCGCGAAGTGGCCGGTCGCTATTTCAGCGAAAACAACCGTACGGTCGGCACCTTCATTCCGGAAGAAAAGCGCCTGGCGCTTGTCGAAGGAAACATTGAGGCCGAGGACAATGTTGTGGCGTCGGAACCTGTCGAAGCCGCTGACACCTCCAAGAACAGCTTCAAGGCTCAGACCAGCGAGCGTGTTCTTGCCAACGGCATGACCGTCCAGGTTGTGCCCATGCCGTCGGCCAAGACTGTGGCTGTCTCGCTCAAGGTTCGCGCCGGCGATTGCTACAGCTCCGCAGGCAAGGGCATGGTGCCGACTCTGGCTGCCATGCTGCTCAACAAGGGTAGCGAGAAGGCCTCCAAGGGTCAGATCGCCGAGATGCTCGAAGAAATGAGCGCGGGCATGAACTTCGGCAGCGACACCTACAACTGCAACCTGAATGGCAAGGTGGTCACCGCTGACTTTGGCGCTTACATCGCCCTGGTCGGCGACGCCGTGCGCAACCCGCTCTACCCCGAGCGCGAACTCGAGCAGGCCAAGCTGCAGCTGCAGTCGATGCTCGAGAACGCGCAGTCTGACACCGATGAGCTCGCTGCTCAGAAGCTGTCGGCCACGCTTTACAGCGAAGGCGCTGTGAACTATTCAAGGCCCGCGGCCGAAGTGCTGGCAGAGCTGGACGGCATCACCATCGATGACGTCAAGGCTTTCCATGCACAGTATTTCAGCCCCAAGGGCACCATCCTCACCATCGCTGGTGGCATCGAAGCCGACGAAGCATTTCGTCTGGTAGACGTCGCCTTCGCCAGTTGGAAGAGCGATTTCGAAGCGCATGCCATCCCTGTGGTGCCTGCAGTTGCTCCGGCAGCGGCGGTCAAGCACGTGGTGCATGTGCCCGACATGACCAGTGTCAGCATCGTCATCGGTCTGCCCTCGGCTGTGAAGTTCGGCACGCCCGACTTCTACGTGGGCAAGGTGGCCAACGCCGCTCTTGGTGAGTCGACTCTCTCGTCGCGCCTTGGTGACGTGCTGCGCAAGCAGTATGGTCTCACCTACGGCATCCGTACTTCGTTCGCGAGCGCGCTCTTCGGAGATGGCAGCTGGCAGATCACGATTACGGTCAACCCGGCCAACGTTGATCTGGCCCTGCGCTTGATCAACGAAGTGGTGGCCAAGTATCAGGCGGAAGGCATCAGCGACCGCGAGTTCGACGAGGCGATCAAGGGTGCCGCAGGCAGCTTTGTCGTGCGTCTTGATTCGCCCAGCGTTGTCGCCGGCACCATCAACACCTACACCTTCCTTGGTCACGGTGTGGAACTGATGGACAAGCAAACCGCCAACTATCAGGCTGTGAGCAAGGAGGCAGTGAACGCTTTCATCCGCTCCAACTTCGACCTGTCGAAGGCGGTTACGGTGGTGGTGGGCACGGTCTAATTCTACTCACCGCTTTCTTTAGCTAGCCAGGCAATTTTGCCTTAACAGCGGTGACTCCAAAACCAGAGGGAGGTTCTTGCGAAGCTTGTCTTTTCAAGAGCTTCCCTTCTGGGGCCGGGAGCACTAAAATTCAGTCAGGAGATTAAACATGAAGCAACCCTATAAATTTACTGTGGCACCTAGGCCTGCGCTGACAGCCGATTTCTTCGCCGGACGGCGTAAGGAATTCTTCAAGCGCATGTCTGTGGATTCGGTGGCAATTATCAACACCAATCCGATGCAGACTCGCAGTAACGATACCGAGTACGCTTACCGTCCCTCGTCGGATATGCTCTACCTGAGCAATTTCCCCGAGCCGGAAGCAGTGCTGGTTTTCGTCAAGACCAAGGCTTCAAGCAAGAATCGCTTCATCATGTTCGTCCAGCCCAAAGATCGCAGCCGCGAGATTTGGACCGGCAAACGTTTCGGACCGGAAGGCGCAATCGCCCAATTTGGTGCCGATGAAGCACACACTATCGACGAACTCGAGGCTGTTCTGGCGCCCCTTCTGGCGGCGTCGGAGCAGCTTTACTATCGCTTCGATCGCAACGAAGAAGTAGACAAAAAGGTGCGCGCTCTCTGGAGCAAGTCGCAGCAGTCGTTGTTCAACACCGACAAGCTGGTGCACGAAATGCGCCTTTTCAAATCACCGGCGGAAATCGCCATCATGCGCCATGCCGGAGCAATCTCGGCGGCGGCTCATGTGGAAGCCATGCGGCTGACTCGCCCTGGCCTGATGGAATATCAGGTACAGGCTTCGCTTGAAGCGGTCTTCCGTTTCAACGGTGCCAGCTACCCGGCTTACACAAGCATCGTCGGTGGTGGCAGCAACGCCACTTGCCTGCACTACATCGAGAACGAAACCGAACTGAAAGGCGGCGATCTGCTTTTGATCGATGCTGCTTGCGAGTTCAAGGGTTTCGCTTCCGACATTACCCGTACCTTCCCGGTCAACGGCAAGTTCAGCAAGGCCCAGCGCGAGATCTACGAGATCGTGCTGGCAGCTGAAAAGGCTGGTATCGCCATGGCTCGCCCCGGCGTCACCCTGGCCGATATCCATGCCACCGCCAGCAATACCTTGCGGGCCGGACTGGTCAAACTGGGTCTTCTGCCCAAGAGCCACCTCACCGCCGAAGGTGAAAAAGCAGCTGTGGAAGCCTGGAAGAAGAAGAACGAGAAATCGTCTAACGCCAGCGCCAAAGCGGTCAAGAAGAGCAAGAAGGCCGACAAAGCCGAAAAAGCACCGCTCACCCTCTTCGACTTCTTCATGCACGGCACCAGTCACTGGATTGGTCTCGATGTGCATGACGTCGGCACTTACGGCACTCGCAGCCAGGTGGGCAAGAAGCGTCCGCTGGAAGTGGGCATGGCCTTCACCGTCGAGCCCGGAATCTACATCATGGCCGACGAAGACCGTGTGCCTGCAAAGTACCGCGGCATCGGCATTCGCATCGAAGACGATGTGGTGATTACCGCCAAGGGCAATGAAGTGCTCACTGCAGGCGTTGCCAAAGAAGTGGACGAAATCGAAGCGATCATGGCCGAAGGCCGTGCTCACAACGAAGAGATGGACAGCTACTTCAGCCAGCGCATTCTCGCTGGCGCCGGCAAGCTCAGCAAGAAAAAGTAATCGCTCCACGCTAGCAAGCACCTCTTGCGGGGCTTCAGTCAGGTACTAAATAACTCTGCCAGATGCAGGCATTGCCATTGCAATGCCTGCCGTCGCGCAGTCTCTCAACGATAGGCAGGCAGCAACAGCGGCTTCGCCCGAATATTGAAGGGTATTAACTATGCCAGAAACAGCTCTCTTACAGGATCTTCTGATCGTGTTCGGACTGGGGGTCGCAATGGTGGTGATTTTTCATCGCTTCAATCTACCTTCGGTCTTAGGTTTTCTTATTACCGGCGTGGTCTTAGGCCCACACGGATTCAAGCTGGTCGCCGAAACGCATGCCATCGAAGGACTGGCCGAAATTGGTTTGGTGCTTTTGCTTTTCGAAGCGGGCATCGAATTTTCGGTTAAGACTTTCGTGCGCTTGAAAAAGTTTTTGCTGATCGCAGGCAGTTTGCAGATAGGGTTAACAATTGCTGCTACAGCGGCTGTTGTTTGCGCTTTTCCAAACGCCATTGAGCTCAAATCAGCGATTTTCATCGGTATGCTGGTATCACTTTCCAGCACCGCCCTGGTCATTCGCATACTTGAAGATCGTGGCGAACTTGACGCCACTCACGGACGAGCAGCGCTCAGCATACTGATCTTCCAGGATTTGTGCATTGTGCCTATGGTGTTGCTCACACCTTACCTGGCCGGTCAAGGCGATGGCAACTTGTGGAATGTGCTGGCAAGCACCGCTCAGGCTCTGGTCTTCGTGGCCATGGCAGCGGTAGCAGCTCGCTTCCTCATTCCCTGGCTTCTAAGCCATGTCGCGCGCACCAAAAAGCGCGAGGCTTTTGTACTGAGCATCATTCTGCTTTGTTTAGGCACAGCCTTCGCCACTTCGCAGTTCGGGCTATCCATGGCTCTCGGTGCTTTCATCGCCGGCTTGATCATCTCCGATTCAAAATTCAGTCACCAGGCTCTGGCAGAGGTTTTGCCTATTCGCGAAATTCTCAATTGCCTGGTCTTCGTCTCCATCGGCATGATGTTCGATCTGCGTGTGGTGATGGACAATCCACTTCTGGTGGTGGCACTGGTGGTGGCGATGATGTCGCTCAAAACTCTGATTGGTTTTGGCGCTACTTTTGTCATGGGTCATTCCTGGCGAGTCGGGCTTTTAACCGGCGTTACTCTGGCCCAAGCCAGTGAGTTCTCGTTCGTACTCTCCAAACTCGGTTTCAGCGCTGGTATTCTCACGCAAGAAGCCAACCAGCTATTCCTCGCAGTCGCTATCCTCTCAATGTTCGTCACGCCAAGCGTGATTACATTGGGCCGGAAAACCACCACGCTCTTGGACAGGCTCATACCTGTTTCGTGGGGTGCCGGTCGTATGGGCGAGGGTGCTGAAAGCAAAAAGCTCGACGATCACACAATTGTGGTCGGTTACGGAGTGGCCGGTCGCAATCTGGTGCAGGCCTTGCAAAAGCGCAAGCTTCCTTCCATGGTCATTGAATACGACCCGCTGATGGTGCGCGCGCAGAAGAAAAGCGGCTTGAACATCATTTATGGCGACGCCAGTCGACCAGAAGTGTTGACCCATGCTGGTTTGCGTCAAGCCCGCAACATCGTCTTCACCATGTCTGATTCTGAAGTTTTGCTGGCGGCCGTAGAGGTGGCCAACAGACTTAATCCGACCATCAATATCATTGCCCGTGCCAGGCGTGCCAGTCAGGTCGAAGACCTCAAAGCACGCGGTGCGCGCTCCATTGTCACCGAAGAAATCGCGGGCAGCATGGCAATAAGCGCCCAGGTTTTGCAACTATATTCGGTGCCCGACTCTGATATCGAAGAGACAATCAGAGAGACACACAATAACTAGAAAGAAAACATATGAAATGTACACCATGTTCCTCCACCAATGGCCTTACCGCCATAGGCAACTGCTCCGGCTGTGGTGCCTTGATTTCGCAGATGTCTGACCTGTACTGCAGTCAATGCAGTATCGCCAAAAACGCTTGCGAAGGTTGCGGCTGTCAGTTGACTCCCGCCAATTCCGACGCCACCACAGGGAGTGCCGAAATGCGCAGTGAAGGCATCCGCGACTAATCTGCGATCGCAGTAGTTCTGCGTTTTCAAACGCGTAATTTTCGACGAAGGCAGCATCAATTTCGATGCTCCCTTTAGTCGCAAGCGGAGAAAAAGCGCAGTTTCAAGCACCGCTAAACATCAATCTTTTAAGGAGATATCAATGCAACTGACAATCGATTTAAAAACCGCCAAAGATTTGCCCAAGGGTCAATCTACGGCAAAGCCAAAGGTACAGCAGACCGACAAGCGCAAGCGCCCTCGCGATCTGCTCGTGCCACTCACGGAGCCGGAGTTTCGCAGCTTCTGCGATACCCACGGCATCAGCGAAACCGTCCTCGGTTTCTAACAGCCAACTAAAAAGGATATTTATGTCTAAATTTATTTCCGCAGGCGAATATGCAGCCCGCAGAGCGAGCTTACTTGCCGCACTGCCTGCTGGTGCCGTAGCCGTGATCGCCTCTCAGCCTGAAGCGCTGCGCAACGGAGACGACAACGGCTTCGCCTATCGCGCCTCTTCTGACATTCTTTATCTCACAGGTTTTGCCGAGCCCAACTGCATGTTGGTGTTCGACAAGACCGTCGCAAAAAGTGCCGGGCGCTTGCTCATGTTCGTGCAACCGAGCGAGCCCTCTGCCGAAATCTGGCACGGCAAGCGCTGTGGCATCGACGGAGTAAAACAGCTCTTCGGCGCCGACGCTGCTTACGGCACCAAGTCATTTGCAAAAGTGCTTGGCCCTCTGACCAAGCGCGCCCGCAGCATCTTCTACAAGCGCGGTATCAACCTCAAAGTAGACGCCATCATGCTGCCGTTCTGTAAGAACCGGCGCCTGAAGAACCCGCTTGACCTGGTAGCCGCCATGCGCCTGATCAAGTCGCCGGGCGAATTGCAAATCATGCGCCACAGCGGCAAGGTTGGCAGCTTGAGCCACAAGTTGGCCATGCGCCATTGCGTTGCCGGCGCCAGCGAGCTTGCCTTGCGCGGCGTGCTCGACCTGGTCAATGCCACCAATGGTGGTGTGAACTCTTACGACACTATCGTGGCAGCAGGGGCCAATGGTCTGTGTTTGCACTACTCAGCCGGTCAGACGATTTTGCGCGACGGTGAGCTCGTGCTGATCGATGCCGGCAGCGAAATCGAAGGCTACGCCTCCGACATCAGCCGTACCTTCCCTGTGTCCGGCAGCTTCAGCCAGGCACAGAAGGAAATTTACGAGGTTGTTCTGGCCGGCCAATTGGCTGCCATTGCCGCCATCAAGCCCGGTATTACCTGGAACCAGTTGTCCGACGCCTGCGACGCAGAGCTCACGGAAGGACTGGTACGACTCGGTTTCGATATCTCTGCAAGCGGGCTCAAGCTCGGTGACGTCATGCCTCACAGCCTCGGTCACTGGCTGGGGTTGGACGTGCACGACGTCGGTGCTTTCAGCGGCAAGATGCCTTTCCAGGCCGGCATGGTGCTGACCATTGAGCCTGGCGTCTACCTGTCGCTTACCGACGAACGCATTCCTGAGCAATATCGTGGTATCTGCGTGCGCATCGAGGACAACATCGAGGTCACCGCAGACGGTGCTTTTGTGCAAACTGCTGACGCGCCCAAAGCTGTGGCCGACATCGAGCATTTGATGGCAGCCTCCGGCGTCCGCCAAGCTGCTCAATATTCGTTGAGCAAGCTCACCGTTCCGGTAGGCAAGTAAAAATCACAGTTAGATTTTATTCTGGAAACGAGGCGTGGTCTATACAACCACCGCTTCGTTCTCCAGATTTTTTCACCGCAGCTACTCGGCTATGTAGTTGAGGCCATTTTACCAGGTAGGGTTGCGACTTAATCGGCTGAAAAGCGACCAGCGCAAAGTCCTCTAATGGGCTTTTATCGTTGGTCGCTTTCTTTTTTCTCCCACCCAATTTTTTCCTAAATCAATTTTTCTACGACATTTGATAGTATCCAAATGGTTTTAAAATTGGCTTGAGAACACATTTTTGAAAAATATGCCGGCCAGCATTCATCATTACTGATGGTGCTGGCCGGCAATTTAACGGAATATTTTTAGCCTGCTTGATGCAAGCTTGGCCTCAAATTACTTCTTGCGACCACTGACTGCTTCAATGAACTTGAGCAGGTAGAGGAGGAAGTTGATGAAGTTGAGGTACAAAGTCATGGTCACGAGAGTGGCGCTCTCCCACGTATTCGGCGCGTCTTTGGCGCGGAAGAAATCGTAGATGAAGAAGAGTGCGAACACTGCCATACCACCGAGCGACCAGACAATATTGACGCCCTGACTGAAGGGAATGAAGATGGCGACAATGCCGACCACGATCAATCCGAGCAGGGCGAAAGTCAACCAGCGACCCAGGCTACTGAAATTGATGCCGCTGAGAGCGCCAACCGCTCCACACGCAGCCATCACCCCAGCAGTGCCGAGATAGGCGAGGAAGACCGTTTCCCAGCCGAGCACCACCACATAGTGCTGAATGCACGGCCCCAGAAACAGGCCAGAGATGAATGTCCAGACAGCAAGAGCACCCATGCCAGCGGCAGTAGACGCCTTGGCTGCCAGAGGCACCACGAAAGCGCCGGCGATGAAGAGAATGGCCAGCACGATGATGGCGGCCAGTGAAGTAATACCAGCGCCGGCATAGGTGCCGAGAGCCGATAAAACGAAGCTAATGGAGAGCAGCAGCGAGACCTTGGAAAAAAGGCCCGACTTACTCATATCTACGGTTGTGTTCATAAATTTCTACTTTCTTGCCGTTTTAGGCGACTTTGGTTTCGGAGTCAGCCACAGCCAGTGCGCTGTTGAGGCTATCCACCATGGTTGACTTGAGGAAGGCGGCCAACTCCAAGGGGCTACGCACATTATGTTGCGTAGCTGAAACGCCGATGATGTAGTGTTCGATGCCGTGCACTTCCACCACCTGTGGTGCGAAGAAATATTCGCGCAGGTTGGGGATGGCGGCGATCAGAGTGCAGGGATCGTATAGATTGAAGGTCTCGACGATATCCCAGATGGAAGCGGTGGCTTCGCGGTCAATGCCTTTGCCGCCGCAAAACGTATTGCAGAACCAGGCTTTGTCGCAACGTGGCGGCAAGCCCTGACGCAAAGCGGAATCGCCGGGCATGCAGGCACGAGCCCACAGCTCTTCGATGGCAAGCTTCTGAGCGGCCAGCAGACGCACGCCGACAGGGTGTTTGGTGGCAGCCATATCATCGTATATCGAGCGCGACACTTTGCCGGCGATGGCAGCGTGACGCGAAAGTACGGTGACGGGAATGCTCAGGTCTTGCAGCTGCCGGTAGAGAAACTCAGCCGACTCTTTGTCGAAAGAGTGGTTCTGCGCGGTCATGTCAGGCAGGAAGCGGCCTTCGTCGTCGAGCACGGGCAGGTCATCTTTGCAGATGGCACCACCCATGATCACAACGCGACGCACCTTCGAAGTAAACAGGTGCATGTGCTCGCGCAGCACTGTTGCCGCGTCGGTCATGCCTGAAATCAAAAGTAGCACCACGCCCTTGGGCTTGGCCTCTTTCAGTGTGCGCAAAATGAGCTCTTTGCCGTCCTGGATTTCTCCAGCATCGGACAGATAGCCGACATTGAACTGGTATTCCAGACCGTCGTCGTCTGCCTGCTTGCAGTTGCTACCTTTGCCCACGGCGATTGTCGCCTGCCCAAGCTGGGTCAGTGTGCCTTTTGCCAGTCTGGCGCGCTCGAGAGCAGGGGCAAGATTTGCCACCACGCCAAGCACTTTGAGAATTTCCAGACGGATGAATCGATTGATGCCAACGAGCACATCTTCGTCATCTTGATCCCGACCAGGGTCCATGATGACAAAGAGGTCGCCGAAGAGCGGAATCGGAAGTGGAAGTGAAGCGTCTTTTGCCATATTTTTTTTGTTCCTGATTCTCAGGCTTGGTTAGCCAGGTGCTTTTGATAGAGAGCGTAGGCGACGATGGTTTTGGCATCGCCCACGGTGAGCAGGCTGTCGAGCGGCACAATCTTGAGGGTGATTTGTTCACCTTCTTCGATCAAACCGGTGCAACGGCCATTGATGTCGGCCATCTGCTCCTCGGTCACTTCCTGAGTGAAAGAGAAGAAGCGCATGCTTTCATCAGAGCCGCCGGGCGACAAGTAGATGCCGTCGGTGCAACCGGCCAAAGCGGTGAGATCGGTGAGAGCGTCTGCCGAGATTTTGATGGCCAGCTCTTCTTCGATTTCTTTAGCAGCGACGCCGGCGAAGTTGCCTGAGCCGTCGAGCATGCCGGCGGGAGATTCGAGGAAATCGAAATCACCGGTGGCGATGCGGGGTTGGACGGTCATAACCGCATATTTCGCGCCCTTGCAGATAAGCACTGCGAGAATGCAAACCGAGCCGCCGCGCATGAAAACGATGCCCGGCAAGAATTTACCGCTGCTATCCACCACGTCGGCCTTGAACTTGATGAAGCCGACCTTCGGGCCGAACATGTCCACCGACTGAAAGTGCACGCTCTTCACCCTGAATTTGTGGGCATCGAGCTTGGCCAGCCAGTTTTGATATTGCTTTGACTGCACAGCAGTATCGATGACGATACCACTATCGGCACTGTACGTGATGCTCAACTTGGGCAACGCTTCGGTTGCGGTGAGATTTGGTGTTTTCTGCGACATAGGATTTTACCTTTGTAGTTTTGATTAATTAACCGCTTGCGCGGCTTTAACAAGAGGGAGAGGCCCAGTGCCTCTCCCTCGAAACAGATGAACCGCCGGTGGTGCGGGATTACTTTTGGGTCTTGTTCCAGGCCTTGTCGATGGCAGCCATGGCGTTGGTCCACGATTTGTCCCAGGTCGTCGAAAGCCGCTGCCAGACAGGCTTGAAACTGGTTTCGATGCGACGGTAGGCCGCGACAAACTGCGTCCAGCAGCTGTCCACAAAACCGAAGAAGAAGTTGTAGACCTTAGAGAGCACCGGCAGCAGCCAGTTCATACCAGACACGGCGTTAATGACCGCGCGCTGCAGAACATAGACCACCGGGAAGACTACAAGGCCGGTCAGAACCGCCGCAGCGGCGAAGAAGACGATGCCGAGCACGTAACTCTGGCCGAAATGAGCGTAGGCTTGCACGCCCGCAAACACACCGCTGGCCAGGCCAACCAGTGTGCCTACCAGGTGGTTGCTGTAGCGCAGCAACAGCTTACCGACGAACAGGTACGAGAAGATCACGACCAGAACCGGCATCAGCACAGCGACCCAACCGCCGACAGCCAGAGTGCTGAAGAGCAGGCTAGCGCCGAAATAAGCGAACACCGCCAGGGCGATGTTGACCACGTGCACGAAGAGCGGTTCGAATCCGGTGCGGTCGCTGTAGGTGTTGCTGTGAGCGCTGAGAATCTCGCGGCTGATCGACTTATGAATGCTGTTCAACGGCGCCGCGAGCCAGCTGGCCAGGAGCGGGTTGGCAACAAACTTGACCACATGGTAGAGCGCCGGGAAGGCAACAAAAGCAGTGGCCAGGGCCGCTACCACCATTTGTGCAGCGACGATATACCAGGCACCGCTGAAGAGCTGCAGCGCCGGCACGAACCAGATTGACGCAGCTGCCGCGGCAGCGGAGGCAATACCCAGGACTACGTTGCTGACACTCGCCACCAACGAACCGACGGCGACGTAAGACACCAGTACTGCTACTGCCGTGAGGGCGATAGACACCGGCAAGCCGAAGCTCGCCGCCCAACCGAAGACAAATTGGCCGACACCATAGGCGATGGCAATGTTGGCCACCTGGCGCACGAAGCCAACGTAGGCAGTGTCTTTGTCGTCATAGACAGTTTCAACGAACTGCGTGAGCTTCTCGCCAATGTAGCGGCCGAAGTTGCGCAGATACTTGCCGAGGAAGTTGAAGCAGCGGCTAATCACTACGTGCAGCAGGGGGAAAAGATAACCTGCCACAACGAATGCAACCAGAGCTTGCGACACATGTTCCAGGTACAGCCACGACGGCAGCTCGTATTGATTGAGCAGTACCTTGATGGTGGGAGTGAGCAAGTAAGCGGAGGACGCACCGCTGGCAAGAGCGAGCACCACCATGGCCCCTTCGATGGTGAGGGAGATGATGATGAATCCGGCCAACCAGCCAGCACCAACGCCAACGACACAGCTAACGGCAAAAGCGATCAAGTTACCGATGGTGCTGGTCCAACCGAGCCATGTGAAAAACGCGTTGCCGGTAGTCCAGGCGAGAACGACGCACCCGATCACGGTGGCAACGATCATCAGCACGGCGAGCAAGCGGGTCAGCCACACCGGGTTATTGCCGGCGGAATCGCTAAAACCCACGGGTACATTACGCCAGAGGAAGCGAGCGCTCTCAAATGCCCAGCGAACCAGGGCAAGATAGAGCAACGGCCAGGCATAGAAATAGGTCAGCAAAACTGCGCCAAGTGCAAGAGGCACCCAGCTGGTGATGGCAGCCTGAGCCAGGAAAAGCGGATAACCGATGGCGATGCCGGCGGCCATCGATGCGAGCATACCAGCGCCCCAGGCGACAGTGCGGCCAGAGTCTTTCTCGTAAACCTGCTTCTTGAGAAACTGTGCCGGTTTGACAAAAATCATTGCCACGAACGCAATGACGAACATGCAACCGGTGAGCAACTTCTGTGCCAGTCCTTCAGAGTTTTGGTCAGCGTTGCTTGATTCAGTCGGTTTGGGATCTTGTGAATTGGAGTTCATATAAGCCTTAAGTTTGTTAATCTGCCTGAGGCGGCCTTCGAGCAACTAAGCTGGAAGCGCACCCCGATTGCCTTGCCGGCTGCAATCCAATGAAATTTCTGCAAATACATGCAAATCAATGTCATGGCTGCAACAAACAAGACGTTAAGTTCAACCTCTCCTTGCTTGTGTGCTCAATCAACGTTTTCTTCTGCGGCTTCGACCAAAGACTAAGTCTGGGCGGCAGAAAACCAAAGTCTGAAAAAACGACTTTGATTGAGAAAACGATATAGAGCAGAAGCTGGTGGTGTTTTTTACTCGGGTGGAGAAGAAGAGGTGGAGTTTGTACCTTAGGCGGAATACTAATTCAGATTCAAAGGGTTCTTTACAATAGTTCGTCTAGATTCCTCTTAGAAACACAATAAGACCCGGCAATAGCTCGAACAGCCGCCTCTAGCGCACCCGCGCTAAGAACGCTCTCGGCAGGCCTGAAAAAGAAAAAAAGAGGGCCTTTATGGTGCCCTCCTTAACTTCAAAAGTGCGGCTCAATGTGATTTAGAAAAACCACCATCTGCCACTGACTTGATGAATGGTGAGCATCGAACATGTGACCAGAAAAGAAATGGTATTTATTTCAGGCATCCAATGACTGATTACATTCTTGCTCACCATCGATAGTGAAATCAGACAGATGGAAAAGCTTGAAATCCATGAAAAAGCAACCATACAAAAAATTGCAGTTAAAGACTGATGCAGTACCATTTCCATTTGATCGCCTCTTCGCTCTACTTCTCGATTCTATAAGCGTGGCCGCCTGGCGTAAATTCGCGAAATCGCATACGCGAAAACGTGTATGGCAAATATAAATCGTCATTTGAGCGGGTCCTGTGCACAGCGCTTTGCACCGCTAGTGGTGCAAACCATTTAAGAAAAACAAATTCCATTCGATAAGCGTAATTTCCGCGGCTGAAGCTTGCGAGAACACAGCAGATACAGCTACTTTCAGACGTCAGTCACTCGATTGGAAATTCTTCGGTATCGACCGCTAAAAAGACCGCACTGCCACTTATCCGCATTCACTCGCATCCGCTAAGCGATGGTGGCACGCTATCTGCGTCTCGTGCCTTTTTTAGCTTCGTGCATTTTCAGCTTCGACTTCCGAATTCCAGTTCTAAGTGCGACATCACCCTTGAGCCTGCATCAGTTGATGCGGGCCTTTTTATTTGGAGTATCACCATGAACACCGATAAGTATTCTGCCTTAAGTCGGCAGGTACGCCGCTTCGATATTGGCACAAGCAATTTGGCCCAATTTTCGCCGTCATCAAAAAGCTCTTTTTTGGCCCACGCCAGGCAAGGCAGCGACACCGTTAAGCTAATTGAGACAACAACCGGAGAAACAATTGCTAAAATTGCCGCACGATCTTGCACGGGCTTGTTGTTTCGCCCTAATCCATGGCTTGGATTTAGCCAATATACGGGCGAAATTTCGGTCAACGAGTTGATTATTGCTGACGATAATCAGTTGCGGCGTTACTTACCTACTGTCGGAGCCTTTCTCAATCCGTTACAAGTGCCCGATCCGACTGCCATCGCCTGCGATACCACAGGCAGGTTTTTAGCCTGCGGCAATGGCGCTGGAGAGATCTACCTTTTTGACCTCGATCATCCCAACAGCGCCAGCGGTCAAGCAGTGGTAGAAATCAGAAACTTAAACATTGGTGCCCTGACTGGCATCGCCTTCGTCGGTAACTCGCTGTTAGCACTAAGTAACAGTGGCAGCGGATTTACAGCCGATCTACAATTTGCCGCCTGTCAAACCGCCTTCTGTGCAACAAATTTAAATTGTCGGCAATTCTGCCAGGCGCCGGCACTGGATCTTCGCAATCCACTCAAAAATATAGCTGCCTTCACACTAAAGCTGGCCGCAGATTTGAACAAGTATTCGCCTATTACTTTCGCGGCACACCCTACTTTTCCCCAAATAGCTCTGGCAGCTCAATGGCTTTTAGTTTGCGGTCTCAATGGTTTTCAAAACAGCCAATATAGTTTGGCCACCACAGTCAGGCAAATAGAACTTTTGGAATTTTTACCGGGCAATCGAATATTCGTTGCCGGCGAAAACGCTTTTGAGATTCATAGCGCACCTCTCATAGATACCAGTGAGGCAGAGGACGAGCCTGTGGAAAGCAACTTTGAAAAGTATGGCATCAAAATTGGCGAGGATATTCCTGGTTTGAAAAAGAGCCTGGTGTATCACTTGAGTCTAGATGCTCATACCCGGATCAGAGCTGCACGGCAAATGGGCGATACCATTGCCATGGCCTGTTCTTACCTGCGGACGCGATAGTGTTGTATGTCTGCCTGCTGCCGGCCCGTTGTTTCGGTTTGCCTGAATTGCTTCTGACGTTGGTACTCGCAACAGCTTCGCTATTTATTAGCCCGCGCTAATGTGCGCTATGTGTTTAATTGCCGACTTTGTGGTGAGGCTCCCATAAAAGCGCCAAATATTCTTGATCTCAACTGTAATTGAGAATAACCATAGTTATATTCCTCCCCTAAAACAAATCTCGGCCTTTAAAACTACTTCTTTAATCCCGCGCACCAGCATCAGCCAGCCACTCAGATCATGCGATCTCTGTTGCTTGCCGAGGAATTTTAGATGCTGTTGCGCTGTACGCGTGTATCCGTGTTCCTTCCACAAACCTGACACAGGAGCCTAATATGCAAAATCGTGACATCGAGTTCAACTGGCGCGCCACCATGGGTAACCCCAACACGCCCGCCCACATCGCCGCCTATCTCGACTTGGTAACCGATCTCTGTCAAGACGACGGCTACTACCTGTATCGCACTGCCAACCGCCACAGCTGTGCTGCCGACGACGCCATGGTGATGCTCCATCACGTGCGCCTCTCGGCTCTCTGCACCACCGTGGCCGACCATCGCCTCTACGACGAAGCTGTGGCTTTCGTGCGCGCCAATCGTCCCATGTATTTCTGCGACGCTGAAGTCGAACGCCGCATGAAAATCGCCGACGGCGATTGCCCCATGTGCGGTTTCAAGCCAAGCTTTAACGGCCTCGACCACAACCAGCGCCGCAGCATGATGACCCGTTGCAACCACATCATGAACTACAGCGTCGAAGGCGACACCGACAAGTTCTTGCGCCAGGCTCGCGTCTGGGAAGGCAAAAGCTGGCCGTTCGCCTGGATGCAGGGACACAAGGTCACTGCCGGCGGCAAAATTCTGGTGGAAAACGCCAGCGCTCCCTGCCAGGGCTGCCTGGAGATGGAAGCGGTGGAAAACATGGAGCGGGCGCTCTTCAAACTGATCGAAGACGGTCAGCAGGAGCGTTTCACCAAGCCCGGCTACAGTTCGCCTGTGAGCTACTACTGCGAAGGCAGCAGCGACCAGGTCTACATGCGCGTCAAGCGTGCTATCGCCGAGGCCCACGACAGCTTCAGCGACAGCAAGGAGTTGCGACTGAACGGAGCCGGGCTCAAGCTTTTCATCAAGCCGGTGAGAAGCGGCATGCGCATTCGCGAAATCAATTGCGGCATGCGTGTGGGCGGAGATCAGGTCAACGACTACCCCGGCTTCCAGGAGTTTGCTCACGGCCTCTTCGCCGAAATGGGCATTCCCACTGGTTCTTCCAAACCCTAAACCGAGCGCTCGCGCTCAAGGAGAAATATCATGTCAAAACTTCGCATCGATATCTTGAGCGCGAGCGAACTCTATCAGCGCACTCGCACCGAGCCGGCCAACCGCGACCTCTTCAAAGAGCGTGAGCTCAGCGCCTCGGTGAAAACCGCCCGCCGACTGCACTACCTCTCGGTGAGCGAATATCAACACCAGGTCAATGTCACCCTTTCGCTGGGCACGCGCATCGTCGGCATCGCCGGCCTGCAAGTCAACCCGTCTGAACAAGACATGCTCTGGGTCCAGCATGTCTCAGTGGAAGACAAACACCGGGGCAAAGGTTACGCTCGCATGCTGATTGAGGCGGTGTACATCTACGCCGTGGAGCAAGGCAAAGTGGTTTCGCCCAGCAGCTTTTCGGCTCTGGGTCAGCGATTGAAGCCGCTCTTTCGCCGCCTCAACGAGCAGTATCCGCAAGCCGACGCCCACGAGGCTTTTCGCGACCACCTCTGCTGAACTGAGACCAGAAAGGGACCTCGACTATGCAATGTTTAACTGACCCTGCGGTCGACGCCTGGGCCCTAAGTGCTGAGGTGCAAGCCGCTGCCCGGGCTCATCTGCTATCTGTGCTGAAAGACGGCGAGCAGCTGCTGAACAAATTTGACGCGCCTGTCTTTGGTACGCGTCTGATGAATTTCAGGGTGCTCGATGCCACGAATCAGCTTTTCTGGAGCTGCGAACGGCTTGACGCGTTTGCAAACAACGTCGGCAGTCGCAGCGACTTCAACGCACTGGCCACCATGCCACAGCCGCAGTGCCTCAGGGCCCTGCCGCTGCTGGCGCTCACCGTCGGTTTTCGTCCTGAGGGCGAACTATCGGCTCCCCGCCAGATATTGGCGATACCGTTGCCCGGCCGCTGATGGCGATGAGCTAACCACTCTCGCTGCACGCCAGGCACCACATATGACACCGCGCCTGGCGCGCTGCACTGAAAGGAGGGTTAAAGCTTATGAACACACTAGAACTAGATGCGGACGGCACCCTTGTGGTGGTGGACATGCAGGAGTTTTTCGTCAAGGACTGCGAGAACAAAGCACTCGTGGAAAACGTCATTGCCGAAGTCAAACTGGCGATGAGCAAAGGCTGGGCGATCGTTCTGCTCGAGTGCGACCCCATGCGCATTGGTGGCACGCTGAACGAAATTCTGGCGGTGGTGGCACGCTATCCACGCTTCGTGCGGCAAACCAAAGTCAAGCCTGATGGCTCGAAAGAAGTGATGGCGGCGTGTCGCATGAACGACTATTGCGATTACAACTTTCGCGTAGTCGGGGTCTGGGTTGATGCTTGCGTCGAACAGACCGCTGTTTCCCTGGTGGAGCGCATTGCTTACTGCGTGGTCAACGTGGTTAAGCAAGCCTGTTCTACCAACTGGGATGAGAAGGGCGCCTGGGAAGCTTTCCGCAAGCGCTCTCGCCTGCTGGTGGTGGCTGCATAACGATATAAAACAATAACCGAGGACTCTAACATGTCAGCAGTAGCCTCAATCTTCATGGTTGTTTTCGCCATTGTCACGGCCATCAGGCTGGAGCGTCAAGGTGTCACCCGCGATACCGACCCTCTTCTTTTCGGCGTCTGTTCCAGCCTGGCCAGGCATTACGACCTGTCTGTATTTTGGGTGCGTTTGATCGCGGTGGCACTGATTGGTCACCCGGCAGGCACCTTATGCTATCTGGTTTTCGTCTCGCTTCTTCCTACCGGCAAGAAGGCCTGACTAGCAGCGAAAAACTTGAAGTTGCAGAGAACATGGATTTGACCTTCAGGGTCACTCCAGTTTTCTGCAGCTTTTTGTTTTTGCTTCTCTATGCTTTCATATAGTATAAAAGTAAAAGCAGTCACAAACTAGTAACAACTGGCACGTAGACTTGGTTTCAAAATCACGAAATTACACTAGGCCGAGATTGGAGTAAATTCATTCGGTCCACTTCCATTTGTTATGCCACCATATACGGTTTCACAGCTAGCGCAGCTGGTGTTTGGTATCCCGGCTCGCAAAGCGACTCTCTGATTAAATCGCACGCCAAAGCGACATGGCAGAAAGATTGTCTAGAAAAATGCTTGCTTCTGCAAATTGGCTTGGCCTAGTTTTGACTCGTTACCTTTCTTTCCTCAACCCCAGAGCTTCCCCGACAACCTTCCAACTCCGTGACTTAATCGATGAACTTGCCGACACATGCGTGTCGTCTGGTTTGTCGTGATCACGGTCGCATTGTCGCAACCCTAGAGAAAGAGAGAAAAACCATGGACAGCTATGTCGTTCAGTTTCACGATGCCTTCGGCCACCGCGAAGTGCGCAAGGTATCGCGCAGCCTCGCTGGTGCTCAGAACCACATCTACATGGCCCTCGCCACCACTGAGGCCAGCAATATTGTGTGGGAGTCTGACCGCACCTTCTGCTCGGCCTTCGCTCGCTGCCGTGGCCCACACGCCGGCTTCGAACTGATCTCGTTCTCCATCGAGCGGCACGAGATCATCGACTAGTCTGCCACGTGCCTGAACACCATCACCCCACAGAAGGACCACAAACATGAAGCGCCATCTCGCAATCTTCGGCCTGCTGGGCCTCTTTTTCGTCACCGGCTGTGCTGGCATGCCCGGCACCAATACTGGTGCTCTGGTCGGTGGAGTCGCCGGCGCTGTGCTGAGCCGAGATAACCCCATTGCCGGTGCCCTTATCGGTGGTGTTGGTGGCGCTCTGCTCGGCAACATCATCGACAACAGCGACCGCAATGACCACGAATATCGCAGCAATCGCGGCCACCAGCGCGGAGACTCGTTCTACCACGACCGCGCCTACTACGAGCGCCTCGAGCGTCAGCGCGCCTATGAGCGTCAGCGTGTCTATGAGGAGCAGATGGAGTGGCGTCGCCAGCAGCAGCGTCACTGGGAGCGGCAGCGCTTTGAGAATCGCCACTGCTCGCGCTGCTAATTCATCTTCACGAAGCTTTAGATGAGCTTGCCTAAAAGCAGCGTGAGCTTGCGCCCACGCTGCTCGCCTAGATATGCTCGCTTCCAGTGAGAATTTCGAGAGGTTCGAGATGTTAAAGACGATTGTAAAGTTGATCACTCTGCCGTCAGAAGCTTCGCGTCAAGCCGATGCGGCTGCCGCTCTTGTCACCGCTTTGCGCGTCAATGGCTTCAGACCAATAAATTGGGGCTTATCGAACCGCCATGACCCGCCAGTGGCATCACCCTGCGATTCGCGACTCTCGGCTGCGGCTGTTGACACAAAGAAAAGGAACTACCCATGAATACAGTCATACTTTTTGCCGCAGTTGCGCATGGAATACGGAAGCATGGTACCAGGTTCGGTGCCTGCCGGTGACCTCGTTTTCTTGATCGACGATCCGGACCTGCAAAACACCGATTTCTAGACCGCCACCATGCGCGAAGCCGGCACCGTGATGCAGCAATTCAACATCAAGTAAGTCTGGCTCTTTCTAGACAGATTTCTGGCCACGCTTGGGCAAGAGAGCAATTAGTGACATGAAAACGCCATGCTTTAAAGCTTATTTCTTTCTGTTTTGGTTATGCTCTCATATAGTATCTATGGACGAGGGCAACACAGCTGTTAATATGTGTTGAATGTCCGACAAATCACAAATTCAACCAGCGCTTTCAGAGCGTCGCAAATTCACTGAAGTAATTATGTCAGTGGCTATGCTGCTGTCGCTTTTGGTTTATGGCGGCCTCCTCAGCCAATGGTTGTGGCCAGGTGACTTACTTTGCCACTTTCGCATTCAGTACATCATTGCTCTGGCGCCATTTTTGATTTTTGCCCTGGCTGCCCACCGCTTTAAAAATGCGGCCATTATTTTCTCGGCGTTTATGGTCAATGCGGTAGTAGTGGCACCACTTTTCTGCAACAAGTCAGTGCCACCACTTTCCACCAGACAAAATCACGAACTGACGGTCATACAGCTTAACCTGAACGGCGCCAACAATCAGTTTGAAGCAGTACGCTCCTGTATCGAAAAAAATGAAGCCGACGTCGTTTGTCTGCAAGAAGTAACAGCCGAATGGCAAAAATATTTGCACGACAATTTAAAAAATTATCCTCATCAATTTGTCCTTTCGCGGCCTGATCCGTTTGGTGTAGCTATTCTCAGTCGGTCACCATTGACTGAAACCACCGTTCAGAGTTTCGGCCAATCAAGCCTTTATCCAACCCTTACAGCAAATTTAACCGTTGGCGAAGAAACTGTGACTGTAATTTGCACGCATCCTTATCCGCCCATCAGCCCAGCCGGATATAACCAGCGCAATCGGCAGCTTGAGCAGATCGCCTCATTTACCGCCAATTTAAAAAATACGATTTTGCTCTGCGGCGATCTCAATGCTACAAGATGGTCAGCATCAATGTCGCAGTTGCTTGATCAAGGCAATCTGCTTGATACCAGCAACGGCTTTGGTGTGCAACCTACATGGCCAGCCAATTGTTTTGTACTATGGATACCGATTGACCAGATTATTGTCAGTAAAAATGTTGCCACTCTCGAACGTAAAATATTGCCTGATGTAGGCTCTGACCACTATCCGGTGTTGGCGCGACTGGTTTTTCCGCAAAAAGCTAAACCAGTTTTATGAAAAGGAATAGCCAGGCCAGAGTCGCTCAAGAAGCGGCACAATTTATGGTTGATGGGGTTGAAAGCGAATATTTGCACGCCAAAGAGCGCGCCATGATGATGCTCGGCCTGACCAATATGGATCGCATGCCCAGCAATCGTGAAGTGCGCCAGTGGATCGGTCGTCTGGCCAAACTCGAAATCGGCGAAGAAGAAGTTAAACGCAGAGTGCGGGCCATGCGCGAAATTGCCGCAGCAATTATGGCCGAACTTGATGATTTCGATCCATTTTTAATCGGCAGTACACTTTCAGGCGAAATTCGCGAAAATTCTGATATCGATCTTCATGTTTATGCGGACAATTTTGCAAGCATCAAAGATGTGCTGGAATCGGCCGGGTATGAAGAGATTGAAGAAGAGCACATTGAAAATCGCAAGGGTCATTTTGTGCATTTAAAATGGTATGAAGGTGCTTATCCCGTGGAAATTACAATTATTCCAGTCAGCGAGCGGGCTGTGATACCAATGTCGTCAGTCACTAATAAACCGATGAAGCGAGCCGATTTAACTGCGGTGCAAAGGTTGCTAACTACCACACTTTTGACGCTCCTGTTTGCCCTCTCAGTTTCCAGCCAGTTGACGCTCCCAGCTCTCGCCGCCAACCTCTTCACTGAAGGTGTCAGCGCTTTTGGTGAGAAGAACTATGCGCTGGCTCTGACCAAGCTGGCTCTCTATTTAAAAACAAACCCCGGCGACGCCAATGCTCATTATTATTTGGCCAGCACTTACCATCACCTCAATCGCATTGAAGAAGCGAAGCGGCAGTACACTTACATTCTTACTGCATTTCCTGGCACGCAAGCTTCGACCTATTCGGCGGAAGGCCTTACAAGACTAAGCACCGCCCCTCTAAGAACTGCAGCTGTGGCCGTAGCTAATAATTATCAGGATCCTGATGAAGATCGAGTAACTTTGAGACGAGTGCACAACCACCTTATTGTTGCCACCAAAATTAATGGCAAAAATCTCGATATGGCATTCGACACCGGTGCCGAGACCACTTGTGTGACTCTCGACGCCTGGCGTCGACTCGGCTATCCAGCGCCTACAGACAAACCCAGCGGTATGTCGAGCGGCATAGGCGGATTAAGCCCCATGTGGAGTCGTGAAGCCGAGGTCACGGTGGGAAAATTCAAGCGAACTTTGCCACTAAACATACTGAAAGACATGCCGGTAGATGGGCTTATTGGTCAGAATTTTTTTCAAGACTTACAATACAACCTGAGCGGCAATGCCGACTACATTCATATCTTCGCCAAGGGCTCACAACGCGCGTCGCGCTCTGTGCCGATGAACACCATCGATATTCCTTTCACCAAATCTGGCAACAATATGCTTGTCACCGTAAAAATCAATGGCATGCCCTGCGAAATGTTTTTTGATACAGGTGCTTCATTTACACTATTAGACCCGATGGTGTTTAGACAGATGCATTTGAAGCCAACCGGCGACGTTTACGACATGAAAATGAGTGGGGCAGGTGGAGGTAGTACCGGTATCGCCTTCAAGATAGAATCTATCTCCCTTGGCGATGTCGTCAAACGCGATTTTATGCTCACAGTAGGCGGCCCTGGTATCAGCCTGCTGGGACAAGACTTTTTCAAAGACCACCGATATGTCATCGACAACGAAAAGCGATACATTCGATTTTTCCGCTAAGTTTAGCGCACCGTATTCGGTGCCTCGAATGCGGGATCAATCTCAATTTTACTACATAGATTAGTAGCAAAAGTAAAAGAAAAAACGGGCCGATAGCGACATGCAGGAATATCCTGATGCAGCTACCGACCCGCTTTTCTCACAAGGTCAGAACTTGACCTTAGTTACCGCCGGCTCAATCGACGTCGGTTTTGCTTTTTCCGAACGGCAGCCAGTCGTAGATCTGGTAGAGGCCGAGACCGGCGTAGAGCAGGTACAGACCCCAGATCGCCAGACGCAGCCAGCCATACATGGGCGTGATGAACGGTGCGGCCATTGCCATCACCGAAATCACGATGACGATGAAAGCGCCCTTCTTGATTGCGGCATCGTTGTCGAACATCTTGCTCAGCAAGTGCACGACGAAGAGCCACACCTTGCGTGCGCCCAGCATGACGATGGTGGTGAAGATCAGACCGATGATCCCGAATGTGTACATGGAGGTTCCTTTTAAATTGGCTTAGCAAGCGCGTAGCGCTTAAGCCCAGGCAGAGAAGAGACTGAGGAAGGCGCTCTGGTTGAAGAGCACCCAGGCAAGCGCGCCGGCCAGAGCCAGATACGCCGTGAGGATGGTGATTTTGGTACCAGGTGTGAGGGCGAAGTAACTCGGCGTGTTGGCACGCTGAGCGTTTCTCGCTATCAACGACTGGTAGGCCTGGTAACCAATCAGGCCGAAGATCATGAGGTTGAACATGTTCGGCCCGAAGATGAAGAGAGCGAGTGCAAAAAGCGCCACGCCCGGAATCCAGAACCAACGGTTGACCGCCTGCGTAATTCCGCCACCATCCATGGGGTCAAGCGGAATCAAGTTGAAGAGGTTGAGAACGACGCCGTAAACGCCAACCGTAATCACCAGCTGAAGACCAAGCACGTAGCCGGCCACCATGGTAATCACGCTTGCCAATCCGCCAATAAGCGGACCGGCCATCTTGACGTAGGCATCTTCCGAGGCCGAACGCGTACGTTCGGTGATCACGTAAGCGCCGAATGGTGTGAACGAGGGCATGCTCACAGCCAGGCCTTTGCGCTTGGCGGCGATGACGTGGCCCATTTCGTGCACGAAAAGCAAGCCGAAGACTCCGAGAGCCATGGCCAGCGAACCGAGCAGCATCCACCAGACTGCCACGCTCAAGGCGAGCATGAACAACTGGTTCATAGGGATTTTTTGATTCATTTCTTTTACTCCGATGTTAGTTTCTAAAGGAAATAACTGCAGCAAAACGGTGAGCGGACCATCAGGCCGAAGCCGTCAGATCCGCTCACCATATGCGGTGTCAGACTACAGGCCCTGCTTTTTCAAGCTCGCCTGCATCTGGCCGAGGGCCATGACCACCATCGACTGCGTCCACGCCAGCGGCTCGTTAGCGTCGAGCACCCATTCACGGGTGTTGACGTCAACAATCCAGGCTTCGTGGATGAACCCGCTCTGCGGCACAGATGCCAGAGTGCGGTTGAAGTGGAACAACTGCTTCTCGAAATACTTCGCTTCGCCGGTGCGCAGAAACAGCTCACCATAGATGTACGACATCTGCGGCGAACCGTGGTTCCACTGAGCCTCTTCGTTCGGGCCGAGGTCGTAGCGGTTGATGCGACCGTCCCAAACGTCCTTGCTGTAACGACGAATGCCCAGGTGACCCATCAGCTCACGCTCGATGTTCTCGAGCACTGCCACCGTGTTCTCGTCGTCGAGAACCGGCTTCCCTGCCACCGCCGCCAGCAGCAACGGATTGATCTGAGCCAGGTCGGCGCTGCGCACATCGCCGTTGTCCGACGACGTGAACTCGCGGGTACCGAGCTCACGCAGCTTGGCTTCGCACTTCTCAATAAGCTCCTTGACGCCGTGGTCACGAACCCAGTAGTCGACGCCGTCCTTGTTGTGACGCAGAGCGCCATTGGGGAAGAGCACTTCGTACTGTTCACGCAGACTGACCAGCGCGCAGGCGATGGAAGACCAGTGCTGAGCGACCTTGTCTTCCCAGGCGCCGAGATCCTGATCTTCCCAGACATGGATAGTCCAGAAGTAGGCGTGCAACAAGCAAGCGAATGCCGTTGCCTGCTGACCCACTTCATCGTTCCACTGCACACGGTTTGTCTTCAGTGCGTGGAAGAGCAGGAAGTTGATGAACGACAGCGAATCGTTCTGTCCATGCCCCCACGGATCGCCGACTTCGGAAAGCGAAATCGGGTTGTAGCGGATGTGCGGCCGCTTGAAGTAGTCCTTCGGATAGCCAGACGCCCGACCCTGGATGACGTCGAGGAAGCGGCCTTCACCCTTGCGGTGATGGGTGATGCTGGCAGCCAGACCGCGCTTCCAGTTGTTCTTGGGCACGTTGAGGCCGGCGTTGAGCTCGTCGTTTTCGGCGAGCATCAGTTCGGCCAGGCACTGCATGATGTTGTCGCGATCCCACATGAAGATCAGCAACCCATCGATGGAGTTCTCCAGCGTGTTGGCATCGAGAACGGTAACGGCCGAATGGCCACCGCTCTTGTAACGGCGCACCTCGAGGGTACGCATAGCAACCAGCGCCGCGCGAATGGCTTCGAAACTGGCGCTTGTGTAGCTCGGCTGAATCAGTTTGGCCAGTTCGGTGTTCTGGGGCTGAAGCTGAGCGGTCCGGGTGTCTGTGATGTTGTTTGACATGATAAGCCTCCTGGGCCCCCGCTGCTTGCAAACGCAGTGGCGGCGCGGTTTTAAGTACTTGAATAAACGACTAGCCTGGCCAGCGGGCTCAGGCTGCTAAGGGGATAAACGAGAGGGCCAAAAGCCTGCAAAGCAAGCTCAGCCCGTAGCAACACCGCCCCCCGGTCGATGGTGCTACGATCTCGTAGTAGAAAAAACGCTAACGAGGCAACTATGAATTCGAGTCACGAAGACCGCCCCTGGGGCAGTTTCGACGTTTTAGCCGACCAGGCGAACACCAAAGTCAAAAGACTGGTGGTCAATCCTGGCCAGAGACTCAGCCTCCAGAGCCACAAGTTGCGTGACGAACACTGGGTTATCGTGCAGGGCACGGCCAATGTGACGCTCGACGAAAACACATTCGAGCTCAGTTACGGACAGCACATCTTCATCAAACGCGGTACTAAACATCGTGTCGCTTGCGGTAGTGATGTTCCTGTAGAAATCATCGAAGTGCAGGTTGGTGACGGCTTCCCTGAAGAAGACATCACTCGCTACGCTGATGATTACCACAGGGCCGACGGCTAGGCCACCCGCAGAAGCAGTGTGATGACAATCACACTGTTATTGAGCACGTGCGCAATGATAGGCACCACAAGTGTGCCCGAACGCCTGTAAGATTCTGCGTAAACAGCACCGAGCACCATGTAGAACGGCAGCGCGGCAATGTTCATGTGCATCAGACCAAAGACTGCAGCACTGCCGAGGACAGCAATGAGATTGGCTGCGGTTGCGCTGGTCAGGCGCGACGTAGCGTGCTTGGCCATGATGTTGTAGAGAAAGCCACGGAAGATTACTTCTTCCACAAACGGTCCCATCATAGCTAGTGCCATCATCAAGTACAGAGCGTTGCCACCCAGAGTCTTGATAAAGTCTGCGGTTGGGTCGGTGCTGGGCACGGTGTAGATTTGACCGACCAGTTGTTCAGCGAAAAGGGCCAGCAAGTAAGTGGCGACACCCAATCCAAATGCTTTCAACCAGGAGCCGTTGAGACTCTTGAGATTGAGCGAAAGGAGGTCGCGCAGTCTGCGATTTTCGCGGTGAACGGCCTGTCGAATGCAAAACAGTTGCATACCAAAGCCGCAGACGAAAGTGCTCACAGAAAGAATCACCAACACGAGGCCTTCTGAGTTCTCCGCGAGGATGAAATCGCGAAAAAAGACAGAGTTCTCAGGAATGAGTCTCAGTGCGCCAAGGAAGAGCCCGATTGGCAAAAGCGAACCGACTAGGAAGTAAAGCAAACTCTTGCCATAAAGCTTGAGAGAGCGGCCGAGACTGAAGGGGAAATCCGAATTCAGTCGAACAGTTGGGTTGGACAGGGCCTTCCACAGGTTTTTAGCTAGTTTCTGAATCATGTTAACCTCCATCTCCGGTTGAACCGAAGATGCAAATGCCTGACTGCAAAATTCCTTTCTTTGCATGCTCAGGCGTGACGGGGCCTCAGATAGAATCTGGGGGCGAAAGAACGGTGTGACTGGTGCAGATTTAGTTTTGAATGTTTTTTCTTAGGAAATAGGTGAATTTGAAATGTTCTTAAGAACTAACTCAAGAGCTCATCCTAAAGCAAGCTTGCCAAGGGGCTCCTTGAAAAATACTAATAGCTCAGAATTGACCATGTTATAGGCGTTAAGTAGAGATGTCGAGATAAGAGCCCAGGCCGACCTGAAATTTAGATTTTTGACACCTGGCCGAAGGGCGGCAACGTAACACTTAGCGCAGGCAGAGCCAAGGCCGAAGCGGCGCACTTCGGCCGGTCAGAATTTTTCAAAGCGAAAAATTCACTCAACCGTTCACGGTACAGTGAAAAATTGCCCAAAAGGCTGATGGGGCGGAAGCTTTTGATCTTGGCATAACTGCGCCACCTATAGCGAAGGGCCGGGGCAGCAAATGTCTGGCTTTGGGAGAAATAAGTAATACAAATGCTCTTGTTCTTGAAAGCCAGATATTACTAAGTTCACCTAGTCATTCAGCAACCATAACCATCACAAAACACTTTCTCTTCTTCACCAACCAAAGCTCTCTACATTCATCAAGACTTATTCAAGACATATCAGTGTCCCAGCAGCTGCGGGATAGATGGTCTGTTTTGGCTTGGTCAATTTGAAAAAGAGCTATAAACTCGTAAAGGACAACTCTTATGACACACAGTCACAATCAATCTGAATCTGGTCACCTTGGTGTTAACCTCAGCGAACATGCTTCTTGCTGCGGTCACATGCACTGGTGGCGTCACCTCTCTAACACCAGCGCAGGCGCCGCCGCCCGCAAGCCCTTCGCTCTGCCCGGCACCGCACGCCAGTACGCTCCCGACATGACCGCCATGGTCAGTCACACCAAGCTCGTTATCTCTGTTGATCCCATGGCCAAGACTCTGGTAGGCAACTGCCTCACCTCCCTGTCACCCATCGACAAACCAATCGACAGCATTTTCTTCGAAGCCACCGATTTGCACATTGCTTCCGTCTCTGACCAGTCGGGCGCAGCGCTCAATTTCGAGTTGCACGACAAGGGTTTTCTCGTCCATCTCGCCTGCGTCCTCAACAAGGGCGAAGAGATAGTGATCGACGTCAAATACCACACCCTCTCGCCAAAACTCGGAATCTACTTCACCGGGCCCACTTCGCTTTACCCGAACAAGCCCTACCAGGTCTGGACCCAGAGCCAGGATGACGACGCGCACCACTGGTTCCCTGTGGCCGAAGCCGACCATCCCAGCCACCGCATGACCTCCGAAGTGATTGCCACCGTCCCCAGTGGCTTCACCGCTCTTTCCAACGGCCGTCTACTTTCCGAAACTGAGACTGCAAAAGCCGCCGGCGATGCCGAGGCTGTTGGCAGCAAAACCTTCCACTGGCTCCACGACAAAGCGCACGTCACCTACCTGATGGCGCTTGTAGTGGGCGAATTCGCCAAGCTGGAAGAGAAGTACGATGACCTTCCGGTGGAAGCTTACGTGCATCCGAGCATGCTCGAGCGGGCACGCGAGTATTTCAAAGGCACCGCCGAACTAGTTAAGCTCTATTCCGACCTCTACGGCGTCAAGTATCCGTGGCCCGGCAAGTACGCCCAGGTCTTCGTGCAAGACTTCATCTTCGGCGGTATGGAAAACACCACCATCACCGTGATGACCGATCGCATCCTGGCCGATTTCGGCACTCGCGACGAACAGCGTTTGCAGGAAGTGCGACTGAACGCACACGAACTCAATCACCACTGGAATGGTGACCTGGTCACTTGCCGCGACTGGTCGCACGCCTGGCTGAACGAGGGTGGTGCCACCTTCGGCGAAGTGGAAGCGGTGGAACACCTCTATGGTGAGAAAGCGCGCGACTACTATGCCCTTGGTCTGGCCAAGGTCTACTTCGGCGAAGATCGTCGCTATCGCCGGCCGCTGGTTTGCAACACTTTCCGCGAACCAATCGACCTTTTCGACCGTCACCTTTACCAGAAGGGTGGCCTGGTGCGGCACATGCTGCGTCACCTGCTCGGTCGTGAAGCTTACTATGCGTCTATTAAGACCTACTACGAAGACAACAAGTTTCAGCCGGTTGAAACCATCGACCTGATCAAGGCGATCGAAAAGACCACCGGCCGCAATATGCGTCAGTTCTTCGACCAGTGGGTTTTCGGAGCCGGCTATCCTGAGTTCAAGGTGGTCTACAGCTTCGACGACAAGCAAAAGCTGGCCACCGTCAAAGTCAGTCAGGTGCAGAAGCTCGAGGAGGCCACCGGTCTCTTTTCGGTGCCCATCGCCCTGAGCTTCGACTTCGCCGACGGCAGCCGCAAGGAAGTCTCTATCTCCGTTTCGGAAGCAGAGCACTCCTTCAGTTTCTCGCTGGAGAAGAAGCCGGTGATGTTCCGCTTCGACCCGCACAACTTCATATTGAAGAAGGTCGAACTGAGCGTGCCCAGGGGTATGCTCATTCACCAGCTGGCCAACGACTCCACCGTCATGGGTCGCATTTACGCCGCTGAAACTCTCACCAAGCTCGGTGGCGACGACATCGTTGCTCACCTGGCCAAGGCAGTGGAAGACCCGTTCTTCTACGGAGTGGGCATCGAATGCGCCACTCTCCTTGGTGGCATCAATACGCCGGCCTCTCGCGAAGCGCTCAAGAATTTGATCAAAGTCGACCACCCCAAAGTGCGTCGCTCGGTGGTCAATGCCCTGGGCAACTTCAAAGAAGCGTCTGTGGCAAAGGTGCTGGCCGGGCTGATCAGCTCCGGTAAGGAAGTCAGTCAGTTTGTCCTCGCCGACGCTTGCGTCGCTCTGGGTAAAACCAAAGACAAGAGCGCCCTCAAAGTGCTGACCAAGGCCAGCACCATCGACTCGTGGAACGAAATCGTGCGCATCGGCGCCCTGAACGGCCTGGCCGAGCTGGGCGACGTCAAAGGCGTGGCTGTGGCTGCGGATCTCGCTGGTCCCGGCAAGCCTTTCCACGCGCGTCCGGCTGCCATCAGCTGCCTCGGTTCACTGGCCAAGCTTTCGAGCAAAGCCAGAGAGGCGCTGCACAAGCTGGCCGAGATGGAAGACAGCGCTCAGTTCACTCTGCGTATGTCTCTCGTCAACGCTATCGCCACAGGCAACCACACAGACTCGCTGCCGGTGCTGAGTGAGCTTTCGAAGAGCTCTTTCGACGGGCGCATCAAGCGTCTAATTTCCGAGACTTCCACCAGTATCGCCGACGCCACCAAAGCCAAGTCCAAGAATTTGGCCGGCAGCGACGGAGAAGAGAACAAGGGCGGTCATGGAGAAAAGCTCACCAAGCTCGAAGGTCAGGTGCAAACCTTGACCGACGAGTTGGCCGAACTGCGCAAGAACAAGCGCAAGACGGCAGGCAAAGCCAAGCCGCGTAAACGCGCTTAAGCTCTGCTTTTTTACTGCAAGTTCGAAAAATCAACAAGAGCTGGTGCTGCCCTTAAAAGCAGCGTCAGCTTTTGTATAAGAGGAATTTCTCTATGGCAACAAAATCTAAAAACGAGGTGAAAAAGCCTCGTGCCCGCAAAGGCAAAACTTCACCTGAATCGGCTCCCCCGTCGGCCTCGACTGATACAAATGTCGATGCCAAAGTCGAAGCCAACGCCGAAGTCGGTGAGCGCAGCTACACCATGATTGTGCGAGCAAAGTTGCTGCGCAACGGTCGTGGTGCACTGGCTGCATTTACCGCGGCTGTATCTAACGCCGGCGGCGACACCGGTGATATCGATGTTGTGCAGTCGACCGCAGGCTACATGCTGCGTGACTTCAACATTGGTGCTCGCGACGTCAAACACGGCGAAGCGATTATCGAAGAACTGAAGAAGCTGAGCGATGTGGAAATCGTGCAAGTTTCTGATGTGGTTTTTCTCAAGCATCTGGGTGGAAAGATTTCTATCCAGCCCACCAGCGAAGTGAAGACCCGCATCGATCTCTGTCAGGTCTACACACCTGAAGTTGCTCGCGTTTGCGAAGCGATCAAAAACGATCCGGAAAAAGCTTTCAATCTCACCATCAAAGGCAAGATGGTGGCGGTGATTTCGGATGGTTCGCGTGTGCTTTCCCTGGGCAACATCGGCCCTCTGGCGGCTCTTCCCGTAATGGAAGGAAAGGCCATGCTCTTCAAGCGATTCGCCAATGTCGATGCCTTCCCCATCTGTCTCAACACGCAGAATGTGGACGAAATCGTAGCGGCGGTGATTGCTATCTCGCCCAACTTCGGCGCCATCAATCTGGAAGACATCCAGTCGCCTCAGTGTTATGAAGTGGAACGCCGCCTGCGTGCCGCTCTCGACATTCCAGTCTTCCACGACGACCAGCACGGCACTGCCATCGTTGTTGGTGCCGCCGCCATAAATGCCGCCAAGTTCATCAAGAAGCCTCTGGCTAATTTGAAAGTGGTGGCAGTGGGAACAGGTGCAGCGGGCATGGCTTGCATCAAGATGCTCATCGATCTTGGTGTGCGTGACATCATTGCTTTCAACAAAGATGGTGCCGTCTACAAGGGCGCCAGGGGCCTGACCGAAACCGAAACTTGGCTGGCAGACAATTCGAACCAGGGCGGCTTCAAGGGCACCTACAAAGAAGCGCTCAAAGGTCGCGACATGTTCCTCGGTCTTTCTGTGGGCGGTCTGCTCACAGGCGCCGACGTTTCTGTGATGAACAAGAAGGCGATTGTTTTTGCCCTGGCCAACCCCAGAGCAGAAATCGCCCCGGAAGAAGTGCCTGCCAATGTGGCTGTCATGGCTACCGGCAGCTCCAAATATCCCAACCAGATCAATAACGCGCTGGCTTTCCCTGGTATCTTCCGCGGTGCCCTGGAAGCGCGCATTCCTCAGATAACCGAGGAAATGTCAATCAATGCCGCCCGCGCTCTGGCCGGCCTGATTGCCTCCAAAGAGCTGGATCACGACTACATCATTCCCACGGTTTTCGACCCGCGCGTAGCCAAGGCTGTCGCCGAAGCCGTGAAAACAACCGCCACAAAGAACGGCACGGCCAAGCGGGCGCTGCGCTAAACAATGAGGAGTTCACCCATGCCAGTAAGCAGCAAAGACTGGGTAAACAAATTTCCTACAAGCATAAGCGTCGATGATCTCGACACACCATTTCGCACCAATGTGAAAAAGTTTCTGGCCGCGCTTGCCGCAGCCGGAGCCACTGTTCTCATCCGTGCGACCTACCGGCCGAAAGAACGGGCCTACCTCATGCACTATGCTTTTCGCATCGCGCGTGAAGGCTTGAGCCCCGTAGGCATTCCCACTCGCGTCAATATTGATATCGAGTGGGCGCACAAAGATGCCGAAGGTAAAGTCGATCTCGTGGCTTCGCGCAATGCTGCCGAAGACATGGTCGAAGCCTACGGCATCGCCTATCGGCCCGCCCTGCGTTCCAATCACACGGCGCGCCTGGCTATCGATATGACCATCAGCTGGGAAGGGGATCTAAAAATTCTCGATGCCCGTAAAAAGACGGTGACCATAGGCTCGCCGCGCAGTGGACAGAACAGTGCTTTGATTCAAGTGGGTGCTACCTACAAAGTGATCAAGCTCATTTCAGACCCTCCGCACTGGTCTTTCGACGGCAAGTAGAAATTGTTTACCAATTTCAGGAGAGCACCCGGTTGGGTGCCCTCCTTTTTTTCTCCAAATACTATATGTAGCCATAGAATAGAGAAAAAATTTTAAGTCCTGGAATACGGCGGGGTACGGCGTACCACCGCGCGATTGCTCGCGCGATGATACGTCGCATAGTCACTTGCTGAGCACGCCACAGAAAATTGCCCAGAACTGGAACCATTGTATGAAGGACGCTTGCTGCGGAAGCTTGATGTAGCCTCCCAGAGCGTAGACCACAGTGATAAGCGTACCGGCAATTATTCCGGCAGCGAAGTAAGGCCAGACGAAGTCGAAGAGACCATTAAGAAATCCTCTCATAAGATTTTTCCTTGTGTTAGAGATTACAGCTGAAGCCGCTAAGGGTCAGCTATTTATCGTGGCGGTTGCGACGCTTGACCAGGGTGTTCGTCGGTGCATTGACTGAATAGCCTTCGTGAACTGCCTTCATGCGCATCATGTCGACCTTGGTCGAGACCCGCATGCCGTGAAATTCTTTGGGAAGTGCATGGGCTTCCTGACAGTCGAAATGCGGGTCGATATTGACCTCGATATAGACAGGCTTACCCGGCTTGTGACGCAGGCGCGCACCGAGAATACCAGCTTCGATATCAATGTGCTCGACAACGAAGTCTTTGATGACTTGTTCCAGGTGGGCATTGTTCGAGGTGTCGGTGTCACCGGCGATGCTGCCTTTAGTATTGTTTTCGGTCATGAATTCCCTTTCCGAGGTTGCAATTTTCTCTTCATTTCTTAAACACACCAATGTCAAAACAGACCAGACTAGAGCGCCAACCGCATGGTTACAATAAAATGGTGCGATGGGGAATGTCGGTGACTAGGGCTGTGGTACCGGTAAAGTTGTAAGAGATAAAGAGATCTCTAACTTAGTCAGAGAGAATAGTAGTGGACAACAGTAATTACTGATTTTTAGAGATCTTCGCAAAACGTAATTGAATTTGACCCTGTGCGCTAGCTTAGCAAGCCTCGCGGCACCGCTTGGCATCCGCACGGACAGAAGGTTTCACGACAGTTTCACCTACCTAAATGTCGAGGCAAGCTCCAGCTCAACGAAAAGGGGAAAGCAAAAACTGAGGCAAAAGGCTGAGAACATGCCATTACTCTGCCAGGAAAACATTATTGACGATGAAAAACCAACAATCAAACGCCACCACAGGCAGTGCGCAATCTTTTTCGCGATTCAACCATCACTGGACTACATTTTTACTAATCTTGCCCCGTCGGTGATACCATAGCAACGTCTTTACCATCTACCGGTCTGCTACTTCCACTTGAAATTACAGAAGGCAAGAATGAACCAATTACCAACATCAGTGGTCCCGTCATATCCATCGAACGACTTAAATTTTTGGCGAGACTGGTTTGCTTCATTCAACATCGTCATCCAATCACTGATTTCTACGCCTCTATGGACCGGGGTGATTGTCGCATCAATAGTTTTGCAAGCCTTTCAAATTCCTTTTGTCGGCAGTTTTGTCAGCCTGGTGCAAATGATTGCCGGGCTCTTTATTCTAGCTATTATCATCAGGAACACTTATTGCACCATCGTGCCGGGAGCTGCAGGTCGCACTGAATTATTCCCCCAGAGTGTTGAGCTAAAAATGTTTGGCGTAAACTTCCTCATCGGTTTGGGCACCATGTTTCTCTTCTGGTTCTTTATTATCCCCGCCATCTGGTTTGCTGTTATTCACGCCCTTGCCCTCGAATTTGTCGTGCTGGAAAACTGTGGCGTGATGGAAGCCATGTCGAAAAGCAGACAGCTGATGAAAGGTAACATCTGGCGTTTAATCGGCTATACCTGGGCCTGGCCTATAGCAATTAATATCGGTATCCTCATCGTTTTTGGCATTATCGGCGCCACTGCTTATTTCACAATGGGCATAGATAAAAGCGAGGCAGCTCAAAGCCTCTTCAAAAATATTTTCATGGCCGGCCTCATGGCCGTCTGTTTACCGCTCGGTTACACAATACGTTCACTAGCGGCCAGAGCGTTCGTTGCGTTTATGCACGACGCCGGCCAGACAACCGCGGTTGAGCAGCAAATGCAGTCCATTAAATCGACTGATTTTTAGATCACCCGCCCAGGCGCTCATTTCTGTTAACTGAACAATTCTAGGTCTGCACCTGCCTGTGCAGACCTAGCGCTACATGAGCTAATGTTCATTTAGCTAAATCTCTTACTAAAAACTGTTTAGTGCCACAGAAAGCTTGTACTTATAGCCTTAAACCTGGTAGTCAAGAGATATATTCTCTCTCCTCTAAATTAAGCGGCTTTCCCACCCTAATTCATCCACTACACCACCTCGCATTTTTTCAACCAACAACAGCGTTGTTGATTGACTGCCGCGTCCAGAGAATTACCCTCATTGTTTAAGAGCTCCCCGCCTTAACAATTCCTCAACCGTCACTGGCGCTAACTTAGCGCTGTTCTTTCAACACCGCCACATCAAGCACCACAAGCAATTTCGCCTGTGGCTTTTTGCGCGCGTATTTCATCAACCAAAAAAGGAAACCGATTATGAAATGCTTTACTGCAAACGCTGGCGTGGTCACGGAAGGCATCCGTCTGACCAGGGAAATTCCCGCCTCAGCTGAAGGGAAAACTCGTTTCTTCGTTCACGTCAATCCGGATCACTTCGGCGAAGTGCAATCGGTGGACGCTCTTCTGAGCACCGGCTGCGCCCATCTCGATGGTGATGATGTCATCGTTGACCGCTGCACCTACGTCAATGGCGACCTGCAGCCGGAAGTTTCTTGCGATGGCAAGGCTCTCGTTCTCGGCAGCATCGACCATACCCTGGCGGCCTTCACCGCTACTGCCGGCAAACCCAACACCTACCGCACTGCCATCGGCCCCAACGTCTGCTTCCACGCCGTGGTCAGTCGACACCTCAACAGGGAAATGGGTCGTACCACTGGTCATGAGCAGTTCGTGTTCCTCGGCATCTTCGAAGAAGGCGACTGCATCAAAGCCAACATCATCTTCCAGGACGAAGCTGGCTCAGCCATCGACCTCTGGGCAGACGGTGTGCTTCTCAGCTTTGTCGCCGGCGACCTTCGCTACCACGAAGTGTCGGTCGTGACCAGAGCCGAACGGTTCAAGCAGCGCTAAGCTCTATTTTTCCGCAGGGCGGAAAGCAAGTCATAGTGCTAAACGCACTCTGATTTGCTTTCTTTTTAATCGCATCTACCATAACATATCATATTAATTAAAGGCGCACCGCCAGTAGTACCGGTAGCGGGCGTCAAAAAAAATCAGCCTCTGATGATAGTGGGCGAGGATAAACGCGGAACATTCTGTGCAGATAAACTGGTTTTCCTATCAAGGAGCAAAGCAAATCATGGGCCTTCATTTCTTCGGCGGCAAGAAACAGATTGTGGAAAAGATTAAGGAACACCTGGGCGGTGATCCGGCTACTTATCCAATTCTTTCCGAAGAATTCGAAATCTGGAACCATCCCAATTTGCACCTCGCCTTAGAGTCGTATACAGGCAGCCCCGGGCGCTCGGCCAAGCTGCTCGGTATTCAGGGCGGCATTTTAAATTTTGGTGGAATTAGCCTGGCTGAAATCGTCACCCCGAAAACCATGGCTGGTTTTGCCGGCCTCGGCGGTGCCAAAGAGGGGCCGGTGCAGTACATGAATGTGGACCTGGCAGACGGCAAAAAATTAGCCTGCGTGCAAGGGGCACTTTATCTGGTCAGTGGCGATCCTAAACTGGTATTTCTCATGCGTCCTCAGGGACTCAAACTTGGTGGTGGCAGCGCCACTGTACTGGACGTTTTAACTCCTGATAAAGCCGCTGGTGAACAGGCTCTTGCTGACATTCGCAAAGCGGTCAATGAACACAATATTTATCGCGGCAAAATATTATCTATGACTAAACAAGAAGGAGTGGCTTCAGGCGGCATCAAATTTCATGCAGTACCGCCCATAGAACGAGACAAAATTATTTTGCCAGAAGGCTTACTAAAACCCATCGAAAGGCAAACTATTGATGCGCGGCATTTTGTTGCACGGCAAACCCGGTACGGGAAAGACACTGACAGCCATGTATCTGGCTTCAGCCATAGCCGATCGCACGGTCTTACTGATGACCGGCAATGGCCTCGGTCTGATTGAAAGTTCGTGCAATCTGGCCCGCTGGTTGCAACCTTCTATGGTCATTATCGAAGATGTTGATCTGATTGCAGAAGAAAGAACGCACACCACATCTGGTGGCCACGCATTGATGTTTGAATTGCTCAACCAGATGGACGGCCTCAATGATGATGCCGATGTGCTCTTTTTGCTCACCACAAATCGCCCGGAAGTGCTTGAGCCTGCACTGGCTTCTAGACCAGGCCGCATCGACCAGGCTTACGAAGTGCCGCTGCCCGACGCCGAATGCCGCAAACGACTTTTTGATTTATATGCAGATGGTATGAGTGTGGAACTGGAGCATTTAGATACATATATAAGAAGAACAGCCGGCGCCAGCGGAGCATTTATCAGCGAGCTGATGCGCAAAGCCGCTCTTTTTGCCGCCCCTGATGGTGACCCGATTGTGGTCAAAGATCAGCATCTGGACGAAGCCATGCACGAACTGGTGATTGTCGGCGGCACGCTGACAAAAAGTTTGCTCGGCTTTAAAGAAATAGGCTTTTCACTGGGTGATAACCCCCACTAGTGGCCAATTGCCGGAGTGTCTTCACAATTAGTGAACAATTCGTCAAATTTGATTGACTTTGTTTTTCACTCGGTCATAATAGTGCGCATGTTTACACGTCACATGCGCCGCCATTGTTGTCATTCTGTCAATCGACAGGGGGGAATGCGCACACGCATTTGAGTAAGTAAACAAACTTGCTGCAGAGCACAAAGCTCCCCTTCAATGAACCGAAGGGGGGCGTTTTTTTAGCAATAAAGTGGCTTGGGAGGCTCGTTCTCGCAGGTACGGCTAAAGGCAACCAATTACAAAAAAAAGTCCGAAAAATACAAAACAAACACACAAAAACCTGGAGAAATAAAATGAGCACAACAACAACCAACACCGCTGACAAAACCGAAACCAAACAAGTGATCAAGGCTGATTGGCAATCAACCAAACTACAAAACGAAGTGCTGAAAACAGTAGCTACTCTCTACAGTTCACTAGGCAATATCCTTTCCAAAGAAGATGCCAAAGTAATAGCTGAAGTCAACAAAACAATTTTGATTAACAAAGAGTATTACGCCGGCCTTGATATTAAAAGCCCAGTCGATTTGGCCAATGCCATTGCTCAATACACCACAAACGTTCTGGGCATCAAAGTCACAACAGTGACCACCCCGACGAAAGCGACCATTGTTTTTGAAGGCGGATCACTCGTAACCAAACTGACGACAATCAATAATCTTCAAACAGATGCTGCTGAAAAATTGATTGAAGCATACAAGAACGGCCTGGCAGATCTAGGCGCCGTCTACGGTTTCGTCACTGAAGTGACCAGTGCGCAGCCAGACTTTATTGTTTCTTTCAGCAAGGAAAAATAGTCTCAAGGGAGCCGTTTAAATAACAGCAGGCAAACCGGGTTCTTTTAAAGATCCCGGCTTTGCCTTTTTTTGTTGCCGCCGTCTGGACGTAAAACCGTTGCAAAGCTTCTGAAGCGCAGGGCATGAACTTGCAGTTACAGTCGATAGTAGGAGAACTAATTTAAAAAATGACGTGTGCGCTTTTTGAGCCCACACGTCATTAGTTTTTAATTTAGCGCCAGAAACTTTTCCAGAGCCCAGTCAAACGCTGCCAGAACGTTAGTGATGGAATGGCATGTTCAACCAGGTGTCGATACTGTGCCACTAGAGGCGTCTCATGCCGCTCCATAGTTACGCCCTCAAGTGCGACATCCCAAAGTCCTAAGTGCAGCAGGTGTTTCTCCACCGGCTCAAGGGTGGTGCGATAGTCCCAGGCAATCATAGAAAAAGCCGGAAACCAGGTATAGCCGACAACGGGAATACCGGCGGCCATAGATGATTTCACGGCATCGGTGGTTTCAGTCATCCACGAGCTGCGCCGGTAATCAGCAGCGCTGGTTTCGCTGATAAAAATGGGCAGGCCGGAATGTTTATGACAGTCGCGAATGATGTCGGCCAACATGCGACCGTCGGCGTAAGCAGGTTCAATGCGACTCTGATCGCCTTGGTGACTGACGTGAAAAGCAGCCCACGGATAAAAGTTGAGGCCGAAAATATGGAAGTAAGCCGGCCTCTGCCGCAGCTGCTTCAGCTCTTCTGCCGTGGCACCATTGTCGAGCAACCACTGATAGAGCAAATGTTCAGTGCTGACTTTCCCTTGCACCAGGTCAAAACAAAGGAGATCAGCCAGGAAGGCTTTTTCGGCGTTGCTTTCGTCTGCCTGCGAAAGCGGACGATAATGGTGCATCGCTTCCACCGCTACAAAAACGGCTTTGGCGTCATTGGTGGCAATTGCACGCATGCTCGCTTGCATACCTCTGGCCAGCTGTAGCAGCACTTGCACATAACCGCTTTCGCCAGTTAAGTACGGGGGCCATTGGCCGTTGCGACCGCAAAATTCGGCGTTGACGGTGGGTTCGTTTAGAGGCGTGTAGTAAGTGACGAGATGGCGATAGCGAGTGGCGAAGGCCGCTTCGAAAGCTGTAACGCTCTCAACGTAACGCTCATCGACAAAACTGTTTTCCATCCAGAGAGGCGTGCCGTAATGAATCAGATCGATAATCGGATCGATTTTCAACTCGCAAATCATGTACTGCAAAACTTCGTCTACCCAGCGCCAATCGTATTCGCCTTGCCTGGCTTCCACCAGATACCAGGGTACGCCCCAGCGAACCACCCTGACGCCAAGCTCGGCTGCTCGTCGTAAATCTTCGCGCCACTGGCTGTAGTGTTGCATCAGCTCGTACTCTTCCAGCGGGCGCAAACCAGGACGAGACTGGGGAACAAATGTGTTTTCAAAACCAACGGCCCAGGCGAATGGCACCGGTTTATTTCCATGTTTATACATAATGTGTACCTTTCAACATAGCAGTCGGTTACACCAGATGTGGTGCCGCCGCGAGAAACTAGAAAAATTTTGAATGTCGAAATATCTCTGCGTCCGTCTGGAGCAAAGAGTCAAAAGAGCCAACGGCATGCATTGTTATAAATATTCGAGTCGTTTAGAAGTTGCTTGAATCTACGTAGAGCTGCATAAAAAATTAGGTAATTGAAAATAGAATTCAAGATAGAGCAGGCTGGGCCTTTCCTTCAAGTGGCACCACGGCCGAACCGACTACTGATTTTTGTTCCTGACCAATCTTTCTTGCGAAACATTGTTGCTAACTAGTAAAGCTTGGCAACAAATTTCTTTTGACAACTGGGCAAGAAGGCCGCAGTACAGCAATTTGTTAACTATCACAGCTAGTAAATAAGTGGTTTTGAAAATAAGACCGACCAGCGGCACCCTTTATAGAGTGTGCTGGTCGGCCCCAAATTCAAATCAAGTCAGCCGCTCCTTTTGGATTGGCTGCTTGAAGTATTGTCTGCTTACGAAATCCGATACTTGATCGTGTACGTGACGGTGGTCTTGCCGCCGGCGGGCACGCTCACAGTGTACTGACCCTGCGAATGCACCTTCTTGAACGACTTGGCGCCGTCGATTTCCTTGATGAACTGCAGCTCGTTGTTGGGCAAGCTGTCGGTCACCTGAACTTCCACTGCGCGGTCCTTGAAGTTTTCGATCACGAGCTCGCGATCTTCTTCAGCGTAACGCGGCTTCACCACAGGCTTCTTGTCGACCTTCTTGGCGGTGGCGGCAGGAGCCATGGAAGTCACAGCCGGAGATGATTCGGTGCCTTCGAGGCCGCCTTCTTCCACATGGTTCTCTTCCACGATCACCACGGGGTCTACCACCTGGCGGGTGAGGCGACGAGTAGCCTTGATGTCCTTGGACGGCGTACCGAGCTGCAGCGTGAAGCCCTCACCAGCAGCAACGTGGCTGTTCAGGTTGCTCGAATCGGTACGCTGCAAGGCGCCGGAGCTGTCGGGCTCGAAAATGTTCACCGAGCCGGAAGGCAGGGCGAAGCCGAGGTTGTTCTTCTTGTCGTTGGCCACCTTGAGGTGAACGTAGATGGGCAGCTTGTTGTCGGCGGCCTGAGCGAGCGTCAGCTCAGCGTAGTAGCCGTCGTGCAGGAAGTATTCCGACTTGACCGGAACGCCTTCGGCCAGAACCAGAATGGTCTGCTTGGTCTCGCCATTGGCGAGCGCAAGACTGTCCGGCAGGGTGTAGAGCTTCTGCTCGCCCACGGTTTCCACTTCGGCATTGTCAGCCATCATGGGAGCAGCAGCCGATTCCAGGCCGAAGCTCTGAGCCGAGGCCATGCGCGCACCCCCGCCCTTGGCACCACGGCTGCGATACTGGTTCGGCTGCTCGTAGCCATTGTTGTGGCCGGCGATCAGCTTGAATTTGGTATCGCTGATGGCGGCGCCGCTGTTGTTGGTGAGGTCGATCCAGCAGGCGAAACGCAGCATCTTCTCGGTCTTGGAGTCGTAGAAGATTTCGAAGCGACGCGCCCAGGTGAGACCTTCAGCGGCATACATGATGCCGATGCCATACTTGCCGGCCTTCGAAACCGAAGGCTCCATCACAAGCGAGGCCAGACTGGTGAGACCAGCGAGAACGGACGGATCGACGGAGTAGCGATTGCCGAGGGGCAGAATCAGCAGTTTGCCGTCGCCGCCTTCGAGAATGGCCTGGTTGTGCACCAGGTTAATGAGCTTGCCGCTGGTGCTCTTGTCGCCTTCAATCAAAGTCACTGCAGTGCCGATCGCCTTGGCGAGAATGGCCTGAACAGAGAGGTTGGCCGGGCGGTAGCTGAATGGGCCGAGCTTGAAAGTGCCTTCGCCATCGACGTGGGTGATGGTAATCGAGTTGGGCACCAGTTGTTCCGGGAGGCCGGCCAGGGAGACTTCGCTCTTGCCTTCGACCAGCTCCACTTCACGCCGTTCGCGAACCAATGCGGGTCCACCGGAGTAGACGGTAACTTCAGACGACGCCGGGGAGTCGGAGGTGACGGACGGGTTGTTCTTGTTGCTCATGATAATGTTTTTCCTTGGTTGCTCTGTTTGAGAGCGCGATTCACTGCGCGTTTCAGCGCGACGTAAGTGCATCAAAATTATTAGCGGTGCACTATGACTTGGAATAGGAACGTCCATTCCAGAACTGAGCTTTTCTTCACAGGCAAATCCAAACGGCGTTCAATCTCCACAGACAAAGTAAGTGACGATTGGTGGGAAATTGACTACTGCTTGGATTTTGAAAAGTTTGGCTGAATTTGGTGAAGAAAAGGGAATTGGGTGGACTATCAGCACTCTATGAGCTGCAGCCTGTTGATTTCTAGCGAAAAGCGGCACTGTTAAGGATGTTCAACCATTCACGAGCTTAAAAGCCTCTTTGGTGCGCTAGCTGCGTTAACTAACGTGATCAAAATGGCTACCATGTCATGGGCTTCCTGGAATATCTCAAACCATTAACCACGTAGGAGCGATGGCTTTCTTGACATCCGAGAGCTTATAGTCCAATTACATATCTCCTTCCACACCAACCTTCGTGCGCCAACCAAGCTAGCTTCTCACTTAATTCTTAAAACGCACGAACTGCCAGGCAGCGGGTATGACATCTCTTTCAATAACAACTGGAGAACCACTCAGTATGTTCAACGCAATTTCTCGCATTCCCATTTTCGAAACCGGCTAGAGCCCCCGTCACACGATGGGAGTTCTCCATAAAAGGAAAATCCCATGACCACGCAAATCAGAAATCCGCAGACGCTTTCACAAGCGCAAGTTCTGCCCTGGTATGCACTCTGGTGCATTCAGGCCCATGGCACGCAAATGTATGGCAGAAAGCCTTACCGTGCCCACCTCGAAGCTGTAGCCAAACTGGCTGTTCGCTACGGTTTTACCGCCGAACAGATCATCATGGTCTGCTGGCTTCATGACGTTCTCGAAGATTGCCCTGACCAGTCTGTGCAAACTTTGCTCGCTGCAGGCTTTCCGCCTGAAGTTGTGGCAGCTGCTTATGCACTCAAAGACGAAGACGGTGCAACCAGAGACGAAAAGAAAGCAAAGACACTGCCGAAAATTGCCGCCAACCGCATGGCTCTGATCGTCAAACTTTGCGACCGCATCGCCAACGTGCTTTTCAGCCGCCGCAACAATCCGCGCAAGTTCAAGCGTTACCAGTATGAGCAGATCGCTTTCAAGGCCGCCCTCTATCAGCAAGACGACCTCGAGCTTCTGCCCATGTGGCAGCGTCTGGAACGCCTGCTGGTGGACAAAAAGAAGTAAGCCTATGAAACCAACTCTCAAAGGTGCTTTGCACCGACGGAAGTCTCTGCCTAAAAGCAGCTGACTTCCGTTTTTTTGTGCCAATTAACACTACGCTATATAGTTGAGCTTCGATCTTTTTTTTAAATACCGCAGACAACTTACCTGTGCTTTCAAAAGAAAGAACGAGTAAATTGCCTGACGGTATTAATTGGTTTTGACTAGTTTTGTTGCCTTGAGCGACGATCAAGCAAGAGCTAATTCAGCACCAGATTCGGTGTCTGACTCAGCCTCGTCGGTGCTTATTTGCATCACAGGCAGCGCTTTTGCTCGGCCGTCGTAAAGCTCTTCAAAACGAGTAGCCAGAATGGTTTTCTCCTGCAAAAGTCCTTTAGCCACGCGCACAACTGATTCGGTATGTTTCTCAATCAGAGAACGAGTTGCGCTCATGCACTCTTCAAGAATTTTGCGACATTCGTTGTCTATTTCGTTTAGATACTGCTGCCCCAGTGCCAGCGAGCCGCCTTGAGAAGCGGTAATCACTACACCCATGGCAGACATGCCCCAATCAACAACCATAGCCCTGGCCAGTTTAGCTGCTTGCTCAAAGTCGCTGGACGCACCGGTATCCTTGGTGTTGAGATATTTTTCCTGCGCCACCCTGCCGGCCAACAACACCTTGATGTGGTTACGACACTGCTGATCGGTCATGCCATAACTATCGGTCAATGAGTGCGACTGCATCATGCCGAGGCTCTTGCTGCGCGGAACAATGGTGATTTTGGTCACCGGACTCGCGCCTTCCGCTTGCAACGTTTTTTGCACCACAGCGTGTCCAGCTTCGTGATAAGCGGTGTTTTCATGGTCTTCTTCGGTCATAGCCGCCGCCCGAGCCAGCAATGGGTCGCCAAACTGCACAAAATCGATTGCTTCATCAAAATCGATTAGTGTAATAGTGCGATCAACTAACACCAGTTGTTCTGCTGTTTTACCAGCATGCAGTTTTTCGCTGCGTTCAGCGGCAATCACTGCAGCTTCAGTACATACATGAGCAATTTGGGCACCGCTAAAACCGGGAGTGCGTCTGGCCAATTCATGCAAATCTACATCTTCGGCAATTTTCAGCTTCAAGCTGTGCACTTGAAAAACTTTGACGCGGCCTGTTATACCGGGCAAATCTACAACAGCCTGATAGTCAAAGCGGCCAGGACGCAAAAGAGCCGGATCAAGCACTTTCGGTAAATTGGTCGCACCTACGACAATGATGTTGGTGTTCTTGCTGAAACCATCCATTTGCACCAGCATCTCATTGATGGTTTGCGCGTATTCTGAACCGCTGTTGCTTTCATCAGTGGTACGTTTGCGACCAATAGCATCAAATTCGTCAATGAAGATTATCGAATGCTTGTTGTTCTGAGCCGCCGCTTGTGCCGCCTGGGTAAACAGCTTACGCATTCTTTGGGCACCTACGCCGACGTACATCTGCACAAATTCAGAGCCTGATACATAAAAGAAATTCGAGTCGGTTTCACCAGCTAAGGCGCGAGCAAGCAAGGTTTTACCGGTGCCGGGAGGGCCCACCAGAAGTACGCCGTTGGCGCGTTGTGCACCAAAACTGACAAACCAATCTGGGCTTTTGATAAAACGCACTACTCTTGCCAGTTTTGCTACAGCTTCATCGCAACCGGCCACATCGGCAAAAGTTTTCTTGTCGTTGCCGGCGATGTGTTGCATCGGTGCCCAGTTGTCGTCGGTCTTGTTGTTTTTGCTGCTGAACCACGAATCGGGTTTGCTTTTTGGTGCAGATGCATTGTTAGGCTTTTCACCAGTTGACTGAGATTCAGGCACACCGGGCGTTTTCTTTTCGCTTTTTCCAACCAGGCCAACTACCCAGCGGCAAAAGAAAATCCAGCCTACAACTCCGAGGGTGCCCAGAGTGTACATAAAAATGCGATTGATGATGCTGTCGTCTGCTGCGACGCTGGCGCTAACTAGTTTGAAGATGCCTTCTACAAGCCAGAAGATGCCGATTACGATAGATGCGAGGATAAGAAAATACCGCAGGTAATCTCTGCCGGTAACTTCGTTTTCGTTTTCTCTGTCCATGTCATACGATTTTTAAGTTAAAAGAAAATGGTTGATACTTGTGCCGGTCTTAGATAAGAAGCACGCTTCAAAGGGTGAGGGCAAAAATAGAAGCAATTGTTTGTGTCTTGTTGTTTTTTTGAAATGAAGAAATAGTGAAAATAGACTTTCAAACTAACAGCTTTATCAAGTACGGCAAAACTAAAAAGCACAGCGCAACATCAGTGATGGGGGATATCACCATGAGCGCGGCCAATGTAAACTAACTCAGTGGCCTGGCCTGGTTTATTTTGCCTTTTCGGAAGAGGCTTCCGCCTCTTTTTTCATGGGCATAATTTCAAAGCTGTATTTCGAGACGGCCACGTCGGCGGCAACTTCTTCGCGACTGGCTTTAACCGGGTCCACCGAGACCCCGTTTTTCAATGCCAGAACATAGGTCTTATTCGGATTACTTGATTTGAACATCTTGCCTTCGCTGTCGTAACCGCGAATGAAAAAGGCGCTGGGAGCTTCGCCCACTTTGCCTTCAACTCCGGCTGCCGGCACAATCGCCATACATTCAATTTGACCGGGCAGTGGGCTGGCGGAATCGTCCACGGCAAACAGCGGTTTCATTTCTCTCAGTTCTTTGAGGGTCTTAAGAAAGACATCTTCAAATTGACCCGCTTCATATTCTTTGCTTTCTACTACTGGAATATTGACGTGCTCGGAAAGAGGATTGACCCAATCGAATCTGGTACTACCAGCGGTATTATTCTTTACTGACGTAGGATAAAGATGATCGTGGCTGGCATAATAAAAAGTGCCGAAATTAGCCGCGCCTTGAATTTTAGCGAGGATGCGGCGTTCTTTAGAATTTTCGTCATAAAGCATTGTGCCGTCCGAAACTGACATCCCGGCTGGGGATTCAGTCAAAGTCAGTTTTCTAGCGCCACTGTTGAACAAACCTGTGAGCGATGAGCTTTCAGGTTCGCCGCTGACGTGATAGGCACCGGGTATGGTATCGCCGGCTATGACATATTCGCAATCGGTCGAAGTGACGAAACGCAATTTTTTCTGACCGTCAGCGGCCAGGAACTCTTTACCGGCCAGGTTAAGGCCGCTTTTGAGCGGCTTGTTCACTACTCTTGAAGCGGCCGACGTTTTTGTCCACTCATGAGCAACATAAACTGAACCAATGACAATACCAATCATCGCCATTACACCAATGGCAGGTAGCGGATTGAACGGTCTTCTGTCGGTATTGGCTCGTTTGACACTACGGGCCATGCGTTCTTGACTGTCAGGTCCGTGACGAATTGGCTCCAACACCACTGGTGGCGGCACCGGCGCTGCAGGCACTACCGCTGCGGTCATACCTACTTCTGACTGGTCACCCATGCGAGGCTTGCGTTTAAACATATCGGTGTTGAGACGCACCTGCAAATGCTTGTCCGGGCCGATTAAGGACTCTTCGTCAAGATTACTGAAGTCGTGATCGGTCCAGGCTTTGAGAGTTTGCCGCAGCTCCTCTGATGTCTGGGTCAACACGGCATGACCACCGGGCAACTCGCTATAGCGGGCCATGATTTCGCTGTCACTGAGCTGATTAGGCAGTGCATTCCAGACGCCCGATTTGCTTACGGCAAAACCAAACTCTTCGCGTTTGATATTTAAATTCTGCAAGCGGTTTTCGCGCTCATCCGGATTATCAACATGTCGAAGCACAAGAGTTTCAAAGGAATCGAAAATCACGCCAAAAAGGGCATGGCCGGAGGGAATAGTGGTCTCGGCCAGTTCCAAAATCAAATCGAAACTATTGATGGCATCGGGAATTTCGTGCAGTTTTTCCTGACAGGAAGCCAATTTGAGTAGAGCAACGACCACTTGAGCATCGGTGCTGTGGTCATTTTTTAAACGGGCCACCGAAAGGCGCTCGTAATAACCTTTAGCTTCAAAATAGCGGTGCAAGTGATAATAATTATCAGCCAGATAACCAAGACACTGAAAATAGTCTTGCCGGTCGAGCACACCATTTAATTCGAAAGCGTCCAAGGCTTTCAATAAGAGCGGTTCAGCCAGGGTGAAATTGCCGTTATCGTAAGCCGATTGACCAGTGCGCAGAGCAATGCCGGCCTCTTTCAGGGCCTTTTCGTTGCCTGCCGGCACCACGTTTTCCGCTTCATTATCGCTATCGGACACTTAAGCCTCAATTGTCTTTAACCAAAGTGTAGCACCACTACAAAGCAGGGCCGTGACCGCCATAAGTAGACCGGTCGATTGCACATACAAAAATCTGCCTATCACTTTAGCAAAGCTCGGGTTTAGCTTTTAATTAATGGGGTATGTTAACTATAGCATACAGTGTTTTTTCAGCTAAGCTCAGGAGGTAGAAATGGAAACGCTTCCAACAACTATTCTAGAATTCGAAAAACGCTTTCGTGAGGAAGAGGATTGCGTAGTATATTTACGGCGAGTTCGTTGGCCCAATGGTTTCATCTGCCCGAAATGCGGACATGTTGAATGCTATGAATTAAATTTGCGTCTCTATCAGTGCGCTCTGTGCAAGAAGCAGACTTCAGTCACAGCAGGCACTATTTTTCACAAAACACACTTACCGCTCACTATCTGGTTTCGTGTTATTTTTTCAGTAGCTCAGGACAAAGGTGGAGCATCCTCCAGTCGCATTGCGTCTCAGTTTAGCTGCTCCGGTTCTGCGACCGCACTGTGGGCGGTGACTAAGAGGAGGAAAAATAACAAGGGAGCTTTAACGGGCGCATTCATTTACTTTTCCTTCCTGTCAGGCTAAGTTTAAGCGGCAAAAATTTATACCACAAAAGTGAAAGAAGGAGCCGTCTTAAACGGTTGAGCCGCAGCGGCTCCTTCTCAACTTTTATGGGATTGGCAGCAGTTGAAAACTAGCGGCTCTGAGGCCGATAGCACTGCTGCTTGTTCTGCTTGTTCATCTTCTCGCTGTCGGCGCCCTTGACGTGACGGCTGATCTCGCGGCTGTTGGCCTGGCGCTTCTCCGCCGCGTAGAGGCCGGGGCCCCAGGTGCGGTAGAGCTCGTTGCCCCAGGTGTACTTCAAGTCTTCGGCGAAGACGCTCTGCTTGAGCACAACGTCGAAGGGCCGCTCGGTCACCTCGGCACCGGGGATGGTGGCGAGGCTGACCACGAACCAGAGGCCATCGACCTTGACCAGCTTCTGCCTGGAGCTGAGGTCGACGCTCTCGAAACGCGGCTTGTTCTTCCAGCGGCGGCGGGTGCGCGAGGGCGAGCGAGTGAGGACGCCGGTCTGCGGGTGAACGTAAAGCGAGTCAGCGTACACGGCGTAGCCGCGATCGTTGACGAGCTCGCCGTCCACCTCTTTGACGCTCACGTCAACCTCCCAGGAGACGAACTCCCGCAGACGGTTGCCGTAAGCGCCGGAGATGAAGACCTGGCAGATGTCGGAGTAGACATCGTTCCACGGGCGACCGACCTGAGCGCGCAGATAGCGGCGCAGGGGCGACAGGTGGTCGCGCCGCTCCTTGCGGTTGTGCCGCCAGGGAGCACGCATGGACTGATGCGTCGGCGCATCGTCTTCTTCGTCTTCGCTGATCCGGTTGAAAGAGTCGGCCCCCTTGGGCACCACACGCGAGCGGCCGTAACGGGCGCGCTCGACGATCACACTGGTGAAATCATTCCTCATCAAGTCTCCTTGGTTGAATTTTTGTTATTGTCAGCTGTCCGAATATATTCAGGAAATTAGCTGAGCAAAGCGAGAATGGCCACAATCAGCGGCACAAGCACGGTGCTAGCTGCGGAGCAAAGAGCTCCGAGTCCGGCGCCTTGCCACATGTCGCCGCTGGTTTTTCTGCCGATCGCCGCACCGAGTATGGTGGCGGTTACAACAGCTCCCAGCATCAGTGGCCAGAATTCCGACACGATGTTTATGAGCACGCCGGCTAGCATAAACAGAAAAAAAAAGTGTAGGCACCAAAGCCCATTGCCAAAATGAGAGCGAAAATTCCGGCGCACCACTTGAGAGGGGTGGGCCAGTTCGACACTCGCAAATTAGCAAAACCTTTTACCGACCGACGTTCCTTTCATATTTTCTCCAGAGGGAAAGGGACCACCGCTTGCTGCTGCAATGGTGCTCCCTTTGGTCAGGCTTAGACTGCTACTTGCGCGATGCTACTTTGCGGCGGCAGCCGGCAGCACGGCGGTGCTGTCAACTACTTCCACATTGTGAGCAATCAAGTCGGCACGAGCCGCCTCGACATTACCGATAGCACGGGTGCCGTCGATAATCACACGCACCTTGAAGGGCTTGCCCAGGTAAGTTTCGCCGGCTGCGTCTTTGGCCGAAAAGCCAACGCAGTAGTCGAGGGCCAGGCCGATCACATCAACTTCGATGGTCTCGGCGCCGGCGGCCATGGCCTGAGCGACGATGTATTCCGCCAGGCCGGTGCTCTGACCGAGGAAGGGATATTGGGCTTTCAGTTCGGCCGCGGCGGCTTTGCCATTGTCGTAGAAAGCGCTGTAGGAATCGACTCCGGCGTGACGGCCCTTCTGCACCGTCTTTTTCACCATTGACCGGTTCAGGTCGGGGTGGAAGTCGGCGTCAGGGGTGCCTTCTTCGCAGTGATCGGTCCAAAGGGTCTGGACAACACCGTTGAGCAGCACCTCGTCGACGAACGGACGCTTGCCGTGATACTGCGAAGCGAACGATCCGTGATTCTTGCAGTGAAAGTCCTGACTGTCGACCACTTCGTCGTAGTCGCCCTCGGAGGAGAGACGATTGGCGATAGGAACGACCAGATCGCCTTCGGCAACTGCCAGGTTACCGCCGGGACAGAAGCCTTTCTGAATGTCGACGCGCAGAAGCACGCGATAGACTTTCTTGCGATTTTTCATAGATGTCTCTTTCGAGTTTGGCAAAGCAGCAGCAGATCCGCTTTTGGACCCGCCACTACTTTGACCGTTATTGGTTTCGGCGTTGCTTTTGACTTCGCCATTTTCATCATCACCCTCAGCCCATGTGAGCCAGAGCGATGCCTCAGCGTCGCTGGGCATGCGCCAATCGCCGCGTGGCGACAGGCTGATGGAACCTACCTTTGTGCCGTCGGGCAGGCAGGAACGTTTGAACTGCGCGTTGAAGAAACGGGTGATGAAGAGCCTGAGCCACTTGCGCAGCTGAGCGGTGCTGTACTTCGTAGAGAAGGTGGCGTGCTCAGCCAGAGCGAGAATTTTCTCAGGCCGCGAGCCGTTACGCAGCATGTGATAAAGGAAGAAGTCAGTGAGCTCGTAAGGACCCACCACACTTTCAGTCTTCTGCACCACTTTGCCGTCCTTGTCGGTGGGCAAGAGTTCCGGCGAGATTTCGGTGTTGAAGATATCGAGCAAAGTCGCCCGAGTCTCACCATCGAACTGATTGTCGGCCGCCCAGTGCACCAGAAGTTTGACCAGCGTCTTGGGAATGCTGGAGTTGACTCCGTACATGCTCATATGGTCACCGTTGTAGGTGCACCATCCGATGGCCAGCTCCGAGAGGTCACCAGTGCCGATGGTAAAGCCGTTGTCCATCAGAATCTTTGTCCGAGCGCGGGCCTGCACATTTTCGAAGTGCAAGTCTTTGAGCTCGGTGCCGGTGGCCTGCATGGCAATCAAGCGGTCGGTGAATTTCTTCACCAACATTTGCAGCGGGCTGGTGGCCGGTGCACCAGCAGCGGTGGCACGAACCAGAGCCAAATACTCGGTCTGCACTTCGTCGTTGAGAGCGACCAGATCGATACCGAAAGGCTTGTGGCCCTCGGCAATCATCTGAGCCAGACACATCTCGCGAATGTCCACTTCCTGAGCCGTGATGCCAAGCTCACGCATGAGCGCGTGGGCATTGTTTTTGGTACGGCTGGTGGTGCCGAAGCCGGGCAAGGTGTAACCCTTGATCTTCTTGCGGTCCATCCCAAGCAGGTCGTAGGCCTTGACCGTCACCAGAAGCGCCAGAGTGGAATCCAATCCGCCGGAAACACCAATGGTGACACTGGGGCTGCCCAGTTTCTCCAGACGCTTGGCCAGACCAGCCACCTGGATGTTGAAGATGTCTTCGCAGCGATTGCGCAGGGTGGCGCCGTCTTTGGGCACGAAAGGCTGACCATCGACGTAGGCGAGCAGACCGACTTCGCCGGCATGCTTGGCCAGGGGAGAGAGCCGGAACGAGCGCTTGCGATAAGGGAAGAGCTTGGCGAACTTGCGCTGCGACTCGGAGAAGCTGGTGTTGCTGATGCGGGCGATGCGCAGCCGTTCGATGTCGAGGTCGGCCACGGTCAATACCGCTTCGCGCAAAAAGCGTTTGCCTTCCTGCACGAGCGTTCCATCTAGCGCGATCATGGCGTGACCGCCGAAGACCACGTCGGTTGTCGACTCATCTACGCCACTGGAGACGTAGGCGTAGCCTGCGATCAAGCGACCGGATTGACCCACCACCAGGTCGCGACGATATTCGGACTTGCCAACGAGCTCGTTGCTGGCCGACAGGTTGACGATCAGAGTGGCACCGCTGAGGGCCGCCAGTGAACTTGGTGGAATCACCGCCCAGAGATCTTCGCAAACATCCACGGCGATAGAGAGTCCTTCGACGCTGTCGCTGGCGAAGAGCAGGTCGTTGCCGAAAGGCACTGTGCGACCGAGCACTTCGATTTCTCTGCTGTGGGCCACTTCGGCCACGGCAAACCAGCGCTGTTCGTAGAACTCTTTGTAGTTGGGCAAGTAGCTCTTCGGCACCACACCGAGGACGATACCAGCGCGAATGGCCACGGCACAGTTGAAGAGTTTGTCGTCGAGGGCCAGGGGCAAGCCGACGAAGAGGATGCCGTCGAAGTTGTGAGACTCGTCCAGAATCACCCGCAATGCTTCTTTGGCACCATCAAGCAAGGTGGTCTGGTGGAAGAGGTCGGCACAGGTGTAGCCGGTGATGGAAAGCTCAGGCGTGACCAGCACTTCCACGTTCCGGGCTTGCGCCTTTCTCATGGCGTTGACGATCTCGCCGGCGTTGAACTGGCAATCGGCCACTTTCAAGCGGGGAGCGACAGTAGCCACTCGTACGAAACCGAGTGCTCTATTGGAAAACTTTTTGCGGGCGGATTTACCGCTTTTGAGATTATTGGTCATATTAGTTTCCTTGGGCCCTTTCAAGAATATTCCCTGGAAAGACTTCAGACAAGCTGAAGCCTCCCCTTGGTAACTTTCTCGGCGAGCAGGTTGGCAATTGAGTTTACAACTAGAAACGGTTTGATCTGCGAATTGAGCAGCTCAACAGAACGGGGATGACTGTTGGTGACGGCGATTTTGGAGAAGGCGCCACTGGCCACGAGCTTTTCCAGCGAAGTGCCGGGCAGCACGCAGTGAGTGAGAATGGCAGCCACGTCCACCGCACCTTTTTCGCGATAGGCCTTGGCTGCCTTTATGAGGCTGCCGCCGGTGCGCACCATGTCGTCGTAGATGATCACGAAAGCGTCATCCACGTCGGCGGAAATGTCACGCACCTCGCTGCTGTCGCCGCTCTTGCGCCGCTTGATGATGAAGGCGGCGGAGGCGTTCAAGCCAAGACCCACCATCTCGCGTGTGAGCGAATCGACCCAGGCGGAGCGACCGACATCGGTGGAGGCGAAGACGAAAGGCGCCTTGAGCGCTTCTGCCGCTGCCGCCTGCTTGGCTGCGCTTCTGCTGGTCAGGTATGAGGCGTCAAGGCCTGCGCGCTCCAGCAGAAGCTGCTTCACTGAGTCGATTACAACCGACTTGGCGTAGATGTGACGAGTATGTGTCGCCCCTTCGAAGTAGTGCTGGGTGCCAACCGAGTGCAGGTCAACCATGAAGATGCTGTTGCCCTGCCGCGCCGGCGGGATAGACGAGAGCAAGCGAGCGCGGTACTTCGCCTTGACGGCCTCACCTTCCTTGATGGCACGCTCCATGGTGGAGTAGCCGTAGTAGGGAATGACCATCTTGAGTTCAGAGGCGCCCATGTCCACCAACAGGTTGCCGATGTCGAAGAGCTCCATGGTCTCGCGGTCATCGGTGGTGCCCCCTACGACGATCACTTCCTGACCGTCCACATCGGTGAGCAGACGGTGATAGCGCTCACCGTCGGGAAAGGGCTTGTCCGCCAGATCCGGCTCGCCATCAGCGTTGATGGAACGAGCCAGAGAACCACGGCGGAACAGGCCGCTTTTGAGCATTGCTTCGCCCATGTAAGCGTAGCTCGCTGTCCAGAAGAGCAGCGGTTTGATTTTCTTAGCCATAAATATTTCTCCAGTTTTCGTTGATTTTGAGAAGTTAGAGTTAGGCCGTTGCCTGAAGCTCACGCGCTTCAGGGTGGCGAACGAAATACGCTTCACGCTCGTGGACGCGCATGGCGTTGTAGGTGTCGATGTGGCTCTTGAGCAGCGGCGAGATCTCGAAGCTGGTGTACTTACCCCAGGTCTGCTCGACACGCTTGCCCTGGTCTGCGAAAGACTCGTCGTAGATGTAACGGCCATCTTTGACGAGCTGCACATAGAGCGGCTCGCCGTCGACAACCTCTGTGACGTCGGCGATGTACATCACCGAGCCGCGCCCGTAGACCCGCACGTTGCCGGGAATTGAAGCCTTGCCAGGGCTGTTGCTGAACTTCATGTTTGGGTGGCCGTTGGTCTCACTGCGCTTGAACACCGCAGCGGTGGTGTCTCGGTGCACGTTGCGCTGGAAGTAGCCGCCGGCACCGGGGAAAAGCGTGGTGGGCTCGTCGCCGGTGATCTCGGTGAAGATGCGATCGACTTCGACGCACTTATCCGGATTGACTTCGTCTTCGTAAACGGTCAGCCTCGGCTTGAGACCTTCCGCCAGAATGCGCTGATGGTACATGGCGCACTGTTTGGCGATGTCGCCGGAGTCGACACGAGGGCCGGCGTCGGTGGCTTCAGGCACCGCCTTTAGTGCGGCGATGAAGTTATCGAGGCCAACGGTTTCGGCGTCGATAAGGTCGGTAAGCACGCGAGCGTTAGGCACAGCCTTGAGGGCCGCGATCATCATCTCCAGCTCACAGTCGCTCAGGTTACGCCCCAACTCCTGATTGCTGCTCATGCCTTCGTGACCGAAGGTGCCGATGGACTGGAACATCTCCGGATACATCAGCTCAGCCGAATCGTTCGAAGTAAGAATCTTGTTGCCGCCGGCACCGACGAAAAGGGCCAGCAACATCACCATGTGATTGACTTCCATGGCGGCGCGCAGACCGAATTCGGCAAAGCGCCCCTTGGTTGCCAGCGCCATCAGACGGCCCTTGGTGGCCTGAATGACAGTCTGGAAGTAGTTGCACATGCGCGGCTCGAGGTACGAAAGCACACCGCCGTAGCGACCTTCGAAGGCCATGGACGGCACGCCCTTGAGGAAAGTCTGGCCACCAGGGAAGCCCCAGACATCAACCGGCAGGTAGATGTTCTGCTGACCCTTCTGGTCATTGAGCACCGCTTCCCACATTTCAGCCGGGAAGTACGTCACCTTCGAACTGTTGGCGGCAAAGTCGCGCGCCAAAAGAATGTCGGCGCGCTTGAGCGGCTTGCGGAACCACTGAGCCAGCATCGCTTCGTGACCGGCCTGAATCAGCTGGTCGCCTGCACCCGGTTCACCGATGCCTTTGCGCATGGTCAGGTGATAGGCGGCAGGCTTCATGGCGAAGTCACGGAAGGCGTGACCCATGGTGCGCTTGTACGTGTCGGTGGCCGTGATCATGCCGCCGAGAATGTAGAGACGATCGAAAAGCTCGGCGATCATCTTGGCGCGCTTGGCCGCCAGACGGGCTTCGTAACGCTTGCTCCGAGCGGGGCTGAGCTTATTGACAGTTTGCTTGTTACTCATAGTTTTTATCTCCGATAAAGTTTTGGCCCCCGCATGAGCGGCGACCGGGTTAAAGAAAGAGCAAACCTTTGGCAATGGCTCGCTCTTCGCAACGAAAAATTGACCTAGAGGGAAAAGCGGTTGCGCAGGCCGCGAAGCAGCCTGACCACAAGATTTCCGTACTTTTGACAGGGGGTACAGCGCCGTGGGGTGACCACTGCACTTGCACTGCCGGCAGTATCACCAGCGCTTGATTGAGCACTTGTGAAATACAAACCGCGCTTGCGAATCAGCTGCCAGACTTCAGGCAGAATCATGTACCAGACAGATTGTCCGCGAGCGATGCGTTCGCGAATCATGGTGGAAGAAACAGGCGGCGATGGGCAGAAATGCAGACACTCGATGCGCGCTTGGGGAATGAGCTTGGCCCACTCTTCAATCTGCTCGGTGCTGTGGCCTGGCCGGGCGAAAATGAGGAAGTGGGCCAGGCTGAAGAGTTCAGCCGAGTCATGCCACTTGCTCAAATGCCAGGGATGAGTGGGCTCCAGATATTCGGAGCTGAGCATCAGGTAGAGCTGAGTTTCGGGGCCGTACTGAGCGCTGAGAGCGCGCACGGTGTCTAAGGTGTAGGACGGGCCGGCACGTTTCAGTTCGATATCGCACGCTTCGAAAAAGCAGTTGCGAAAGACGGCGGCTTCAACCATTTCGTGACGGACACGGGCATCGGAGACTCCCGTGCTTTTATGCGGCGGAACAGCGCTGGTGACGAACAGTACTTTGTCGAGACCAAAGGCTTCTCTCGTCATTTCAGCGCACATCAAGTGGCCGACGTGAGGAGGGTCGAATTTGCCGCCGTAGATGCCGACCTTTTTCGGTTGCTTCTGGCCGCAATTGGTCAGTTGCATTTTCAGATTCGTGAGCAGTCGCCAGACTTTTGCAAATGCAGAAAGCCCGGAGCTGCCCTTGTTTGACGTGGGCTTCATATTTTTGTCCTTAGGTTCCTGGTCATCGAGTCGTTGATTTGACGCAATGGCAGGGATCAAAATTGAAAATTACAATTCAAAATCCGGATACAACGACACCACTACGCACGCGCTTAAGCATGTGTTTTGAGAAGAGATCTAAGGTGTGTTGAGGTTCTGGTGTCTTTGAATCAGGATTAAGAGAAAAGGGATAAGGTGCTGATTTAATCTATGAGTTACCAAGAGAATCAAACAAGCGACTGTATCGGTTATTAACTTAGGCGCTGGTAATGTGCCGAAAAAAATTACCGGATCGCTTGCAAATGCGTCCGGAGTTGACATTTCTGAACTAACGCTAATCTAGCGAGGCTAGCGTCAGCGCTCAACAATCAGGTTCTAGCGAGCTTTCGTAGCTTTGGCGCGAGCCTCATTGTTCAATTGTTCCAGCCGTTTTTCTTCGCGCTCGACTTCTTCAGGAGTAGGTGCATAAGGCGAAACAGCGAAACGACTCCCAGGTACGGGTGGTGCCGAGGCTTGCTGAGCCACTTCTACGAAATGATAGACCTGATAGATCAGGAAGACTACAGCAAGTATGAGAACACCAATCAATATGCGGGCTTTCATTTGCCTATATGCTCTCCAGACAGGTAAAAAGGGCTCTCTGCGCTGTGTGCTGTTTGAAATCAACTCCACTTTGAGCAATTCTACCAAGCAGCCACCAGACGTGAGAAAAAGAGCGACAACTATGGCATTGAATCATCGAGAATTTTACTCATGAAATCCGTGCTCGTAAAATCCTGGCGTGACAACCTCGTTGCTTTTACAGCTGCGCAAAGGCATTATTTAGGGAGGATAAACAATCGGCGGCAGACTTCTTTCTCTAAACTTGAGTTCAACAGCAATGGCATCAGTGGCAGTGTAACTCGGTCTAATGGTGGTGCCGCCTGGTCCGTTCGGGGCTGTGCCAAGACCGCTGGGATTTTCGTCGAAACGGTTGGAAACACCGGGGATAGCGCTGTTAGCTTGAATATTAGTGAGCGGTTCGCCACCATGTTTACCACCGTTGACCCGGCCTAAATTTCGCACTTGGTCTTTTAGATATACGTCAAAGGCACCATTGGCCGTAGGGAAAGCACCGCCTGTGACGGCGTAGAGCTGCTTATGACTGGCTGGAATAGATTTAAGAGGGTCAAAAGGAAACGCTTCAATAGAGAAAACACCATTTTTATCGATCTTCATGGCTGTGGTTGAAGCTACTACAGTGAAGTCTGCCGGGGCTTGCATGGCCGTAAACATAGACGACAAATTAATACAGGGGCCAGCTTTTCTGAGCCAATCGAAGAAGGCCAGTCTCAATAAGTGCCCAAATGGTGGATGCTTTCGGTTGCTCAATTCGGGCACCGCAACAAGTGCAGTAGCGCTGATTGGGTAGTCATCGGTCAACGGTGTATAAACCGCATCGGCAGGGCAATTGTATAAATCGACGTGGGTCAACAACTGGTAAAAATTGCCAGGATAAGGATTCATGTTCAATGGCACACCGCCGCTGACACCAAACAATCCGGCTTTTGGTTTTGTATCCACAAGGCATGCTGGACGCGCGCAAGACGTAGCTGTGACCGATCGCACTCGACTGCCGGTGATGGCATCAGTTTCGTTGTAGATTTGCTCGGCTCGGCAACAGACGACTGTAGGAATTTGATAAGGCAAGCCGGGAATGGTAGTTTTGTATCTGCGAAAATCTACCAGTGCCGCTGAATTTCCACCGGCGGCAAAAACAAATGGTTTGCCATTATAGGGAATATTTCGTCCTGATTTATAAAAACCACTTTCTTGATCGGCACTGCTGAGTTCAGCGAAGACCGCTGGCCGAGGAATCGGCATGTTAGTAACCAGATCTTCTACATAACCAAGCTCAATAGTGAGTGAGTTGGCTTTGATATTTGTGGTGCCGTCAACCATTTTTTTTATATTGACTGAATTGTATGCGTTTAAGGCTCGATCGTACGGCTTGATAATGTTTCCGTCTTTGTCGAGGGCGGTGCCACCCGGGGCTACCGCTGCTTGCAGTGCCGTGACCAGAGCCGTTTTTGCTGCCATCACGCGGGCATAGTCAACATTCGCGCAGTTTACTAGAATCGGATCTGTTAATTTATCGCTGAGAATCATCTCTAATCTGGTAGTTGCCAGCAAAGAGTTAATGCTGCGAACAGTAAGCGGATAGCCATCTGTGGCCAGTGTGGCAGAACCATTGGGGGCAAAATCAGACAGTGAGATAAAGCCGACACCGGGACCCTCGATGACAATGTTACCCAGATCTTGGGCAACTGATAATGATGCCACATCGATGGCACTTTTTTGTCCCTGATAGCTTGCCATTATTTTCAGATAGGAAAGGCCGAAAAATAAAATTGGCAAAATGATGGCGATGAGAAAAACCACCGTTAACACAGTAAGGTTGCCTGATTGAATACGTCTGCCCGTGTTTAGCGTATTAATTCTCATATCTTCCTATTGCGCAATCACAATTCGGACAACCATGAAGCCAGCGTTGTCGTCGTAAACGCTGGGGCCGATGGTTGGTGATAACAATGGCCCTAATCCTTCATTGAGTGCCATTTTCAAGTTACTAGTTGAGTTACCCACGGGCAGACTCCAGACTAGTTTGCCTAATTTCAAATAAGAGGGCAGTGCCGGTGGTGACGCATCAATGCGGCCGATCATACAACCCACCGGGTATCCCATAAAGGCAGCCCCAGGCCCACCGTCGGCATCTGTGTTTTTCGGCAAACCGGTCACAGGATCAATACCGTTCGACCATTGGCCGGCAGCGTAGTAGTCCACCATAATGGTATTTCCTGTGCTCACTGCCACATTAGTGCCCTGCCAGCCTTTGTTGCGCGCATCAACTAAAATCACGTCAGAATCAAGAATGGTTTGACCGGCATTTTCGGCAATCTGGTAAATGCTTGGCCGATTCCACAAACCTGGCCCACCACCCGTAAAGAGACCCGGTACACTACTGCCTGCAATGCTATCTAATTGAAAAGGTGCCGCTCCGCCGGTGAAGGCGACGGCGTTATTGATGCCGGATAGACTTTCTGGAATTTCAACTGCTTTGTGCGCGTTCATCGACATCAAATAAGGCTGCCCGATGCCTGGCACGGAGCCGATGAAGGGTAAATTGGAGAGGTTGACGAACGGTGAAAGACTGTATGTGCAGTGCACCTTATACTCGTAGATATTCGCTTGCTGATTAGGTATAGCAGTCATGGCAGTATTGGGACCATAACTCGTGGTGGTGCCTGCACCGCTCGTGAGCGTCTCGTCAGTGTACAGATCAAAACCGTTAGTCATGTATCCGCCCACGGGAGTCATTTGCAAAAGTTTTGACCAGGCACTGCCATTAAAAGCTTGCACTTCTTTATTTGCTTCCAGCAAAGCCTCGGCATAACTTGATTGACCGGCGGCTCGGGTCGCGGCTTGATTAGAGACCAGATAGGTAAAACCTGCTCCTAATACGATTGGCATGAGATTAAGCATGGGCAGGATAAATAACAATACCAGCACAAATAACGCCGGGATAAATTCGGCAGTGCTGGACGCGCCACGTTGCGATCTCAGTTTTAAAACTATTGCTCGACTGGAAGACATGGCTACTAATTTGTGCATCTTTGACGACCCGGCATAATTTGTGCCACCAAACGATTTCGCTATCGATGCTATTCCCAAATTCCGCCGGCTCAAACGATTGCGAGCTGTATAAATGGTTAGTTCCGGCAAAGAAAACCCGTTGAATAACAATGCCCCTACTAGTTAAACAGGAGCTTGCCACAAAAGACTGACCACTTTCGACAATTTTGCGCGCACCACTATCAACCGATAAGATGAAACGTTTTGCATCTAGAGAGCGGCATTGTTGGCCCAAGGCAGACTAGCGATTCCTTCGCTTCAGCGATAAACTGGGCGCACTTGCCGTGATTAACTGAAAAATAATGTGTCAAGGGAGCATGTATCTTTGTAGAAGCAGCACACTATCCGCCGCATAGTTCTGATAGAGATTAAAATTGAGCCCGTGATTCAGGAGAGTTAGATTCTATGCCCGGAGACCTTTAGCCAAAGCTGCCAAAAGCCTCTCGTTGCTGCTCACGCAGGCAGGCTCGATCACCGCTTATTTCTTTCAACAAAATTATTGCCAGTGCCAAAAAAATAGCTCCTGACAGTGCTCCTCGAGTGGCGCGAATAACCTCGGACACTCGCACCCGTGCCGCCACTCGGCTGGGGCAAAAAAAAATTTCAGTAAAACTTCAAGCGTCGCCCAGGCTGCTCAAGAAATTTTCGCGCCTGATACTATTATTGGTGGCACATTCAAAATTGTCTCGCTCATCGGCGAAGGCGGCATGAGCATTGTCTATTTAGCTGAGCTCAGCGCCCTGAGGCGGTCCTTTGCTTTAAAAGTGCTGGCTCCTGAACTGGTCAATGAACAAAACTGGTTGCGCTTTCAGGCAGAAGCAAAAACTCTGGCCGCTCTCAATCACTCGACTTTTGTCAAAGTCTACGATCTAGGCATTCACAATCAGCTAGTGCTGCCCACAGGAACGGAATCATTCATCGCGACATCAAACCTGCCAACATCATGCTCTGCACCGTAGATGGTGCCACTGTCGTTAAAGTATTAGATTTCGGCATTGCCAAATTATTGGGCCGCGATGCCATCAAGACACAAAGACTGACACGCATCGGTGAAATTTTCGGCAGCCCTTATTATATGAGCCCTGAACAGTGTTCAGGTGAGGCGGTAGACAGCCGTTCAGACATTTATACGGTAGGCTGTGCTTTATTTGAGACCCTGACGGCATTCGTGCCCTTATGAAATTTACGCCAAAATGCGCCACAGCCCTGAGCAAATACAAAACCCTGCTGACTTATAACGGCACCGCTAGTAATATCAGCGGCGACACTATGGCAAAGGCTAGTTGCTGGAGGCACGTGCAAAAAATATATTGGGATAATGCTCTTAAACCAACGGCCATGTTTGAAATTGCTCGATCTGGCTCAAAACCCACTGAAGGCAAACGATGTAGAAGCTCCAGTGGGCTGAAACAACTAACTTATCTCAATGTACAAGATTGTGATCTGGCAATTGATGCATTGCCGGCCTTAAAGCAAATAAATCACTGCATGAACTGCAAATATTGAGCGCCATGTCATTGAACCCGAATAGCATTACCGAGCCACTTTACCGGGCAATAAAAAAAGAAATGCCGCATATTTATGTGCATTAACAGGCAAATTGTGCTGCTCACTAGTTTTAGAATTAGTAGACCGGTCAGCTACGGCTCGGGCAAAAAAAATTATGGGCAACCCAGTCAGAGACTGAATCACCCATAATTTAAATTCTTTTCTGCGACCTTAAGGCTTGGTCAAATTGGGAAAATTACCTGATGCCAGAACACCCATGGAGACAACCAGCTGCAGCCCCTGTTCAGGAGAGATGCCGGCGTCATGGGTTTCGTCTTCGGGGACGATCTGGGTGAACCCACCTGTAGGATTTGGACCGTGTGGCACGAAGATGTACAGGATCTTGCGACCGCTGCCTTCTTCTAGCACCTCCTTGGTGACGAAGCCGAGAGTGAGGTGCGTGCCGGGAAAGCGCAGGTAGACGCAGCGCTGGAAACTACCGGCACCACCATCACCAAAAGCTTCCACCATCTTGCGAGCAGCTCGATAGACAGCGTTGACGCCGGGGATGTGGATAAAGAAGTGGTCAACGAGACGCAACCCTTCCTTACCCACCCTGTACGAAGCCACCTTGCCGAGAAACACGAGAATGCCGCAGAGTGCCAGGATGCTCACCACGGAGATAAGCAAGCCGAACCAGCTCACAGCCTCCCATGACGACGGAATGACCTGGTGAGCGATTGCTCTGATACCAGCGCCAAGCCAGTTGTCTGCGAGTTCGAGGGCAAATCCCACAAGCCAGAGAGTGACAGCAATTGGCACCATGAAAAATAGACCCCGCATGAAGTATGTGCGTGTCGTTTCTTTAGATTTAGAGCTCATGAGTTGTCCTTTTTATTGTTAGATCAAAAAAAGAGAACGGATCGTTCGGGCGCATGAAGCGCTGGCGAACGATCCGTCTCTCAAGTTGAACGGTCTTAGTGCCTTATTCAGACACTTAAACCGTGAAGCAGCTTACTTCTCCGCCGTGCAGAAAGCGTGGTCGGTGAAGCTGCGGCCGATGGTGGCGTCGCTGAAGAACGCGTGCACCGCCAGATTGCCCAGCTTGGCGAAGTTCAGCACCACGTAGCCATCGAGACGGCTGCCGCCCGAGTGGGTGGCGCTGGTGTCCGAAGGGTTGAGCAGCACGTAACCTGCCTTGAGCAGCGGGTCGAGGTCGTTGATCACCCCGGCGCCGGCCTTGTCGAGCAGCATGTTGAAGTCGCCGGTGATGAAACCGGTGAAGTTCGCGCCGAGGGCCTTGACCATCAGCACGCACTGCTGGTAACGCACCTTACCCGAAACGGCCGGACCACCGCGCATCGACTTCAAGTGCACCACCACCACCGAGAACTTCTCGCCGGTGACAGTGTCTTCGAGGTTGAGCTGGAAAGCCGGACGCAGGTCGGGAACGCCCTGGACGTTGGCGACGGCATCGTGGGAGATCGGGTCACCGATCACCTTCAGACGCTTGTGCACGAGGAAGCCCACGGCCTGGTTGCGCGTGTTGGCCACCGAGCAGTAACCGGTGTAATCCGGCATGCTGTTGGCGACCTCGTCGACGAAGTCGGGACCGACTTCGCTCAGAGCGACGACGTGGCTGCGGCTGAAGATCTCCTTGTAGGACGCGCTGAAGAAGCGTGCCTTGGAGCGGTCGCCGAATTCGGCGTTCAGTTCGCCGAAGAAGAGCTTGCCGGTCATGGCAGCAACAGGCATGTTGCCGACCATTCCCTGCACGACTGCCAGGACGACGTTGGGGTTGGGCAGCTGCTTGCCACCGCCACCGCTACCACCGCGAGCACCACCGGACTTGCCGCGGGTCTTGTTCTTGTTGCGCTGACGACCACCGCCGAAAAGGGCGCTCAGGTTCGTGCTCTTCGGGTCGAAGCCCTTGAAGCCGAGCACCTGGATGGTGGGAAGGTCGAGGTTGTCGAATTCGACTTCCTCGGGATCGGGGTAGACGACCTTGTTGGCCTCGAGCACAGCGTTGTGCTTCTTGGTCTTCGCGATCAGTTGCTTGCGCTCGTAATCGGTGAGCAGCATGTTGCTCGGGATATCTGCGTTGACACCCTTGATGTTCTTTTTGTTAGCCATGATTGAAACTCCTTTGTGAGACTTGCGTCTCGTGAATGATTTTTTCGATTGCAGAAATCGAAGTTGACCGAGATCAGGCACAGCACTGCGGTACAGCTGCACCATCCGGTAAGTAGCTCGGAGTGCGTTCACCAGAAGTTGCAAAAGCAGCCTCGTGCGCGTTTCTCCAGTAGTAAGAAAAGCGAATGCAACAGACACCGGCAGTTAGAAAACCTGTCAGAGACTGTGCAAACGAATTACATGATTTCCCGAGCGCCAGATAAGAAGACAACCAACGACAACAACATTTTTAGACGCGGTGTTCATCTACTCGCGAGCGAGAAGAGAAAGCGTTGAGTCTAATAGTGCTGAGGTCTTTGTTTGAGGTATCTAATTTGGTTTAAGGGAGGTGATCATGATGTTTCACCCTAATCAAGAACAGTGATCTGTCTCAAGAGCTTCCAGGTATATATGGCTAGAGTTAATATGAGATTAGTGGCCAAACCCTTGTCAGCCGGCCATATCAAACGATGCACTTAGCACAGCCATGAGATATTCCGGTAGCGAGGGCGCGCTATTGGCTAAAGATCCTGAATTCTACGGATTTTTTGCTGTTCGCCTCTCAGGCGAGTACTTGCAAAGCAGCAGATTAAGCCCAGCACATCTTGCTTAGGCATGTTTTCCAAGAGCAGACAACCTAAATTTGCTTAAGGGTGTGCCGTTTTGATAGCTATAAGTGGCTGGTCGTTGGTTGTGACAAGTTAGTATTCAGTTACACCACTTTGATTCCTTGAGCTTGCCTCAATTGCCTTCTTCGAAAAGTGGTTTTGTTCCGTTATTACCAATAGCCCGTCGCGACAATTGAATAAATCTTCCTGGAAAGTTGGTGCTAGTCGCCTTTTCTCTATTGAACACTCTATGGATAAATTTTCGTGCCACCATCTGTGGTGACAGCCTACTTGCCTGCGACAACGCTACCGAGAGTTTTGCGAGCGCCTTTTTCGTGCAAAGAAGCGAGAAGCTCGGTCAATTCTTTAACGAAACGCTCATTGCTACCGAGATCGCCAAAGATATCGGTCATGGCCAGAAGCGCTTTTAAATCACCGCTCTGAGCTGCTTTCGTCAACCTTTCGGCCATAGGATCTTGAATGGGGATTTCTTCTCCTTTTTCATCTTTGGCTTCGAGGAAGCGAATCCAGCTGGCCACGCAAAGAGTCAACCGGCGAATAGGACCATTCAATGCCAGTTGTTCACTAATGGATGGAAAAATGAATTTTGGCAATTTCGAAGAGCCGTCCATGCAAATTCGCAAAGCTTGATCTTTGATCGATTCATTGGCGAAGCGTTCCATCAAACTGGCCTTGTATTCGCCCAGGTTAACTCCAGGTACGTTGTCTATTAGAGGAGTGACCTCTTCGTCCATCAAGGCTTTTAGATAAGGCATGAACTCAGGGGCTTGAGCAATTTCGTAAATATAGCGATAACCGCACAGATAGCCGAGATAACCCATAGCCGAATGTGTGGCGTTGAGCAATCTGATTTTCATCTTCTCGTAAGGAGCCACATCGGAAGTGAACTGCACTCCCACTTTTTCTAAAGCGGGACGTCCACTAATGAATGAGTCTTCCACCACCCACTGTTTGAATGGCTCGGCCACAACGGGGAAAGCATCTTCGAGGCCGTAGGTGGTGCGCACAAAATCACGCTCGGCGTCAGTGGTGGCCGGGGTAATGCGGTCGACCATGCAATTAGGGAAACTGACATTTTGCTCAATCCAAGGCACCAGATCTTTATTGCTCTGGGCACAGAAAGCCAGAAGAGTGCGTTTGGCCACGTGGCCATTACCTTGCAAATTATCGCAAGATAAAAGCGTGACAGGGCCGGCATTGGCTTTACGTCTGCGTTCCAGACCCGTAGCGAGATAACCGAAAATTGTTTGCGGTTTTTGTGGATTTTTTAAATCATTCTGAATGCTTTTATTTTCCAGATCCAGTTCGCCTGAGCCCTGGTGGAAGCAGTAACCACCCTCAGTAGCGGTGAGCGAAATAATTTTGATCGCCGGATCGGCAATGCGATCAAAAACAGCTTCAGGCTGTTCATAACCGAATAAATATTCTTTGAGCGAACCGATGATGCGGGCGCTGCTTTTATTGCCGATGCGCTCCACCAGCGTGTAAAGGCAATCTTGATCTTTGAGTGCTTTATTCATGGCCGCGTCTTGAGGCATGATACCTACGCCGCAAATAGCCCAATCCCAATTAGGTTCGCCTGCTTCGAAAAGATCGTCTAAGTAGAGCGCCTGGTGCGATCTGTGAAAGCCGCCCACACCAATATGAAGAATGCCTTCCTTTAGCTTGGCGCGATCATAGCTCGGCCCTTTTACGTTTTTCGGTAAATCTTTGAGAATGGCACTGGAGATCGGTGTGGCGATGGTGTTCGTCATTTTTTTCACTCTTAAAATAAATGATGCAGCAGCGGCAGCGCACTCTAGAGATGCTGCAGCATATGCTGCCAAGGGCGCATCAAGGAGGCGAGCCAATTTCGCTTGAGATTGTACCGCCTTCAACCGAAGAAAAACAAAAGCAGGGATGACAGAGTTTCAAAGCTTGAACTACCCTACTTCAGCGCAGGCTCGCTCAATTGTAAACACGATCAGAAATCAATCACTTCGCACACCCGTGTGATTGACTAAGAGCCAGTGTTTAACAGGTCTTCAGCAACACACGAGAGCCAAAACATCTCCCTTCCGGCTATTTGACTTGCTACTAAAAACCGCGCCCTTAACGCAGCGCTGATAGATGTCAAGTTGCCACAGAGCCTTGCTGCTACTAGGTGTAAAATCCGTCAACCTAGCTGAAGTTCAGTCTCGGTGGGCATTTCAGTTCAATTCGCTGATCTGGCCAAGATTTCCGGTCTTTCAATGGGGTACCAGTTTCTATTGCCTTTAGATACCGATCCTACTTAGATTCAGGTATCTATTTTTCTCAATAACAAGTAACCAAACAACCCGTTTAAACAAACTCAATAAGCAACCACCAACAAATTCACTCCCGCTACCGCGAGCTGTCGAGCACTTCGGTCTCACTCTTGCCTTAGCTCCTGATTGGAAAAGCAAACACACGCACTGAACTCAGATCAGCTGCGGGCGTTTGTTCAACACGATTAACAACCATCAACACGAAATTCTTGAAGTTTTGCTCTGAGGCAGAAATTCGAGTTCATGCCATCAAAAACCGGCATGCAGGCAGTTCATTGCGAGTCCCTCCGGACAGCTTTGCTCTGCCTTGTTCCCAAACGGGCCACAAGCCCAATTGTTTAACCAGACCTACCGGTCAAAACGAAAAAGGAAAACTATGAAACAAGCTCAAATTCTTGAGAACGCCGCTTCGGCCGCCTACGGCTTCAGCAATCTGCCCGCGCACGTTACACCTGCCGGATACAGCATCACCAACGACAGCAACGCCATCGTGCACATCGGACCCGGCGGGTTCTTCATGGCGCACTTTGCTGCTTTCGTTCACGACTACATGGCCAAGACCGGTGACCTCAACTGGGGAATCACTGTCGCTTCTCTCCGCTCGCCCGGCACCATCACCGGTTTGCGCAAGCAGAACAACCTGTACGTCCTCGTGGAACGCGAAGGCACCGAGCGTAAAGCTTCGGTACTCGCGCCCATCACCGGCAGCATCTTCGCACCGGACGCCCCCAGCAAGCTGGCCGATGCCATCGCTAACGATTCCACGAAAATCGTTTCGATGACCATCACCAACAAGGGCTACTACCTGGTCGACGCTGCAGCGGCGCTCGACTATTCGCACCACGACATCATCGCTGACCTCGAGCTCGAGGTGGCTGCCACGGAAGGTGAGGGCAAGAAAATGCCCAAGACCGTCTACTGGTACCTGCTCAATGGCTTGCTCAAGCGTTTCGCCGACGGCGGTTCGAAAGAGCCTCTTACGGTGATGTCGCTCGACAACGTGCCTGAAAACAGCAAGTCGCTGAAGATTGGACTGCTGCAGTTCATCGAGGCCAGTGGCCAGTCGGAGTTCTCCACCAAAGGCGTGCGCGAAAAGCTGCTCGCCGAAGTGGAAGCCAACGTCGACTTCCTCACCACCCTCGTTGACCGCATCACCCCCGAGGTGACGGCGGCGTTCCGCAAGGACACGGCTGAGCTGGTTCAGTTCGACAGCGATGTGGTTGTGGGCACGGAAGTGTTCCGTCAGCTCGTCGTGGAGAAGGGCCGTTTCGAATTGCCGGACTGGGAACAGGTCGGTGTCGAGATGGTCGATGACTGCAGTTCGTGGTGGGAGCTCAAGTTCCTTGGTCTCAACGCAGCTCACCAGGTGCCGGCCATTGTTGGTCAGCGTCTTGGTGATACCTACGTGCACGAGGCCATGGCCGACGAGGGCATCGCCGCACTGACCGAGATGTTCCACAACGATCTCGGTGTCATCCTGGGTGAAGAGCGCATGGCGAAATACGGCGCGAAAATTCGCGTGCGTTTCTCCGACAGCGCTCCGATGGACACCCTGCGTCGCGTTGGTGCGCGTGGTACGAGCAAAGCGTCCGAGCGGATTCTGTTTGCAGTCGAACGGGCCCTCAAGCTCACCGACGGCAAGCAGGTTCTCAAGGCGCCAACCTTCGTGGCTGCGTGCTGGCTGCTCAACCTGGGCAATACGGACGAGTTCGGTCACACGTTCCAGCAGGACGACGTCGAGCTGCCAAAGCTCGCCGAAGTTCACCAGCTGGTGCTCAACTGGACCCGTTCGGAAAACCCGCAAGCGCATGACCTGGCCCACATCCTCCGTAAAACCGGAGAACAGGTGCGGGACAACCGGTTCGTGCAAATGGCTGGCGTGGACGCGTTCGTTCAGGAACTCTCCTGGGCGCTCACCACGATTACCCACGAGGGTACCAAGAAGGCCATCGCCGCGCTGCTGGCTCGCTAATGCGAGCCGGCGGCAAGGCCGTTTCTCTATATCTAAATCAATCACGCAACAAAACCTGATAAGGAGCTTTAACATATGGCTAAGAAAATCACCCACGTGTTGTTCGACTACGACAACACCCTCGGCATGACCGAGCTGCCCGCGTTCACTGCTTGCTGCACCGTCGTCAACAAGATGTTGGCGTCCAAAGGTGTCGCTCTGCAGTTCACCGTCAAGGAATTGATGACCCGCTTCGTCGGCTTCAACTTCCGTCGCATGGCCTCCACCCTGGCTAACGAACACACGTTCACCTTCAACGACGGCGAGCTCGACCAGCTCGTTGCCGACGAAGTGGATGCCGTGGTCGCCAAGCTGGCAATCGACATCCAGCCCACTCCCGGCGTCAACCCGCTGGTGGCATCGCTGGTCGGTCGCTTCAACCTGTCTGTGGTGTCGAGCAGTGCTCTCCGTCGCGTTCTTGCCTGCCTCAAAGGCGCAGGTCAGGAAGGCTTCTTCGGTGAGCAAGTGTTCAGCGCTGCCTGCTACGGCACCAGCAAGCCGGACCCGACGGTCTACCTCGAAGCGATGAAGAAACTCGGCATCACTGTCGACGACTGCATCGCCATCGAAGACTCGAGGACCGGTGCAGAAGCGGCGTTCCGTGCGGGCATCACCTGCATCGGTTACACCGGCGCCTATCCCGAGCACGAGCGCGAAGAGCTGACCCAGGTCCTCCTGGCGGCTGGTTGCATTGCCGTGTTCGCCGACTGGAGCGAATTCGAAGCGACGATGGCGGCCCTCTGACTGACGTCAGAAGGTTTCGCCGGCGGCGTCTCGAACCAGAACCATGCAAAGACCACGAGCGAGTGGCTGCCCTGTGATTGCAATATCACTTCAACCGGCAGCCACTCTTCCTCTGGTTCTCTTTTCAAAATCGAAACATCCAACCGAAAGGAGAATTGTTATGGCCAAACAGAAAAGCTACAAAGTGCGCGAAGGCAAGGCAAAGGGACACAACCTCGTTGTTGGCGTCATCACTGCCGAACAGCAGCGCACCATGCAACGGGCCGCCAGCCGTCAGCGTCAAATCGATTCCGGTGTCAAAATCGGAAGCGGCGCTGGAGTGCACGGTGGCAACAAGGAACAAACCCGCAAACGCGAACGGCGCGAAGGCAAAGTCAGCGTACACCAGGGTTTGGAGTAAACCATCGAAAAATGTCGCTCACGCCCTCGCGGGTTTGACGGCATTTTTCTTTCAACTCATGTTTTATACAATATAGTTGCACAAAAGACGGGCGCCTAGTAGGATACTGTTGGCGAATTCATAATTGCTTAGATTTGAGCCTAGAAGCTGATTACACCCAAAGTTAAGTGTCTCTGAACTCTTCATTTTTTACTTGAGAAACGTCAAAATTCACTACTGCATATAATAT
>Ga0209181_10000420_pt1 | contig 78643 bp, 14 predicted proteins | sample MAT05_FD_187208 | JGI IMG/M metagenome (GOLD analysis project Ga0209181, IMG submission 187208) | Freshwater microbial communities from Lake Fryxell liftoff mats and glacier meltwater in Antarctica - MAT-05 (SPAdes) (version 2) | ecosystem: Environmental > Aquatic > Freshwater > Ice > Liftoff... | reverse complement strand
AACCCGATTGTACAATCCAACAAACTGGTAAAAATTTGTACCGAAAGAGGAATAGTAGCAGAGCGGCTATTTGGGGAGAAGGAATTATTGTATGACAAAACACATGAATTGGTTGAGATGGATCGCTGATGTGAAGAATCTCTTTGTTGAATTTTTATCGATACTTGAATGAAACGGACACTTTTACCATTACATCCCGCCCAGTTGGATGTTTATACAGATCAGCTAATCAATAATAAAAGCCCCCATTATAATATTGGGGGCTATATTAAATTAAAAGGTGCATTAAATAAAGAAAAATTCAATGAAGCCATTCAATCGGCACCCAATGCTTTTGATGCATTTAAATTTAGGTTCGATCATGGTGAACCATTACCCGTTTGCTATATCGATCATCTGTATGTGAAACAGCCGCTGCCGGAGCTGGATTTTAGCGGTCGGCAAAACCCCGAACAAGAAGCGCTGCGATGGATGCAGGACAGGTTTAATACCTCATTATTAATTACTGAAGACGCACTTCCATTTGAAGAATTCCTGGTTAAAATTGCCGCTAACGAATACTGGTTTTTTGGTAAATACCACCACCTGGTTACAGATGGCTATGGCTTTATCGTTTTTGTAAAATATATAGCTCAAAAATACAAATCATTGGTAGAGGAACAGGAGCTTAGTTTAAGTTATGCTTCCTATGAAGAAGAACTTAACAATGCAGTAGCATATACCCAATCTGCCGGTTACGAGGCGGATGGACTGTATTGGAAAAATAAAATTGGCGGTTTACCAGAAAAAATAATACCGGCAAAATACCAACTTCCCGAGGCAGGAAGCAAAACAAGCAGTACTTATATTCTTGAAATACCTTTCTCCCGGCAACAACTGCTGAAACACGTTCAAACACTTACCAATACAGGGCTGCAGCAACTGACCATCGCTGCCCTGCTTATTTTTTTTGGAAAAACTTCCGGCCGTTCTGAATTTATTTTTGGCATACCGGTTCATAAAAGAGGCTCCAGGAAATTAAGGAATATTGTGGGGATGTTTAGCGGAATTCTTCCTTTCAAAGGGCATTTCGCGGAGAACAAAACATTGGCGCAGCTTTTAACCGACATTACCATTTCGCAAAAAGCAGATTACCGGCATCAGCATTTTCAGATTGGCGACCTCACCAGGAGTTTGAAAGCTACCGCTTCCGATGGCTATTTATACCAGGTAAGCATTAATTATGAACCGCTGGATTTCGGGTTGGATTTTGGAGATCATCTAAAGTCGGATGTTGTAAGGATATCAAATGATTACGAAAAAAACCCCCTGCAGCTAAGCTGGCTGGAATATGGAGCTAACCAGTCTCTAAAACTACAGGTACACTTTGGAACTGCCTTTTTCACACAATCCGAAATTGAGCTGCTTACCAGGCGTATTCTGTATATCATAGAACAATTTCCTGCCATACTCAATAAAAACATCGGGGAGATTGATATACTTCCCCCAGGTGAAAAAGTATTACTTGACAGTTTTAATGCAACCACCGAAATATACCCGGAGGCTACGTCAGTAATCAGTTCATTTGAAGCACAGGTAGAGAAAACCCCCCGTAATATTGCCCTGGTATTTAAAGAGCAACAGCTTACTTACCTTCAATTGAATGAACTTGCCAACCAGTTGGGGAATCACCTCATCAACAGGGGAGTTAAAAAAGACACCCTGGTACCATTATGTGTAAAGAGATCGGCGGAGATGATCGTAGGCATATTGGGTATTTTAAAAGCCGGCGCAGCCTACGTGCCCATTGACCCTGAATACCCGGAAGAACGTATCCGCTTTATACTACAGGATACCTGCGCTGAATTAATCGTAAGCAGCAATGAATGTGTAAACAAATTAGGCTGTACCGAAACTACTCACTGCATTTTACTGGACAAAGACTGGCCCGCCATCAGCAATCAAAATAATGAAAATGTAAATGCATCCATCAGCAAAAATGATCTTGCCTATGTCATTTATACATCGGGGTCTACCGGAAAACCCAAAGGGGTAATGGTAGAACACAATGGTGTGCTGAACCTGGTAAATGCTCAAAGTTCATTTTTCAATATTACCAGTGATGAAAGAATACTGCAATTTTCAAATTATTGTTTTGATGCTTCGGTAGAACAAATTTTTCTCGCACTTTTCAATGGTGCTTCCTTAATACTGTTTCCAGATGGCTTTCAATTAAACATCCCGGTTTTTGAAACATTTTTAAAGGAAAAAAAAGTCAGCCATTTGCATGCAACTCCTGCCTTTATTGAGAACCTGGGTTTTATCAGTTACGATGGGCTTAAAAGAATTATTGCAGGCGGTGATACCTGTAAAAAAGAACTTGCCGCCAAATGGAAGAACAAAACAAATTTTTATAACGAATACGGCCCTACAGAAACAACCGTAACTTCTGTAATTTACCAGGATTGTTCAGAAGAAAAACAAGCCACGCTTTCGCTGCCTGTTGGGAAACCAATTGCAAATACACAGCTATATATCCTGGATAAAAAAAGGTCCCTGTTACCCGTTGGAGTTGCCGGTGATTTGTATATAGCTGGTGAAGGCGTAGCCAGGGGATATTTAAACAGGCCGGAATTAACAACAGAAAAGTTTATCAGCAACCCCTTCAGTAACGAAACAGGCTCCAGGATGTACCATACCGGCGACCTGGCACGGTGGTTACCCGATGGGAATATAGAATACCTGGGCCGGATAGACGAGCAGGTAAAAATCAGGGGATACCGGATAGAGCTGGGCGAAATTGAGAACGTGCTGCAGGAGTTTGAAGGAGTGAAACAGTCGGTTGTATTAGCAAAAGATGATAAGGAGGGCCAAAAGCGCCTGGTTGGGTTTGTAGTACCTACGGGAATATTTGACAAGGAAGCAATACAAACTTACCTAAGAAAAAAATTGCCTGCTTATATGGTTCCCGCAGTATGGATACAATTAGACAGTATCCCTTTAACCACCCATGGAAAGATAGACAGGAAGTCGTTACCCAACCCGGATGCGGATGATATGCGTAATGAATATCAGGCTCCGGCTAATGAAATGGAATATCAATTAACGCTGCTATGGAAGGAATTACTAAAAGCAGATAAAATCGGCGTAAACGATAACTTCTTTGAACTGGGAGGGCATAGCCTGAATGCGATTCAGCTTACATCCAGGATGCACAAACTGTTAAACATTAAAACAGATATCGGAACCATTTTCTCCAATCCTACCATCAGGCAACTTGGCCAGGCGTTGCTGTTGGAAAAGAAGAACCAGTTTAGCGAAATCAAGCCACTACCCCTGCTGGAGCATTACCCATTATCCCACGCACAGAAACGCTTTTGGGTACTAAGCCATTTTACAAATGGCTCTGCTGCATATAATGTCTCCAATGCATTTATTATAGAAGGCGAATTAAATGTTCATGCATTCAGGCAGGCTTTTGACAGGGTGATAGACCGGCACGAAATATTAAGGACCGTGTTTATAGAATCAGAAGGTGAAGCATTTCAAAAAATACTTCCTTTAAAATCCACCCGTTTTGCGATCGAAGAAATCGACCTTCAAAATAACACGAATCCGGATTCGTTTATAAAAAACTGGATGGAAGCAGATTCCAGGCAGGCTTTTGACCTTGCCGAAGGTCCGTTATTGCGTACCACTATTTTCCGGGAAGCGGTCAATAAATTTATTTTAGTTTTCAATATTCATCATATCATCAGCGATGGGTGGTCAAAAGGAATTTTTATAAAAGAAATTTTACACGTTTATAAAGCTTTGAGTAACGGAAGCGCTGTTAATTTAACTCCATTGTCCATCCAATATAAAGACTACGCCGGCTGGCACAATGCATCCTGTGAAATGCAGGCGAAATACTGGAGATCGCTCTATGCAACCGGAATACCGGTATTGGATTTTCCGGTTGATTTTAACAGGCCCAAAGTACTTACCTTTTTTGGCGAAATGTTACATATCCGGCTTTCCGATTCGCTGACACAGGGCTTGCAAAAGATCGCAGTTCAGCACAACATGTCTTTAAATAATTTATTGTTTGCCTTATATGGATTACAGGTTGCCCGGTATAGCGGGCAGGAAGAAGTGGTAATTGGAACCTTAAGTTCCGGTCGCAGTCATGTGGATCTTGAAAACCTGGTTGGTGTGTTTATTAATTTTCTTCCCGTAAAACTTTCTGTTAAAAAACCATTGAAATTATCTGATTATCTTGATAATTCCCACCATACACTCATCCAGGCTTATAATAACCAGGACTATCCATTCGACATGATGGTGGATGATTGCATTAAACATCGTGATATTTCACGCAATCCCTTCTTTGACACCATGGTTAATTTTCACCTGGAAAATGATTTAAAAGGAAAAATCGAACAGCAAAATAAAGAGTTAATGGATTCGGGGATTTCATTAAAACCATATGAGGATGGCCAGGAAAATTTGTACCAGTCGGTGCTGGATTTTAAGCTGGACATTGAACCGGCAGCCAACATGCTTGATTTTTACCTGAGTTATAATTCAAAATTGTTTTTAAAGGAAACCATGCATTCCTTTCTACATCAGTTTAGGGAACTATTGGATACCATCGTAAACGAACCTGCCAAATACCTGCAGGAATATGGAGACTGGCGGGAACAGCTACCAGTTATTAACGGCAATGAATTGAATAAACAGCAGGCTACCACTCCCGAAATACAACTGAATGTTTGTGCTTCCTTTGTAATGGAACCGGTTCAGGAATTTGTGGAATACTGGAGCAATGAATTTGAACTGAACGTACATTTATCCTTTGCTCCCTACAACCAGGTCTTTCAACAACTCATCAATCCCCAAAGTTTGTTGAATAAAGGTACCGGCATCAATGCCATTTTCATCCGGCTGGATGACTGGCTGAGAGATAAACAAAATATCCCTGTACCCGACCAGCTTAGTTTCTTACACCAGACCTACGCCGAATTAACCGGGGCATTGGGTAATTTAAATAAAACCTCATTTGCTCCTATCCTGTTTGGAATAATACCATTGTCTGCCAACTCAACATTATCACCAATAGTTGCTGCAGTAATAAACCAGTTAAACCCGGAATTAGCCACTTTTATAAAAAGCCAATCACGCTTCCAATTAATTGACCTTGATAAAATCATTGGTCTGTACCAGGTAGACGACTTGTATGATGAAAAGGCTGACGAGTTAGGCCACATGCCACTTACCCGTGAATATTATGCTGCCATTGGAACGCACCTTGCACGAAAAGTAAATGCATTTAAAGGACCCGGTTACAAAGTGCTTGCATTGGATTGCGACAATACTTTATGGAAAGGCGTGTGCGGGGAATTAGGTACACTGGAGGTAACAATTGATGAAGACTTTCAGCAGTTACAGGAATTTATGTTGCAAAAATATAACGAAGGTTTCCTGCTGATTTTATGCAGCAAGAACAACGAAGCCGATGTATGGGAAGTATTTGACCGGCATCCGGGCATGAAATTGAAAAGGGAGCATATCGCAGCTCACCGGATCAACTGGGAACCCAAGCCCGGTAATCTTATTTCCATAGCGGCTGAATTAAACCTGGGAGTGAGTAGTTTCATTTTTGTGGATGACAGTGAATTTGAAATTGAACAAATGTGTACTGCCTGCCCCGAAGTGTATTCAATACCCCTGCCTGATAATACGACTGATTTTAAACATTTCCTGGATCATATATGGGCCTTTGACTATTTTCAGGTTACAGAAGAAGACAGGAAGCGGAACCAGATGTACCAGGTTGAAAAGCAGCGTAAAGAAGAATCGGTAAAATATGGTTCATTGGAAGATTTCCTGGATTCATTAGACATCCAAATTAAGATCAGCTCATTAACTGATATGGAAATTGAACGGGCAGTTCAGCTTACCATCAGAACCAACCAGTTTAACCTGAATGGAATAAGAAAAACAGCCGACGAACTGGCAAGGTTAATACACCAGGAAAACACACTCAATTGGGTGATTGAAGTAAAAGATCGTTTTGGTGATTATGGCATTGTAGGTATCCTGCTGGCGAAGCAAATGAATAAAACACTGGCGATAGAGAGCTTCCTGCTAAGCTGCAGAGTATTGGGTAGAAATGTGGAAGGCCGTATGTTGGCAGAATTACTGCAATATGCTGAAAACCATGAACTAACTAATATCATAGCGCTATTCCAGCCTACATCAAAAAATAAACCATTCAGGGAATTCCTCTCTCATACCGAGTGGATACCGAATCCAACAACCAATACCTTTACCCGCTTACTAACGAAAAAAACAGTGCCGTTCGAATATGAAACACAAACCATTTAATAAAAACCTGGTTGGGAAAAACAGCAAAGATCTGCTTAATTTAATAGGGGCAAAGGAGGAGCGATTACAAAGCCAGGACATGGTGTTGCCTTCCGGTGCAACCGAAATTACGATATTCAATTTTTGGAAGAGTTTGTTGGGTCATGATATATTTGGCGTTACAGATGATTTTTTCCACGTAGGAGGAAATAGTCTGAAAGCCATCCAAATGGTATCCCGCATTTCAAAAGAATTTCAGACAGATATCCAACTGAACGACATCTTTTTAAAGCCAACGATTGCAGAAATTGCTTTAATGATTGGTTCGAAAAAAAACGGGTCATCTTCCCTTCCGACTTTGATTGGGCTTAGGGAAAGGCCCGAGTTTATTCCATTGTCATTTAACCAGGAACGTTTATGGTTCATTGACCAGCTCGAAGGCAGCATACAATATCATATACCTACCGTATTGCGTCTGGAAGGGAATTTGAATAAAGATGCGATTGCTTTTGCTTTCACTCAAATTATCAACCGTCATGAAGCTCTGCGAACGGTAATTCGTGACGTTGACGGCAACAGTTACCAGTTCATACAAAATAAAATTGACTGGGAATTATCTTATTGTGAGGGTTCATCTTTTAAGAATAATCCCATAGGACTACGGAAATATATACAGCAAACTATACATACGCCATTCGATCTTTCCAGGGATTATATGTTACGTGCGGAACTGGTTAGTATGGGCGAAGAGGAGCACGTACTCATCATCGTTCAACATCATATAGCTTCCGATGGATGGTCCGGTTCCATCATTGTAAACGAGCTGGTGAATTTATACCAGGCTTTTGTATCGAATACCGCCGTGAACCTGGAGCCACTCCCGGTTCAGTATGCCGATTTTGCATTGTGGCAGCGGCAATTGTTGCAAGGGGTTTTATTGGATAAAAAACTCGGTTACTGGAAGGAGAAACTGCAAGGGGCATCACCATTGCAATTGCCCGTGGATTATCCCAGGGCTGCAATTCAAAGTTTCAATGGTGCCACAGAAGCATTTAGTATTGACAAAGCGCTTGCAGTACAACTACAGTATCTAAGCCAGCAGCAGGGTGTCACCCTGTTTATGACGTTACTTGCCGCTTTTAAAGTATTACTGTACCGCTACAGCGGGCAGGAGGATATTAGCATAGGCACAGCGATTGCCGGCCGGCAACAACAGGAGCTGGAAGGACTGGTGGGTTTTTTTGCAAACACACTGGCATTGCGTAGCGAGGTTAACGGCAAATGTTCTTTTATTGAGCTATTACAGCAAGTGAAAACCACCACCCTCGAAGCATTTGAAAACCAGGAAGTACCTTTTGAAAAAGTGGTGGAAGCTGTAGTAAAAGAAAGAGATATGAGCAGGAGCCCACTTTTCCAGGTGATGTTTATATTACAGAACATGCCGGATAAGGAAGCAATTCAGCTAGGTGACATTAATTTATCGGAAGAATCTTTTGAAAACAATACTACGAAATTTGAATTAGGCATTAGCCTTACTGAAACTCATAAGGGCTTGCAGGGTACGGTAGAATATTGCACCGACCTGTACAGGGAAGAAACCATTCTACGGATGCTGTCCCATTTTACTATATTGCTGAATTCAGTGGTAAAACTCCCGCAACAGGCTATTGGACTTTTACCAATGCTAAGCATCCGGGAAAAACAGCAGTTGTTAAACGATTTTAATGATACGGCCAGGGTATATCCAAACGATCAATCCATCATCAGTCTATTTGAGGAGCAGGCGCTCAAAACACCGGGTGCAACCGCGGTTAGTTTTGAGGGTAAAACGCTCAGTTATCACCAACTGAATGAGCGGGCCAACCAACTGGCCCGCTACCTGCAGGGCAAGGGAATAGGGAAGGAAACGCTCGTTCCGATATGTATCGAAAGAGGGCTTCACATGATTGTGGGCCTATTGGGCATATTAAAGGCAGGAGCCGCTTATGTACCGTTAGACCCTGAATATCCTGGAGAAAGGATCATGTATATGCTGGAAGATAGCGGGGCCGCCATTGTTATAAGCAGCCGTGAGAGCAGGTTGCGGATAGCCGACACTGGCAAGTTTGAAATAATTGAGATAGATGCTGACTGGCCTTTAATTAGTGGTCAACCTGCCGGTAATTTACAATTGGCCATTGATCCCGCCCAGCTTGCTTATGTGATCTACACATCCGGATCTACGGGCAAACCAAAGGGAGTAATGATTCAGCATACAGGTGTGGTAAACCTGCTGATAAGTATTGCAGACACCGTCAGCTTTAATGACTCTTCGGTTTTCATGTCCGTAACCACTTTTAGCTTCGATATATGTTACCTTGAGTTTTACCTTCCCCTGGTAAAGGGTGGTAAACTAATTATTGTGCCAAGGGAGGTTGCAATAGATGGATATAAATTATCCGAAAATATTGCCGGTAATCATCCGACACACATGCAGGGTACCCCATCTACCTGGCAATTATTGATGGAAGTTGGCTGGCAAAATGACGAGGGTATAAAAATGCTGGTAGGGGGCGAAGCCTTAAAAGAAGACTTGAAATCATCGCTTACCCGGAAGGGGAATGTATGGAATGTATATGGCCCCACCGAAACTACTATTTGGTCTACTATAAAAAAATTGGAAATAAATGAAAGCGTATTGATCGGAACGCCCCTTGCCAATACTAATATTCAGATTGTAAATATTGAAGGGCAATTGGTTCCCATCGGAGTTTCAGGAGAAATAATGATCGGCGGCGTAGGGCTGGCACGGGGATATTATAACAGGCCGGAGCTCACAAAAGAGAAGTTTATCGCCAATCAATATATCAACGAACCAGGAACATTGATTTACCGTACCGGCGATCTGGGCAGATGGCTTCCCGATGGAAACATTGAGTGCCTTGGAAGAATTGATGAGCAGGTAAAAATCAGAGGGTACAGGATTGAATTGGGAGAGATAGAAACAGTGCTTCAGCAAAGTGGCCTGGTGAGCCAGCAGGTGGTGGTGGCAAAAGCGGACAACGACGGCAATAAGCGGTTAGTAGGCTATATAATACCGGTTGATGGTAGGTTCGAAAGGGAGAAAATAATATCTTTTTTAAAGAACAGGTTGCCGGAATTTATGGTACCAGCCATTTGGGTACAATTAGCTAAGTTCCCCTTAACGCCCAATGGTAAAATAGATAAAAAAGCCCTGCCAGATTTAGGTGCCGGTGAGTTGCAAAGCAAACTGTATGTAGCGCCCCGCAATGAGATGGAAGCCGCCTTAGCGAATATATGGCAGGAACAACTGGGAGTAGAGCAGGCAGGTATTGATGATAATTTCTTCGAATTGGGAGGACATTCGTTAATGGCCACCCGTACCGTATCAGCTATACGAAAAACACTAAAACTGGAAATTGCCATTAAGGATATTTTCCTATATCCGACTATAGCAGGACTGGCAACCCATTTTGGCGCATCGGCTAAAACCCTTTTGCAGCCGGGCATTGAAGCCGGGCCAAGACCCGAACATATCCCCTTATCCTTTAGCCAGGAGCGTTTATTATTTATTGATCAGTTGGAAGGAAGTGTTCATTATCATCTTCCGGAAGTAATGAGGTTAAAAGGAAAATTAAATACGGATGCCCTGGCATATTCCCTGCAGCAAATCATTAACCGGCATGAAGTACTCAGAACAGTTTTTATACAGGGAGAAGGTGAAACTTATCAATCCATACAAAGTAAGGATGGCTGGCATTTATCTTATGTTGACGGCTCCCAGTTTAATGACAACCAAAATAAGTTAACCGAATTCATAGAGCAGGAAATTAATAAGCCTTTCAGTTTGGCATCAGACTATATGCTTCGTGCTGTACTGGTAACGCTGGATGATTCCGAACATATACTGGTGGTTACCATGCACCATATCGCTTCGGATGCATGGTCTACCGCAATCCTGTTAAAGGAGGTGGCGGCTTTCTACCAGGCTTTTGTGGAAGGACGGCAGGCAAACCTTTTGCCATTGAAAATACAGTATGCGGATTATGCCATCTGGCAACGCAGGTTATTACAGGGAGAAGCGCTAAAACAAAAGTTGGATTACTGGAAAAATAAACTGGCAGGAGTAGCTCCATTGGAATTACCGGTCGATTATAGCCGACCCGTCATTCAAAGTACAAGGGGTGCTATTGAAAAATTTGAAATTGAGAAGTTATTAGCCGGACATCTGTATGACTTGGGTTTGCAGCAGGGCGCTACCTTATTCATGACATTGCTTTCCGCTTTTAAAGTGTTGTTGCACAGATACAGCAGGCAGGAAGATATTTGTGTGGGTAGCCCGATAGCCAATCGTACCAACCAGGAAACAGAAGACCTGATCGGATTTTTTATCAATACACTGGCACTGCGCAGCAGTTTGCACAATGACCTTTCATTTACCGGGCTTTTGCAACAGGTAAAGCAAACTACGCTGGAGGCATACGATCACCAGGATACACCATTTGAAAAAATAGTGGAAGCCGTAGTGAAAGAAAGGGATATGAGCCGAAGCCCACTCTTCCAGGTAATGTTTGTATTACAAAATACACCAGAGGCCGCGGCAATTGATTTGGGTGAAGTAAAATTATCAACAGAAAGTTTTATACCCGGTACAGCCAAGTTTGAATTGACTTTTTCATTCACAGAAAAGAACGGCGTATTGGATGGCACCGTAGAGTACAACACGGATCTGTATACTACAGGCACTATCCGGCAAATGATTGCTCATTTTAAAGAATTACTCGTTGCAATTGTAACTACTCCCCAGCAAAGCATTGGTGCATTGCCCATGCTTAGCAAGGCCGAGGAACATCGGCTAGTAGTAGATTTTAATAATACCGCTATTGGCTATCCAAAGGATAAAACGATCATCGATCTTTTTGAAAACCAGGTTTCAAAAACACCAGCAGCAACAGCAGTCATTTTTGAAAAAGAACAAATTACTTATGATCAACTCAATGTAAAATCCAACCAACTTGCTCATCACTTAAGAACCATCGGTGTAAAGGAAGAAACGCTCGTTCCGATCTGTATTGAACGCGGCATTGATATGATCGTAGCCATACTTGGCATATTAAAAGCCGGAGGGGTGTACGTTCCAATCGATCCTGAATACCCGGTAGAAAGGATCAGTTATATGCTGGAAGATACTGCCGCTGATACCGTTGTAACAAGTCAATACGCCATCTCAAAATTGCCCGCTTCCAATGAATTAAATTGTATTCAGTTAGACAGTGATTGGGAAACCATCTCCGGGTACCCGACAACAAATCTGCATATTTCTGTTCAACCCAATCACCTGGCATACATCATTTACACTTCCGGATCTACCGGAAAACCAAAGGGTGTAATGATCGAACATTACAATGTGGTCAGGTTATTTGAAACAGAAAAACCATTATACGATTTTAATGAAAAGGATGTCTGGACCATGTTCCATTCATTTTGTTTCGACTTTTCAGTTTGGGAAATGTATGGCGCATTATTTTACGGAGGCCGCCTTGTAATGGTACCCTCTACTGTCACGAAGGATGCCGCACTTTTTTCATCATTGATTTTATCAGAAGGAGTTACTGTCCTCAATCAAACCCCTGCCGCCTTTTATGTGTTGCAGGATGCGCTGGCTGACAAAGTAAAACAGGTCCCGGTTCGCTTTGTCATCTTTGGTGGAGAAGCGCTTAACCCTGCCAAGTTAAAACCATGGAAGGAAGCCTATCCGGAAAGCAGGCTGATCAACATGTATGGTATTACCGAAACTACTGTACACGTAACCTTCCAGGAAATCGGATGGCATCAAATCAACAACGGCAATAGCATTATCGGTAAGCCCATACCTACCTTACAATGTTACATACTGGATAGTAACAGAAACCTGGCAGCGGTGGGAGTGGCAGGTGAATTGTATGTGGGAGGCGCTGGTGTTGCACGTGGTTATTTGAACCGGGCTGAATTAACTGCAGCCAGGTTTATCAACGATATATTTAGTAATGAAGCAGGTGAAAGATTGTATGTAACAGGAGATCTCTGTCGCTGGTTATCGGATGGTACGCTGGAGTACCTGGGACGTATAGACGACCAGGTGAAGATCCGCGGCTACCGGATAGAACTGGGGGAGATTGAGAGCGTGTTACAGCAAAGTGGATTAGTGAGCCAGTCAGTAGTGCTGGCCAAAGCAAACAGCGAAGGAACGAAGCGATTGATCAGTTATGTGGTTCCGGGTGAAGGGTATACAAAGGAGGCGGCTACCGCTTTCCTGCATATCCATTTACCGGAATATATGGTACCGCAATTATGGGTAGAACTGGATGTGTTACCCCTTACTTCCAATGGCAAGATAGACAGGAAAGCCTTGCCGGATGTGGATGCAGGAACCCTGGCATCCAACGAATACCTGGCACCGCGAAATGAACTGGAAGAACGACTCGCAACAACCTGGCAAAAATTGCTGGGGATAGAGCGCATCGGCATACACGATAATTTCTTTGAACTGGGCGGAGATTCCATCCTTACCATACAGGTAGTAAGCCGTATGCGCAGCCAGGGCTACGAATTGCAGCCAAGGGATATCTTTATTCACCAGACGATCGGCAGGTTGTCAGCTGCATTATCTCTGCGGTCAGCAGCTGAATCAACCGGGGAACAAGGTGTACTACAAGGATTCAGCGGATTATTACCCATCCAGCAATGGTATCTGGAAAAGGACAGGGTGGCCCTATCCCATTATAACCAGTCGGTATTGCTGGGCCTTTCAAAATCAGTAACCGAAACAACGATTGAAGAAGCCATCAATCAGCTCACATCCCAACATGATGCCCTGCGTTTTAGATATACAAAAACGGGTGATGCATGGCAACAGGAATATGGATTTTCAAAAGGAACTGTATTAACGGAGGATCTGCAGTTAGCAACAAAGGATTCTTTGGGCGCTTTGATAAAGGAAAATTCCGACCGTCACCAGCGCCTGTTGGATATTGAAAAGGGTGAACTGATCAGGGTGATATTCATGCACACGCCTGCTACAGAAAGCCATAACCGGTTATTGCTGGTGATCCATCACCTTGTAGTAGACGGTGTGTCCTGGCGGATCCTGCTGGAAGACCTTGAGTTATTGCTGAATGCGATCAGCCAGGGCCAGGAACTTAGCCCTGTGAAAAAGTCCGGTTCTTACAGGCAGTGGTATCAAGCCCTGGAAAATTATAGCCAAACCAATCGCCTGTTATCACAAAAAGCCCATTGGCAAAATGTAATACAAAATTATGAAGCCCTGCCGGTGGATCATGTATATTCCGGCGAGGTAACAATAAAAAATACTGGTAGCTATAATATCCGGCTTGGTGAAGCGCAAACAAAGCAATTACTCCAGGATGTATCCCGAACATATCTTACCGATATCAATGATATATTGCTGGCGGCACTGGCAATTACCATCTGCAAATGGAGCAATAAAAACAACGTAATCATAGGGCTGGAAGGTCATGGCAGGGAAGCCATTTCAAAGGATATTGATACCACCCATACAGTAGGATGGTTTACCAGCCTTTACCCCGTGTTACTCCAGGTAAGTACAAGTAAGGGTACAGATGATCTGATAAAAACAGTAAAGGAACAATTGCGCCAGGTGCCCGACAAAGGCATTGGTTATGGTGTACTGAAACATATCAACCGGGAAGCATCTTTACAGGGCGACGAACACTGGGATATCGTTTTCAATTACCTTGGCCAGTTTGATAATGTGATGAGTGAATCCAAATGGTTTACAGGAGCATCCGAATCCACCGGGGCCAGTATTAGCGAAGAGTATGTCGTCTCAGAAAAGCTGTCAATCAACGGGTTTGTAAATGCCGGCGAATTACAATTAGACTGGACCTTTAGCAACCTGCATTATGAGGCCGCAACTATCAGCACGCTGGCCGAAGAATACCTGTTGAATCTCCGGAACCTGATAGCCCATTGCACAAATGAACTGCCGGCAGGAATCAATAAAACAACTCCTTCTGATTACGGCTTGGGTGCAGAAATAAATTATGAGGAGCTGGATTTATTCTTAAATGAACCACTGCCAAACGGCACTCCGCGAAAGGAGCAACTGGAAGGATTATACCGTTTAAGCGGTTTACAGCAGGGCATGTTATTTCATAGCCTCTATGATGGAGAAGTGGGTGCTTATATTGAACAGTTTGTCTGCGATTTGATTGATGCCGACATGGAACTTTTCAGCAAAAGCTGGGAACAGGTTATTCAATCGCACAGTATTTTAAGAAGTGCTTTTTATTATGATACATTTAGGATACCCGTACAATGCGTTTACCGTTCGGTAGGATTACCGCCGGTAGAAATACTGGATTACAGGGGGATGAATGACACGGAGCAGGCGACTGCTGTGAGTGAATATGAGTTGGCAGACAGAAGCAAAGCGTTCGACTTTAATGCAGCCCCGCTGATGCGGATTGCATTGATTCGGTTGAGCGAAAATCGCTACCGGATGTTATGGACCTCCCACCATATTTTATTTGATGGATGGTCGCTGGCCATACTGATGGAAGAATTCCTGAACACCTATGAGTTATTGTCGGCCGGTAAAGAACCGGTAAAAGCGGCACCCGATCAATACGAGGATTATATCCGTTACATTGAAGGAAGGGATAAGGAAGCAGTAGAAATTTACTGGCGCAATTACCTTAAAGAAGTGGAACAGGGCACTCTCCTGCCTTTTATCGGAACCACTTCGGAAAGAACCAAAGGAGTCGGCGAATACAAAACAATCAGCCTGCAACTGGATGCATCAAAAACATCCGGTTTGCAAAAATATGCCCAGCAGCAGCGGTTAACCGTTAACACCATTATGCAGGGCGTATGGTCTTACCTGCTGCATTGCTACACCGGTAGTAAAGACATTGTTTATGGCGTAATCGTTTCCGGCCGCCCGGATGAATTACCCAATGTTGAAAAACGCGTTGGATTGTACATCAATACCCAGCCGCTACACAGTACCATGCAGGATGGCCAGGATATTAGCACCTGGCTGGAAGGTTTACAGGAAGGCCAGGTAGCTTCCCGCCAATACCAATACACCCCGTTACAGGATATCCAAAAGTGGAGCGGTGTGGAAGGCGATCTTTTCGACAGCATACTGGTATTCGAAAATTACCCGGTTAATAAAATGTTGTCATCCGGCAAATGGTCTTTATCAGTGGAAAACGTACAGGTAAATGAGCAAACAAATTACCCGCTAACCATCACCATCACCAGCGAGAAAGAAATCAATATCAGCTTTAATTACAACACCGGTTTATTAGAAGAGATTTATGTAAAACAGATCAGTGATCATTTTGAACATGTGTTGCTGCAAATAATAAACAAAACCGCTCATCAGCTAAACGATATTCGGTTACTTACGCCAAAAGAAGAAGACCGGTTACTGTTATCATTTAATAATACACAGGTAAAATCTCCGGGTAATAAGAAAGTAATAGAAATATTTGAAGAGCAGGTTGCCCGCAATCCGCAGGCTGTCGCAGTGGTATTTGATAACAGTCAGTTAACTTATAGCGAACTAAATAGCCAGGCCAACCAACTGGCGCATTTTTTAAGGAGCAGGGCAGTTACCGAAGAAACCATGGTGCCCATTTGTGTAGACCGATCACCCGAAATGGTAATAGCCATACTGGGTGTGTTAAAAGCCGGAGGTGCCTATGTTCCCATTGACCCCGAATTTCCTTTAGAAAGAATCAACTATATCCTGGAAGATACCCGGGCCCAAATAGTATTAACGACCGCTTCGGTAAGATCAAAATTACCCGCAGGTAATAACATCACAACAATAGAACTGGACGGGGAACAGTTGTCCATTAATCAGCAACCGGTTTCCAATTTGTCATTGCCGGTGGAAGACCATCAACTGGCCTATATCATTTATACGTCCGGTTCTACCGGTAAGCCAAAAGGCGTAATGATAGAACACGCTTCCTTACTGAATTACCTGTTAAACAACCAGGCAGCCTATGTGAATAAAGATGCTGGTGGTGCCGGTAGTTTTATACACCTGTCATACACTTTTGATGCGTCCGTTACAGGTTTGCTGATGCCATTATTAGCGGGCAAGTCAATCGTAATAAGTTCAGCCCAATTCCTGGAGGTTTTTGAAGATGAGAACCTGCTGAAATACGCTCCCTACGATTTCATTAAAATTACACCTACACATCTGGAACTGTTACAGGGAAAAATGAAAGGAGCCAACGGCCAATTGCTAACAAAACGATTGGTAATTGGCGGAGAAGCCTTATTGCACAGTCATTTTGATTATTTTGTTGAGCATGGAATTGATGTTGAAATCATCAACGAATACGGCCCTACCGAAGCTACCGTAGGCTGTAATACATATTCTTTTCAAACACTGGGTAACCCCGAAAAAATAACAAATGCAATATCTATTGGTAAGCCAATAGACAATGTTCAATTGTTTATTTTAAATGAAACAAATGGATTGGTTCCACTTGGCGTAACAGGTGAAATTTGTATTGGTGGAGACGGCCTCGCAAGAGGCTATTTAAACCGTGCTGAATTAACGGAAGAAAAATTTATTGCAAATCCACTTAGTAAAGTACCAGGTGCCAGATTATACCGGACCGGCGATTTAGGCAGGTGGTTACCCGATGGCAATATGGAATACCAGGGCAGAAAAGATGACCAGGTAAAAATTCGTGGATACAGGATAGAACTGGGTGAGATAGAAATGGTGTTGTCGCAAAGCGGGTTGGTGAAACAGGCTGTGGTACTTGCCAAAAAAGACAAAGAAGGAAATAAGCGGCTGGTGGCCTATGTTACAGTAGACGGTTTGTTTGATAAACAGGCAATTACTTCCTACTTACACGACCATTTACCGGAATACATGGTTCCTGCTATCTGGGTAAAGCTGGAAAGCCTGCCCATCACCATCAATGGAAAAATAGATAAGAAAGCATTGCCTGATCCTGACACGAGCGGGCAGGTGGATACCGGTTATGTGGCGCCCCGCAATCAACTGGAAACTGACCTGGCCGGGGTTTACCGGGATATTCTACATGTTGAAAGAGTTGGTATAGATGATAATTTCTTTGAACTCGGCGGCGATTCCATTATGACGATTCAAATAGTGAGTCGGATGAGGCGTGCCGGTTACCAGTTGAAACCAAAAGATATTTATATCCATCAAACCATTGCCTCGCTTTCCGCAGCAATCGAAAATCATGCTGGTAGTGATTCAGACTCTGAACAGGGACTGCTCACAGGACATGCAGGCTTATTACCCATCCAGCATTGGTATTTTGAAAAGGAGAACGAAAACATTTCAGTTTATAATCAGCATGTATTACTGGAAATAAATAAATTGATTGAAATACCTGTACTGGAAAAAGCAGTTCAGCAATTAATGTGGAAGCATGATGCACTCAGGTTGAAGTACTTTCAAAAAGACCAGCTATGGCAACAGGAGTATGGAACTGCAACCGGTGAATTGCTGGTGGAAAATTTACAGTCGGCAACAGCAGATGCGTTCAGCCAGGTGCTAAAGGAAAAAGCAACGGAATACCAGTCAGGTCTTGATATCAGAAAGGGCGAATTAACCAGGGTAGTATTGATGCAAACACCGCAGCATGAAACCAATAACCGTTTACTAATTGCCATCCATCACCTCGCCATTGACGGGGTATCATGGAGAATATTGCTGGAAGACCTCGATCTTTTATTAAGTGCATTGATCAGCGGGCAACAGGCAAACACTGGTTTAAAGAGTGCCTCTTACCGCCAGTGGTACCAGGCATTGGAAAACTACAGCCTTACCCGGGGCTTATTATCACAAACAAATTACTGGCAAACAGTAGCAAACAGCTACCAGCCATTTTCCTGGGATAAAAAATACCAGGGCAAGGTTACCGTTAAAGATACCCTGCTCCAGGAAGCACGGCTTCCGGCTGAAAAAACACGCAGGTTATTGCAGGATGTGCCGCGGGTGTATCACACAGAGATCAATGATATTTTGCTTTCTGCACTGGCCCGTACGCTATGCGACTGGAGTAAAAGAGAGCAGGTAATTATTGGACTGGAAGGGCACGGACGGGAAGACATCGACGGAGGGATTGACACAAGCCGCACCATTGGCTGGTTCACCACTCTTTACCCTGTAAAATTAGATGGTCGTTTAGGAAAAGAAGAAGGGGATCTTATCAAAACAGTGAAAGAACAATTGCGCCAGGTAAAGGATAAGGGATTAGGATTCGGCGTACTGAAATATATCAACAGGGAACAATCTCTGCAGGGCAACGAACCATGGGATATTATTTTTAATTATCTCGGGCAGTTGGATAATGTGGCCGAGGAAAGTAACTGGTTTAAAATGGCCGGCGAGGATGCAGGCACAGGGGTTAGTGAAGACCTGGCGTTGAATGAAAAGCTCACGGTGAACTGTTTTGTACAAAACGGTGAACTCGTATTCAACTGGCGATACAGCACCCTGCATTTGAATGAAGAAACAGTAGCGGCACTGGCTTCCGGCTTGTTGGCAAATATTGAGCGCATAATGGCTCATTGCAAACAGCAGGAAAGTTCAGGCGTACTGGTATCCACTCCTGCTGATTTTGGACTCACCTCAGAAATTACCAACCAGGAACTGGATGACTTTTTGGAGGAACAACTTCCCAACGGAAAACTGAGAAGAGATAGTATTGATGGATTATACCGCTTAAGTGGTTTACAGCAGGGTATGTTGTTTCATGGGCTGTATGATGCGGAAGCAGGGGTGTATGTTGACCAGTTTGGTTGCGACCTGGTGAATGTGAACGAAGAATTTTTCAAATTAAGTTGGCATTATGTGCTGAAGGGCCATAGTATTCTGCGTAGTGCATTTTATCATGATACATTTAGCATACCCGTTCAGTGTGTATATTCCGATATTAACCTGCCAATAGAAATATTGGATTACCGGGGCTTAAGCGACGCTGAACAGTTGGTGGCTTTAAAGAACTATGAACAAGCTGATTGCGTAAAAGGATTTGATTTTAAACAGGCTCCATTGATGCGTTTGGCATTGATCCGCTTATCGGATGATCGCTGCAGGATGTTATGGACATGGCATCATATATTATTGGATGGATGGTCCAAACCCCTGTTGATGGAAGAATTCTTAAATGCCTATGAGCTGCTGGCTGACGGTAAGCAATTACCGGCAAGGGAAGATGACAGGTACGAGGATTTCATCCGTTATATCGAAAGAACCGATAGTGAAAAGGAAGAAAACTATTGGCGCAATTATATGAAGGGTGTAGAGCAGGGTACACTGCTGCCCTTTATTGGAAAAACATCCGAAAGAACCAAGGGCGTGGGCGAATCCAAAGAATTGTACCTGCAGTTTGATGATTCCTTGACAGCCAGGATACAAAACTATGCCCAGCAACAACACTTAACGGCAAACACCATCATGCAGGGCATTTGGTCTTTCCTCCTGCACAAGTATACCGGCAACAATGAAATAGTGTTTGGTATCATTGTATCTGGCCGGCCCGACGACCTGCCGGGTGTAGAACAGCGGGTAGGGATGTATATCAATACCATGCCATTGCATACCGCAATAAATAAAGAAAGAGGAATCGTTGAGTGGCTGCAGGAAATACAGGAACAACAGGTTTCTTCACGCCAGTACCAACATACCCCGTTTAATAATATCCAAACCTGGACAGGCGTTCAAGGCGAACTCTTCGACAGCATATTGGTATTCGCAAATTACCCGTTTAGCAAAGTCATATCATCCCACTCTTGGAAACTGCGGGTTGAAAATATATTTAAACATGAACAGAATAATTTACCATTAACCGTTACAGTATCCTCTGTTGAGCAAATCAATATCGAGTTTAGATACAATACCGGCCTGCTGGATGAGTACAGCGTAAAGGAAATCATTGGTCATTTTGAAGAAGCACTGCTACAACTGATCAGTCATCCGAAGGGAAAAGTGGGAGATATTGAATTATTCAGTCAAACAGCTCAACAGCAATTATTGAAAGCATGCAATGCCGCACAGGTAAGTTACCCTGATAAAAGCATTGTTGAATTATTTGAAGAACAGGTGGCAAAAACCCCCGGCAATATTGCGGTAGTTTTTGGGGATGAACAACTCAGCTTTCAACAACTCAATGACCGGTCGAATCAATTGGCCGGGTACTTACAAACCAAAGGTGTAAAGGCAGAAACACCCGTACCAATGTGTATTGAACGCGGGATCGATATGATGGTGGGTATGATGGGTATTTTAAAAGCCGGTGGAGCTTATGTACCGGTAGATACCGATTTCCCGCTGGATAGAATCAATTACATGCTGGAAGATACCGGCTCATCCATATTACTGGGCAGCAATGAAACCAGCGAAAAATTACAAATAGGGAAAGGCATTGAAGTAATCGAAATAGATGGCGACTGGTCATCTATTGAAAAATACGCTACAGCTAACCCCACATCAGGCCCGGCGCCACATCACCTGGCCTATGTAATTTATACCTCCGGTTCTACTGGTAAACCTAAAGGGGTGATGATAGAACACCGCAACCTCGTAGATTATTATTATGGTTTAAATAAGTATACTCAAATAGACCAGTGCCGTTCATTTGCGCTCGTTTCTACTATCGCGACCGACCTTGGTAATACCGTTATTTACAGTTCGCTTTTATCAGGCGGGTCCCTGCATATTTTTTCCAAAGAAACCATCAGTGATGCAGAATTTTTGTACTCTTATTTCAGGAAGCATGCGATAGATTGTTTAAAAATTGTTCCTTCACACTGGAAGGCCTTGTGTACAGAAGACAGGCTGTTATTGCCTGCCAGATTACTTGTTTTTGGTGGTGAGGCTTTGCAATCCCGGCTGGTAGAAGAAATCAGGTTATCGGGTACCCATTGCAGGGTGGTGAACCATTATGGCCCTACCGAAACCACCATTGGGAAGTTACTTCATATTGTTGATCACGAAAGGGAATACGGTGCAACCATTCCCATCGGTAAACCTTTTTCAAATACGCAGGTATATGTTTTATCCAAAGATTTAAAACTTTGCCCGGTAGGTGTGCCGGGGCAGTTGTACATAGCAGGTGATGGTGTTGCCCGCGGTTATTTTAATAATGATGCATTAACTGCTGAGAAGTTTATCAATGATCCTTTTAATGCATCACCAGGAAACAGGATGTATGGCACAGGTGACCTGGTAAAATATTTGCCGGATGGAAACATAGAATTTATAGGCCGCGTTGATGACCAGGTAAAAATCCGGGGCTACCGGATAGAACTGGGCGAAATAGAGAGCGCATTACAGCTATGCGACATGGTAAGCCAGGCTGTCGTATTGGCCAGGGAAGATAAGCAGGGCAATAAACGACTGGTGGCTTATATAGTGCCGGATGGATGGTTCGACAGGGAAGAAATGATTGCCTGGTTAAAAGACAAATTACCCGAGTACATGATACCGGCTATTATGGTAGAACTGGAGAGTTTACCATTAACTGCCAATGGCAAGGTGGACAGGAAGGCATTACCTGACCCTGATGCTACGGAGGGTTTAAGCGACCAATACGTTGCACCACGCAATGAAATGGAAGCTAAACTGGCAGAGATATGGCAGGATGTACTGGACCTTGAAAGAGTAGGCATTCATGACAACTTTTTTGAACTGGGTGGCGACTCTATTATTTCTATCCAGGTAGTAAGCAGGTCCAGGCGTGCGGGGTATGAATTCCAGGTAGGCGATGTTTTTACCTTTCAGTCAATTGCCAGCCTCGTTGAATACCTTGAACACAGAACGATGACTACAGCCGCTGTTACCGGTGAGCAATTACAGTTAACAGGCGCTGTTGGGTTATTACCCGTGCAGCAATGGTATTTTGAAAAACAGCCTGCTGATATTTCACATTTTAACCAGAGTGTATTACTAACCATTGATAAAAATATCTCAGAAATAATTCTGCAAACGGCCGTTGAACAATTAACCATCCACCACGATGCGTTGCGGTTCAGGTATCATAAAAATGAAAGTGACTGGCAGCAGGAATACGGAACATCCAGGGGAACACTCACTACGATTGATCTCCTCTCCGCCCCCATCGATTCGGTTGGCTCTTATTTAAATGAACATGCAGATGTAATTCAACGAAGCCTTAATATTGAAAAAGGGGAACTTGTAAAATTTGTGTTGTTCGAAACCGCTTCATACGAAGTGAATAACAGGTTGTTGATCGTGATCCATCACCTTGCAGTGGATGGCGTATCATGGAGGGTATTGCTGGAAGACCTGGAATTATTGATCACTACATTAAAAAATGGAGAACCGATTAACCTGGGAGAAAAGACCAGTTCTTACCGTCAGTGGTATGATGCCCTGGAGCAATACGGGCAAAGCAAGGCCCTGCTTTCTCAAACCGGGTATTGGGAACAGGCAGTAAAAAGCTACCAGCCTTTGCCGGTAGATAAGGAATATAACGGAACCGTAAAGGAAAAAGATAAAGGCCTGTGTACGATTCGACTGGATTCAATAACAACCCGCCGGTTATTACAGGATGTGCCACGTATATACCATACAGAAATAAATGATATCCTGCTTTCCGCACTTGCTAAAACATTATCCGCGTGGAGCGATCAAAACAAAGTGCTGATCGGTATGGAAGGCCATGGCCGGGAAGCCATTGAGGAAGGAATAGATACGAGCCGCACCGTAGGTTGGTTCACCACGCATTACCCCTTGCTATTGGAACTAAGTTCCGAAAAAACAGAAGCAGATTTAATCAAATCGGTGAAGGAACAATTGAGGCGGGTGCCCAACAAAGGAGTAGGATATGGAGTGCTGAAATATATCAACAAACACGAAGCATTTAAAGGAAAACAACCCTGGGATATCATATTCAATTACCTGGGCCAGTTGGATAATGTGGTAAGGAAAAGTAAATGGTTAACGGTAGCAGAAGAATCAGCCGGTTCCAACGCAAGTGACGAATATACTGTTAGTGAAAAACTTTGGGTCAATAGTTTTGTACGCGAAGAAGAACTGGTGCTCAACTGGACCTTTAGCAACAGGCATTTTAATGAAGCAACCATTCAGCAACTGGCTACTGGTTATTTATCCAACCTGGAATTATTGATTGCCCATTGTTTGGAAAAGCAATCATCAGGTGAGCAGGTATACACCCCGTCCGATTTTGGAATTGGTTCAGAAGCCAGCTACCAGGAACTGGATAATTTCTTGAATGAATCATTTAATGGCAAACCCAGGAGGGAAACAATCGAGGGATTATACCGGTTAAGCGGTCTGCAACAGGGAATGTTGTTCCATGGGTTGTATGATGAAAACGAAGACGGGTATATCAATCATTTCATTTGTGACCTTATCCATCCGAACGTGGATGCGTTGGGCAAAAGCTGGAACCATTTGATCAAAGGGCATAGCATTTTGCGCAGTGCATTTTATCATGATTCATTTGGCCTGCCGGTTCAATGCGTTTACCGTGAATTTGTAATGCCCATTGAACTACTGGACTATCGCAATATGACTGAAGTGCAACAGGGTATTGCTTTACAGCAACTGGAAGCAGCAGACCGGGCGAAAGGATTTGACTTCAAGGCAGGGCTCTTAATGCGTATTACCTTGATACGGTTAAATGATGAGCGCTATAGGATGTTATGGTCATCGCACCATATTTTATTTGATGGATGGTCCCGGGCAATACTGATGGAAGAATTTTTAAGGACCTATGAATTACTGGTTACCGGTAAATCATTACCGCCGGTCGGCGAAGACCGCTTTGAAGATTATATCCGTTTTATAGAACGCATTGATAAAGAAAAGGAGAAAAATTACTGGCAGCATTATTTACAACAGGTTGATCAAAGCACCCTCCTGCCCTTTATTGCCACTACCTCCGAAAGAACCAAGGGCCTTGGATCTTATGGGTCATTGTTCTTCGAGATCGGCCCTGAAAAAACGGCACAGGTTGAAAAATATGCACAACATCACCGCTTAACGATGAACACCATCATGCAGGGTGTATGGTCCTATCTTTTACATCGTTACACCGGCAATAATGATATTGTATTTGGTGTAATTGTATCGGGCCGCCCCGATGATCTGCCGGGTGTTGAAAAACGCGTAGGCATGTTTATCAATACGCTTCCCTTACATTCAGCCATGCAGGAAGAGCTGGAGGTTGCAGTATGGTTACAGGCTATGCAGCAAGAGCAGGTGGCCAGCCGCCAATACCAATACACTCCTTTACAGGAAATACAGGGATGGACCGGTGTACAGGGAGATTTATTTGATAGTTTGTTCATATTTGAAAACTACCCGGTTGGTAAAGTTTTGGCATCCAAACAGTGGAGCCTGGAAGTAGAAAACCTCGTGGTGAATGAACAAACCAATTATCCTTTAAATATAGTAATCAGCAGTGCCGAACAAATCCATATCGAATTTATTTACAATGCTGATTTAATAAAGCAGGAATACATAACAGAGATACGCAATCATTTTGAACATGTATTGCAACAAATGGCCACCCATGAGCAGGGTAAAATAAGTGATATTGAATTGTTGACCGAAGCTGCTAAACAGCACTTACTCGTAGATTTCAATAACACCCAAACGGATTATCCAATCAATAAAACCCTGGTGGACCTGTTTGAAGAACAGGTGGCAAAAACGCCCGATCACATAGCGGTGGTATTTGAAGACAAGCAGTTTACTTACCGCGAACTCAACGAACGCAGTAACCAGTTAGGGAATTACCTGCGGGGCAGGGGCATAAAGGAAGAAACACTCGTTCCAATATGTTTAGACCGTTCACTGGAAATGATCGTGGGCATACTGGGCATTGTGAAAGCAGGTGCCGCCTATGTTCCGATCGATCCCGAATATCCGGGAGATCGTATCCGTTATATGCTCGAAGATACGGGTGCAATCATAGCACTGAGTAACCAACAATGCAGCTCAACACTTGCAATAGAAAATGGCCCTGAAGTGATCGTCATCGATGCAGAATGGCCGATGATCAGTCAGCAGCCGGTTACAAAAGTTCAAACCGATCTTGTTCCAAATAATGTCGCTTACGTTATATACACTTCCGGTTCTACCGGGAAACCCAAGGGGGTAATGAATGAACACGCAGGTGTAGTGAACCGTTTATTGTGGGCGCAGGACTATTACGGCTTAACTGAAGATGATGCCGTATTGCAAAAGACTACTTTTTGTTTTGACGTTTCCGTATGGGAACTTTTCTGGCCATTGCAGGTTGGTTCCAAACTGGTATTTGCAAAACCGGAAGGACATAAAGATCCGGGTTACCTGAAAGATATCATCGACCGGCAGCATATTACCATGCTTCATTTTGTACCATCCATGCTCGGCGTCTTTTTATCCGACCTGCAGCCGGGAGAATGCACGGGATTAACAAAAGTACTATGCAGTGGTGAAGCACTCAAACAATCACAGGTAGCACTGTTTATTGAAAAACTACCAGCCGTAACATTGCATAATTTATATGGCCCTACAGAAGCTGCCATTGATGTTACCTATTGGAGTTTATCCGGTAAAAAAGAAGAACCATTGGTAGTGCCGATCGGTAAGCCGGTTGCCAACACATCCATCTATATATTGGATGCAGGCAACAGCCTGGTTCCATTGGGTGCCATTGGTGAAATAAATATTGGCGGGGTGCAGGTTGCCCGTGGTTACCTTAACCGCCCCGAATTAACCGCAGAGAAATTTGTAAGCGATCCTTTCAGCCCCGGCATGAAAATGTACCGCACAGGGGATCTTGGCCGCTGGCTACCGGATGGCAATATCGAGTACCTGGGCAGGATAGACGAACAGGTGAAGATACGCGGCTTCCGGATTGAGCTGGGCGAAATAGAAGCCTGTATGGCGATGGTACCGGGCATAAAAAATGCCAAAGTAGTAGTTACTGAAAGGGATCCGCTGATTGGCAAAAAGCTGAATGCATACCTCGAAATCGATGGAGAGAAATTGCCTTTGTTAAATAATTATTTACAACTCTTACATAATAAGCAGGTTCAAAAAACCGACCTGAATATAATGCCTAACGGCTTGCCCGTATTAAGTTCCAATGGTAACGAGGTGAAATTTTTATACAAGGAAATATTTAAAGATGCCAGTTATTTAAAGCACGGCATCACACTATCACCCGAAAGCTGTGTAATGGATATCGGTGCCAACGTGGGATTCTTTTCGGTATTCCTGAATGTGCTCAGTGAAAATATTAAAGTTTACTCATTTGAGCCAATACCCGAAGTGTACGACTTCCTGGTTGCCAACCGCAAATTATATAACATCAAAGGAAAGGCTTTCCAGTTGGCTTTATTGGATAAGGAACAGGAATTGGAATTTGTATATTATCCGCAAATGACCATCCTGTCTGGCATAGGCGAAGACAGGAGCAAGGTAAAAGAAGTGGTGCGTTCTTATGTAGAAAGTTCAGAGAACGAAGCACTGGGTGCAACCGAAATGGATTCATTGCTGGAGATGAAATTGGAGAGCAGGAAAATCACCTGTAAGGCAAAAACAATTTCACAGGTAATTGCAGAAGAAAAAATACAAAAGATTGACCTGTTGAAAGTTGATGTGGAGAATTCAGAACACCTGGTAATCGGCGGGCTATTGGAAAAAGACTGGGATAAGATCGAGAACATTATCATTGAAGTGCATGATGTAAATGGCCGCCTGGATAGCATCAAAACCCTGCTCGAAGAAAAAGGGTTCCATGCTCATGTTGAAAAAGAAAACCTCTTGAAAAAAGATGATGTGCTGTATAATATTTATGCATTGCGCAACAGGCAGGAAAAAGGATTGGGTTCGTTGGGCGAAAATGAAAAAACCCGGAGTACCGGTTGGGAACATCCGCAGGAAATGGTGACTGGTATCACAAAAGATATTGAGAAAAAACTGCCGGATTATATGGTTCCGTCGGGTATCATTTTGATGGACAAGTTACCTTTGACACCCAATGGAAAAATTGATAAAAAGGCATTACCCGATCCCGAAAATAATGAATCCGCTAAGCAACAATATGAGGCTCCGCGAACCGAGAAGGAGAAAGTATTGGTCAAAATCTGGGAAGAATTATTGAATAAACAACCCATCGGTATACACGATAATTTCTTTGAACTGGGTGGCCATTCATTGCTGGCCATGCGGGTGATATCATCGGTACGCAGGGAGCTGGAAATGGAAATGGTTATAAAAATGCTTTTCCTTCATCCAACCATTATGGAGTTGGCCCAATACCTGGAAGGACAAGCTAAAGGATTATTGCTTCCGGCAATTACTGTACAATCCAGGCCGACACATATTCCGCTATCATTTAGCCAGGAACGGTTATGGTTTATTGATAAGCTGGAAGGCACGCTTCAATATCACCTGCCATCCATCCTGCGATTAAAGGGAACGTTGAATAAGGAAGCCTTAACAAAGGCATTGCGTCAGATCGTAAACCGGCACGAGGTATTGCGTACCGTAATATTAGAAGATCACGGCCTGGGTTACCAGTCAATCAAAGAAAAAGATGGCTGGCAGTTAAATATTTCGGATGGCAGTTTATACAAAGCCAACCCCGAACGGTTACAAAGCTATATCAGTCAACTAATCAAAGCCCCCTTTGATCTTTCGCATGATTATATGCTTCGTGCAAACCTCTTAAGGCTCGATGAACAGGAGCATGTGCTGGTAGTTACCATGCACCATATTGCTTCTGATGGATGGTCAACTTCCATCATAGTAAAAGAACTGGTGGCATTATACAGCGCATTGTCAGAAGATCGTCCGGTACATTTAGCGCCACTGCCCATACAATATGCAGACTACGCAATCTGGCAAAGGAAATACATGCAGGGTGACGTATTGGATAAAATGCTTGGCTATTGGAAAAACCGCCTGGAAGGTTTAACAACATTGCAACTCCCTACCGACTATCCACGTCCTGCCGTTCAAAGTACCCGCGGGGCCAGAACATTTTTCAGGGTTGAAAAGGAACTAAGTGACAACTTACTGCTGCTGAGCCAGCAACAGGGCACTACTCTTTTCATGACACTACTGGCTGCCTTTAATGTGATGCTGAACCGCTACAGCGGCCAGCAGGATATTTGTGTGGGCACACCCATCGCAAGCCGCACCCGGCAGGAGTTGGAAACACTTATTGGATTTTTTATCAATACACTGGCCATACGGACTGACCTGGGTAACAACCCAACCTTTACCGAATTATTACAACAGGTAAAAGCCAATACCCTCGATGCTTATGTGAACCAGGAAGTGCCTTTTGAAAAGGTGGTAGAGATTGCAGGCATCGAAAGGGACATGAGCCGTAACCCGCTTTTCCAGGTATTGCTTACCATGCAGAATACACCGGAAATTCCGGAACTGCGCCTGGGAGAAATTACTCTCTCGCTGGAAAATACAGAACACGCAACGGCCCAGTTGGATATCATCTGCAACATTACTGAAACGCCCGATGGATTATCCGGGGCCGTAGAGTATTGCACTGATCTTTATAACGAGCAGACCATTCAGCGCATGATGGGGCATTTTAAGGAACTGTTGCGGGCGGTGGTAAAAACACCACTGCAACGGATAGCCGCACTACCCATGCTTAGCCAGGCAGAGGAACACCAGTTGCTGGCAGTGTTTAATAATACTGAAATGGGCCAGGCAGCAGGCGCAACAATTGTTGAGCTGTTCGAAGCACAGGTTGCTAAAAACCCGGCTAATCTGGCTGCGGTTTTTGAAGCCGAACAATTGAGTTACCAGGAGTTGAATGAGCGTTCAAATCAACTTGCTGCATACCTCGTTCGCCGGGGAGTTAAAGCCGAAAAATTAATACCCATTTGTGTTGAACGTTCTATCGATATGCTGGTAGGCATTTGGGCCATCCTAAAAGCAGGTGGCGTATATGTGCCGATAGATCCTGCCTACCCAATGGAACGGATCAGTTATATGCTGGAAGATACCGGTGCCACCATCGTGCTGTGCAGCGACGAAAGTTCATCAAAATTGCCGGATGAGGACGGGGTGCATGTAATATCGATTGATGGTGACTGGACAATGATCAGCACCCAGCCGGTTGAAAACCTTGCAACGAATATTCTGCCCGAACAACTTGCTTATGTGATCTATACATCCGGCTCTACCGGTAAACCCAAGGGGGTAATGATATCACATGAAAGCATGTTGAGTTATTTACTAAATGATCAAACAAAATACATCACTGAAAAAGCGGGCAATGCCGGAAGCTTTATCCATCTTTCCTATACTTTTGATGCCTCACTAACGGCTATGTTTATGCCATTACTCGCAGGTAAAACGGTGGTCATTGGATCGAAGGGATCGGTAGATGTTTTTGAGGATCCCAATCTTCAACAATATGCACCATATGATTTTATAAAAATAACACCTTCGCACCTTGCATTGTTGCAGCCAAAGATGATAACGGCCAACGGTAGCCTGCTTACCAAAAAGCTGGTGCTCGGTGGAGAAGCATTATTCATGGGCCAATTCAGTTACCTGGTGGAAGAAGGCCTTGAGGTGGAAATCATCAATGAATATGGCCCCACAGAAGCCACAGTAGGTTGCAGCGTATTTAGTTTTCACACCATTGGTGATAATGAAAAACTAAACAACGGCATCTCCATCGGAAAACCAATCGGCAATGTGCGGTTGTACATCCTCGGAGCAAACCATGAGTTATTACCATCCGGTGCAACAGGCGAATTATGTATTGCGGGACCGGGCCTTGCAAAGGGTTATCTCAACCGTCCGGATCTTACCGCGGAAAAATTTGTTACCGATCCCTTCAGTAAAAACGAAGGCGCAAGAATGTATAAAACGGGTGACCTTGCCCGTTGGATGCCGGATGGAAATATTGAATACCTCGGAAGAAAAGATGAGCAGGTAAAGATCCGTGGTTACAGAATTGAATTGGGAGAAATAGAAGGGGTTTTGCAGGAATGTGAACTGGTGAGCCAGGCGGTGGTAGTGGCAAAAGAAAATAAAGAAGGCACCAAACGACTGGTGGCCTATATCGTTCCGATGGATACTTTCGATAAGGAAGGCATCCAGGAATATGTGAAAAATATTTTACCGGAATATATGGTACCGGTACAATGGGTACAACTGCAATCCTTACCGCTTACCTCCAATGGTAAAGCAGACCGCCGGGCATTACCGGATCCGGATGCTTCTGAATTATTGGCTGGTGGCTATACAGCTCCCCGCAATGATTTTGAAAAAACATTGGCAACCATCTGGCAGGAATTGCTGGATGTGGACACCGTGGGTATTCATGATAACTTTTTTGAATTGGGGGGCGATTCCATCATCATCATACAGATCGTGAGCAGGGCAAGGCGTGCAGGCTATGAGTTCCTCGTAGCAGATGCATTTGCCAATCAAACAATTGCGGGCTTATCTGCACTGATGGAAAAGAATGCCAATACTTCATCAACGGTTTCCGGCGAACAGGGATTGTTAACCGGCCCCGCTGGTTTACTGCCGATCCAGCAATGGTATTTTGAAGGCGCTGGTGCGGATATTTCGCATTTCAACCAAAGCGTATTGCTGGAAATAAATAAGGCAATAACGGAAGCTGATTTAACCGCTGCCCTCGAACAACTGGTGTCACACCATGATGCCTTGCGTTTTATTTATCGCAAGCAGGAAGGTAAATGGCAACAGGAATATGGTACACAAAAAAGCGAGCTGGTAGTTGAATATATATTGACCACTTCCCCGGATGCAGTTAAAAAACTGATCAGTGAAAAGGCGACATATTATCAACATAGCCTTGATATTGAAAAAGGCGACCTGGTAAAAACGGTGCTGATGAAAACACCGGAGTCAGAAACCAATAACAGGCTATTGATGGTGATCCATCACCTTGCAGTAGATGGCATTTCCTGGAGAATCATATTGGAAGATCTGGAGTTGCTGCTGACAGGTATTCAAAAAGGAGAAAAAACGGACCTTGGCCAAAGAAGCAGTTCCTACCGCCAATGGTACGAAACACTGGAACAGTATAGTAAGAGCACCAACCTTTTATCACAAAATAAATATTGGGAGAAGGCTGCCAACAGTTACGAGCCACTAAGGGTTGATAACACCACTCATGGCATAGTAACCATGAAGGACATGGCACACACCGAAATTCGGCTGGGAGCAGCACAAACAAAATTGTTGTTACAGGAAGTACCAAGAGTATACCATACAGAGATCAATGATATTTTGATGGCAGCGCTTGCAATGACGCTTTGTGAGTGGGAAGGGAAAGGCAGTGTAGTGATTGGCCTGGAAGGACATGGCCGGGAAAATATTGCCGTGGGGGTAGACACAAGCCACACTGTCGGTTGGTTCACGAGCATTTACCCGGTACTCCTGCAATTGAATGAAGACAAGGGAGCGGCAGCCACCATCAAAGATATAAAGGAACAATTGCGCCGTGTACCCGACAAAGGGCTGGGCTATGGTGTGTTAAAGTATATCAACAAAGAAGAACAATTAGCCGGGAAAAAACATTGGGATATTGTATTCAATTATTTCGGCCAGTTGGATAATGTAGTAAGCAGTGGTCAGTGGTTAAGCGCCGCTTCTGAAGCTAAAGGATCGGGTGTAAGTGAAAACCATGTAGTGAATGAATTGCTGTCGATCAACGGGCAGGTACAGGGTGGTGAGCTATCATTAAACTGGAGTTATAGCAGCAAACATTACAGCCATGAAACGATCATTGAATTGGCTAAACAATATTGCTATAATCTCGGATTGTTAATCGATCATTGTATAGTGCAGCAGAAAACAGGCGTGGTATTTACGCCTACGGATTATGGGCTGGGTAAGGAGATTACCAATTACGAACTGGATGCTTTTTTAGATGAACAAATGAAGGGCGGAAAGCGCAGGGATTTGATAGAGGGGCTTTACCGCTTAAGTGGCTTGCAGCAGGGTATGTTGTTCCATGGCCTCTATGATAAAAGAGCCGGTGCATACACGGAACAGTTGAGTTGCGATTTAAAAAATCCTGATCTTGATTGCATCCGTAAAAGCTGGATGCACTTGTTAAACCGTCATAGTATCCTGCGAAGTGCATTTTATCACGATGCATTTGCCTTGCCGGTACAATGTGTTTTCCGGGAGGTGGATTTACCAATAGTAATGCTCGATTATAGTCATCTTAGCAAGGAAGAACAAACAGCCACCTTAAAAGAATATGAGCTGGCCGACCAGGCAAGGGGCTTCGATTTTAAGTCAGTACCCCTGATGCGACTTGCTTTCACCAGGTTAAGTGACGACCACTACAACATGCTATGGACCTCTCACCATATTTTATTTGACGGCTGGTCAACACAGGTATTGATGGAAGAATTTTTAAATACCTATGATGTGTTGGTAGCCGGCAGGCAAATACCAAAGCAGGATGAAGACCGGTACGAGGATTATATCCGTTATATAGAGCGGATAGATAAAGAAAAGGAAAAAAATTATTGGCAAACCTACCTGGAGGGAGTAGAGCAAAGTACACTATTACCTTTCATCGGCAACACATCAGAAAGAACCAAAGGAGTCGGCCTGTATAAATCTTTGAAGCTGAGGTTTGATGGAGATATAACCGCCAAAACAGAACGCTTTGCGCAACGCCACCGAATAACAGTTAACACATTGATGCAGGGTGTCTGGGCATACCTGTTGCATCATTATACGCACAACAACGACATCGTTTTTGGGGTAACAGTCTCCGGTCGGCCGGATGATTTGCAGGGTGTGGAACGCAGGGTAGGAATGTTCATTAACACTTTACCGCTGCATTCCAAATTGCAGGAGGGGCAGGCCGTTGCTCAATGGCTGCAATCCCTGCAGGAAGGCCAGTTCTCTTCAAGGGAATACCAGTATACCCCATTGCACCAGGTACAGGGATGGACAGGGGTGCAGGGAGACCTGTTTGATACTTTGCTGGTTTTTGAAAATTACCCGGTTAGCAAAGTAATCGCAGCAAGGAAATGGAGCCTCGAAGTGGATAACGTACGAATGATTGAACAGACCAATTACCCGCTCACTATAACAGTGGGAATCAGTGATGATACACGTATTGGCTTTCATTATAACAGCGGGTTATTGCTGGAAGAGTATGTAAGCGAAATAAGCAACCATTTTGAAAATGTATTTCTACAGATAATTGAAGAGGAGGATGCTAAGTTCAGTGATATTAACCTGCTGACCTACTCAGAGCAAAATCAATTGCTGAATGAATTCAACGAAGCCATGGCGTTGTATCCAAAAAATAAAACGATCATTGATTTGTTTGAGGAGCAGGCCGCGGCAAAACCTTCCAACATTGCATTGGTATTTGAAGAGGAACAATTGTCGTACAAAGAATTGAATGAACGCTCCAACCAGCTTGCGCATTATTTACGCAAGAAGGGAGTAAAAGAAGACACCCTTGTTCCAATCTGTATAGAACGCAGCGTAGAAATGTTGGTAGGACTTCTTGGCATCTTAAAAGCGGGCGGTGCCTATGTGCCTATTGACCCGGACTACCCTGCCGACCGCATCAGTTATATGCTGGAAGACACGGCTGCGAAGCTTGTTGTTAGCAGCAGCGGAAGCAGGATGAAATTACCTGTTTTGAAAAACATTGAAATAGTAGCAATAGATGGTGACTGGCGCGCTGTCAATCAGGAGCCGATCGGTAATTTACAAACACCGGTTCAACCGGGAAATCTTGCTTATGTAATTTATACTTCCGGTTCTACAGGAAAACCGAAAGGTGTAATGATTGAGCATCGCAATGTAGTCAGGTTGTTTAAAACCACCCCCGCTTTGTATGATTTTAATGAAAAAGACGTTTGGTGTATGTTTCATTCTTTCGCCTTTGACTTTTCAGTTTGGGAAATGTATGGAGCCCTGTTTTATGGCGGCCGCCTGGTAATTGTGCCAAAGCATGTTACAAAAGATACTTCACTTTTCGCTAAATTATTAATAGAAGAGCAGGTAACGATCCTGAATCAAACACCATCATCATTTTATGTTTTACAGGATAATATGGTTGATAAAATAAATTCGGTTCCAATACGGTATGTGATTTTCGGTGGAGAAGCGCTCAATCCAGCCAAATTGCGGCCATGGAAGGAATTATATCCTGGAACGAAACTGATCAATATGTATGGTATTACGGAAACTACCGTTCATGTGTCCTACCAGGAGATCGGGTGGCAGCAAATCCACAACGGGAGGAGCATCATTGGTAAACCGATACCAACTTTAACTGCATATATACTGGATACTAATCAGCAACTGTTACCGGTAGGGGTTGCTGGTGAGTTGTGTGTCGGAGGCGCAGGTTTGGCAAGGGGCTATTTGAACCTCCCGGAATTAACAGCAGAACGTTTTATCAGGGACCCGTTTAGTATAGACCCGGAAGCCAGGTTATACAGGGCAGGTGATTTAGGCGTTTGGTTGCCAGATGGTAGTATTGAATACCTGGGGAGAATTGATGAACAAGTAAAAATTCGCGGGTTTAGGATTGAGTTAGGCGAAATAGAAACGGTGCTGCAGGAATGTGCTGCAGTTCGCCAGGCCGTAGTACTGGCCAAAGAAGATAAGGAAGGTAACAAAAGGCTGGTTGGCTATCTCATTCCGGAAGGTTCATTTGAACGGGAAGTTTATGTAACCCATTTAAAAGAAAAGTTGCCCGATTACATGATTCCTTCAATATGGGTTGCTATAGAACGTTTCCCATTAACCAATAATGGCAAAATAAATAAGAAGGCACTCCCCGATCCGGATGCTACCGAATTATTGAGCAACCAGTATGTGGCGCCACGTAATGAACTGGAAGATAAACTGGCCGGTATCTGGAAAGAAATCCTGATGGTAGAGCGGGTAGGTATACATGATAATTTCTTTGAGTTGGGAGGGCATTCGTTATTGGTAATGCGGCTGATATCTTCTGTAAGAAGGGAGCTGAAGATTGAACTGGCGATCACCACTTTTTTTGAATTGGTAACCATAGCCGAACTGGCCAGTTATATCAAAGTAAACCAGGGTGGTTTCCAGGCGGCACCAGAAAATTATGATACAATAAAACTGTAAAAAATACCGTTCCAATTAACTGTTTAAAAAATAATTTATGTCTGAATTTAGTCTTGCTAAAGTGTTGAGGTTGTTGGAAAAGGCAAACGGCTATGGGGTGAGTGTTTCATTTGCTGAAAATGAATTGTCGATCCATGTAGAAAAGGGTAAGCAAATTGACCGGGTTTTGTTGGAAGAGTTGAAAGAAAACAAACCTTTTTTAATTCAATATTTTAAAAATTTTGCAGCTAAAGAAAAGTCAGTTCCCTTATCTCACCAACTCAAAAAATTTGACCGGCATGAATTGAAAAAGATTCCCCTGTCTTTTGCACAGGAGCGGTTGTGGTTTATTGATCAGTTAGAAGGCAGTTTGCAATATCATTTACCCACCGTATTGCGCCTGGCGGGCAAGATAAACCTGGATGCACTCAGCTTTGCTTTGCAAAATATCATCAACCGGCATGAAGTGTTGCGTACTGTTATAAAGGAAGAGAACGGCCGGGGCTATCAATTAATAAATGATACCGACAGGTTCAGCATCCATTTAGTGAATGGTCAACAATACGTTGACAATACCGAATCACTACAACTGTTTATAAAGGATTTAATCAGCCAACCATTTGATTTATCAAAAGATCACATGGTTCGTGCAGACCTGATCGCTTTAGTTGAAGAAGAACATGTATTGGTGGTTACCATGCACCACATCGCTTCAGATGCATGGTCCACCCCGGTACTGGTAGCAGAAGTAGCAGAATCATATAGCGCATTTATTGAGAACCGGGTACCCGATTTGTTGCCTCTGGATATACAGTACGCAGACTACGCCGTTTGGCAGCGGAATTATTTACAGGGCGAGGTATTGGACGTCAAAGTAAATTACTGGAAAGAAAAACTGGACGGGTTAACGCCTATACAGTTGCCGACCGATTTTGTGCGGCCCGCAATACAAACCTCCAAAGGAGCCCATTCATTTTTTACCATTGAAAAGGAACTGGCAGAGCAGTTACAAAAACTTAGCCAGCAGCAGGGCAGTACATTGTACATGACTTTGTTGTCGGTATTTAAAGTGCTGTTGTACCGTTACAGCGGTCAGCAGGATATCTGTGTAGGTACTTCTATCGCAAGCAGGGAGCAACAGGCACTGGAAGGCCTGATTGGTTTTTTTGTAAATACACTGGTCTTACGCGATGAAGTAAATGGCGCTGCCTCATTTATAGATTTGTTACAACAGGTAAAAACCACTACCCTGCAAGCCTACGAACACCAGGATGTTCCATTCGAAAGGGTGGTAGAAGCCGTTATGAAGGAAAGGGATCCCAGCAGGAACCCGCTTTTCCAGGTAATGCTGGTATTGGGAAATACCCCGGAAACAGCAGCACTTCGTCTGGGAGATTTGCAGTTGTCGAAGGAGTCGTATGATGCCAATATTTCTAAATTTGATATTACCTTTTTTGTAACCGAAACCAATAATGGTTTACAGGGAAAGGTGGAATACAGCACCGATCTTTTTAGTGCAGCAACCATCCGGAAAATGACTGCACATTTTGAAGTGCTGTTAGGATCGGTGGTAAAAGAACCACAGCGAAATATTGGATCGTTACCCATGCTAACCAGTGCAGAGGAGCAACAATTATTGGTGCAATTCAACGACAGTAAAGTAGACTACCCAACTGATAAAAGTATTGTAGACCTGTTTGAAGAACAGGTATCAAAAACGCCCGACAATAATGCCATCATTTTCGAAGAAGAAATACTCACTTACCGCCAGCTCAACGAAAGAGCTAACCAGTTGGCACAGGAATTAAAAAGCAGGGGAGTAAAACCAGGAGCACTCGTACCTCTCTTCATAGAAAGATCAGCAGAAATGATGGTCGGCATAATGGGTATTATGAAAACGGGAGCAGCCTATGTACCCATTGATACAGACTTTCCGCAGGAGCGCATTCAGTATATGCTAAATGATACAGGCGCTGAGTTAATTGTAAGCAGCAGCAACAGTGCAGGAAAGTTGCAGGTGGAAACAGGCGTGGAAATAGTGGAAACAGACAATACAAGCAATCAGTCAACAAATAATTTGTCTGCAAAAGTACTACCCGGTCAGGTTGCCTATGTAATTTATACTTCCGGCTCCACCGGCAAACCCAAGGGGGTAATGATTGAACACAAAAGCCTGGTAGATTACTATTTTGGATTAAATAGAATTACCCAAACGGACCAATGCCATTCATTTGCCCTGGTATCTACTATTGCTACCGACCTGGGTAATACGGTAATCTATGCATCCTTGTTATCAGGCGGTGCGCTTCATTTATTTTCAAAAGAATCAGTCAGCAATATTGAATACCTGCACCAATATTTCAGCAAACAAAAAATTGATTGCTTAAAAATAGTTCCTTCTCACTGGAAGGCACTGTGTATTGAAGACGAATTATTGTTGCCGGAAAAGCTACTGATATTTGGCGGAGAAGCCTTACCAGCCGAACTGGCGGAAGGCATCGGGTTATCGGGTGCCCGTTGCCGTGTGATCAATCATTATGGCCCTACCGAAACCACAATCGGCAAATTACTGCATGAAGTAAAACAAGGAAATAATTATGGCAGAACGATTCCTATCGGCAAGCCATTTTCCAATACGAAGGTGTATATTTTATCACCCGAAATGCAGCCATGCCCCATTGGAATTCCGGGCCAGTTATACATTGCAGGGGATGGGGTGGCCAGGGGCTATTTTAATAATGAGGACCTGTCAAGGGAAAAATTTATTGCAGACCCATTTAATCCCGAAGGCATTTCAAAAATGTATGGAACGGGAGATCTTGTAAAATGGTTGGGGGATGGAAACATAGAATTTATCGGGCGGGTAGATGACCAGGTTAAAATAAGAGGGTACCGCATAGAGTTGGGTGAAATAGAAAGCCTGTTGCAACAGTGTGAACTGGTAAGCCAGGCAGTAGTATTGGCAAGAGAAGATAAACAAGGCAATAAGCGACTGGTAGCCTATATCGTTCCGCAATACGAATTCGACCGGGATGGCATACTGATTTATTTGAAGAATCAGTTACCCGATTATATGATACCGGCGGTATTAATGGAACTGGACAATTTACCGTTAACTGCCAATGGAAAAGTAGATAGAAAATCCTTACCCGACCCTGATGCAGAAGAGTTATTAAGCGGCCAGTTTGTGGCTCCCCGAAATGAGACCGAAGCAAAAATGGCGGCCATTTGGGAAGATGTGCTGGAAGTGGACCAGGTAGGTGTTCATGACGACTTCTTTGAACTGGGCGGACATTCGCTGCTGGCGGTGCGGTTAGTTTCGGCCATCCGGAAAGGCTTTGTGGTAGAGATGCCCATCGGCGACATATTTGATTATCCAACCGTGGCATTGCTTTCGGAACAGGTTGCAAAACATACTGGCACCACCGTGCTTCCTCCCATCGAAATAATGCAACCCCGCCCTCCACACATTCCTTTATCCTTTAGCCAGGAAAGGCTATGGTTCATAGACCGGCTGGAAGGAAGCGTTCAATATCATGTTCCGGCGGTACTCAGGTTAAAAGGCAAGTTGAATATAAATGGCTTATCGTATGCGTTGCAAACAATCATCGATCGGCATGAGGTACTCCGATCTGTAATAAGTGCGGAAGATGGAAAGGCATACCAATATGTTAAAGACCCGGGCGACTGGAAATTATCTGTTGCAGATGGTACAGCCTATAATGCCGACAGTAAATCATTACAGCAATACCTTCAACAATTGGTTAGGGAGCCTTTTGATTTATCAACCGATGATATGTTTCGGGCAACGCTCCTTACCTTAAGTGAAGAAGAATATATATTGGTAGCCACCCTGCACCATATTGCGTCTGATGGCTGGTCGCGGTCCATTTTGGTGAAAGAAGTGGTTGAGTTGTATAATGCGCATGAAGAAGGCAGAACAGCGCATTTGCCTGTATTAAAGGTACAATATGCAGATTTCGCATTATGGCAGCGAACAAATTTAAATGGGGAAGTAATTGAAAAGAAGCTGGGTTACTGGAAAAAGAAGCTGGAAGATGTAGCCTCCCTTCAACTGCCTGCCGATTTTAAAAGACCGGCTGTCTGGAGCACCCGGGGTGCCTCCTCGGCGTTTACTATTGATAAAGCATTAACGCTTCGGTTGCAGGAATTAAGTCAAAAGCAAGGCACCACTTTATTCATGACTTTGTTAGCCGCCTTTAAAGTAATGTTGCACCGGCATAGTGGTCAACAGGATATCTGTGTTGGAACGCCTATTGCCGGCCGTCAGCAAATTGAGGTAGAAGATTTGATTGGCTTTTTTGTAAATACGCTTGCATTGCGTAGCGAAGTAGATAGTGATAATACGTTTACCGAATTGTTACAACAGGTAAGGGCTACTACTTTAGAAGGCTATGAACACCAGGAAGTACCTTTCGAAAAAGTGGTGGATTCACTGGTGTTGGAACGTGATTTAAGCCGCAACCCACTTTTCCAGGTGATGTTTGTTTTAAGAAACACCCCGGAAATTCCGGAGTTGAAATTGGGAGAAGTAGTATTGTCAATGCAAGGATATGAACATACATCCACCTTGTTTGATATTACACTTTTTGTAACGGAGCTTGAGCAGGAATTGCATTGCCATGTGGAATATTCCACCAGTATCTATGCAGCACCGACTATCCTGCGCATGATGTCGCATTTTAAGGAATTGCTTCATTCAGTTGTATCAAACCCGGAAAATAAAATTGGCGTTTTGCCGATGATTAGTGTGGAGGAAAAACACCAGCTTCTGGTTGAATTCAATCATAACGGAAGCAGGGAAAGCTATCCCGTAAATAAAAATATCATCACCCTTTTTGAAGAACAGGCTGAAAAAACACCCGATGCAGTGGCAGTGGTGTTTGAAAAGGATCAAATCACTTACCGCGAATTGAATGAGCGTGCAAACCAGGTAGCTCATTATTTAAGAAGTAAGGGAGTAAAGGAAGAAACCCTGGTACCGATCATCATAGACCGTTCAATAGATATGATAGCAGGTATATGGGGCATATTGAAAGCTGGTGCGGTTTATATCCCAATCGATCCTGAATATCCGCTGGCCAGGATTAACTATATGCTGGACGATACCAATGCAGATTATATTCTAAGTAGCCATCATACTTTCTCAAAAATTTCCCCCAGGAAGCAGGTGACTATTATAAAACTGGATACGGATTGGCTGGTTATCAGTCAACAGCCTGTCAGCAATCCTGCGGTTACAATTGCACCCAACCAGCTTGCCTACCTGATCTATACTTCCGGCTCTACCGGCAAGCCAAAGGGGGTTATGTTGCAGCATTGCAACCTCTATTCATTTATTTGCTGGTGCCGGGAAGAATTTTCCTCCAGCCGGTTCGATATGGTGTATGCGTCCACTTCGATATGTTTTGACATCTCCCTGTTTGAAATATTTTATACTTTAAGTACCGGGAAGCCGTTAAGGGTTATTGAAAACGGTTTGCACATTGGCAGGTACCTGTCCGGAGATTCATTGGTACTGATCAACACCGTTCCGGTTGTTATTGAAAATTTATTAAACGAAGGAGTGGACTTAAGTAATGTAAGTGTAATCAACATGGCAGGAGAACCGGTACCATGGAAAGTACAACAAAGCCTGGACACGGAAAGTATTGAAACCAGGAATTTATATGGGCCTACAGAAGATACCGTTTATAGTACCGTATACCGGTTAAGAAACGGCGCCCCAATATTAATAGGCCGTCCAATTAATAATTCCCAGGTATATATTATCAATAAAGATCAGCAGCTATGCCCGATAAATGTTGCCGGAGAAATATGCATTGGCGGAGCTGGCATGGCAAGAGGATATCTGAACATGCCTGGTTTAACAGCAGAAAAATTTATAGCCAACCCTTTCAGCAATGATGCGCAGGAACGGATATACAAAACCGGTGATTTGGGAAGATGGATGCCGGATGGAAATATAGATTATATGGGCAGGATTGATGACCAGGTAAAAATAAGAGGACACCGCATCGAGCTGGGAGAGATTGAGATAGGTCTTCAGCAAAGTGGATTGGTTCAGCAAGCGGCTGTATTAGTAAAAAAGGATAAAGAAAACCATAGCAGGCTGGTAAGTTATTATATCCCAAACTGGGAGATTGTAAAAATTAAGGAACGGGAACTCTATGAACGCCAGGTAGAAATCTGGAAAGAAGTGTATGAAACCGAATACGCCAAAACAGAAGAAAATTATAAGGACGAGGAATTTAATATCGACATCTGGAATAACAGCTTCACCGGAAAGCCCATTGAAGAAGAACAAATGCATGAATGGCTACAGGACATCGTGGATGTTATCCTGTTGGAAGAGCCAGGTAACTTATTGGAAATAGGATGTGGAACCGGTTTGATTTATTACCAGCTAACAGGTAAAGTAAAAAAATACATCGGAACAGATTTTTCAAGCTCATCCATCAACCAGATCAGGCACCGGATCAGTAAGGGATTACGGGATTACGGACCTACCGAATTAAAGGTATGCGCAGCGCATGAGGTGACTGTAAACGAAGGCGAAAAAATAAACACCGTACTGCTAAATTCAATTGTTCAATATTTTCCCGGTGAGGAATATTTGAGCAGCGTGATCAAAAATAGCATCTCCGTTTTAAATGGAAATGGCCGGATTATCATTGGAGATGTAAGGGACAATCGTTTACTGGAATTATTCAAATACCGGCTGCAGGCACAAAAACTGCAATCCTCCGTAAATATTAAAGAACTAAGGTGGGCAGTGGAACAGGAAGTTTTAAAGGAGGAGGAGCTTTGCTTTTCTCCTGAATATTTCTATAACCTACCATTGCTGTACCCAGAAATAACCCACGTTGATATTCAATGGAAAAAGACTGAATTTTTAAATGAACTTACATTGTACCGGTATAATGTGGTGATTTATGTGGGGATTCAACGGGAAACCATTGAGCCAAACTGGCAAAACTGGAATGGAGCCGCCAACAAACAAATCATTAAAGACCGGTTGCAGCAGGCTTCAAATACAGTAGTGGCTATCAAAGATGTTCCAAATTTTCGTTTATGGAAAGAAAGACTCGTGGATTATTCGGTGAAAAATCAATCCGTTCAGTCGATCGGGGAACTAATGCTGACACTGGAAAAGGAAGACCAGGATACAATTGAAATCAGGGAGGTATTGAATACAGCTAAGGCGAATGGGTTCAGTTGCCGGCTATTACTGGATAACGACCCGTTAAAAGTAAATTTATTGATGGAACGAAACCCATCCCATCATTTTATTAAACAGGTTTTTACCAATAAAAATTACAGTAAAAACAATTTATATTCCAACATTCCATTGTTTACAAATATCAGTAGCTTACTTCAAAAGGAAATCAGGTCCATTCTGCAGGTAAGCCTTCCGGAATATATGATTCCTTCAGAATTAATAGCATTGCCTCAAATGCCATTAACCAGGAATGGTAAGATAGATCGCAGGTTTTTGAGTGAGCGGGAGGATAAGGCAGTGCTCAATAAAATAAACTACCAGCCACCGGTTACTGAAATACAGCAAACACTGGTCATCATCTGGCAAGAACTATTGGACGTTGACCAGGTGGGTATCAATGATAACTTTTTTGAATTGGGTGGACATTCACTTCTGGCAATGCGTGTGATCTCCGCAATCAGGAAAGAATTGAAAGTTGAACTGGCCATCAAAGACATCTTTCAGTTTACCACCATTAACGAACTAGGTAAGTACCTGGAAATACAATTAAATATTTACACAGAAGAAAGCGATTCAGAAGAATTTGATATGGTTTACATATAATTTTAAGGAATTCATCCCTAATACCTAACAGAATGTTGAATAAAGCGATTGACCTCTTATACCTGGCAAAGCAAAATAAAATTGAGATTGGTCTCCATGAGGACCAGCTTCAGTTGAAGCTGCCCAAAGGCGGGCAGGTGAACAAAAATTTACTCCAGGAAATAAAGGATAATAAGGAATTAATTATCGATTTCCTAAGGGGAAATACAAGGAATACGAATACTCAAAATATTACCCGTTTTGACAGGAATACCGTTGCCAGGATCCCCTTATCCTTTAGCCAGGAAAGGTTATGGTTTATAGATCGCCTTGAAGGAACGCTGCAGTATCATGTACCTGCCGTGCTGCGCATGAAGGGAACGATGAATAAGGAAGCATTGGAAAATGCCCTGCAACAAATCATCAACCGGCATGAAGTGCTGCGTACCAATATTCGGGAAGAAGATGGACAGGGTTACCAGTTTATCCGGGATAAAGATAACTGGAATTTAACCCTTATTGATGGTGCTGCCTACAAAGACGATAGCAGTAAACTACAACAAACTTACAGGCAACTGGTCAAAGCTCCTTTCGATCTGTCAAAGGATTACATGCTCCGTGCAGACCTGATCAGGCTGGATGAAAATGACCATGTGCTGGTAACCACTGTGCATCATATTGCTTCAGACGGATGGTCAACTTCCATTATCGTAAAAGAACTGGTAGAACTGTACACGGCATTTGTGGAAGGCAGGCCTGCTGCACTACCATCGTTACCGATACAATACGCAGATTATGCCTTTTGGCAAAGAAATCAATTCCAGGGTGTGGCGCTGGAAAATATGACGAAGTACTGGAAAGAAAAGTTGCAGGGAGTATCCAACCTCCGCTTACCAACCGATTTTCCACGTCCTGCTGTTCATAGCACAAGTGGTGCCCGTACCAGGTTTAATATTGACAAAGAGCTCAGTGAACAATTAAAAACATTTAGCCAGCAACAGGGAACCACGATTTTTATGACCCTGCTGGCAGGCTTTAAGATCATGCTGCATCGGTACAGCGGTCAGCAGGATATTTGTGTGGGAACGCCGATAGCGGGCCGTCAGCAACAGGAACTGGAAGGGTTGATCGGCTTTTTTATCAACTCGCTTGCATTACGCAGTAATATAAGCGATGATCTTTCCTTTATTGAATTATTACAACAGGTGAAGGCTATCACACTGGAAGCCTATGCTAACCAGCAGTTACCGTTTGAAAAGGTAGTTGAAATAGTAGGGAACGAGCGGGACATCAGCCGTAACCCGCTGTTCCAGGTTTTGTTCACCATGCAGAACACACCGGAGACACCCGAATTGCGTTTGGGCGAAATGATACTCTCTGCGGAAGGACATGAAAGCGCCACTGCACAACTGGATATCATCTGCAATATTACCGAAACACCGAATGGCTTCCACGCAGGGGTAGATTACTGTACAGACCTGTTTACAGAATCAACCATCCGGCGGATGATGATGCACTTTAAGCAACTACTTGCCGCTATTGTTAAAGCTCCGCATCAGGCCATCGGTTCACTGCCGATGCTGAGCCCTGGAGAGCAATCCCAGTTGCTTGCTGAGTTCAATAATACAAAAGTGGAATATGCGCATCAGCAAACAGTCATTAGTTTGTTTGAAGAACAGGTAGCCAAAACGCCGGATAATATTTCGGTTGTTTTTGACGCGGAGCAACTAACCTATCGGCAACTCAATGAAAGAGCCAACCAGTTAGCCCGCTATTTAAAATCCAATGGCGTTAAGTCAGAACAACTAATTCCAATTTGCATTGAACGCAGCCTTGAAATGCTGGTAGTAATACTGGGTATTTTAAAAGCAGGTGCGGCTTATGTACCGGTCGATCCAGAATACCCCAGCGAAAGAATCAATTACCTCCTGGAAGATACAGCAGCATCCCTGGTAATCACCAACAGCAATAGTATTGGAAAATTGCCTGCTGATCCTGCTATACGCATTGTACTGATCGATGAGCATTGGGAACTCATCAGCAGCCACGCTTCAGATAATTTACAGGTTGATATTGCACTCCACCAGCTTGCTTATGTAATTTATACATCGGGTTCTACCGGCAAGCCAAAGGGAGTAATGATTGAGCACAGTAACCTGTGCAGTTACCTGTTGAATAACAAAACCAAATACATTAGTAACGATGCATCCCCTTCAGGAAGTTTTGTACACCTGTCCTATACATTTGATGCATCCCTCACTGGTTTGTTTATGCCTTTGCTGCATGGCAAATCAGTAGTAATTGGTTCTAAAAAATCAGTGGATGTATTTGAAGACGGCAATCTTCAAAAACATGCGCCCTATGATTTTATCAAAATAACACCTTCTCACCTTGAATTGTTGCTGCCCAAAATCAGGATGCAAGGCGGAGCCCTGTTAACAAAGAAACTGGTAATCGGGGGCGAGGCATTATTGCTGAGCCAGTTGAATTACCTGGCCGAAGCAGGACTGAATGTTACGATCATCAATGAGTACGGTCCTACAGAAGCCACCGTTGGCTGCAGCATTTTCAGTTTTGATATCATGGGCGATAGCGAAAGCATGCCCAAAACCAATAGTATCAGCATTGGCAAACCAATCGACAATGTGCAATTATATATACTGGGCGAAAACAATGAATTATTGCCGATCGGTGTTGCCGGGGAATTATGCATTGGTGGCGACGGACTTGCCAGGGGATATTTAAACCGTAAAGACCTAACAGCGGACAAGTTTATAAAAAATCCGTTTGGTTCCATGGAGGAATCAAGATTATATAAAACAGGTGATTTGGCAAGCTGGACAGCAGATGGAAATATTACCTACCTCGGACGTAAAGATGAGCAGGTGAAAATCCGGGGCCACCGGGTAGAGTTGGGTGAAATAGAAAGTGTGCTACAGGAATGTGCATCCGTGCGCCAGGCAGCGGTGCTAACAAAAGACAGTAAAGAAGGCAGTAAACAATTGGTGGCCTATGTAGTACCAGCGGATGAATTTGATAAAGAGGAATTGATCGGCTTTCTGCAAAGCAGGCTACCTGAGTATATGGTACCGGCGCTATGGATTGAACTGGAATCCATTCCCCTAACCATCAATGGAAAAATTGACCGGAAGGCACTGCCTGATCCGGACGTTTCGGCGCAGTTGATTAAGCAATATGTAGCGCCAAAAAATGACCTGGAAAAAGCGCTTGCCGGGATCTGGCAGGATGTTCTGGAAGTAGACCAGGTAGGAGTTGAAGATGATTTTTTTGACCTCGGCGGCCATTCCCTGTTGGCCATACGACTTATTTCTGCAATCCGAAAAGCGTCGAAGGTGGAAATGGAAATCAGTGATATTTTCAACTACCCAACAATAGCACTGATGGCAAAACAGGTGGAAAAACAATCCGGTAAAACGGTGCTGCCGTCCATTGCAGTACAAACTCCAAGACCAGAACATATCCCATTGTCCTTTAGCCAGGAACGTTTATGGTTCATTGACCAACTGGAGGGCAGTATTCCCTATCATATACCCGCCATATTGAGGTTGAAAGGTCAGTTGAATAAGGAGGCGTTGCATTATGCATTGCAGCAAATCATCAATCGCCACGAAGTGCTTCGCACAGTGATTAGAGAAGAGGAAGGACGTGCTTATCAATTCATCAATAATAAAGACGAATGGCAGTTGAATTGTGAAGATGGTACACAATTCAACCAAAATGCGGAAGCCTGGCAGCAACATACCAGGCAACTGATCAATAAGCCTTTCGACCTTGCGAAAGACTATATGCTTCGTGCCAACCTGGTCAGGCTGGCAGATACAGAACATGTATTGGTAGTAACACTGCACCACATCGCATCTGATGCCTGGTCGGCATCAATTATTGTAAAAGAATTATTGGAATTGTGGAAGGCTTATGAAGAAGGAAGAGATGCTGCATTGGCCATCATTCCGTTGCAATATGCCGACTTTTCCATCTGGCAGAGAAATTATTTACAGGGAGAACTGTTGGAGAATAAACTGGCTTTCTGGAAAAACAATTTGCAGGGAGTGGAACCATTGGAGTTACCTACAGATTATGCCAGGCCCCTGGTGCAAAGTACCAAAGGTGCATTCACCCGTTTTTATATTGACAAAGAAATTGCAGTTGGATTACAGCGGCTGAGCCAGCAGGAAGGCGCATCGCTATTTATGACTTTGCTGGCAGCCTTCAAAGTATTATTATTCCGCTATAGCGGCCAGCAGGATATCTGTGTAGGCACCCCCATTGCGGGCAGGCAGCAACAGGAACTGGAAGGATTGATTGGCTTCTTTATCAATACCCTTGCTTTGCGAAGTGAACTGACTGATACGATATCTTTCAAAGAATTACTACACCAGGTAAGGGCCAATACGCTTGCTGCTTATGAGCACCAGGACGTCCCTTTTGAAAAGGTGGTGGAGGCCGTGGTGAAAGAAAGGGAACTCAGCAGGAGCCCTTTGTTCCAGGTAATGTTCATCCTGCAAAATACGCCACCGGTAGATGATCTTCGGTTGGGAAAATTGGAGTTAACCCGGGAGTCCAGCGAACACGATACCACTAAATTTGAACTCACTTTTAGTATGGTAGAATCCGCGAATGGCCTAAATGGCGCAGTGGAATATTGTACTGATTTGTACAGTGAAGAAACCATTCAGCAAATGGTTACCCATTTTAAGGAATTGCTTCATCAAATTGTGCAGCAACCATTGCAAAGTATCAGCAGTTTACCAATGCTTACCAGGGAAGAAAAGCATTGCCTGGTGGTTGATTTCAACGAAACCCATACTGCAGTTCCATCCGGCAAAAGCATTATTGATTTGTTTGAAGAACAGGTTGTAAAAAATCCGGGCAAGGTCGCAATCGTATTTGAAGCGAAGGAAATTACTTACCTGCAGTTGCATCAGCAATCCAGCCAATTGGCGGATTATCTAATGAGGAAGGGTGTGAAAAAAGAAACCCTTGTACCAATTTGTATTGAGCGCTCTATAGAAATGATCGTGGGTATCATGGGGATTTTAAAAGCAGGTGCAGCCTATGTTCCGATTGATCCCGGGTATCCACTGGAAAGAATCAGCTATATTTTGAAAGATACTGCGGCTGAACTGGTTTTAACAAGCAGCAACACAATATCAAAACTGCCGGCTATCGAAAATTTACAGTGTATCAGTTTAGATAGCAATTGGCCACTCATTAGCAAACAAGAAACAGTAACAGTTCAAACTGAAATTGATCCTGGTCAACTGGCCTATATTATTTATACTTCCGGCTCCACCGGTAAGCCAAAGGGTGTATTGATTGAGCATAGCAGTTTACTAAATTACCTTCTAAATAATCAAACAAAATACATCACGGATGAGGCGGGTAATGCAGGAAGTTTCATACACCTGTCCTATACATTCGATGCTTCCGTAACGGGCATATTTATGCCCCTTCTTTCCGGCAAAACAATCGTAGTAGCATCCGGGCAGGCAATGGATTTATTTGAAGATCCTAACCTGCTGAAATATGCTCCTTATGATTTTATTAAAATAACTCCTGCTCACATAGAATTACTGGAACATACCATTCAGCGGGGCAATACAAACTGGATAACGGGTAAACTGGTAATCGGTGGTGAGGCATTGCACCAGGGTCACTTTAGTTCTTTTGTCGCCAAAGGCGTAAATGTGGAAGTGATCAATGAATATGGACCAACTGAGTCTAGTGTCGGATGTAGTACTTATTCATTTCATACCCTGGCAAATAATGATCAGTTTAAAAATGGGATTCCCATCGGGAAACCAATTGACAATATACAACTGTATGTATTAGATAAGGGAAATCAACTGGTGCCCAAAGGTGTAGTGGGTGAACTCTGTATCGGTGGAGCTGGTTTATCCCGCGGGTATTTAAACCTTCCCGGATTAACGGCGGAAAAATTCATCAACAATCCGTTTGGCGAAGCTACCGGTTCACGATTATACAAGACAGGTGATCTTGCCCGATGGCTGCCCGATGGCAATTTAGAATACCTGGGGCGAATAGACGACCAGGTGAAAATACGTGGATACCGCATTGAACTGGGAGAAATTGAATCTGTACTACAGGAAAGTGGACTGGTAAAACAAGCGGTGGTATTGGCGAAAAAAAATAGTGAAGGAATTAAACGCTTAATAGGGTATGTGGTGGCCGGTGAAGGATATACAAGGGAGGCGATAACAGCATACCTCCATAACAGGATGCCGGAATACATGGTGCCGCAATTATTTATGGAGCTCGATTCATTGCCACTCACTACCAATGGCAAAGTGAATAAAAAAGCCCTGCCGGATGTGGATGCAAACAAACTTATATCGAATGAATATGCTGCACCCCGTAATGAAGTGGAAAAATACCTGGCAGAAGTATGGCAGAAATTATTGGGGATAGAACGTGCAGGCATCAATGATAATTTCTTTGAACTGGGTGGTGATTCTATTCTTACCATACAGGTGGTTAGCCGTATGCGCAGGCATGGTTATGAACTAAGGGCAAAGGATATATTCATTCACCAAACGATCAGCCGATTATCGGTTGCAATAACGGAGCGTTCCCAATTGGAGGCATCCGGTGAACAGGGCATGCTAAGGGGCTTAAGCGGACTATTACCCATCCAGCAATGGTACCTCGAAAAAAATACAGCAGCAATATCCCATTATAACCAGGCCATTTTATTAGGTATCAAAAAATCGGTTTCCGAAACTACCCTCACCAAAGTTATTGAACAACTCACCAGACAACATGATGCCCTGCGGTTTAGTTATAAAAAGATGGACGAAGGCTGGCAACAGGAATATACCATTTCCAGCGGCGTGGTAGTAACGGAGAACCTGCAGATGGCAACGACGGAAACGATGGCTGCGCTGATAAAAGAAAATGCAGATCGCCACCAGCGTCTGCTTGATATTGAAAAGGGAGAACTGGTTCGGGTGGTGCTCATGCAGACTCCGGCTACAGAAAGTCATAACCGCTTATTGCTGGTGATCCATCACCTGGCAATAGATGGTGTGTCGTGGCGTATTATACTGGAAGACCTCGAACAGTTACTGAACACCATCAGCGAAGGACAGGAACCTGTTCCCGGGCAAAAGGGCAGTTCTTACAGGCAATGGTACCAGGCTTTGGAACAATATGGAAAAACCCGGGGGCTCCTATCACAAAAAGGATACTGGCAAAATACCATTGAAAGTTATCAACCGCTGCCTGTAGACAAGGCACATGAAGGCACAGTACGAGCCGCGGAATTGGGGCGCTATACGATAAAGCTAAATGCCGAACAAACCCGTCGTTTATTACAGGAAGTACCCCGTGCCTATCATACGGAGATCAATGATATTTTACTCTGTGCCCTTGGAGGTACAGTATGTGAATGGGCCGAAAGCACTAAAGTAGTAATCGGGCTGGAAGGGCATGGCCGGGAAGCTATCAACGAAGACGTTGATACAAGTCGCACAGTAGGTTGGTTTACGACTATCTATCCATTGTTGCTGGAAACGGTTACTGGCGGTGAAGTGGGCGAACAGATTAAATCGGTAAAAGAGCAATTACGCAAAGTACCAGCTCGTGGAATTGGCTACGGTGTATTAAAATTTATTAACCGGGAAGCCGCACTAAGTGGCGGTGCTGCATGGGATATAGTATTCAATTACCTGGGCCAGTTTGATAATGTGGTGAACGAAAGCAACTGGATGGTTGGCGCTGCCGAATCTTCCGGTGCCGGTATCAGCGAAACCTGGGAAATAGATGAAAAGCTGTCAGTAAACGGCTCTGTGCAATCCGGCGAACTGGTGCTCAACTGGGGCTATAGCAGCGTGCATTATGAACCTGCAACGATAAACGGTTTAGCCGAAGCTTTCCTATCAAGGCTGGAAGACTTAATTGCGCATTGCCTGAAGCAACAGCAATCCGGCGAAGTGTTTACCCCTTCAGATTATGGTTTAGGAGCAGAAATTAGTTATAGTGAACTGGATGCTTTTCTTGAGGAGCCTTTCAACGACAAAAAAAGAAAGAACCAGGTAGAAGGCATCTATCGCTTAAGCGGCCTTCAACAGGGTATGCTTTTTCACGGACTATATGATGACCGGGCAGGCGCTTATACGGAGCAATTTAATGCAGACCTGGTAAATGCCAACCTCGATCATTTAACAAAGAGCTGGCAGCAGGTGCTGAACAACCACAGTATTTTACGCAGCGGGTTTTATTCCGATGTATTTAGCGTGCCGGTGCAATGTGTATATCGTGAAGTTACCCTTCCGGTAGAAGTGCTGGACTTCACTAACATAACCGATGAAGAACAGGTTGCTGCAATAAACGAATATGAAGCCGCTGACCGGGCGAAAGGTTTTGATTTTAGATCAGCGCCACTGATGCGCATCAGCTTATTAAAATTGAGTAAAGATCGCTACCGGATGATTTGGACCTTCCACCATATTTTATTCGATGGCTGGTCATTGCCGGTGCTGATGGAAGAATTTTTAAGCACCTATGAGTTACTGGTTGCCGGCTCACCGGTGAAGGCGCAGGAGGAAGACAAATATGAGGACTATATCCGGTACATAGAAAGAAGCGACCAGGAAGCCGAAGAAAACCACTGGCGGAAATATATGCTGGGGGTGGAGCAACCTACACTCCTGCCCTTCATCGGCACCACCACGGAAAGAACCAAGGGGGCGGGCAGTTACAATACATTGCCTTTGCAACTGGATGCAACCTTAACGGAAAAAATACAAAGCTATGCCCAACAACACCGGCTAACGGTGAATACGTTGATGCAGGGAGTATGGTCGCTGTTACTGCACCGCTATACAGGAAATAAAGACATTGTGTATGGAGTCATTGTATCTGGTCGGCCCGATGACCTTCCAAATGTGGAGAAGCGGGTCGGTTTGTTTATCAATACTTTGCCACTGCATTCCATTATGGAAGAAGGGCAAAAAGTGGCGGACTGGCTGCAATTGTTACAAACGCAACAGGTATCCTCCCGCCAGTACCAGTACACACCACTGCATGAAATTCAACGTTGGGCCGGGGTGCCGGCTGACCTGTTTGACAGCTTGCTCATCTTTGAAAACTACCCCGTAAGTGAGATCATTGGCTCAAGAAAATGGTCGCTGGAAATAGAAAATGTTCAGATGCAGGAGCAAACAAATTACCCGCTTAGTATCATCATCAGCAGTGCGGAAAAAATCAATATTGGCTTCAATTATAACACGGCGCTGCTGGAAGAAATATATGTGGACGAAATAAAGGATCATTTTGAAAATGTACTGAAGCAGTTGGTGATTACTGATGCTGCAAGTCGTTTACAGGATATAGATCCAATGACGTTACCCGAAAGGCAACGCCTGCTGGTGGAGTTTAATCAAACCGAAGTACACTATCCCCGTGACAAAAGTATTGTAGATCTGTTTGAAGAGCAGGTGCTCAAAACACCGGCTGCAATAGCATTGGTATTCGGGGATGAAAAGCTTAGTTACCGTGAACTGAATGAACGGGCAAACCACCTGGCGCATTATTTACGGGCTAAGGGAGTAAAGGAGGAAACGCTGGTGCCGATCTGTATGGAACGCAGCCCCAGGATGATTATTGGAATAATGGGTATATTAAAGGCCGGCGGAGCCTATGTGCCGATAGATGCGGAGTATCCTGCGGAAAGGATCACTTACATGTTGGAAGATACAGTTGCAACAATTGTTTTAACCAGCAAAATCACCAGGGAAAAATTACCATCGGCTGTTACGCCAGGAATCATAGAATTAGACGGCGACTGGTCATTGATCAGCAAAGGACCAGCAGTTAACCTGCAAAGCCCGGTTTTCCCCAATCAATTGGCTTATGTCATTTATACTTCGGGGTCTACCGGTAAACCAAAAGGTGTGATGATAGAACATAGGGGGGTAATAAACCTTGCCGCGAATCAATGCCGTGTACTTCAAATAAAAGAGGGTACCAGCTACCTGCAATTTGCTTCCTTTGGATTTGACGCATCCTGTTTTGAAATATTTAGTACTATATTAAATGGAGGTAAGTTGGTACTATGCACAAAAGATGATTTATTATCTGCCCCAAATTTTGAAAACCTTGTAAACCGGAATAGTATTGAAATAGCAGTTCTTCCCCCTTCTTTTCAACATGAAATGAAGGATTCATTAGGCAGTATTAAAACCATTGTTTCTGCAGGTGAACCATTAAATGTAGTAACTGGAAAGTATTTGCAATCAAAGGGTATCCGGGTGATAAATGCTTATGGGCCTACGGAAAACACCGTCTGTGCAACCATGTCTGATGAACCCGTTTTGGAAAACGATACAGTTGTAATTGGCAAACCGATTGACAATGTGCAGGTATATGTATTAAATGAGCAAAGGCAGTTGGTACCGGTGGGGGTTACAGGAGAGCTTTGCCTGGCGGGAGCCGGATTAGCCCGTGGTTATTTGAACCGGAAAGATTTAACTGCAGAAAAATTTATTTCAAACCCTTTCAGTAAAGACCCCTCATCCATAATTTACACTACCGGGGATCTTGTGCGGCAATTGCCCGATGGGAACATTGAATATCTTGGCAGAAAGGATGACCAGGTAAAAATACGGGGCTACCGGATAGAGTTAGGTGAGATTGAAACTGTATTGTTGCAAAGTGGCCTGGTAAGCCAGGTAATTGTAATAGCAAGCCATGATACCAGCGGTAACAAACGGTTGGTTGGTTATGTGGTGAGTGAAACCTCATTTGACAAACAGTTGGCAATCGCTTACCTGCACGATCAATTGCCAGAGTATATGGTGCCGGCCCTGTGGGTACAATTGGATCGTTTTCCGCTTACACCCAGTGGAAAGATTGATAAGAAGGCATTACCCGATGCGGGACAACAAGACCTGGCACAAGAAGGCTATATAGCACCCCGTAATGAACTGGAAGAACAGTTAGCCGTAATATGGAAAGAACTGCTGAATGTAGAAAGAGTGGGAATAAACGATAACTTCTTTGAACTGGGCGGACATTCCCTGCTGGCAATGCGGATGGTATCTGTAGTACGTAAGAACCTGCAAATAGAGATCGCCATCAAAACGGTATTCAATCATTCCACCATTGCAGCATTGGCTGCCACGCTTGGTGCACCGGACCAGGCTTTATTACTTGCTCAAATTGAAGCACAGCCAAGGCCTTCCCATATACCCTTATCATTCAGCCAGGAGCGTTTATGGTTTATTGATCAGTTGGAAGGTAGTCAGCAATATCATATTCCTGCTGTGCTGCGCCTGCAAGGTGTAGTGAACAGCGATGCACTGGAATATGCAATAGCATCGGTCATTAACCGGCACGAAGTACTCCGGACAATCTATCTTGAGCAGGATGGGGATGCGTATCAATTAATAAAAAATGAAGCGGATTGGAAATTGCCGGTCACGAATGGTTCTTCATATAAAGATGATCCGCCGGCACTACAAGACCTGGTACAGCAATTGGTCAGTAAACCCTTTGATCTCTCAATAGACAATATGCTTCGGGCCGACCTGCTAACGATCAGTGACCATGAGCATATACTGGTGGTAACCATGCATCATATCGCTTCGGATGGATGGTCGATTGGTATCCTGGTAAAAGAGGTGGCGGAATTATACAACGCTTATAAAGAACAAAGGGAGGCAATATTAGCACCACTTGCGATACAGTATGCCGACTTTGCCATCTGGCAACGGAATACTTTACAGGGCCCGTTATTGGATACCAGGTTAAACTACTGGCTGGAAAAACTCAAAGGAGTAGAGCCGTTGCAGATGCTCACCGATTTTCCCCGCCCTGCCATTCAAACCAACAGGGGTGCCCAAACCGGGTTTTCTTTTGATAAGGAATTAACCGCATCCCTGCAACAGTTGAGCCATCAGCAGGGCAGCACCTTATTCATGACGTTGCTGGCTGCATTCAAGATATTATTGCATCGGTACAGCAGCGGCCAAAAGGATATTTGTGTGGGCACCGCTATCGCCGGACGCCAGCAACAGGAACTGGAGGGACTCATCGGATTTTTTATAAATACCCTTGCTTTAAGATCCGAAATCAACCCGGAAGAAAGTTTTGCTACTTTGTTACAACAGGTAAGAAAAACGACGCTGGACGCTTACGAAAACCAGGAAGTACCGTTTGAGAAAGTGGTTGATGGGGTAATCAGGCAGAGAGACAGGAGCAGAAATCCGGTATTCCAGGTGATGTTTGTATTGCAGAATACTCCTGAAGTCCCTACCCTGCAACTTGGCGAATTACAGTTGTCCATGCAGGGCACTGAACATACCACTGCACAGTTTGATATCTCTGTTAGTATAACGGAACATGACCATGGCCTGGTTGGCTCGCTGGAATACAATGCGGACCTGTATAAAAAAGAAACCATTCACCGCATGTTTGCACATTTCAGGCAATTGGTTATTTCAATCGTTAATGAGCCTAAGAAAAAGATAAGTGCGTTAAACATTTTGTCAATAGCCGAAGAGCAACATTTGCTTTTTGACCTGAATGCAAATACAACTGCCTGGCCAACAGGTAAAACCATCATTGATCTCTTTGAAGAACAGGTTGCGGCAGATCCACAGGCAATTGCTGTTGTTTTTGAAGCCGAGAAATTTACTTACCGGCAATTGAATGAAAAAGCTAACCAGTTAGCTTACTATTTACAGGCTAAAGGGGTGAAAAAAGAAACCCTGGTAGCTATTAGTATTGAGCGCTCATTGGAAATGATAGTGGGAATACTCGGCGTTTTAAAAGCAGGTGGAGCCTATGTTCCCATTGACACAGAATATCCTGCAGAACGCATGCAATTTATGCTGGAAGATACTGCCGTCAACATATTGCTTACCAGTGACAATATAAGGCCAAATCTCCCGGTTAACAACAGGCTCAACATCATTAGCCTCGATGGTGACTGGGATGAAATTGCAATCCAGCCGACTGAAGATATAAAAACGCCTATCAACGCCAACAACCTGGCCTATATTATTTACACCTCCGGCTCCACAGGTAAACCAAAGGGCGTAATGATTGAACACAGCGGTGTAGTTAACCTGGCTTTAAGCCAGGCAGCTGACCTGAGGCTAAAACCACAAATGAAGACCCTTCAGTTTGCCTCTTTTGGATTTGATGCTTCCTGTTACGAAATATTCAACACCTTATTAAGTGGAGGCAATCTGGTACTTCCCAAAAAAGAGGATCTCTTATCAGCAGAAAAATTTGAAGCGCTTGTCAATAAGCATGGCGTAGAAGTGGCTGTATTTCCGCCATCTTTTCTGTTGGTTATAAAGGATTCATTTGGAACCATTAAAACGTTGGTATCTGCAGGCGAAGCATTAACTGCCGGAATCGCCAAACATATTCAATCAAAAGGCATTCGGTTAATAAACGCTTATGGCCCTACAGAAAATACAGTTTGTACTACCCTGTCGGATGACACGGTTAAAGAAAATGACGTAGTAGTAATAGGGAATCCTATTTCAAACGTCCAGGTATATATCCTGGATAAAACAAATAACCTATGCCCAACCGGGGTGATGGGTGAACTATGCATCGGCGGGCCCCAGTTAGCCCGGGGGTATTTAAACCGTGCTGAATTAACGGCAGAGAAGTTTATTGACCATCCGTTTAGTAAGGAAGCCGGATCTAAAATATATAAAACCGGTGACCTGGGTCGTTGGTTAGCCGATGGTAATATTGAATACCTGGGCCGTAAGGATGATCAAGTGAAGATAAGAGGTTACCGCATTGAACCCGGTGAAATAGAAATGGCAGTGCGTCAATCAGATCTGGTAAGCCAGGCAGTAGTAATACCATGGCAAAACAAGGAAGGAAATAAGAGTCTCGTCGGTTATATCGTTCCTTCAACATTTTACAATAAAAATGCATTGGTCACCTACCTTCAGGCAAATCTACCAGACTATATGATACCGGCTCTGTGGGTAGAACTGGAGCAGTTGCCCTTAACCTCCAACGGAAAGATAGATAAGAAGGCATTGCCTGATCCTGGTACATCCGATATGTTAAGCAACCAGTATGTAGCTCCGGGTACCGAAGCGGAAAATAAACTGGTGACTATCTGGCAGGATATACTCCAGGCAGAACGTATAGGCATTCATGATAACTTTTTTGAATTGGGCGGACACTCCCTACTGGCAATGCGCCTGATATCAGCAGTTCGTAAAGGACTGAATGCAGATTTGTCTGTAAAAGAACTTTTTCTTTATCCAACAATAGCAGAATTGGGCGCATACCTCTACGAACAAAAGAAAGCATCATCGCTTCCGGCTATTCAGGCGTATAACCGGCCTCCAAAGATTCCTTTATCTTTCAGCCAGGAACGTTTATGGTTCATCGACCAGTTGGAAGGCAGTGTTGCTTATAATTCTGCTACTGTTTTAAGATTGAAAGGAAAGTTGAACCAGGGAGCATTGAGTTTTGCCTTGCAAAATATAATCAGCCGTCATGAGGCACTCAGAACAGTATTTCATGAAGCAGAAGGAAAGCCATTTCAACGGGTGATCGATAAGGACGGATGGAACATGTCTTTTGTTGATGGCGATGCGTACCGAGAAGACAGGTTGGGTTTACAAAAATTTATAGAAAAGTTGATTTCAATACCATTTAATCTGGAAAAAGATTATATGTTGCGGGCAGATTTAATCATGCTTGAAAAAGATAATTTTGTTCTTGTTGTAACAATGCATCATATTGCTTCTGATGGATGGTCGCTACCCATCGTGGTGAAAGAAGTGGTAGAATCATATAATGCATTTTCGGAAGGGCGGACGGTTGAATTAGATCCGCTGCCTTTACAGTATGCCGACTATTCAATTTGGCAACATAAATACCTGGAAGGAGCAGTATTGGATAAAAAAATAGGGTATTGGAAAAAGAAACTAAATGGCGTGACTGCACTGCAATTAACAACTGATTATAACCGGCCGGCCATCAAAACTGTCAGGGGCGCATCCGTTCATTTAATGATAGAAAAAGAATTGTCGGACCAACTGAATCAATTGAGTCAACAGCAGGGTACCACTTTATTTATGACCTTGCTGGCAACCTACAATATCCTATTAAACCGGTACAGCGGGCAGCAGGATATTTGCGTAGGTACGTCTATCGCCAATCGTCCGCAGGAAGAACTGGAAGGATTGATCGGATTCTTTGTAAATACATTAGCTTTAAGAAATGAAGTGGTAGAAACGGTTACATTTACAGCACTTTTGCAACAGGTAAAAACCACTACCCTGGAGGCCTACGAAAACCAGGATGTGCCATTTGAAAGAGTAGTGGAGGAAGTTGGAAAGGATAGAGATGTCAGCAGGTCCCCTTTATTCCAGGTGATGCTGGTATTGCTCAATCTGCCGGGGTCTTCAAAACTCGGAGTGGGTGAGATAGAATTATCAGTAGAAGCTATAGAAAATAAAATATCGAAGTTTGAATTCACTTTTCACGTATCACAATCAAATAATGGCTTGTCCGTTTTAATAGCATATAATACTGATCTTTATAGAGAAGATACCATCATTCGAATGGCAGGCCATTTTAAACAGCTATTAAATGCCGTGGTGAAAGAACCAGGACAAACCATTGATTCATTACAAATGCTAACCGAAGCCGAAGAACAACAGCTACTAGTTGAATTTAATTAAAGACAAAGCAAAATGGAGAAAAGTTTTATAGATTTATTTGAGGAACAGGTACTAAAAACACCGGATAATATTGCTGTGGTATTTGAGCAGGAACAACGCTCCTACCGGGAGTTGAATGAACTCTCCAACCGGTTGGCTAATTACCTGCGCAGCAAAGGTGTAAAGGAAGAAACGCTGGTTCCATTATTTATTGAAAGGGGGATTAATATGCTGGCAGGCATGCTGGGCATTATGAAAGCAGGAGGGGCTTACGTGCCGATTGATACGGATTTTCCAATGGAGCGTATCAGGTATATGCTGCAGGATACCAATGCTGCGATAGTAGTGAGCAGCAAAGAAAGCGGTTCAAAACTTCCGGTTATTGCCGGCGTTGAAGTAATAGCAATTGAAACAGTAACAGCAGATCAGCCAACAGAAAATCTATCAACAAAAGTACTGCCGGGCCTGCTTGCCTACGTAATCTATACATCGGGCTCCACAGGTATGCCCAAAGGGGTAATGGTAGAACATCGTAACCTGGTAGATTATATCACCGGGTTAATCAATAAAATACAAATCGATGAATGCCGCTCATTCGCCCTTGTATCAACTATAGCAACCGACCTGGGCAATACCGTTATTTATGGTTCACTTGTTTCAGGGGGCGCTTTGCACCTCTTCACCAAAGAATCTGTAAGCAACATTGAATATTTGCACGCTTATTTTACCAAACATAAAATTGAATGCTTAAAAATTGTTCCGTCTCACTGGAAAGTACTGAACATGGACGACAAATTATTACTGCCCGAAAAGCTGCTGGTATTTGGCGGTGAAGCTTTACCCAATAAAGTGGTAGACGATATCAGGTCAACCGGTACGCATTGTCGCTTGGTGAATCACTATGGTCCAACGGAAACTACCATCGGTAAGCTGTTGCATATTGTAGAACCAGATGTAAAATATGAATACACCGTTCCCATCGGCAAGCCGTTTTCAAATACTAAAGTGTTGGTGCTTACCAATAATTTAAAGTTATGCCCTATTGGGGTGCCGGGCCAGTTATATATAACCGGTGATGGTGTGGCCAGGGGATATTTGAACAATGAAGCGCTAACAAAAGAAAAGTTTATTCACAACCCTTTTTCCAAAGAGTCTTTTTCAGTGATGTACAGTACGGGTGACCTGGTAAAATACCTGCCCGATGGAAATATATCTTTTATTGGCAGGGTAGACAACCAGGTAAAAATTCGTGGTTACCGTATTGAGTTGGGGGAAATAGAAAATACCCTGCAACAATTTGAACCGGTAAGCCAGGTGGTGGTGCTTGCAAAAGAAGATAAGCAGGGAAATAAAAGACTGGTTGCTTACATCGTTCCCGAAGACGCTTTCAACAGGGAAGATATACTGGCTTATTTGAAGGATAAATTGCCTGACTACATGATACCATCCATATTGGTAGAATTGGAGAATATGCCTTTAACAGCAAACGGAAAGATCGACAGGAACGCCCTGCCGGATCCCGATGCCAGCGGGTTGGCAGGCGACCAGTATGTAGCCCCCCGCAACGACCTGGAGGCTAAGCTGGCAGAACTTTGGCAGGATGTGCTGGAGGTAGACCAGGTGGGGGTAAATGATGATTTTTTTGAACTGGGGGGCCATTCATTGCTGGCCGTAAGGTTGGTATCATCCATTCGCAAGGCTTTTGTAGTGGAGATGCCCATCAGTGATATTTTTGATTTTCCTACCGTGGCCTTATTGGCAACACAATTATCAAACAATACCGACAACACCGTATTGAGTTCTATAGAAGTGGTAACGCCAAGACCTGAAAACATCCCTTTATCCTTTAGCCAGGAAAGGCTATGGTTCATTGATCGTCTTGAAGGAAGTGTGCAATATCATGTACCGGCAGTGATTCGGTTAAAAGGGAATCTGAACATAAATGCTTTAACCTTTGCATTACAGGGTATCGTAAATCGTCACGAGGTACTCCGCTCTGTAATGCAGGAAGAGGATGGGCAGGTATATCAACACGTTAAGTACCCGGGAGGTTGGGAACTGGCAATTGTGGATGGGTCTGCCTATATGGCCGATGACAGTTTATTACAGCAATATATACAGCAATTGATCAGGGCCCCTTTTGATTTATCAAAAGATGATATGTTTCGGGCATCCCTGATTACCTTGAATGAAGGAGAATTTATTTTAGTAGCCACACTGCACCATATCGCTTCTGATGGCTGGTCAAGATCCATACTTGTTAAGGAAGTTGTTGAATTGTATAATTCCCATGAAGAAGGCCGGGAGCCCCAGTTACCGACACTGAAAGTACAGTATGCAGACTATGCAATTTGGCAGCGGGCTAATCTTTCCGGCGAAGTATTTGACAAAAAACTGGGTTACTGGAAAAATAAACTGGACGATGTGACTACTCTTCAACTTCCAGCAGATTTCAAAAGGCCGATAATTTGGAATACCCGTGGGGCTTCGGCAGATTTCAAAATTGATAGGAATTTATCACGCCAATTGTTGGAACTAAGCCAACAACAAGGCGCCACTTTATTCATGACTTTGCTGGCTGCTTTCAAAGTATTGTTGCACCGGTATAGTGGTCAACAGGACATTTGCGTGGGAACTCCTATTGCCGGGCGCCAGCAATCTGAAGTGGAAGAACTGATTGGTTTTTTTGTTAATACCCTTGCTTTGCGTAGCGAAGTAGACAGTGAAAGTACGTTTAAAGATTTTTTACAACAGGTAAGGTCCACTACAATGGAAGCCTATACCCACCAGGAAATACCGTTTGAAAAAGTGGTGGATGTGCTGGTATTAGAGCGGGATATGAGCAGGAACCCGCTTTTCCAGGTAATGTTTGTACTCAGAAACACTCCTGAGATTCCTGATTTGAAGTTAGGAGAGGTAGAACTGAAGGCCTACACATACAACCGCACCTCTACCTTATTTGATATTACACTTTTTATTACCGAGAATGAGCATGGCTTGCATTGTCTTTTTGAGTATTCCACCAGCCTTTACACAGAGCAGACTATCAACCGCATGATGTCTCATTTCAAAGAATTACTCCATTCCATTGTGACTGTTCCGGAACAAAAAATCGGAGTAATTTCAATAGTCAGCATTGCAGAAAAAAATCAATTACTGGTTGAATTTAATAGCGGCGCAGCCGGGAATACATATCCGAAAGATGAAAATATCATTACCCTGTTTGAAGAACAGGTAAAAAATACACCGGGTGCATCTGCAGTTATTTTCGGGAATCAGAAAATAACGTACCGTGAATTGAATGAACGGTCCAATCAACTCGCACGGTATTTAATAAGCAAGGGGGCAACAGAAGAAACACTCATTCCAATAATCGTAGAGCGATCAATTGATATGTTAACCGGCATATTGGGTATTTTAAAAGCGGGCGGTGCTTATGTGCCCATTGATCCTGAATACCCACTGGCCAGGATCAGCTATATGCTCGATGATACCAATGCTTCCATTATTGTTACCAGCCATAAAACTATTTCAAAAATAAAAATCAGGAAGGGAGTTGAAATTATAGAACTGGATACTGCATGGCCCATCATTAGCAAACAGCCTTTCAGCAACCTGCAGCTTACAATTGCTCCTCATCAGTTGGCGTATGTGATTTACACCTCCGGGTCTACCGGTAAGCCAAAAGGCGTTATGTTACAACATAGTAACCTGTCTGCATTTATTTGCTGGTGCCGGGGTGAATTTGCATCCAGCCGCTTTGAAATCGTGTATGCTTCCACTTCTATTTGTTTTGATATTTCACTATTCGAAATATTTTTTACACTAACCACCGGAAAGCCAATAAGGATTATAGAAAACGGCCTGCATATCGGCAGGTACCTGGCCGGTGATTCCCAGGTGCTCATCAATACGGTGCCGGTTGTTATCGAAAATTTATTAAACGAGGAAACTGATTTAAGCCATGTAAGTGTAATCAATATGGCGGGTGAACCTGTACCCTGGAAGGTGCAGCAAAGCCTCAATACGGAAAGTATTGAAACCAGGAATTTATATGGGCCTACCGAGGATACCGTTTATAGCACGGTATATCGCTTAAAAAATGGAGCGCCGATATTAATCGGAAAGCCAATTAACAATACCAGGATTTACATTATCAGTAAAGAGCACCAGCTATGTTCAATAGGTGTTGCCGGGGAAATTTGTATAGCCGGCGCAGGGCTCGCAAGGGGCTACCTGAATCGTGCTGAATTGACTGCAGAAAAATTCATTGCCGATCCTTTTAGCGATGACCCGAATCAACGGATTTATAAAACAGGTGACCTGGGAAAATGGTTGCCGGATGGGAATATCGATTACCTGGGAAGGATAGATCAACAGGTAAAAATAAGGGGGTACCGGATCGAATTGGGCGAAATTGAAACAGGGCTTCAGCAAAGCGGGCTGGTACAACAGGCCGCCGTATTGGTAAAAAAAGATAAAGAAAATCAAAGCAGGCTGGTAAGTTATTATATTCCCAATTGGGCGGTTGTAAAGGTTAAAGAACATGAACTTTACCAACGGCAGGTAGAAATCTGGAAGGAAGTGTACGAAACAGAATATGCCAAAACAGAAGCAAATGTTGAAGACGCAGAATTTAATATAGATATCTGGCATAACAGCTTCACCGGCCAGGCCATTGAAGAAGATCAAATGCAGGAATGGCTGCATGATATTGTAGCAGTCATCCTTTCAGAACAACCGGGTAATTTACTGGAAATTGGTTGTGGAACCGGCTTAATCTATTATCAGCTAACCGGGAAGGTTGACAAATATATTGGTACAGATTTTTCCAGGTCTTCCATTAACCAGATCAGGAACAGGATCAGTAAAGGAATCAGGGATTATGGCCCCACCGAATTGCAGGTATGTGCCGCCCACGAAGTAACGGTAAACAAAGAAGAAGAAATAAACACCGTCTTACTGAATTCTATCGTACAATACTTCCCCGGTGAAGATTATATGAACGATGTAATCTCCAACAGTATTTCCCTGTTAAAGGGAAAGGGCCGGATTATAATCGGGGATGTTCGGGACAACCGTTTACTGGAGTTATTTAAATATCGTTTGCAAATTCAAAAGCTACAGCCGGCTGTCAAAATAAAGGAATTGCGGTGGACAGTGGAGCAGGAAGTTTTAAAGGAAGAGGAGCTCTGTTTCACGCCGGAATATTTCTACAACCTGGCATCTGTTTACCCTGAAATAACCCATGTGGATATACAATGGAAAAATGCTTCTTATACAAACGAACTTTCTTTATATCGATATACAGTGGTTATTTATGTGGGAATTGAAAAAGCAACCACAGCACCAAAATGGCAAAACTGGCAGGATATTGCGGATAAGCAACATTTGATAGACAGGCTGCAACAGGAGGAGGGAATAATTGCGCTTAAAGATGTACCAAATTACCGGTTGTGGAAAGAAAGAATGATCAATTATTCCCTGAAAAATCAATCTGCTCACAAAGTAGCTGACCTGATACTTTCGATTGAGCAGGAAGACCCGGAGACTATGGTAATTATGCAGGTATTGAGTAAAGCGAAAGAAAAAGGCTATCAATGCAGGCTATTGCTCGATGAAGACCCTTTAAAAGTAAATCTGCTGATGGAGCAAAGCCCTTCGGATCATTTTATTAAACAGGTGTATAGTGAAAACGGGTTCGCTAAGGGTAACCTGTATACGAATATTCCATTGTTCACGAATATTAGTGCGGTACTCCAAAAAGAAATCCGAACTGTCCTCCAGGTGAGCCTTCCGGAATATATGGTTCCTTCAGAATTAATTGCACTCACCCACATGCCATTAACCAGTAATGGAAAAATTGACCGGAATTTTTTAAGTGAAAGAGAAGATAAGGCGGTTATAAATAGTATAAATTACCAGGCACCCCGAACAGATATTGAGCAAACCCTTGCAAATATCTGGCAGGAATTACTGGATATCGAACAGGTAGGTATTTACGATAATTTCTTTGAAGTGGGAGGACATTCCTTACTCGCAATTAGATTGTTGGCAGCCATCCGCAGGAAACTCGATGTTGAACTTTCTGTAAACGATATTTTTATCTATCCAACCATCGCCGGATTCTCCGAGCAGTTTTTTAATTCCGAAGCAGACAAGTCTCTTTCCCAGGCTAACAACAAACATCTTGTACCCATCAAAACAAAGGGCGATAAAATTCCCATTTATATCGTTTCCGGCGGCGGGGGAACAGCACGCCGGTTTATGGAATTTGCTGAAATGATGGATGCCGATCAACCGGTGTATGTATTACAGCCTCCGGTTGAAAGCAAGGACTTAAAAGAATTTCCTGCAACGGTGGAAGAAATTGCCCAACGTTTTATTGAGGAAATTTTGGTAGAAAACCCCATCGGTCCGTATGCATTGTCCGGTCATTGTACCGGCGGATTTGTAGCATTTGAAATGGCCAAGCAATTGGAAGCGATGGGCAAAAAGATACATTTACTGGCAATGTTTGATACGATTATCCGGGCGAGGAAAAAAAGAACGCCTGCATCATTCAATAACTTTTATCACATTCCACAGTTAGTCAAATTATTCATTGGGAAAATTATTTTGAAACTTGATTTTGAATCTTTCTTATTAAGAAAACATACAAAGCAGGCGATTCAATATAAAATAGATTCCGTGAAAAAAATTATCAGTAAAACAAGAAGGAAAAAGAAGAAGACGAACCTGGATGACCTGGAATATGCTGGCCTGGAAATTTTTAATGCATCACTGGATTTATATGTGACTGCCTGTAGACAGTACGAATTACAGCCATACGACAAAGAGATTGTGTTGTTTTATGCGAAAGACCATTATTTTTTCCTGGATAAGGATAAAAATGTTGGGTTTAAAAAATTCGAACTCGGTGAAGACACAAAAAATATGTGGAAAAAATACTCGGCAACCGTGTCCATGCATGACATTGAAGGAGAACACTCTAACATTTTTGATGCAGAACATAGTAATGAATTTGCCAGGTTATTACAACAACATTTGGATAAGGTATCCGATTAGTTGCAATTGAAGCATAAAGTTTTAGTAAATGAACCGGGGGCACCCATCTAAACTTTGTTTCTATCCGGGACCAAAGCATGTATTTCAAGATGGGTATAAATCCTGCAGTTGATTATGGATAGGGCAATTTTAACCATTGTTAAAAAATGAAACTGAAAAATGAAATGAAATTTGTTTCTTTCCTCATTTTTCGAACTAAAATAAAAAATTATGAAAAGACTTTACAAACAGGATGACTGGAAAAAAACCTGGAAAGATTATTACCGGTATGATCTCCTGGAAGTATATGGGGAAATCAGGAAAAACCTGGGATATTCCTATGCTTATGAAAACCGAAGGGACAATATATTATCCTTTATACAAACCATCTCAAAACCCGGGGAGGAAATTTTAGATGTTGCGGGTGCGGCAGGTAATATTACATTAAAACTGGCCGAAATGGGATACAACGTTACCTGGAATGACATGTACCCGGACCTGGCAGAATATGTAGAAATGAAAAGAGAAAAGGGGGTAGTTCGTTATAAGCAAGGAAACATTATGGATGTTCAATTCGAACAACTTTTTGATGTAATACTGGCAGCAGAAATAATTGAACATGTTGCCCATCCCGATGAATTTATTGCATATCTTTCCACCCTGCTTAAGCCAGGAGGGCATCTTATTCTTTCCACTCCGCTGGGATCTTACTTTAAGAATGGCTTGCCGAAATTTACGGAATTTAAAAATCCGCAGATTTTTGAATCAAAACAATTCAAACCTAATGCGGATGGGCATATTTTTTTACTTCATTTAGATGAAATACCGATTATAATTAAAAAGACCGGATTGGAAATCATCAGGATGAAGTATTATACAAACCCACTCACCAATGGCCATATCAAATTAAGTATCCTGCTCAAAGTGTTGCCTAAAAAAATGGTTTTCGCTATGGAAAGGTTCTCACAAAGACTACCAGAATTCATTGGAAGAAAAATTCATACTAATTTTTCAATGCTTTTACAAAAGAACAATAATCCGCAGCATTCAAATCTGAATTAATTTAAGTAAATGAAAAGTATCAAAGCAGCAATGGCTTAGCTTTGATGAAATTCGTTGACAAAAACAATATGTAAATTGCAAGGGTATTGGTGTATAGAAAACATACAGTATCTATAAGAGTACAAATTATGTTTAAGAAGATATGGAACTATATTTTTAATGTGAAGCCCGGACAGGAGGATACCCCTATCGAGAAGTTAACAGTAAAAGAAAGGTTAGCAGCATTTAAAAACCTGCCCCTGTTTTTTAAACTGGTGTGGCAAACCAGCCCCTCCCTCACGTTTTTAAATGGCTTTTTACGTATTACACAATCCGCACTACCGTTAGGATTGCTGTATACCGGCAAAATGATCATTGACCAGGTTGTATTGCTTTCCCGCGATGGCAACGAAAATCTTTCACAAACTCTGTTGTGGCGTTTAGTAGCCCTGGAATTTGGATTAACAATCTTAATGACCGCCCTGGGTAGAACTGTTAATCTGGTAGATAATTTATTGAGTGAATTACTTACTTACCGCACGTCTATCAAATTAATGACGCATGCCGCCACGCTCGACCTTGACCAGTTTGAAGATTCGGATTTTTATGATAAACTGGAAAGGGCAAGGCAGCAAACAAATGGACGTGCTGCACTTCTATCCCTGGTATTCAGCCAGGTTCAGGACTTTATTACTATTGGCTTTTTGGCAGCCGGGCTTATTGTATTTAATCCGTGGTTAATTTTTGTTTTATTAGTTTCAATTATTCCCAACTTTTTGGGTGAAGCCTATTTTAACGCCAAAAACTACAGCCTCATCCGCAGCCAGACACATGGCCGAAGAGAAATGGAATATATTAATTTTATTGGCAGCAGTGACGAATCTGCAAAAGAAGTACGACTGTTTGATCTTTCCGAATTCTTTATCGGCAGATACCGTAAAATATCCAGGAAATTTTTTCTTGCAACAAGAAATCTTGAATTGAAACGATCTATCCTGGGAACCTTATTATCAGTGCCTGGTGCAATTGGCTTTTATGTTGCTTTTGTTTTCATCATAAAAGGAGTTTTGTTGGGCACCATTACTTTAGGAGGACTTACATTCCTGATTGGTTCTATCCGTCAATTGGGAATGATTTCTCAAAATGTGATGAAGCGGGTAAGCCTGGTAGCAAAGGGAGCATTGCACCTGCGTGACTTTTTTGACTTCTTTAAAATAAAACCGAGAATTGCGGCACCTAAAAACCCCCGCCCCTTTCCTAAACCAATCCGGCATGGATTTGTATTCGAGAATGTTGGATTTAAATATTTTAACTCAAGTCGCTGGGCAAACCGCCACCTCAATTTCACCCTGCATGCCGGGGAAAAACTGGCGCTGGTAGGGGAAAACGGTGCTGGTAAAACAACGCTGGTAAAACTACTGGTGCGGCTTTATGAACCCACGGAAGGCAGGATATTATTGGATGGTCATGATTTGAGAGAATATGATTTGGGTGAATTAAGATCAGAGATCGGCATTATTTTCCAGGATTACCTGCGGTACCAGATGACTACATCCGAAAATATTGCGATGGGCAATATTAAGGAAAAGGACAATAAAGAACTTATCATCAAATCGGCCAAGCAAAGCCTGGCAAATTTGATTATAGAAAGATTTCCGGATAAATATGACCAGATGCTGGGCCGCCGCTTTAATAAAGGGGTAGAACTTTCAGGAGGAGAATGGCAGAAGATAGCATTGGCCAGGGCGTATATGAGAAATGCACAGTTAGTAATACTGGATGAACCTACTGCTGCATTGGATGCGAGGTCAGAATTTGAAGTATTTCAGCGCTTTGCAGAACTGACAAAAGATAAGGCGGCGATGTTAATTTCTCACCGCTTCTCCACGGTAAGGATGGCAAACCGGATATTGGTTTTGGAAAAGGGGCAATTGGTTGAAATAGGCAGTCATGAGGAACTGTTAGCAAAAGGTGGCCGATATGCCGAATTATTTCAGTTGCAGGCAATGGGCTACCGCTAGATTGGTGTGGATGTAAAATAAACCAAAAATGAAAGAAACATTCGCTTCTTTCATTAGCACATTATCAAATTAGCATTTTAACATATTAGCATCATCCTTCTTTCATCCTTCTTAAATAATTGATCACGGCAGTAATTTCTCCGTAAGAATATCCATCGCCTAATTGTTGTTTTACCGGCCCGATGGCCAAACTATTTTTATGTCCGGTGATGGCTTCTTTAATTACTTCCAGTTTATTTTTACTTACCAACTGGTAAATATCAATTTCACCCGTAAATACAAAATGCCCCAGGTGTTCTTCAATGGTACCTCTTTTTAACCCACGTGCAGCAGCAATCTCATCAATATCCCTTCCCTGCTGAAATAATTGCAGGCTGGCTATTTTTGTCTCCGTAGGTTTAGTGCTTTGACTCACCATGCGCTGGCGTTTGGGCGCTTTTTCACTCATTCGTCCCGTAAGCCCGTTCGCCCTGCAATAATCAATGATCGGATCTAAAAATAACGATCCATATTTCACCAGTTTCAAATTTCCAAAACCAGAAATATTGGCCAAATCACTGGTGGTTAGTGGCAGGTAAGTTGCCATCTCTACCAAGGTGGCATCAGAAAAAACCTGGAAAGCGGCTACATTTTCTTCCCTTGCCAGTTGATACCTGATATCTTTTAGTTGTTTAAATAATTCATTCTGTACCCGGCTGTAAGCAGGCGTTACCGAAGCTGTTTCTTTACGGGCCGTTGTTGTTTTCACCAGACTTACGGGCAATTCACCCTTTAAAATTTGCATGCTCATTTCATTCAATTGAAGCACCGGGTATTCGCCATCACTTTGCTGCAAATATTTTAATTGCAGCAACTCCCGCACATATTGTTTCCATTGATCCTTGCTGATGTCTTTTCCAATACCATACGTTTTTAATGACTGGTGTTCAGATCTTGTGGTGGTGCTACCCCTTAAAAAATCAATTACGTAATTCATTCCGAATTTTCCATTTAACCGGCTTACTGCACTTAATAATTTTTGTGCTTCAACGGTAGCATCTGCTTTTTCTTCTTCACTCAGGCACACATCGCAGCTACCACAGAATGCGGGTGCCGGTTCATCAAAATAATTTAATAAATATTGCCGCCTGCATTGCCTGGTACTGCAAAGCGCCGCCATCTGGTCCAGCTTTTTCAGCATGATTTTACTCTGCTCCGCATTGCCTTCGATGGTGGCAAAATTTTTTAGTTTAAACACATCTGCACCACTAAAAAACAACAGGGCTTCACTGGGTAATCCATCTCTTCCTGCACGCCCGGTTTCCTGGTAATACCCTTCTATGTTTTTAGGCAGGTCAACATGCACCACAAAGCGCACATTGCTTTTATTGATGCCCATTCCAAAAGCAATAGTGGCTACAATGATCTTTATTTCATCCCTTAAAAATTGTTCCTGGTTTCGTTCTTTGATATTTTTTTCGAGACCTGCATGATAGGCCGCTGCCGCATATCCCCTTTCCCTTAAATTTTCAGCAAGGCTTTCGGTTGAATTCCTGCTAAGGCAATAAATGATGCCACAGTCGTCTTTATGTACGGCTAAATATTCAAGTAGCTGCTGTAAATAATTCCGCTTTTGCTTGATAAAATAACTGATGTTGGGCCGGTTAAAAGAGTTTTCAAAAACAGTATAATTGGTTACTTCCAGTTTTTGAATGATGTCTTGCTTAGTGAGTTTATCGGCTGTAGCGGTTAATGCAATGATGGGCGTATGGGGGAACTGCATTTTCAATTGTCCCAACACCAAATATTCTGGTCGGAAATCATGCCCCCAATGACTGATACAATGCGCCTCATCAATGGCAAATAATGACACATTAATATCCTTCAGGTAATTCAATAAACTATTTTGTCCCAATAATCTTTCAGGTGCCACATACAATAATTTCAACTGATTACTATTTAACCGTTGAATGATAGCTGCCTGTTCAAAAGAGGATTGGGAAGAGTTTAAAAACGCAGCCGCAATGCCATTTAATTTAAGGGCATCTACCTGGTCTTTCATTAAGGCGATGAGTGGGGAAACCACAATGGTAACACCCTCAAAAACCAGTGCCGGTATTTGATAACACAACGATTTACCGCCCCCGGTAGGCATTAAAACAATGCTGTCATTTTTTGCCAGCACATTCTCAATTATTTCCTGCTGGTTATGCCGGAATTCGTTGTAGCCGAAATACTGTTGCAGGGTTTGGCGGATGTCCATCATACATTATCAAATTTAAATATTTCGACGCAGCTAAGTTAAAACAAGAAACTTACAACCCCTATCCCCTAAAGGGGGAAAAAGAAAAGCTGTAGCTGTTCAGCGCATTAAATGAATGTCGTTAAAGCTGAAACCCTTATCCAGGCTGAATTACAGCCACCTTAACAAAAAATATCTAAAATTTATTTGGATTTATCAGCATCCTGTTGATACCTTTGCGCCAGTTCTTTAGTTATCACTTATCAAGAAAGGCAGAGGGTAATGGCCCGTTGAAGCCTTGGCAACCTATCCGGATTTTATTAGGATAAGGTGCCAATTCCATCCCGGTTATTTCGGGGGAGATAAGTCAGATTCACAGCTCAAAATATAATTTCAACATATTAAAAGCTCATCTGATTTTATCGGGTGAGCTTTTTTGTTATACCCCATTCGCTTCGGGTAATATCATTGGCTCAACCGGTAATGGATTTTATTCTTGATGATGATTGCAACAACCAATTACAATTACATGAATCACTTCTTTCGGGAAGACGGAGGACAACAACATGAGCAACGCAACCCAGTTATTACACTTGCAACCTATTAAAAATAGTATAAAAACTTATCATAGTATTAGTTTGCCATGGCTGACAGGCCTACGAAAACGTAATTAATGCTCAACATAGGTATGTGGCACAAGGGAGTGACACAACGATGCTGAATAAGGAAATATGGCTGGTGCAACAGAAATAAAGAGTACGAACTTACAGCGAAAGGTAAATTTATTTGAAAATAAAAAATAACAACAATGGAACCTGGTAAACAATTGACGATTGGCCTTTTTGGCTTTGGTGTGGTAGGCAAGGGCCTTTATGATGTATTGCACAATACGGCCACACTTCAATCTACGATCAAGAAAATTTGCATCAAAAATGCGGGTAAAAAAAGAAGTATTGCAGCGGAGAATTTTACAACGGATGCATCGGAATTATTGAATGACGATAACATCAATGTAATTGTAGAATTGATTGATGATGCGGACGCAGCATTTGCCATTGTAAAAACCGCTTTGCAAAAAGGGAAGGCTGTTGTAAGCGCAAATAAAAAAATGATTGCAGAACATTTTGAAGAATTACTGGCATTACAAAAAGAATATCATACACCCTTTTTATATGAAGCCTCCTGCTGCGCCAGCATACCGCTGATCCGCAACCTGGAAGAATATTATGACAACGACTTGTTGCAATGTTTCCGGGGAATTATCAACGGATCCACAAATTTTATCTTAACCAAAATTTTTGAGGAGCATCTGGAATTTGACAAAGCATTGCTGATGGCGCAACAGCTTGGCTTTGCCGAAAGCAATCCCAAACTGGATATCGGTGGATTTGATGCGGCCAATAAGCTCAGCATTTTACTGGCACATTCCTTTGGCGTAATCGCTGCAACGGATCAGTTTCTTTTTAACGGAATAGAAAATATTTCATTGCCCGATGCAGGTGTGGCAAAAGAAAAAAGGTTTAGCATTAAACTGGTAGCGAATGCACAAAAATTAAAAAATGGCAAACTGGCGGCTTTTGTATTACCGCAGTTTGTAAGGGAAAGCGATGACCTGTATCATGTTCAAAATGAATTTAATGCCATCACTACGGAAAGTACATTTGCAGACAAACATTTCTTTAAAGGAAGAGGTGCAGGTGCATTTCCTACAGCCTCTGCTGTGTTGAGCGATATCTCTGCATTGCGTTACAACTATAAATACGAATACAAAAAAATATACCACGAAACAGATACGGAACTGACCAATGATTTTTATTTAAAAGTATTTATCAGTGTGGATGATTTTGAAAAGATAAATAAAGATGATTTTGAGTGGATTGAAGAATGGCACAATGGCCTTCAATATAGCTGGCTGGTTGCCATCATACATGCGGAAAAATTATTGAACAGTAAATGGTGGAGAGCAGATGGCGTATCACTGATTGTATATCCCGAGGCAATTGTGGAAGATATTGACTACAAAGAAATAAGCAAGCGCAGTTTGCAACTGGCGGGGGTGGTGGGATGAGTGATGAGTGATGAATGATGAATAGGTTGAAGTCATATTCATTACTGATTAAACTAATTATTCATTATACTCATTACTCATTAAACTAATTATTCATTAATCATCAAAATCATTACTCATCACTCATTATCCCTATTGTGAGATATAATTATGTAGCAGGGAGATGGTTTCTTTTTGAGATTCAATGATGGCAGTTACCACATCGGTAATAGAAATTACGCCGGTTACTTTTTCATCTTTTATAACTGGTAAGTGACGTACTTTTCTTTCACTCATCAATTCCATGCACTTTTCAATATTGTCTTCCGGAGAAACGGAGATTACTTTCTCGGTCATAATCTCTTTTACCAGTGTATCATGTGAGGTCTTACCTTTTAATATTATTTTTCGGGCATAATCTCTTTCGGAAATAATTCCAAGTAGCTGGTCGTTTTCCATCACCAACAGCGCACCCACGTTTTTCTGTCCCATCTCTTTTAAGGCATCATAGACCGTTACCCCGCTTATTATTGAGTAAACATTACTTCCCTTCGTCTGCAAAATGTCAGAAACTTTCATAATCATTTGGTTTTAAATCGTTAATCAAACAACTTGTTTAACGCTTTACAGAAGCGCTGTAAATTGTTTGAACATGAAGATACTAAAGTGAATGAAGAAAATAAAAATGATTTTAAGATGCCGGGCACCGCAACATTTTGTTTATAATCTACTAAGCAGAATTATTTCCCCAGTTGTATATCATTATACCCAACATTTACATTGTCAACCTTATTTTTGACTGCTTTTCTACTGGCATAATTTTAGAACCCATAATAGTCTAAAAACATACGATTATGGAAACAAATGAAAAATTAATTGAAACGTTAAATGACCTGATAGAAATTAACAATGACCGGGTAAACGGGTATGAAAAAGCCGCTGATGAAACAAAGGATCTCGATGTTGATTTGCAGGCAATATTTCACAGCATGGCAAATGACAGCCGTAAATATGCCGCAGAATTAACGGAAGAAGTAAGGAATTTGGGTGGTGAAGCATCTACAGATACTACTAATAGCGGCAAAATTTACCGCGTGTGGATGGACGTAAAGGCAACTTTTTCAGGTCACGACCGTCAGTCAGTTTTGGAGTCTTGTGAATTTGGTGAGGATGCGGCTCAAAAAGCCTACAAGGAAGCCCTCGCTTCAGATGCAGAGATGAATGCGCCTACCCGGCAGTTGATAACCGGTCAACAGGAATTATTGAAAACGGCGCATGATGTGATAAAAAATTTCAGGGATGCCCACCAGGCAGTGAATGCTTAACTGGTAAGAATTTCTCCTCTGTCAATTAAACCATCTGAATATTAAATAGCCAGGCTTTTTGCCTGGCTATTATTTTGATACGAACCAGGTGAAGGAAATTGTTGCATCCAAATGGCTTTACCTGTTTTTATGTAGATACTATGGCCATGCATGGTACTAACCACTATTATTGCAGGTAGTGGATATTTTTTAAATTTAACTTCTTTTAATCACTTTAATAACCACCAGTTTTGAAGTGGGCGTATTGCTTTTATCAGCCACGCTGCTGATTGGTACCAACACGTTTGTTTCAGGAAAATAAGTGGCTGTACAACCCGCCGGTATATTAAAAGGAACTACGATAAACTGATGTGCTACTCTTTCTTTGGCATTGTGAAAATTATACAGGTCCACGATATCCCCTTTTTCCAGCTGGCGTTGTTGCATGTCTTCCTGGTTCATAAATATTACACGGCGCTCGTTGTACACTCCCCTGTACCGGTCATCCAGGCCGTAAATGGTGGTATTAAACTGGTCGTGACTGCGGATGGTCATCATCATCAGCTCGTCCTCGGCTAATTGAGGCGCATATAACGGGGCAATACTAAAATGAGCCTTTATGGAAGGTGTATTAAAATTTCCCTCCCGGTTGCAATTGGGCAGGTAAAATCCACCCGGCATCCTTACTCTTTTATTGTATGATTGAAAGCCCGGTATCGTGTGTTCAATATCCTCCCTTATAAAATCGTAATGCTGCATATATTTATCCCATCTAATTTTACTGCGATTGCCAAACGTCGCTTTGGCGAGCCTGCATACAATAATGGGCTCACTCAGGAGCCTCTCCGAAACCGGTTTCAACTTTCCCCTCGATGATTGTACCACACTCATTGAATTTTCGCAACTTACAAACTGAACTTCCCCATTCAATATATCTTTATCGGACCGGCTAAGGCAGGGCAAAATCAACGCTTCTTCTCCATGCACCAAATGGCTTCGGTTGAGCTTGGTAGATACCTGAACGGTGAGTTGACATCTTCGCAGTGCTTCGGCTGTAAACAGCGTATCGGGAGTGGCAGATAAAAAATTACCACCCATTGCAATAAACACTTTCGCCTTTCCCTGGTGCATTGCATAGATGGCATCCACTACATCATAACCCGCATGTTGAGGTGGCGTGAAATGAAAATGATTTTGCAACGATTGGAGGAATTGAGGAGATGGCTTTTCATAAATACCCATTGTTCGATCGCCTTGTACATTGCTATGTCCACGTACCGGGCAGGTGCCGGCACCAGGCTTCCCAATACTACCTTTTAGTAATAAAAGATTTACCAGTTCCTTGATGGTATTGACCGCATTTTTGTGTTGGGTAAGGCCCATTGCCCAACATGCGATTATCTTTTTTTTGTTAGCTAAAATTTCAGCCGTTTCTTTCAATTGTTTCAGTTCAATACCAGCGGCTATTATCAACTCATCAAGCTGTTGCTGCTGAAGATGCTCAACATATTCGTGATAACCCTCCGTATTTTTATTAATGAAAGCGGTATCGAAAACAGTACCCGGGTTAAGTTGTTCTTTTTGCAGCAGTAGCAGGGACAACGCTTTTAATAAAGCCATATCCCCGTTAATTTTTACCTGCAAAAAAATATCCGTGAGGGCCGTATCTAATTGCAATATCCCCTTTAGGGTTTGAGGATTGCTAAATCCCATCAATCCTGTTTCGGGTAATGGATTGATGGAAATAATGACGGCACCGTTTGCTTTTGCTTTTTGCAAAGCACTAAGCATTCTTGGATGATTGGTACCCGGGTTTTGCCCAAGTACCATAATTACTTCTGCCTCGTAAAAATCTTCCAGCTTTACTGATCCTTTTCCTACACCCAACGATTCACCCAAAGCTACACCACTACTTTCATGACACATATTGCTACAATCGGGCAAATTATTGGTGCCATATTCCCTCACAAATAACTGGTAAAGAAAAGCAGCTTCGTTACTGGTACGCCCCGATGTATAAAAGATGGCATCATCCGGCGAAGGCAGTTCATTTAAAGTATCGCCGATTTTTTTAAATGCTGCTTCCCATGAAATGGCCTGGTAATGGCTGGCTCCCTTTGGGAGAAACAAAGGTTCTGCAATACGGCCCTTTTCTCCTATTTCATAATCAGATAATAACGCCAAATCATTTACGGAATGAATGGCAAAAAAATCAGCATTTAATTGTTTGGTGGTTGCTTCTTCGGCCACCGCCCTGGCCCCGTTTTCGCAATACTCCGCAATGCCGCTGCGGTCGTCATCCGGATCGGGCCAGGCACAACCGGGGCAATCAAATCCTTCTGTTTGATTTAAACTGTTTAATGCATTTAAGCCACGCAATACACCCGCTTCTTTGAACACTTGCCTCAAACCTGAGACAACACCAGGCACACCTGCGGCAACCTTTTTAACGGCTTCCAGCTTTAACCCTGTAAACCTTTCGGGGTTCTCTGGATTGGGCTCAGGCAATTGCTTTTCAGGCATTATCAACAGGTTTTACTTGGATTATCGTAATTGTCGCTTTGATCTTCAGTACTGGCATCTTTACACACAAAATCTTTTTCTAATAAAAGAGAAACGATACTCCCATTGGCAAGTGGCATCATCGCATCAAAGCCAACAATTGAATTTACAGCCCAGTCTTTTGTCAATGCTGCCGGAACATACATCGTTATTTTATTGTCAACAAAATTGGCTGATAGCTGTTCACTATCTTTCCTGGTTTGCAATGCGTATACCAATGCATTATTGCCAAAGGAAATTTGTTCCTCCAGGTAACCTTCTCCTGCTAATTGATTCACTTCCGATTTTGATACCCGTATTCTTAATGAATTCCCTTTGATGCGTATTTTCATAATTGTTATTATGTTAGAACTAAATATTTAAAGCGATCGGAAATTTCAAATCCAATTTGTGTATTCAATAAAAACTACGGATCGCTTAATTTGTGTAATCCAATAGCCATCGGATTAACTTTATATTTCCTGTTATTCATTTGGAGTTTCTATAATTGAATCCGTTGACTACCGGAATAAATATTAAATTTTTCGTTTCGTAAAAACCCAATCAAAGTTATACCAGTTTCCTTTGCCAGTTCTACCGCAAGGCTTGAGGGAGCACCGACTGCAACAATAATTTTAATACCGGCAACAAACGCCTTTTGTACCAACTCAAATCCAGCTCTTCCGCTCAACAATAATATAGTTTGATGTAATGGCAATTCCCCTTTTAAAAAAGCAGCGCCGATTATCTTATCAAGTGCATTGTGCCTGCCCACGTCTTCCCGTATCAACAATAAATTTCCATCCAAAGAAAACAAGGCACTTGCGTGCAAACCACCGGTATCGTCAAATATCCTCTGCTGTTTTCTTGCTATACCGGGCAATGCATGCAACAATCCCGCAGGAATAAGTATGTCATCTTTTTCACTGGGATAAACGGGCGCAATGCTGATTGCATCAATGCTTGCCTTTCCACAAACCCCGCAACTGGAAGTAGTATAAAAATTACGTACCACATTATTCAACACAGGTGGTACATTTTCTTCCAGGGTAACCAACACCCTATTTTTATCTGCAGTAAAACATTGCACCTGCTTTACTCCATCCATGCTTTTTATAACGCCTTCAGTAAATAAAAACCCAATGGCCAGCTCTTCATCATTACCAGGTGTGCGCATAGTAACGGCGATATTTTTTTTCATGTAGCCATTGGCACTACTGTAAGCCAATTGAATTTCCAATGGTTCTTCCACGGCTACCTGGTCAGTAGCTTCAATCACTTCACCGGATGTAAATTTCATTACATTGATATGTTCGGTCTCATTGCTATGCATCAGCCTTCCAATAATATCCATTGTACATTTTCATTTCGATGCTATAAAGTTACTGCTTAATGAAGAAAGAAAATGGGTGGGGC
>Ga0209181_10000419_pt1 | contig 78766 bp, 69 predicted proteins | sample MAT05_FD_187208 | JGI IMG/M metagenome (GOLD analysis project Ga0209181, IMG submission 187208) | Freshwater microbial communities from Lake Fryxell liftoff mats and glacier meltwater in Antarctica - MAT-05 (SPAdes) (version 2) | ecosystem: Environmental > Aquatic > Freshwater > Ice > Liftoff... | reverse complement strand
CCACCAGCACCGCCGCCAGTACCGCCCCCGACTCCGCCCCCGACTCCGCCCCCGACTCCGCCCCCGACTCCGCCGCCGACTCCGCCCGCACCGCCGCCGGATCCTCCCCCCGCGCCACCATCGGGCTGGCCTGCGGAGTCGAGCATCAGCGTCACCTGCTGCAGGCCCTTCAAGTCAAGGTCGACGGCCGCCGCGCTGGCCTCTTCGACGAGACTTCCAGAGCAGTCTTCGGCAGTGAAGCCCTGCGCATAGGGAATCAGCTTTCCGTTGATCTGCGACGTGCGCTCAACGCCCACAATCAACGACGGCTTCATTCGTCGAACCATCATCGTCTTGAAGTTCCGGGCTCCATCGGTGCTGCGCACGCCAGCGATGACGCATCTCGATTGCGCGCCCGCACCGAACTTCACGGTGATGCTCAGCGCCGCCGCCTCCGGCCCGCACGAGCAGCCCGCGAAGGCGAGCGTGGCGGCGCCGATGGCGCACAGCCGAAGAATCAACGGGCCGGTTTTCATGGGTGTGCCGCCAGCGAGTGCGAGGTCATCGGGCTCCAGAACCAACTCGAGGTCGAATGGCTGCGACAATATCAGGCGCAGATCCGGCGAGCGGCACACCCACACCCGGCGCCAAGCCCAGGTTATCGCCGACCCGATGACGAGAAAAAACCCCGCTGCGACCGCCGCAACTGCGCTGAATCATGCGCACCGCTGGGGGTCTTCGCCTTGCACCCCGTCGCCGCATGGCCCCACGTGCGGGATGGCGCCCGAGGTGCTCGCCCGCATGTTCGACCCATTCTTCACCACCAAGCCGGTGGGCATCGGCACCGGGCTGGGCCTGTCGATCTCACGCACCATCATCGAGAAGATGGGTGGCAACCTCACCGTGCGGTCCGCCCGGGGCCAGGGCACCAGCATCGCGATCACCCTGCCTGCCATCGCCTGAGCGCTATCGACTGAGCCAGTAGATCGCCTGCGGCAGGGCGCAGACCAGCAGCGCCGCGCCTGAGACCAGCGTCAGCTTCAGCGAGAACAAGTCCTCGAGGCTGCCGACGACGATCGCCTCGAGCTTCTGCAGCCCCAGCTTCTCGAGCTCGGCCACCGCCTCGTCGCCGGACTTCGCGCGCGCGACGTGGCCGACGATCGACAGCGCGAGCATTCGCCGAGAGCGCGAGGCAAGGAAGCGCGCCACCTTCTCGGAGTACGACGCGGGCCTCTGCTCGCCCGCTTCTTCCTTGAAGCCCTGCTCGAGCTGGGCCCGCACCTCGGCCGCCACCGCCGCGCTCGACGCGTGAGCACCGCTCAGCTTCTTCACCGCCGCGAGGCAGGCCGGCTTCACCTGCGCGTAGAGGTAGGCGACGAGCCTTCGTTCGACCAGCTGCTGCCCGAGGCCTTTCAAGAGCCCGCGAACGGCGCCGCAGTAGCTGCCCGCGAGGCCCATCACCACCGGCGTGAGCGCGAGCGAAGCGGTCAGCCAACCCGGAGCGTCGAAGCCCATCGAGCGCCACACCAACACCGTCGCCCCGACGAGGAGCCCGCCGAGCAGACCCATGAAAAGCAGCCCACCCACTGCGCCGAGCACGCCGCTGAGCACCACCCGCGGGATGATGGTCAGCAGCGCGAGCCCGCCCTGCATTGCCAGGCCCTTCAGCTTTTCAGCGTTCGCCGGAGTCACCCGGTCACCAGCTGCTCGACCTCTTCCGCGGTCGGTGGCGGCAGGTCGTCCGAGGTCTTCTTCGTGCGGAACACGAGCCACACCGCCCCGACGAGTGAGAACAGGGTGAAGGCGAGCAACGCCAAAGCGGTCTTCAGCGTCGCCCGCTCGGCGCGCTTGCGTCGGTCGGCGAGGAAGCCTGCCACGAGCGCGACCAGCGCGATCGCGACTGCGATGAAGAACCAGAGCGCGCGAGCGCCGGCCTGCCCGGTCACCGCGCACAGCGTCAGCCACGCGGCGCCCACCCACAGCACCCCCCGGCCGGCCGGAAATCTGGCCAGCGCGATGACACCCTCGACCCCTTTGCCGATGACCGCTGCTCCCCCATCGCTCATGGGTTTCAGTCTACGCCATGGGCAGCTTCACGAAGCCCAGCCAGAACTGCGCAATGGCTCTCACCACCAACAGGAACTCCTCGAGTTCCCCGGGCTTGGTCAGATAGCAATTGGCGTGCAGTTGATAAGCATCGGTGAGGTCGCGCTGAGCCTCCGACGAGGTCAGCACCACCACGGGGATCGCCTTGAACGCCTCGGTGTTCTTGAGTTCGCCGAGCACCGCGCGGCCGTCGCTTCTGGGCATGTTGAGGTCGAGCAGAATGAGGTCAGGCCGTGGGCCCTCTCGAAGCCTGCGCAGCGCATCCACTCCGTCCAACGCCACGGTGACCTCGTTCTGTTCCTTCGACTCCGCGAGGACCTCTTTGATGAGGTCGGCGTCGCCTGGGTTGTCTTCGACGACCAGGATCCTGAACGGGCGGGAGCGCGGCTGCTTCACGGGGTCTCCAGCGCGGGAAGCGTGAAGCGAAACGAGGTGCCCTGCCCGAGCTGGGACTCGATCCAAATCGTCCCGCCGTGGCGCTCGATCACCTTCTTGCAGATGGAAAGCCCGATTCCGGTGCCGGGGAACTCGGCGCGGGTGTGAAGCCGCTGGAAGATGACGAAGATTCGGTCGAAGAACTGGGGCTCGATGCCGATTCCGTTGTCTTCGACAGACAGCAGCCATTGGGGACCCTGTCTGACTGCCGAGAGGTGGATCTGTGGCCTGACGTCAGGGCGGTGAAACTTGTTGGCATTGGCGATGAGGTTCTGGAAGACCTGAGCGAGCTGAATGGGATCCGCCGCAACGACCGGGAGCGGATCGCGGGTGACGATGGCGCCAGTCTCGAGCAGCGCCGCTTGCAGGTTCGCGAGCGCCGTGTCGACGACTCCGTCGAGGGCCAGGCGGGACGAGCCGTGGTCGGCATTGCCGAGGCGAGAGTACGCCAGCAAGCCCCCGATCAGCGCCTGCATGCGCTTGGAGCCGTCGACTGCGTAGGCGAGGTACTTGTCGGCCTTCTCGTCGATCTGGCCTTTGAAGCGCTTCTCAAACAGCTGCATGTACATCGAGACCATTCGCAGCGGCTCTTGCAGGTCGTGCGAGGCCACATAAGCGAACTGCTCGAGCTCGGCGTTGGAACGCGCAAGCTGAATCGTCTTGGTCTGTAGCTGCAGGTTCGCACGCTCGACCTTGCTCTTCTCGCCGTCGAAGTCGTCGAGAATGTTCAAGAGGGCGCGCTGGGTCTGGGCGAGAAGATCCTTCTCGGCTGCATAGTCTTCGAGGATGTTCAGAACCGCGCGGATGTAGGCCGAGTCGCCGTCGCTCGTTGCCAGGCGGCCGGCGCCGTCGGTGCTCAAGGGGTCGCCTGAAGTTTCTTCAGCTCGTGAATCTCTTTCTTGAGCTCGATCATCTTGAGCTCCCGGCCCACGGTGAGCTTCTGGAAGCGCTCGAGCTCGGACAGTCGCTCGAGCTCCTTGGTGCGTTGGTCGGCGACCTCGGCTTCGGCCTTCTTGCGCGCGGTGTTGTCGGTGCCGATCAACAAGTAGCCAATGATCGCGTCCTGGGCATCGCGCAAGGCGGTGACAGACACCACGGCTGGGAACCGGCTCTTGTCCTTGCGGATATAGGTCAGCTCGTAGATGTCTTCGATGCCACGCGAAGCCTTGAAGACCAGGGCTTCGAACCCCGTCGCGATCGGAGTTCCGAGCTCGATGCTCAGCGCTTTAGAGCGAGCAATCACTTCCTGCGGATCCGAGATGTCGGCCGGCGTGTTCTTGTTCATCATTTCGGCGGCCGTGTACCCGAGCATCCGTTCAGCACCGACGTTGAAGATCTGGATGACGCCCTTTGCGTCGGTCGCGATGCTCGAGAAGTTGGCGCTGTTGAAGATGGCGCTCTGCAGGGCCCCAGCAGTCAGCAGCGCCTCTTCCGCCTTCTTCCGGGCGGTGTTGTCGGTGCCAATCAACAGATACCCGATGATCGCGCCCGGTGCGTCGCGCAGCGCCGTCACAGACACCAACGCCGGGAACCGACTCTTGTCCTTTCGGATATAGGTCAGCTCGTAGATGTCTTCGATGCCGCGTGAAGCCTTGAACACCAGGGCCTCAAAGCCCGGGGTAATCGGGGTGGCGAGCTCGACGCTCAGCGCCTGGGCACGCGCAATCAGTTCCTGCGGATCTGAAATGTCGGCTGGCGTGTTCTTGTTCATCATCTCGGCGGCGGTGTAACCGAGCATCCGTTCGGCGCCGACGTTGAAGATTTGAATGACGCCCTTCGCGTCGGTCGCGATGCTCGAGAAGTTGGCGCTGTTGAAGATGGCGTTCTGCAGCGCTCCTGATTTGAGCAGGGCCTCTTCCGCTTGCTTGCGCGCCGTGACATCGCGGGCGGCGGCGAACACGCCAAGGACGTTGCCTCCGCCGTCTTTGTAGACGGATGCATTGTAGAGGACGTTGGTGAGACGGCCTGCCTTGTGCCGGATCGTGAGTGGGTAGTCGGTGACGAAGCCCTTCGCGAAGACTTGCTGATAGCCCTCGCGGGCCTTCTCGGGCTCGGTGAAGTAGTCGGAGAAGTCGGTGCCGATCAGCTTCTCGCGGGCAACGCCGGTGACCTTGATCAAGCCCTCGTTGACATCGGTGATTTTGCCTTCGGCGCTGATCGTCGCCAGCGTGTCGAGGCTCGCCTCGAGCAGGCTGCGGGCGTACTGCGAGGCCTGCTTGCGCGCCGTGTTATCGGTGCCAATCAACAGATAGCCAATGATGGCGTCCTGGGCATCGCGGAGCGCCGTGACGGAAACGACGGCAGGAAAGCGGCTCTTGTCCTTACGGATATAGGTGAGCTCGTAGATGTCTTCGATGCCACGCGACGCCTTGAAGACGAGGGCCTCGAACCCTGTCGCGATCGAAGTTCCGAGCTCGCTGCTCAAAGCCTTTGAGCGTGCGATCAGCTCTTGCGGATCCGAAATGTCGGCCGGCGTGTTCTTGTTCACCATCTCGGCCGCGGTGTACCCAAGCATTCGTTCTGCGCCGACGTTGAAGATCTGGATCACGCCTTTGGCGTCGGTCGTGATGCTCGAGAAGTTGGCGCTGTTGAAGATCGCGCTCTGTAGGGCCTTCGCTCTTTGCAGCGCTTCTTCCGGATGTTGTGCTTCCATCGTGGTTCCTCTCGCGCGCTGCGCGAGCGTGGCTATTTGAGATGCTGAAGGACGGTGTCGAGCAATTGCTTCGGGCTGAAGGGCTTCGCGATGAAGGGCATCGTGCCGAAGGCGGCCAGCCGCGTGGCTTCTCCGGCGGCCGTCATGCTCACGGTCGGAATGGCATCCCAGGCAGGAATGCCTTTCTGCATTGCCCGGAATTCTTCCCCGTTCATGACTGGCATTGTGTTGTCGAGGAGGATGAGCCTGGGCGCAGGTGAGGTCGCCAGGTACTGCGCCGCCTCGGCGCCGCTGCCCACTTCGACAACGACGTATCCAGCGTCATCCAGCACTTCGCGAAGCATGCCCCGCAAGTCGATGTCGTCGTCGACCAACAAGACGTCGACCTGAGGCGTGGGCGAGCTCATCGCGCCACCAACTCTGCGACGGGGCGCGCCGCTGCTCGCAAGCGTGGGAGCCTCACGGTGAACGACGAGCCCAGGCCCACTGCGCTCTCGACGGCGATGGTTCCGTGGTGAGCCTCGACGATCTGGCGCGACACGAAGAGCCCAAGGCCGAGTCCGCCGTAATGACGCGGAGACACCGCCCGCTCAAAGCGCTCGAAGATGCGCCCCAGGTCGTGGTGGGCGATGCCAATGCCCTGGTCGCGAACTGAGAAAGTGGCGAACGCGGGTTCTGCGACGATGGACAATGCGACGGGCTTTCCAGCGCCGTATTTGGTCGCGTTACCGAGGAGGTTGGTCATCACCTGCTCGAGCCGCAGTCGATCCCAGACCCCCAGCACCGGGCTGTTGCCGTGCAAGAGCAGCTCAATGCGGCTGGCATTTGCGTGGAGCTCAGCGACCTCCCGAGCGAGCTCCGCGAGGTCCATCTCTTTGGGGTCGATGACCAGATCGCCGGCAGCGATGAGGGAGACGTCGAAGAGCGTGGTGACGAGCCTGGCGAGACGTTTCGTCTGGCGCTCCGCCGCCTTCAGCCGGTTCGACAGGTCGACGGCACTGGTCGGCGGAACCAGCTGAACGCCTTGCTGCATCTGGTCAATCTGGAGCTGCAGCGTCTGCAGCGGCGTGCGCAGCTCATGTGACGCGATCGAAAGGAAGAGGTCGCGGCGCTCGATCGCCGACTGGGCCACCTGGTAGAGACGGGCGTTCTCGAGCGCCACCGCAGCCCTGCGCGCGAGCTCTACGGCGAGGTCGAGGTCGTCCTCGTCGTACACCGCCGCATCGTCAGGCCGTCCGAGCTGAAGGGTGCCAAGGGGCTTGCCGTGGGCTGTCAACGGCACGACCAGCATCGAGCGCCTCACCGCGGCGACGTCGTCGCTGGCTGGGGCATCGGCGGGCGGACTCCCGGCAACGGCGCGGCGGACAGGGCGATCGCCGTCGCCGTGTGCCTGCACCACGCACCACGAGGCCAGCTCTGGCAACGCAACCGAGGCCACCGCCGCCAGCGTTGCGTCGAAGTCCAACGAGACACTGAGCACGTCGCCGACCTTGACCAGGAACTCAGCACGTTTGTGCTTCTTCGCGGCCGCCGTCCGGGTGGCCAAGAGGTAAGCGTGACGCTCTCGGGCATACCGCAGCGAACGCAACAGCAGATTGGCGTCCACCTGGCCCTTCTGGAGGTAGTCATGGGCACCGGCAGCCATCGCCCGCGAGCCGAGGGAAGCATCCATCGAACCGGTGAGCACGACGACAGGAACATCGGGGGCTGCGGCGCTGATCGCGGTCACCGCCACGAGGTCGAAGGCGTCTGGAAGCGATAGGTCGAGGAGCACAACGTCGACCTCCGTCGTCGCCAGGTGGTGAAGCGCATCCTTGAGGCGCACCACCCGCTTCAGACCCAGGTTGCCGAAAGCTTCCTCGAGGGCCTCGATGACGAGGTCGGCATAGGCGTCGTCGTCCTCGACCAGCAGGACACTTCGAGGGGGGCCTGGATTTGCTGTCGAGGCTGCGTCAGCCCTTCGAGGTTCTAGCGAGGGCATTCGGGTTCGCCTTGCAAGTGTGGACCCACCTGGCTCTGGCTGTGGTTTCGAATGGTTAGCCCGCTGCCTCAGGGTACTATTTTGCCACATACCTGCACAAACGCCTCTGTAGGCCGCGCTCAGGCGCCAGGCAGCTGCCGCTTACGCCGCGATGTCGATGCCCTTCGCCTTGAGAATCCTCGCGGCTTCCAGTTGGTCGGGCGCGGACAGTTGCTTGAACCTGAGCTTCAGGTCATCGCGTTCGATAGACGTGATCTGCAGCGTGCCCATGAAGGCCGAGATGTTGTTGGTCCCGTACTCCTCGAGCCTGGCTTCGAATTCCTTGAGAGTCATGGCGCGGAAGCTACAGCTTCGCGGCGAGCCCGTGCTACCTCGTCGGCGCGATGAAATTCTGCCCCCGTTGCGCGAGTCCGCTCAGCGACAAGCTCGAAGAAGGCCGGGCGCGGCGGGCCTGCCAGAAAGAAGGGTGCGGCTTCATTCACTACGGCAACCCGCTGCCCGTCGTCGCGGCAATCGTCGAGCACGAAGGCGCCATCATCCTCGTGCGCGCGCAGGGCTGGCCCGAGAAGTTCTTCGGGCTCGTCACCGGCTTCCTCGAGGCGCACGAGACGCCTGAGCAGGGCGTGCTTCGCGAGCTGAAAGAAGAGCTCGACCTCGACGGCGAAGTCGTTTCGCTCGTTGGCGCCTACGCGTTCGAGATGCGCAACGAGCTCATCGTCGCCTACCACGTGCGCGCCACCGGCACCGTCAAGGTCGGCGCCGAGCTCGTCGCCTTCAAGAAGATCGCCGTCGAGAAGCTGCGCCCGTGGGAGTTCGGCACCGGCCTCGCCGTTCGTGACTTCCTCGCGAAGCGCTGATGTCCGGGCCCTTCCTCATCGCCGCCGCAGGAGCCGTCAGCCCTCTCGTCGCGGACCTCGGTCTCTGTCTGGTCGTCGCCGGCCTCTTCTCGGTCGTCTTCGTCAAGCTGCGCATTCCCGCGATCGCTGCGCTGCTTGGCGCCGGGGTGTTGCTCGGCCCTGCGGGCCTCGAGGCCATTCGCGACAGCGCGAGCATCGACACGATCGCCAACCTCGGCCTCACGCTGCTGCTGTTCGTCATCGGGCTCGAGGTGAACCTCAAGGGCCTGCTCGCCAGCGGCAAGGTGCTGGTCGTGACTGGCCTCGTTCAGGTGCCGCTGACGCTGGCGGTCGCCTTCGGCGCCTTCTTCCTCGTCGGGCTCACTGGCTGGGCGCTGGTCCAGGGCGTTTACCCGGCGCTGTACCTCGCGGTCGCGTGCGCGTTCTCGTCGACGCTGCTGGTCGTGAAGTACCTGCACGAGCACCTGCGCCTCGACACCATCGCGGGCCGGCTCTGCGTCGGCCTGCTCATCTTCCAGGACATCTGGGCGATCGTCTTTCTCGCGCTGCAGCCGAGCTTCGCGAACCCGTCGGTGGTCCCGATTCTGCTGACCTTCATCGGCACTTTCTCGCTGCTCGGCCTCGCGGTCTTCCTCGCGCGGTTCGTGCTGCCGCGCGCCTTCAAGATCGTCGCCCGTTCGCCTGAGCTCGTGGTCACCCTCGCGCTCGGCTGGTGCTTCGGCGTCGCGCTCTTCGGAGCGAACCTCACCCACGTCGTCGCGCTGCTCGGCTTTCACGTCGAAATCTCGGTCTCGATGGAAATGGGAGCGCTGATCGCCGGCGCCACCATCGCCACGTCTCCGTACGCGTACGAAGTCGTCTCGCGCATCGTTCACCTGCGCGACTTCTTCGTGACGCTCTTCTTCGTCGGCCTGGGGATGAGCATCCCCGTGCCCAATGGCTTCGCGGTGGTGCTGCTGGCCGGAATCGTCGCGGTGGTGACGATTGCTTTGCGGTACCTCGTGTTCCTGCCGGTGCTCTACGGCACGGGGCTCGATCGCCGGAACTCGGTGGCGGTGTCGACGAAGCTGGCCCAGGTCTCAGAGTTCTGTCTCGTCATCGCGTACCTCGGCGCGCGGCTGGGGCACATCAACGGCACCCTCGTCAGCGTGGTGATTTTCGCGTTCGTGCTGACCGCGCTGGTCACGCCGCTGCTCTTCAGTGCGTCCGACCGCCTCTACGAACACCTGCACGGCTTCCTCGATGCCATCGGCATTCGTTCGCGTGGGGCGAAGGCCGAGGCCGAAGCCGAAGAGCCGCCGCGGCTGGTGCTGCTCGGCTTTCACCGCGTCGCCTCGGCGCTGGTGCGCGACCTCGAACGGCTGCACTCCGACCTGCTGCCACGCACGCTCATCGTCGATACCAATATGGGGCTGCACCGCGAGCTCTCGAAGCGCGGCGCGCAGGTCGTCTACGGCGACGTCGGCAACCTCGAGGTCCTTCGCCATGCGGGCGTCGGCTCGGCAGAGGTCATCGTCTCGACGGTGCCCGACGAGCTGCTGAAGGGCATCAACAACGAGAAGCTGGTGCGGATGCTGCGGACGCTCGCCCCGCAGGCGATCATCATCGCGAACTGCACGACGCGTTCAGGCGTCGAGAAGCTTCGCGCCGCGGGGGCCGACCACGTGTTCCGCGCGGCCACCGAAGTCGCGCTGGGAATTCTGCCCGCCATCTACGCGGCGCTGAACGCGACGCTCGGCTCGTACCACGAGGGGCTCTATGAGCAGCACGGGCCGCTGGAGGCGCCCGAGGTGCTCGACTAAACGTCGCGGCGAGGTCCAGCCACCGCCAATCGCTTCCTCCGACGACTTGACCGAAAGACGCGTTAGACCTGATTTTTTTATCAGGGCTTGGGCGCAACGAAATAAAGTGATCCATGACCGGGCCTCCCCCGCTCCGCTCTATCGCGTCGTCTCGGCGAAGCCCGAGGGGCAAAGATGGTACGGGAATTCAACCGGCCGGCTCAGGTGCGCAGAGGTTTCGATGAAGACAGCCTTTCTCCTCGTTCTCTGCAGCGCGCTCCTCGGCTGCCCCGGCGCCGGGGGAGGGCGCGTGGACGCAGGCCCGAACCTGCTCGACCCGGCATTTGGCAGCCAGGGCCTGACCCGGACCGCGTGGGGGTGCCACTCCCGCGCCGATGCGCTGGTCGCGATTGGAAATGGAAGAGTGGTGGCCGCAGGTAGAGCGTGCGGCGAGTGGGCGTTCGCCGCCTATCTAAGCGACGGCTCGCTCGACCCCTCGTACGGAACCGAGGGGAAGACCCAGCTGTTTCCTGATGCTGGATCCTTCGTCGAGGTGACGGCGATGGTGGTGCGTCCTGATGGCCGGGTCGTCGCTCGGGGTCACGCGGGCGCGCGCGACGCGATCCGTCAGCTGTCGGCCAACGGGGTCAACGATTCGGCGTTTGCGGCCGCGGTGGATAAAGCGCTCGACTCGCGCTTCGAGTTGATTCGGGCGATCGCCCTGCAGCCTGACGGGAAGCTGTTGGTCGGCAACGGCGAGAACCTCACCCGCCTGGAAATCGACGGAGCCCTCGACACCACCTTCGGCACCAATGGCCACCTGAGCCTGGCCTTCTTTGGCTCGGACACCTTCCTCACCGGCGCGCTCGTTCACCCTGACGGCCGCATCGTGCTCAGCGGCCTCGACACCCGAACTCCCTACGGGGAACCGTTCGTGGCTCAGCTGCAGGCGAGCGGGGCAGCCGACCCGTCGTTTGGTACCAACGGGGTGGTGAAGCTCAAGGCCTCGGTCGTGGGCACGACGCAGGTGAACGCAATCGCGATCCAGAGCGACGGGAAGCTGCTGTTGGCCGGTGCAGTCAAGCCGTCTGAGCTCGCGCACTTTCGCCCTGCCGTCTGGCGGCTGACGCTGGCCGGAGTCCTCGACACTTCTTTCGGTGCCGCGGGCGAGGCGGAGGCTCCGACTGGCGGCGGAGATACCCGGTTCAACGCGCTCGCGACGCTGTCAGATGGAAACGTCGTCGCCGCCGGCAGCTACCGGCAGACCACGCTGGTCTCCGAGTCCTGGCTGGTGGCGCGGTTCAGCCCCTCAGGAGAGCTCGACCCGGCGTTTGGAGGCAGCGGCTTCACCGTCTTCGACCTTGGAATTCCCTACAGCCCCGGTGGGGCGCGGGGGCTGGCCGTCACCCCCGCGGGCTACGTCGTCGCCGGGCCGTGGTTCGAGCAGACCCGGCCAGGCGAGTTCGCGATCGCCCGCATCCTGCCGTAGCCCCGGCCAACGGCAACGCGACCAATCCGACGCTCTAAATTTAGAGGTCCTTCGGGTTCTTGAAGAACGTCTGCTGGTAATACGCGAGCTCGGCGATCGACGCGCGAATGTCCGAGAGGACGGTGTGTGACGCTTCGACCTTCGAGCGGCCCGGCGCGTTCGGGTACCACGCGCGGGTGAGCATCTTCAGGCCCGAGACGTCGAGCATCCGGTAGTGCAGGTAGCGGTCGAAGCCCGGCATGAACTTCGTGATGAACGAGCGGTCGGTGGCAATCGAGTTGCCGGCGAGAATGCCTTCGCCGAAGTCGATGTGGCGGCTGATCAGCGTCGTCGCGTCCTTCTCGGCCGTGCGCAGCGAGATGTCGGACTTTCGAACGCGCTCGAGCAGCCCGTTCTTCGTGTGCATCTCTTTGACGAAGGGCTCCATGCGGTTGAGCACGTCGTCGGGCTGCCAGATGGCGCGCTCGAGCTCGGCGATCGGCTTGAGGTCGCCGCTGGTGATGACGATGCCCATCTCGATGATTGCGCAGTGCTCGGGGTCGAGGCCCGTCATCTCGAGGTCGCACCAGACGAAACGGATGTCGGCGTTCGTGGTTCCCATGGCGAGGGTGTTGTCACGGCACGCGCATTGTGTCGAGCGGCTTTCTGTGACTTGAAGCGCGCATGGACGCCGCTACTTTGACCAAGCGCCTCGAGGATCCGGCGGCGCTGGATTCGCTGGCCTCGCTCACCCTTGATGCCCTGCTCGACGCCACGCTGATGTCGCTGGTGCCCGAAGACACCGCCGTGCGCGCGCTGCGCCTGGGGCTCGAAGGCTGGCTCGCCTCACCGCAGGCGGTGCCCGCGCTGAACCGCCTCGTCGAGACCACCTTCAATCAGCTGCAGAAGAAGACCGGCAAGCTGCGCGACGTGATGCCCGAGGAGGTGAAGGCCACGGTGCTCCAGCTGCTCGAGCGCCCGTACTCGCCCGACAAGCGGCTGGTGCTCACCATCATCGACCGCCCGCCGATGCGCGAGCTCATCCGCGCGCTGCTGCTGCAGACGGTGTTGGACTTCGGGAAGAAAGTGACCGCGCCGATGGCGGGCATGGCGAAGTCGCTGGGCGGCCTGGCCCGGTTCGCCGTCGACACCGCGAAGTCCCGCAGCGGAGCGATTGGCTCGATGGTCGGCGCCGTCAGCGGCGAAGTCGAAAGGCAGCTCGAGAAGCGCGCGGTCGAGTTCGTCGACGCGTCGCTGTCGAACGTCTTCGCCGAGCTCGCCGATTCCGTCAGCAACCCGCAGCGCGCGCACGAGGCCGCCGAGCTGCGCGTCGCTTTCTTCGAAGGCGTGCTCGAGCTCACGCTGCCGCAGCTGGCGCGCGAGCTGATGAACCTCGACGTCGCCGGCGGCGCGAAGGTGCTGCGCGAAGGCCTCGACGAGTGGCTCGCGAGCCCTGATTCAGAGGCGACGCTCAGTGACCTCGCCGCGCAGCTGACGAAGCGCGAAGGCGGCCGGACGCTGCGCGAAGTGCTCGAGGAATCGGGCCAGCTGCAGACGTACCGCACGCTGGGCAAAGAGGCGCTGGCCGCGCGGATGAAGCAGGTCGTGACCGCGCCTGCTTTTGAGGCGTGGCTGCACGACCTGATCAAGCCTTAGAAGCTTCCGCCCAGCGCGAACGAGAAGCCGTCACGGGTGGGCAAGAACGCAGCCTTCACCGGCACCTGCTCGTTGCCGCCGAAGATCCACAGCAGGCCGCCGATGAGCAGGGTGGGCAGTGAGAGAATAATCAGGCCTCCGCCGACAGCCTGAAGGTCCGACGTGCCTCCGCCCGTCGGGGTTGGAGCTGCGGCCGCGACGATGACGCCCCCCACCAGCACCACCGCGCCCGCGACGAAAGTCACCACCCCGCCCTTGCGCACGCTGCCGTACTGGGTCTTCAGCTGGGCCGCGCTGACCGTCGCCGCCGGCTGTTCCAGCGGCACCAGTGAGACCTTGAGCTTCTTCGACAGCTGGTCCGCGATCGCGCGCGCCGCCTGGGTGATGCCGTCGAGCAGCCCGTTCTCGTCGGGAATTCGCAGCGAGAACAGCGCGAGGTTGGCTGCATCGGAGGCCGCCGCGACGCGGACGTCGAGCTGAATCGTCTGACCGAACTTGCCGACATTTCCCAGCAGCAGGCCGTCGACCCCGAGCGCGTTGGCGAACTCTGCGACGCATTCGTTGGTGGCGGTGCAGCCGAGCAGCTGCTTTTGCCGCTCGAGGCCGACGACCGCGGCGACCTGCGAGCTGCTCAACACATCGACTCCGGCGATGACGAGCTGTTGGTTCAGGTGGTCCGTCACGAAGGCCTGCATCTCGGCCGTCACGTTCACACCCGCAAGGCCAGGCGACGCGAGCTTCGGTGCCGCTGCGAGCAACACGACCACCATCGACAGTGCGGACACTTTCACGCTCCCCTTTGGACGACGCGGGAAGTCTGTTTCAGAAAGGCAGCGCAGTCACCGTCGCAGTTCCGCCGCTGGCCATTTCGAGCACGGTGCCGGGCGCGAGGGACTCGCGGTGGACGTACGCGAGCGCGATCTGCTGCTGCCGTTTCGGCGACTGCACCACCGTGCCGACCCAGCCGACCTTCTTTTCGCCCTTGCGCAGCTCCGTACCTTTCGGCGGCACGGCGTCGCCCAGCAGCAGGCCAGCGAGCTTGCGCTGCATCTGGCCGCGGTGGGTCGCGCGGGCGATGACCTCCTGCCCGATGTAGCAACCCTTCGTGTACGAGATGGCGTTGTCGAGCGAGGCCTCGAGGGGAATCGTGGTCTCGATCAGCTCCTGGCCCCAGCGCGGCTGGCCGGCTTCGACCCGCAGCACTTCGAAGGTTTCGTCGTCGACTTTGGGCGTGGCGGCGAGCGCGCCGCGGACTTCGGCGAGCGCGTCGCGGTGAAGCAGCACATCGACGGCCGTGCCGTGCAGGCCGACCAGCATCCGAATCTGGGCGCCCATAGGCAGCTGGCCGAGCAGCGCGACATGCTGCGGCCCATAGAGGCCGATGACGGCGAGGTCGTTGGCGGCCTGGACTTCGGCGTCTTCCGAGATGAGGTACTTCTCGAGGAAGTCCTTCACCGGGCCCTGCATGCCGGGGTCGAGGTCGAGGGTGACGTCTTCGTTGCGTTTGACGACGCGCAGGTCGGCGACCATCGCCCCTTTGGCGGTGAGCATGGTGGCGTACAGCGATTCGCCCGCCGCGAGCTTTTCGACGTCGTGGGTGACCATGCCTTGAACGAAGCTGACGCGGTCGCCGCCGAGGACGCGCAGGTGCTGGCGTGCGGACAAATCGACCCAGGCGGCAGAGTCGAGGGCGGCGCGGTAGGCGGTCAGATCCACTCGTCTCTATATAGAGGCTTTGCCGCGCGCTCGCTGCACGTTAAGAGCTTCGGCGTCGTGAACAAGACCTCTTCCAACGCACTGAGCCTGATGCTGGTCACCGCGCTGGCGGAGTCGTTGCTGGCTGTCTACCAGTGGATGGAGCTGCTCCTCGTTCGCAGCGGTGGCACGGCGACCTGCGCGATCAACGAGACGGTGAACTGCGCGACGGTGTGGAACTCGGACTTCGCGTCGCGGGTCCACGGGCTGCTGGGCATGCCGGTCGCGGGGCTGGGGCTGGTGTGGGGCCTGACGGCGTTCGGCGTCTCGGTGGTGATCGCGCGGAAGCTCATCGCGGGTGACGACGCCGCGGGCCCGATTGCTGCGGCGAAGGTCTGGGCGGCCCTGGGTGCGCTCAGCTGCATCACTTTCGGCGTCGCCTCGGTGAAGTTGGGAGCGGTCTGCCTGACCTGCCTCGGCACCTACGCGCTCACGATTGGGTTCGCCTTGCCAGTGTTGTTGCTGCTGCCGAAGCCGCCGTCGCTGACTCCTGCGCTGGGCTGGCTCGCGGCGATCGCGGTGCCGGTGTTCGTGGTGCTGCTCTGGCCGGGAAGCCTGACGCCGAAGGGCACGGCGACGCCGCTGAAGGAAGCGTCGAAGACGGACGAGGCCGAGACGATGAAGTACTTCGCGTCGCTGCCCTGGGCCGAGGCGAAGGCGACGGCGGATGCGCGCGATGCGTACCTGAAGGCCGCGTCGCCAGATGCCAGCGGCTACCAGACGCGCGAGGTCTACGGGCCCGCGAATGCGCCGGTGAAGCTGGTGGAGTTCACCGACGTTCTCTGTGGCCACTGCCGGGCGTTGATCGCGAACCTGGAGCAGCTGAAGAAGGCAGTGCCAGCGGCGAACTTCTCGATTGAGCCGCGGTATTTCCCGCTCGACTCCGAGTGCAACAAGAAGGTCACCCAGAGCTCGGGCGACGGCGTGCGATGCCTGGGCGCGAAGGCGCAGATCTGCCTCGAGGGTAACGAGAAGTTCTGGGAGCTGCGGTCGGAGCTGTTCGAGAACCAGCAGGGGCTGAGCAAGCAGAAGATTTACGAGATCGCGACGAAAGGCATGCCGCTGGACAAGCTGCAGGCGTGCATCGACTCGAAGGTGACCCAGGCGCGCATCGACGAGGACGTGGCGTACGCGATGCTTTTCGAGCTGCAGGGAACCCCGCTGGTGTTGCTGAACGGGCGTGAGGCGCCACCGGTTCCCGCGTTTCTCTACGGGATGATGCTGTCGAAGGGTGACCCGAAGTCGAAGTACTTCGAGAAGCTGCAGCTCGACCCGAAGTGAGATTCAGATGGCGGACGAGCCGAAGAAGCCGTTTCACAATCCGTTCGGTGCGCTCGCAGGGCTGAAGGACTCGCTGCCTGCGGGCAAGACGCCGAAGCAGGTGGCCGAGGTCGAGAAGAAGCGGCCGGCGCGGGCGGTCGTCCGGCTCGAGCGGGCGGGCCGCAACGGGAAGGAAGTGACGATCGTCTCGCACCTCGAGCTCCCCGTGATGGAGCGCGACGTCTGGCTCAAGGCGCTGAAGAACGCGCTCGGCTGCGGCGGCCAGGTCGATGGTGAGGCGCTCGTGCTCCAGGGCGACCAGCGCGAACGGTTGCCCCCGCTGCTCGAGAAGCGCGGAGTGAAGAAGGTCACCGTCGCGAACTGAGGACGCTTTCGCCCGGGACACCTGCGTCAGTCGCGGCTCTGAAGCAAAGACGAATGCGCCGCGGGACTGCAGTGCGGCAGCGGCACGTGTCAGCCGCTCAAGGCCGCCTGGTGTGGCCTGCTCGGGCAGTGACCAAGGTGCGGCTCGCCTCACGTGCAACACGACGTGCGAGGCCGATGCCTGCTACGACCCGACTCCGTGAGATTTGTCTTTGCGCTTCTGGCACTCGGCTTCGTCGGCGGCGCCATCTACTTCGGCGCCCTCGCGAAGAGCTCGTACTCCGCGTACTCGGAAGAGCAGCTGACGGTGCTCGCCGACGGCTTCGCCCGGCTCGAGCACCCCACTGAAGCGCAGGACTTCTCGCGCACGCTGTTCGAAGAAGAGAAGCGGCGGCGGCTCTTCTTCCCGCTGATGCTCGTCGGCGCGGTGCTCTCGGCCATCGGCGTCTACCTGACGCGTGCAGTACGCGAGAGCTTCTCGGCCCCCGAAGACGCGCGCTTCGCGGCCACCGTTGGAAACCCCTCGCTGGTGCTCGAGGGCGCGAAGAACAAGGCGGCGACGCTGCTCGGCGTCACCGTGACTGCGCCGCCTGCCGTCATCGAAGCCGCGTTGACCGCGCAGCTGGCGAGCCGAGATCCTTCGCAGATGCAGGGCATGGCGCCCGACCTTCAGAAGCTCGTCAATGATCAGCGCGACGCGTTGATCAAGGCGCGCGACCTGTTGCTCGGCCGCAGCTAGCCCATTCGCTCCAGCACCAGCGGGCGCTTCGCCGGCGCGGCAGCTCCAATCTTGTACGCGCGCAGAATCCTCGCCTTCACGTCTTGAAGCTTCGCGTCCGAGTTGTAGTGCACGGTGACCATCGGCTCGCCCACCGCCACCGCGTCACCGACCTTCTTCTCGAGCACGAAGCCCACCGCGGGGTCGATCTTGTCGGTCGACTTCTCGCGGCCCGCGCCGAGCGCCATCGCGGCGAGCCCAATCGCCTCGGAGTCGATGCCCGTGATGAACCCCGACGCCGGCGCGCCGACCTTCACCGTCGCCTTCGCCTTCGGCAGCTTCGACAAGTCTGCGATCGCCGCCGGGTCACCGCCCTGCGCCTTCACCAATTCGCGAAGCTTCTTCTCGGCCGAGCCATCGGCGATCACCGCCAGCAGCTTCTTCCGCGCTTCCGCTTCGTCCTTCGCCTTGCCGCCCAGCACCAGCATCTCGGCCGTGAGCGCCAGGGTGACTTCCGTGTAGTCGGCCGGCGCGTGGCCGCGCAGCATCTCGACCGCTTCGATGACCTCGAGCGCATTTCCGACCGTGCGCCCCAGCGGTTGATCCATGTCCGTCAGCAGCGCGCTGACCTTCTTTCCCATCTGCTGGCCGATCGCGATCATCGTTCGCGCCAACGTGCGCGCGTCTTCGATCGTCTTCATGAAAGCGCCGCTGCCGACCTTCACGTCGAGCACGAGCGCGTCGATGCCTTCCGCCATCTTCTTGCTCATGATCGACGAGGCGATCAGCGGAATGCAGTCGACCGTCGCCGTCACGTCGCGCAGCGCGTAGAGCTTCTTGTCTGCCGGAGCGAGCGTCGCAGTCTGCCCAATCAGGCACGCGCCCACTTCACGAACCAGCCGCCGGTACTCGGCCACGCTCAAGTCCACCTTGAAGCCCGGAATCGACTCGAGCTTGTCCAGCGTGCCGCCCGTGTGACCCAGGCCACGGCCCGAAATCATCGGCACGGGCACGCCGCACGCCGCCGCAAGGGGCGCGAGCGACAGCGACACCTTGTCTCCCACGCCACCCGTCGAGTGCTTGTCGACCTTGATGCCCGGCGTGTCCGACAGGTCGAGCACCTCGCCCGACTCGAGCATCGCCCGCGCCCAGGCGCCGAGCTCGACCGGGTTAAGACCCTTGAAGAAGACGGCCATGCACATCGCGGCCATCTGGTAGTCGGGCACGTCGCCCTTCGTGTAGCCGTCGAGGAAAGCGCGGATGTCTTCCGCTTCCAGCGTCTGGCCGTCGCGTTTGGCTTTGATCAGCTCGTAGGGGCGCATGTCAGTCGGAACAGCCTATGCCGATGTCGTCCACGTCGACGCCCGGAGTGAGCACCCCGATGACGGTGCCATCGCGCGCCGCCAGCGCGAGCTCGTGCGCACCCGACGTGTTGCCCGGCCCACCCAGCCACAGCACGCCGAAGCGGCCATCGCGCAGGCCGCACGGAGAGACCGCGTTGTTGAAGTTCCTTCCGATCGGCGTCGGCACGCTGTCGTCCTTCCGCAGCCAGATGGTCTCGGGCGAGCCGCCGTCTTGCGGCCATGCGCTCTCGAACAACACGCCGTCCAGCGAGTCGCGCGGGAACTGCACGTGCTGCTGCCGCGAGTTGGGCAGCGTCGCCGACGACACCACGATCTTCTGGCCCGAGCCGTCGAGCCGAACGCTGCACGAGTCCGTGATGCCGCCTTCCGGGTATGGCGCCTGGCTGCAGTCGAACAGCACGCGCGTCTGGTCGAAGGTCAGCGCCGGCATGTTGTTGTACGGGTAGGCCGAGGGGCCGGTGATGAGGGTGGCGGGGCCCCAGCCGGTGGCCGTCTTCTTGATGACGAAGAGGTCGCGCATGTGCGGGCCGCCTGCCGCCGAGTAGACGATGGTGTCGCCCGCGTTGTTGATGGTGGGGATGCCTTCGATGATGACGTCTTGCCCGTCGGCCTTCACCAGCTCGAGCGTGGCGAAGCTCGACGGCGCGTAGGCAAGGCACTCGCCGCTGCCGCACTGCAGGCGATCGGTCGAGACGAGGTAGTGGGCGCCGTTGTGCGACGGCACGAGCCAGCGGTCGGTGGTGCCAGCTCCGAACTTTCCGAAGACGGTGCTGATGTCTTGCGGCGTCGCGCCGACGCGCGCTTCGATGCGGTACACGCGGTGCTGCCCGAAGCCGTACGTGAAGTGGCCAGTGCCGGTCGAGCCGCCAAAGCCGCCCGCGCCTCCGCTTCCGCCGCCGCCGGTCGTGCTCGAGGCACTGCACGCCGCCAACGCCAACCCACAGCCGATTGCCATCCATCGCATCCGTCGCTCTTTGCCATGAAAGCGGAGGCGGGTGGTAAACCCACCGCACCCATGACCCGTCTCTTGAGCGTCGTCGCGCTGCTCGCCGTTGTCGGTTGCAAGAAGTCAGACAACCCGCCTTCGAATCTGAAGGGCGGGAAGACGGTCGGGCTCGTCACGGACATCGGCGGCCGCGGCGACCAGTCCTTCAACGACTCGGCGCTGCGCGGGCTCGAGACCTGGGCCGCTGGGGCGAAGTTCAGCGGCGGCAAGTATGTGCCCCTGAACCCCGCGGAAGTGGCCGGCTCGGTGCCGGAAGAATTGAAGGGCCGCGTCGAAGCGGTCGGCATCCGCCCGCTGGTGGTGCAGAGCAAGGCGCAGGAGGACTACCAGCCGAACCTCGGCCTGCTGGTCGACCAGGGCGCGGACCTCGTCATCGGCACCGGGTTCATGTTGGAGAACGCCGTCGAGGCCGTCGCGAAGGCAAACCCGGGCTCGAAGTTCCTGCTCATCGACTCGCCGATTCTCGACGCGAAGGGGACCCCGGCGGCGCTGCCGAACGTGCGCACGGTGGTGTTTCGTGAAGAAGAAGGCAGCTTCCTCGCGGGCGCGCTCGCGGGCCTGGTCGCGAAAGAGAAGGTGGGCTTCATCGGCGGCATGGAGATTCCGTTGATCAAGAAGTTCGAGGCGGGCTTTCGCGCGGGAGTGAAGACGACGAACCCGAAGGCCCAGGTGCTGGCGACGTACACGGGCAGCTTCGACAACGTCGCCGCTGGCAAGCAGGTCGCGCAGGATTTGATTTCCAAGGGCGTCGAGATTCTCTTCCACGCCGCTGGCTCTGACGGCCTCGGAGCGATTCAGGCCGTGAAGGAAGCGCGCGCCGCCGGGAAGACGGTCTTTGCGATCGGCGTCGACAGCGACCAGGCCCACCTCGCTCCGGATGCGATGCTGACGTCGATGGTGAAGCGCGTGGACCTCGCGGTGTTCGAAGCGACGAAAGACATCGTCGACGGCAAGTTCACCGCGGGCGATCGCGTGATGGGCCTCAAGGAAGGGGGCGTGTCGCTGGCGCCGGTGAAGCTTCAGTTCGACGGCAAGGAACAGGCGATGGCCCGCGTGGCCGAGCTGAGGGCGCAAATCATCGAAGAGAAGCTGAAGGTGCCGAGCAACCTGGCCGAGCTGGAGTCGTTCAGCCCTCCCAACTGAAAATGCCCAGCATCTGCCTCGAGCACATCACCAAGCGATGCGGGCCGACGCTGACGCTCGCACTGGATGACGTGTCGCTCGAGCTTCAGCCAGGCGAGCGGCTGGGGCTGATTGGAGAGAACGGCGCTGGCAAGTCGACGCTGATGAACGTGCTCTACGGGCTGTATCAACCGGACCTCGGCTCCGTGCGCTTCGATGGCTCGGCCGTGGCGCTGAAGAGCCCGCGGGAGGCGCTCAAGCGCGGCGTGGGCATGGTGCAGCAGCACTTCACGCTCGTGCCGACGCTGACCGTGGCCGAGAACGTGGTGCTGGGCGCCGAGCCGCTGAAGAACGGGCTCATCGACATCGATCGCGCGGTGAGAGAGGTCGAAGAGACGTGCCGGAGGTTCGGCTTCGCGCTGAACGTGCGCGCGACCGTCAGCGACTTGAGTGTCGGCAGCCAGCAGAAGGTCGAGATTGTGAAGGCGCTGCACCGCGGCGCGACGACGCTGATTCTCGATGAGCCGACCGCCGTGCTGACGCCGCAGGAAGCCGACGAGCTCTTCGCCGTGACGCGCACGCTGTCGGGCGCCGGCAGGTCGGTGGTGCTCATCTCGCACAAGCTCAAAGAGGTGCTCGCGTTCGCGACGCGCATCGCCGTGCTGCGGCGCGGAAAGAAGGTGGCCGACCACCTGGTGCCGGCGCAGACCTCGCCCGAGGCGCTCGCGGCGTTGATGGTCGGGTCGGAGTCCGTGGCTGCCGTCACGGCCTCTAAAGGCGCGGTGAGAGGCGCGCCCGTGCTCACGCTCGACAACCTCCACGCGCGGGGCATCGACGGGGTGAGCCTCACCGTGCACGCGGGGGAAATCGTCGGGCTCGCGGGCATCGATGGAAACGGGCAGCGCGAGCTCGCGGAAGTGGTCACGGGCTTGCGGCCGTGGACGCGCGGGACGGTGAGCCTGGGCGGACAGCCGATGGTCGCGCTGACTCCGGCGCGCGCGAAGCAACTGGGCGTCGCGCACATTCCGGAAGACCGGCAGTGGCGCGCGATGGTCGGCGACTTCTCGGCCGAAGAGAACGTGGCGCTCGGTCGCCAGGCGCAGGCGCCTTTCGCGAAGGGCCTCTTCATCGACTTTCGGGGTCGCCGCGAGCGGACAATGAGGTTGCTCGACGCCCACGACGTGCGGCCGCGCGAGCCCGGCAAGCGCATGGCCGAGCTGTCGGGAGGCAATCAGCAGAAGCTCATCGTCGCTCGCGAGCTCGACGCGAATCCGAAGCTGATGGTGGCGGTGCAGCCGACGCGCGGGCTCGACATCGCGGCGGTCGAGGCGGTGCGGGCACACCTGCGCCGCGTGCGCGACGAAGGCTGCGCGGTGTTGCTGGTGTCGCTCGACCTCGACGAGGTGCTCGCGCTGGCAGACCGCGTGGTGGTGATGTTCGAAGGCAAGGCGAACGGCGAGTTTCCGCGGGCGGCAGTCGACGAACGCGAGCTGGGCCGGCGGATGCTCGGGGCATGAAGCGGGCGCTGCCTTCGATTCTCTCGGTCGTCACCGCGTTTGCGGTCTGCTTCGTCGCGATCGCGCTCACCCGCGGCGGCTTCGGGGTCGCGGCCGATGCGTACGGCGCGATGTTGTGGGGCGCGTTCGGCGACTGGCCGCGCTTCTTCGACGGCGGGCAGGTGGGCGTGTTGCTGCGGCCGCTGGGCGAGGCCGGGACGAAGGCGGCGATCCTCACCCTCACCGGACTCTCGGTCGCGGTCGCCTTTCGCGTCGGGCTCTTCAACATCGGCGCGCAGGGCCAGATGATGGTCGGCGCGCTGGCCGCGGCGGTCTGCGGAGCGGGAATGTCGCTGCCCGCCGTCTTCCACCTTCCGCTGTGTCTTCTGGCCGCAGCGGTGGGCGGCAGCCTCTACGCGTTGATCGCCGCCGAGCTGAAGCGCCGCCGCGGCGTTCACGAAGTCATCAGCACCATCATGCTGAACTGGATCGCGGTCGCGGTGATCGACAACTGGCTCGTGGTCGGCCCGCTGCGCGCGGCAGCCAGCGGCGACAACTCCGTCTCGGGCACCGAAGAGATTGCCAACACCGCGGCGCTGCCGTTGCTGCTCGGCCTCAGCTCGCGCCTGAACCTCGGCTTCATCCTGGCCATCGTCCTCGCCGTGCTGCTTACGGTGTGGCTGCAGCGCACCCGGCACGGGTACGAGTGGCGGGCGGTGGGGCTCGGGCCGGAGGCCGCGCGCGCGGCGGGAGTTCCAGTCGGCCGCCGGATGCTCGAGGCGATGGCGGTCAGCGGCGCGCTGGCGGGCCTCGCGGGAGCCGTGCTCGTGCTCGGCACCGAGCAGAAGTACCCGGCCACGCTCGGCGCCCCATACGGCTTCGACGGCATCGCGATGGCGTTGATCGGCCAGGGTCACCCGCTTGGGGTCCTCGCCACCTCGGGACTCTTTGGGGCGCTGCGCGCCGGCGGCACGCGGATGCAGCTGTTCGGCGTTCACAAGAGCTTCCCCGAGCTGATTCAAGGCCTCGCGTTGCTGCTGGTCGCGGGGAAGCTCATCTGGGTGGCGCTGCTGTCGCGCCTGGCGCGCAAGGGGGCCGCGTGATTCAGCTCATCGAGGCGCTGCTGTCGTCGACGCTCGAGGCCGCTCCCGCGCTGATTTTTGCCGCGCTGGGCGCCACGCTTTCCGAGCGCGCGGGCGTGGTGAACGTCGGGGTGGAAGGAATGATGCGGGCGGGGGCGTTCGCCGCGGCGGTCGCGGCGCTGGCGATGCCCACGCCGCTGGGGGTGGTCATCGGCATGCTCGCCGGGGCGGGCGTCGCGGCGATTCACGGCTTCCTCACCATTCGCTGGCGCAGCGACCAGGTCGTCTCGGGCATGGCGCTGAACCTGGTGATGCTCGCGCTGGGCACGTTTCTGCTCGAGGCCGTCTTCTCGTCGCCCTCGGCCACGCCCGCCATCACCCAGCTGACGCGCTGGCACTTCTTCGAGGGCGTGCCGCTGTTGCGCGCGCTGTCGGGGCACACCGCGCTGACGTGGCTCGCGCTGGTGCTGCCCTTCGGCGTTCACTTCTTCGTGCAGCGCACGCGCACCGGCTTGAGGCTTCGGGCGGCGGGTGAGAAGCCGCAGGCGGTCGCGGCGGTGGGCGTGAACGTCAACGCGCTGCGCTTCGGTGCGGTGCTCGCGTCGGGGATGCTCGCGGGCCTCGGCGGAGCAGCGCTGTCGACCTCGACGCTCGACCGCTTCGAGCATCACATGCCCGCAGGCCTCGGCTTCATGGCGGTGGCGGCGATGGTGTTTGGCCGGTGGACCCCGCTGGGCGCTGCCGGCGCGGCGGCCTTCTTTGCTTTCGGCAACGCGCTGCGCATCGGGCTGGCGACGTCGGCGCCGGGGATTCTCGAGGTGGTACCGCAGGGCCTCTTGCTCGCCTTGCCCTACGTGCTCACCCTGGTCGTGCTCGCCGCGCGCAAGCCGTCGGCATCTGCTGCCCCCGCCGCGCTCGGCACGCCCTACAATCCCGAGCTTCGTTAAAGGGGAGGTCTCACCATGGTCGACGCTGCGGAGTTTCCGCTTCACAAAGGCGCGAAGGGCTCATTCATCTTCGTTGGGGTGTTGCTGTGTCTGCTGGTGCTCACGGTGCCGCTCGCGATCTGGGTCTTCTTCCGGGTCGGCCGCGGAAAGGTTGTCGTCTCGCGCTCGGGCGTCGAGGCGGCGGGCATCATGCTCACCGACCGGTTCGAGTTCTCGGACGTCGCGCGGCTGGGGATTCTCACCGTGCCGTTGGCCGGCGCGGGCATCGGCCGGGTTGTCGCCAACATCAAGCTCGGCGGCCTGGGCTACGGGCTGAACGTCGTGGTGCAGACGCGTGCGGGCAAGACGATCAAGTTCATCGCGAACCAGTACGAGCGCCACGAAGAGCTGATCGAGCGCATCAAGAAGGCTGTGCCGCTTCCGTGCGAGACGATTCAGATGGGGCTGGTGTCGATGAAGTGGCCCGAGCGTTCGGCGTAATCCGTTCGCCGTCGAGGAACCGCGCGACCGCCTCGGTCACCACCGGGGCGGTCAACAGCCGGTTGTGGCCGAGCCCTTCGGTGGTGAGCAGCTGACCGTCAGCGACGCACCTGCTCCACTCTTCGCCTTCGATGAAGGGCACCTCACGGTCGGTGCGGTCGTGGATGACGAGCGTGGGCATGCAGAGAGATTGCGCGAGCTGCGAGAGGTCGAGGTCGCGCAGCCGCATGCCTTCGGTCTTCTCGATGCGCGCGTTCATCCGTTCGCCCAGCGCGTCGGCGATGCCGAGCATGCGCCAGAAGCCGGTGATGAAGCGCCGCGGGTACGCGGGCGGCGCAACCATCACGAGCCGGTCGGCAGCCACCCCGTGGGTCAGCGCGTACGCCGCCGCCGGAGCGCCCAGCGAGTGCGCCACCACCGCGTAGACCCGGCCGACGTGCTGCGAGACCGCGGCGAGGGTGCGGGCGAAGCGGGGCAGGTTGCTCGTCTTCCCGCTGCTTCGGCCGTGCGCCGCCTGGTCGAACGCGTAGACCGCGAAGCCCTTCGCGCGCAGCGGCTCGACCAGGCCGCGCAGCTGCTCCGAACGTCCTGCCCAGCCGTGGGCGAGCAGCACCTTCTTCCCATTCAGCGCCGGGCCCCAGCGGTAGACGGCAATCTTCGCCCCGTCCACGTCGAGGAACTCGCGCTCGGGCTCGAGACCCTGCGTCCACGTCACCTTCGCCCCCTTCTTCTTTGGCGGCGTGCAGAACGCCGTCAGCATCATCTGCGCCGCCAGGTCCGGGCGGACGACCGCGACGGCCTTCACCCCGGCCGCGAAGAGGGTCAGGGCCGCGGGACGAACGTTCGTTCTTTTTTGAGGGCGGGAAGAAGGCGCATCCATGGGGGCTCCTTGAAGGTCGCTACGTCGGGGTGAGGTCGTGGGCCTGGACGAGGCGTTCGAAGGCAGCATCACCCCGGCGCATCCAGGTCTTCGGGTCGCCGAACATGCGGGCGTCGTGGTGGACGCCGAGCACGAGCGAGAAGATTTCAAAGGCGAGCTGCTCGGGGTCGGCGCTGCTCTTCGGCGACGCCTGCACGGTGAGCTCGATCGCCTTGGTCAGCTGCGTGCGCCACTGGCCCTGCAGGTCGGCCACCTTTTCCTTGATGGGGCCGTCGCTGTTGCCGAACTCAGCCGCGGCCTCAACGAAGATGCAGCCGCCAGCCTCGAGGTCGCATACCCGGCGCAGCCACCCTTTGAACAGCGCGCGCAGGCGGGGCAGGCCGCGTTTTTCCTTCAGCGCCGGCACGAAGACTTCGTCGATGAACTGGCGGGCGCCTTCTTCGATGACTGCCAGCTGCAGGTCTTCGCGGGAACCGAAGTGGGCAAAGACGCCACTCTTGGAGCGCTGCAGCACGTCCGCCAGGCTGCCGATGGTCAGGCCCTCGAGCCCGATTTTCCGCGCCTGCTCGAGCGCCGTGCGAAGAATCGCCTGGCGGCTGAGCTCACCTTTGTTGGGCGCGGCGTTCATTGGCCCTAATTAATAGCACGACCGTTCGTTTTATCGCAACCCCTTCATCTACTCGACGCGGGTGAAGAAGGCAGGCGGCAGCTCGAGCACGCGCACCACCGGCTCAGCGTTGGCCACGGATTCCTTGGCCTTTCGCAGGGCAGCCTCGAGGTTCGGAGCCGCCATGAACCCCAGCCGGGAGCAGGCACGCGGGTCCCCGTGGGCGACGATGATCCGGCTCGCGAGGCGCCGCATCGGGGTGCACTGGTACCAGCTGATCAACGCGTGGGCGCCGTGGAAGGCGTAGCGGCGCTGGTAGTCGGCGACGAACTCGGGGCGGCTCGCGAGCCACGGCTCGTAGCGTTCGTGAATCGCTTCTGGCTCGCGCTCGAGGCGGAGCACCTTCTCGTAGAACTCTTCGTGCACGCGGTGGTGGCGGGTGTTGAACGAAGGGGTGAGCGGGTTCGAAAAGATGATCGCTCCGCCTGGACGCACCAGGGGCCGGTGGGTGAAGAGGTTGGCGACGAAGCCGAGCGCGAGGTTCGCGACCAGCACCGGGTTCTGCTGGGTTCGCACCGACCAGGGCCCGAGGTCGGGCAGGCCGAACACGAGGACATCGGCGTCGCCGCTGGCGCTCACCTCGTGCTGGCGAAGAAACAGCTCACTCGCCCGGGGAGAGACGGCCTCGGGCGGCCCGGAAAGAACTTCGAGCGGGCGGAAGCTGGCCCGCATCGAACGCGCGGCGCGGTGACGGACAGACGCGGGCAGCGCGTTCCACATCTGCAGCGGGCGCGACAGGCGGCTCTCGTCTTCGGTGCTCAGCAGCGCCGCGACGGCCGGGGTCCACAGCTCGTTGTTCAACACTGTCGAGACCTGAAGAATCGGCACCTTCTTCTCGAGCATCGACGCGACGCGAAGGTGCGCCTGGTGCCACTTGCTGCCCGGCACAAAGGGTGACTCTTCCGACGAGAACATCTTCGGGGCGTTCAGCTCGCGCGCGGTGCGGTAGCCGCTCGCGCCCTGGATGATGCCAAAAGGGCCCGCCTGAATCGGCATCGAGACGACGTTCAGGTGAATGACGAGGTCGCACTCGAGCAGGTGGCGGTTGAGCTCGATGGGGCCCGACGGCTCGTCGCCGATGCGCACCAGCTCGCTCAGCTGCTCGGCGTCGTGGCAGCGAACGTTGACCTGCGAGGTGCTCTTCGCTCCCAGCCACTCGGTGAGCTCGGCGGGGCGCCACTGCCGGGCGAGGCCGTTGGCGATGAGCGCCGTCACCCGGGCCAGCTTCACCCCGAAAGACGTCAGCGCCTCGAGCACGGCCTCGAGCATCTCGCCGCGCGCGTCGTGAGAAGCCGGAGGCACCGGCAGCGACGGGTCGTCGAGCACGATGCAGACGCGGGAGGTGGCGTTGACCCGCCTGGCCAGCGACGGGCCGGCGACTGGCTCGTCGAGCGCCCTCAGCACGGACTCCTTGAAGTCCTGCAGCGGCGGAAGTGGGGCCGGTGGCAGCAGAATCTGCGCGCCAGCGGGAACCTGGAACTGAACGAGATCGAAGCCAGAGACGAGGAGCGAAGTACCCAAGGCTCCGACAGCGTACGCGATCGCCCAGGGGCGACCCGTTACGAATTACGGCTGCGCGCCGCTGCCGCCGCCTTCGTCTTCATCGGCCTCGACGTTGGCGAGCGCGTCCTTCACGGCGCCGGGCGCCAGGGCGAGGACCTTGGGGCTCAGCTTGCCGCCGGCTCCGAGCTTCAGCGACAGACTCACCGGCTCGGTGTCCTCGTCAACGTAGACCTTGAGCTCGACATCCTTCTTCGTCGTCGTACCGACCACCACCGCGTCGACGCTGGCGGGCGTGCCCTTCTTCGGGGTGACGCAGGTGTATCTGGCACAGAGCTTCTTGCTGACCTGCAGCTTCACCTTGCTGGCCAGCGGGCCCTTGAAGGGCATCAACGCGATGCGGGGCTTGGCGAGGGCTGCGGAGGCAGAGAGCAGGACAACGAGCGTCAAGATTCGAGACATGGACACCTCGGTTGAGGTCCCCATGTGCAGCTTGCGCGCCGGTTGCCCAAAGGGCTGGATTCGCTGGAGCTGCGAGGGGGCGTGACCCGATTTCAGTCAGCGCCTCGACGCGCAACTGGAGCCTGCGGGCGCTTCCTTCGGCGGCAGCTGGCTGATCGCCGCAGGTGACAAACGAATGGGGGGAAGGGCAAATGCGGGGAATGACGATGCCGAAAGCAGTTCTCTTCGACCTCGATGGAGTGCTGGTCAAGAGCGAAGAAGCGTGGTTCCGCGCGGTCGCTCAGTCCGGCGTGAAGTTTCGTTCGGGCAAGGCAGTGACGCGGAAGGAGTTTGCTCCGACGTTCGGCCAGGGCACCGAGACGGACATCGCCGTGTTCGGCTTGCAGTGCTCGCGCGAAGAGCTCGACGCGTTCTACGAAGCCGAATTTCTGCGGCACCTCGGCACGGTCTGGGTGAACCCCGACGCGCAGCCGCTGCTCGAGAACCTGCGGTCAAAGGGCATCAAGACGGCGCTGGTGACGAACTCGGTGTCGAAGATTGCGCGGGCGCTGGTCGAACGCGCCGAGGTGTTGTCGCTGCTCGACGTCCTCGCGACGGCCGACCGGGTGAAGAAGTCGAAGCCGGCGCCGGACCTGGTCGAGCTGGCGTTGAAGGAACTGTCGGTCGCCGCGGCCGACGCGTGGTTCGTCGGGGATTCGCGGTTCGATCGCAACGCGGCCGAAGCGGCGAACGTGAAGTTCGTCGGCATGGGCATCGATGGCGATCAGCGCATCGAGAGGCTCGCTGAGCTGATGGCTTAGTTGGTCAGGGCGCCAAAGAAGGGAACGCGGTCCACAGCAGCGCGTCGCCGGCGCGGAATCGCAGCTGGGTGCGCGCGCCGATCACGTACGAAGCGCTGTCGGGGTTGATCGCTGCGTTGTATTCGAAGCCTCCGGTGGTGTCTTCGATTCGACCAGCACCGCCACCGCTGTCCTGCTTCCAGCCACCACACACTCGAGCTCGACTCTCGACCTGTTCGATCGAATTCGATCGAAGATTCACGCTGCACCGCGTCGCGTTCAGTTCGAACGGAGCACCTGGCCGCCAGCTTCGAGCCGTTCGATCGAATTCGATCGAAGGTTTCTGATGCGCCGCGACGCGTCAAAACTTCGATCGAATTCGATCGAATGGCTCGCGAGGTCGCCAGGGGCGCGCGTGGGTCGCGGGTGACCTGGGGGTAAGACCAAAGAAAGGGCCGCAACCTCGGAGTGAGATTGCGGCCCGGGTTCTTCGACTGCTCGCAGGATGAACGGAATCCGGACTACTCGCACCAGCCTGTTGCGCCGCAGGACAGCCCCTGGGGGCAAGGAGCTGCGGGGATGCAGGAGATCGCAACACACCGGTTCTGCAAGCACGCTTCCGGCGCCGGACAGTCCGAGTTGCTGGAGCAGTTCAGCCCACTGCCCGCATCCTGAACTCCCGCGTCGGTCGGACCAGGACCCGCATCGCCCGGACCGGGACCGCCGTCAGTCGGACCGGGGCCGGCGTCGGTCGGACCAGGACCTCCATCGGTCGGGCCGGGGCCAGCGTCGATCGGGCCGGCGACGCACGACATGTTCACGCACACCTGGCCGAAGACACACTCGAAGTCCGATCGGCAGAAGCTCCCGCCGCCGCCACCCGAGCCGCCGCCAGTGCCAGGGCCGCCGTCGAACGGATTGCCGCCGCCGGTGCCCATTCCACCGCCAGTGCCAGGGCCGCCGTCGAATGGATTGCCACCGCCGGTGCCCATTCCGCCGCCGGTGCCCATTCCGCCGCCCGTGCCCATTCCGCCGCCCGTGCCCATTCCGCCGCCCGTGCCCATTCCGCCGTCGGCCTTGATGCAGACATTCGTGACGCAGCGCTCACCCGACGCACAGTCGGAGTCGGCGACACACTGCACCGGGGGCTGCGTCGTCGGCTGGAAGCTGGTGAAGCCCGAGACCGCGAAGCTCACCGTCTTCTTGAGCGTGTCGATGGTCAGCGCCTTGTTCTTGATGACGAACGTCTCGCCCGTCGCCTCTTTGACGAAGATGGAAAGGCCCGACTCGTTCTTTCCGGCCTCGAGCTTGTACGGGAGCGTCATCGTCACCGGCTTGTCGAACTTCGTACCGGCGGGGCCCCAGATGGCAACGGGGCCAGCGCTCTGCGGGACGATCGCGCTCAGGCCGATCTCCAGCGTGATGGTCAGGTCATTCTTCAGCGCGTTGGCGGGAATGACGAGCTTCGCGCCGTCGAGATCCGTGGCGGACCCCGCGAGCTCGACTTCGCCGCCCCTGGACGCGCTGATGTCCTGCGTCTTGACGAACTTCGAACCGACGAGCTCTGTGCCACCGCAGGCGACCATTCCGATCGCGGCGAGTGTCCCCATCAAAAGTCTCAGCTGTTTCATCTCATCTCCTGTTGAAGCGTTACCGGCCTATCGATGCGTGAATGACCCGAGGCCGGATCAGCGTTCAAACAAAGTGCATTGGGCGGCGAGTTTTTCCAGCGTCGCGCGGCGCTCACCCTGTAATGCCGACGTCTGCAGCCCGCGAATTTCCGAACAGGTCGTCAACTTGTCCTTCAGCTGCCACGCCGCCAGCGCCGCGACGTAACGCACGTCGAGCAACCTTTCGCTGTCGGGGAACCGCGCCAGAAATGCCGCCGCCCGGGTCCGCGCATCCGCCCAGCGCTCGAGCGCGAGGCTCGCTTCCAGCGACGACAGCGTGAGCTCCTGGGTGAGGCTGCCTTCCGGGAAACGCCGCACCGCTTCGTCGAAGGTCGACAGCGCGTTCGACGGCGACTTCAGCTGCCGCAGCTGCAGCTCTCCTTTTTTCAGCAATGCCGCTTCCGCACGAAGGCCGCCACCACCCAGCGCTTCGTATCGCTGCAGCGCCTGCGGGTAGTCGCCTTCCCGCGAAGCCCGTTCTGCCAACGCCCACGTACGGTCTTCGCCAGCACGGACGGGCTCGAGCTTCGCCAGCGCGGCGAAATCTGCCGTCTTCCCCGCCGCATTCGGAGGCCACCGCCGGACTGCGTCGACGCGCTCGCCATCGACCCGGACGCTGCCTTCGCGAACATCGACGGTGACCGACTGACCGGCGACGTCGACCGAGAACACAGCCACTTCTGCTTCGATGTGATGCCCGCCGGCGACGACGGTAACGCCGGGGCCGCTGAAGGTGGAGACGAGCGCGAGGCCGTTGCCCAGGTGCAGCGCGCCATCGGCGGAACGGGTGAGGCCGCCCGTCGAGGTCGCCACAGAGCCCTCGGTGGTGAAGACAGTGGGCTCCGGCGAGGCGGTGAGAGACGAGACGAGCGCGAAGCCGGCCGCGGCGCAGGCGGCGAAGGCGAGGCCGCGCACCCAGAGACGAGGGGGCGCCGGCCTGGCTCCGAGCCGGCGCCAGACGCGTTCCCGGGCTCCAGCCGGAACTTCGGCCGTTGCGTCTTGGGCAACCTTCAATGCGTCGAGCTGATTCATGGGGACAACCCTCGGCTGCGGGCGAGCTTCTCGAAGTCTTTGCGCGCGTAGTGCAGGCGCGAACGAACGGTTTCCACTTTGCAGCCGATGAGCTGGGCAATCTCTTCGTGGGTCAGCCCTTCGAGCTCATGCAGCGCGAACACTTCACGCTTTTCGGCAGAGAGCTTGCGCATCACGTCGGACACCTGGCCGAGCGTCTGGCGCGCGGCGACGGTGGCCTCGAGCGAAGCACTGACAGGTTCCTGCTCGGTCGCCCAGATGCCGTGAAAGAAGTCGCGGACGCGGCGCTTGCGAAGGCGGGCGGACACGACGTTCGCGACGATGCGGTAGAGCCAGGTGGTGAAGAGGCCGTGCGTGAACTGGTCGAGCTTCTGAAACGCGATCTCGAAGGACTCGTGCACGACATCTTCGACTTCCGCCGTCGGAGCCCCGAGCCGATGCGCCGTGCGGTACGCGAAGTCGAAGTGGCCGTCGTAGAGGCGCTTCCACGCGCCGACGTCGCCTTCGCGGCAGAGGGCCACCGTGTCCGAGTCATCGGGGGCGTTCTCGGAAGCGGTGTTGGCGAGCTCGGCGAACATAGGTAGGCGGCGAAGGTGAATGTCCTGGGCTGAGGGAAACGTTCAAAGCATCAGCGATCTGCGCCGAAGCCGATGGTGATGCGAATCAACCCCTCGAAATGAGGGAAGGATTTACCGAACTCGGCCTCGAGGCCTTCGAGGCTCCAGGTGGTGGTGCCGGGGGTGTAGAGGGCGGTGCCGGACAGGGAGACGACGAGGGCGCGAACGGGGAGCCAGCCGAGCTGGAGGTCGAGGCCGAAGGTGGGGCGGGCGAGCCAGCGCGTCTGGTCATTGAAGACGAAGGCGCCGCGGGTGGAGGCGGACTCGATGTGCGCTCCGCCGACGGCGCTGCCGCAGATGCGGAAGACGCCCGGTGACGCGCAGAGGCCAACGTTCAGCGCGCCGAGGAAGGGTTGGGTGGTGAGCTCGCCGCGGTTCGTCGTGGCGTCTCCGGGGATGACCACTGTCTCGGTGGAAGAGAGCGCGAACTGCGCTGCGATGCGGAGGCGCTTCCAGATGAAGACGCCCGCAGACGCTTCGAACGCCGGCCTCACGAAGGTGAGGTCGTTGAGCCAGAGGCCTGCGCCCGCCGAGACCTCGACGCGGGTGAAGATCGGCGGCGTGCGCCTGGCGGGCTCTTCTGGTGCTTGAGAAGGCGGAGGTGCTTCACGCGTCCGGCCGATCGCCGCGACGACCGCGTCCGGTGGGACATCGGGCGTTCCGGCATCAGGGACGCTCGGGCCAGCGTCGATCAACTTCGGGAGCCCGGCGTCGGGCGCGGCGGCTCGACTTCGGTCGGTTGGACTCCCGTCGGCCTCGGCGCTGCGGGTCGCGGTTCCGGCGTCAGAGCCGCCCGCGTCCGCACGACCCGCGTCGCCGCCGCTCGGCTCGATCGCTCCTGCGCGGCTTAGGTCGGAAGGATTGCCACGTGCGTCAGCCCCGGCCGTGGCCCGATTGCCCTGACTCGCCGAGGGTTGGTCGGTTGCCGCGCGATTTCGATCCGCAGCGGCCGCGCTCCCAGCGTCCGGTCGACTTGCGGCCGCCCGCGATCGGATCCCCGGAAGCTCCACCTTGAGATCCAGCGCCCGAATGAACCGCTCGATGACGAGCGTCGCGGCGAACGAGACGTCGGCGCACTCCTTCGCTCCGGACAGCGTGCGCTGCAGGGCAACGCTGCCGTCGGGGCGGCGCAGCGACACCTGCCAGGTCGCCGCATCGCGCAGCAGCACGGCCTCGAAGTCGGACTCCTGCTCGATGAGCTCGACTCCCGGGATTCCCCGCAGCTGCGAGCTCAGCGCGCGATCAGCCCGGCACGGTTCCGCCGCAGCGAGCGAAGCGACCCGCACGCGCACCGCCTGCGCCGCGGCGATCGCGGGCAACAGCGCACACAGGAGGATTCCCCCTCGTCGCATCCGCAATCAGCGTCGCTCAGCGGGCCGAGAAGCGCGAGCGTTTCGACTGGACGCCCCCGCCCGCCGACTGATCAAGTGCGATTGATGCGAATTCTCAATCGCGCCATCCCGCTGACGCTGTTCCCTCTGCTGGCGTTCGCCGCGCCGAGCGTCGCCGTCGTCGCCACCGACAAGTGCGATCAACCCACCATGCTCGGCCACGCAAAGGGTTACCGCCAGGCACTCGAGGCGAAGCTCGGCGCCGAGCTGCTGCGCGAGGCGGACACCATTGCCCGTCTCGGCGGAGCGTCCCGCTCGAGCCCTGGCGAAGTCGAACGGCTCATCGCCGCCGCGACCACGGACATCTTCGAAGGCGGCCAGGCTGCCCGCGCGGTCACCGCGCTCACGGGAGTGCTCGATGACATCGCGCGCTTGCCTCCGTCGCCCGCGCGCTACGCCGCGCACGTGAAGGCGCTGTCGTTGATCGGCCACGTGCAGCTGAAAGGCGCGAACGGCGAGGCCGCGGCGACGCCGACCTTCGAAAGGCTGCTGCGCACGGACCCGAAGTTCACTCCGGACGCCGACCTCTTCCCGCCCGCGACCCGCAACTTCGTCGCGAAGCTGCGCACGAAGGCCGAGAAGAAATCCGCGCGCGTCACGCTGTCGGTGACGACGAAGCCCGCGGGCCAGACCGTGTACGTCGACACGAAGCCGCTGGGGCCATCGCCGCAGACCATCTTCCTTCCGGCGAGCGGCACGTACCTCGTCGACGTCGACTGGGGCGAAGGCAAGCGCGGGCTCACGCGCACCGTGAAGCTGGACGAAGCGTCGGCCTCGGTCGAGCTCGACAAGGCGTTCGATGGCTCGGTGTTTCCCGACAAGGTCTGCGTCCGCACGGACGGTACGCGCAAGGGCCGGCTGGCGATCGCCGCGCGACTCACGTCGCTGCTCGGTGTTCAGACGGTGCACGCGATTCGCGAAGAAGAGCCGGCGGATCAAGAGCGCTTCGTCACCGCGGTGACGCTGAGCGCCTCGGGCGAAGAGCGCGTCGAAGGCCGGGTGAAGCTCTACGCCGGGGCGCTGACTCCCGTCGCGTGGGACAGCTTCGTCGCCTTCATGCTCACGGGCGAGAAGCCTGTACCTCCGGTTGAAGCGCTGCAGGGGCCGGGCGTCCAGTCGAAGGCGGAGGCAGCGTCTGCGGCGGCTCCCCCGGAAGCTGTCGCCGTGGCCCCAGCCGCCAAAGCGGGTGGCAGCGCACGGCGTCCTTTGGCCATCGCGACCCTGGCCGTTGGCGTCGTGGGTGTTGGCGCAGCCGCCTTTTTTGGCGTTCAAACGAACTCTGCGAACCAACAGCTCGAGCTGCTCTGCCCTGGAGGCACCTGCCCTCAGAGCGCGGCGTCCAACGCCGACCAGCTCGAGAAGTCCCGCGACTTCAACAACACGATGACGATCGCGATGGGCGTGACGGGTGGCGCGTTGGTCGTCGCCAGCGTGGTGATGTTCATCGCGTCGTCGGGCGCGTCCGACTCCGCAAGCTCGGCGCTGACAGTGACGCCGACCGGTGTCGCAGTGAAGTTCTAGCGGCACCTGTCGGGTGTGGGGGCGGTCGAAAGCGCATTGCACGCGAAGACGACGGACAAATCGCTGCAAACGTTCCTACTGGTTCCGCACGATCGCAATGTGCCGAAGACGCCACAGCCCGGATAGCTGCCGGTGCTCCAGCCGCGGGTGTTGCTGCAACTGCCCGTCGAGCACGTGCCAGCAGAGCAACCGTTCACCACGTACTGGTGCGTCAGTGAGCCGCTGCAGTCATAGTCGAAGCCGCGGCTCGAGCAGGCGCCGGGCACGGGCAGGTCGAAGAACGTCGTCTGGTTCGGGCGCACGTCCTGGTTGCTGTCGCAGCAGTCGGTGCTGTTGGTGACGTACTTCACCGGGGTGATGGGCAGGTTGCCGCAGAACTTCCCGGGCGCGCTCGCGTTGCCGTAGCCGTCGTTGTCGACGTCTGCATAGCCCTGCAGGCAGCTGCCGGAAACGCAGTCGGTGCTGTTGGCGCAGGTCGCTCCGTCGGCGAGCTTCGGGACGCAGCCAGTGCCCTGGCAGTAATGGGTCGAGAGGCAGTCGGCGTTCTGGGTGCAAGGGGGCGGGGACCCGCATGTCCCGTGACTGTCACGCGACAGATGGGTAGATCAGCAGCCCATGTCCGACCCCAAGTTCCGAATCGAGAAAGACACCTTCGGCAACATCGAAGTGCCGGCCGACCACCTGTGGGGCGCTCAGACGCAGCGCAGCCTTCACCACTTCCACATCAGCACCGAGAAGATGCCGCCGGCGCTGCTGGACGCGCTGGTGCTGGCAAAGAAGGCAGCGGCGCGGGTGAACGCCGAGAACAAGTCGCTGGCGGGGGACAAGGCGGCGGCGATCGAAAAGGCGGCCGACGAGGTGCTGGCGGGCAAGTGGACGGCCGAGTTCCCGTTGTCGGTGTGGCAGACGGGCAGCGGTACGCAGACGAACATGAACGTCAACGAGGTGCTGGCGAACCGCGCGTCTGAGCTGATGGGCGGCGAGCGGGGCGAGGGCCGCAAGGTCCACCCGAACGACGACGTGAACAAGGGGCAGTCGAGCAACGACGTGTTCCCGACGGCGATGTCGATCGCCGCGGCCGACTCGGTGGTGCGCACGGTGCTGCCGTCGCTGAAGGCGCTGCGCGAAGCGTTGGACGTGAAGGCGAAGGCGTTCAAGGACATCGTGAAGATTGGGCGCACCCACCTGCAGGACGCGACGCCGCTGACGCTGGGCCAGGAGTTCTCGGGCTACGTCGCGCAGCTTTTGCAGTCGCAGAAGCACCTCGACGCGGCGCTGCCTCATCTCTACGAGCTCGCGCTGGGTGGGACGGCGGTGGGCACGGGGCTGAACGCTCCGAAGGGGTACGCGGAAAGGGTGGCGAAGGAAATCGCGACGCTCACCGGGCTGCCCTTCATCACGGCCGGAAACAAGTTCGAGGCGCTCGCGGCGAACGACGCCATCGCCCATGCGCACGGCGCGCTGAAGGGGCTTTCGACCTCGCTCTTCAAGATTGCGAACGACGTGCGGTGGCTGTCGTCGGGTCCGCGTTCGGGCCTCGGCGAAATCATCATTCCGGAGAACGAGCCGGGCAGCAGCATCATGCCGGGCAAGGTGAACCCGACGCAGTGTGAGGCATTGACGATGTTGTGCGGGCAGGTGATGGGCAACGACGTGGCGATCAGCATCGGCGCGGCGTCGGGCAACTTCGAGCTCAACGTCTTCAAGCCGCTGATGGTTCACAACTTCCTGCAGTCGTGCCGCCTGCTCGCCGACGGCATGCACAGCTTCATGGAGCACTGCGTGGTCGGCATCGAGCCGAACCTCCCGCGCATCCAGGAGAACCTCGAGAAGAGCCTGATGCTGGTGACCGCGCTCAACCCACACATCGGGTACGACAACGCGGCGAAGATTGCGAAGACGGCGCACAAGCAGGGCAAGACGCTGAAGCAGGTCGCGGTCGAGCTGCAGCTGGTGACGGCCGAGCAGTTCGACCTGTGGGTGCGCCCCGAGCAGATGGTCGGCGAAAAGTAAGAGGGTGATGACGGACGCCTGCCAGCACTGCGGCGATCAGCACCCTGGGATGCCGGTGTGTCCGCGGACGGGCGACCCGATGTCCGAGCCCGGGCGCTGCGGCACGCGGGTCGACCGCTACGACATCGAGAGGCTGCTGGGCGCCGGTGCCTTCGGCTCGGTGTACCAGGCGCGCCACGTGCGAACCGAGCTGAAGGTCGCGCTGAAGGTGTTGAAAGACGCGATGGCGAAGGACGTCAGCACGCTCGAGCGCTTCATGCGCGAGGCGCGCACGGCGGCGGCGGTGGGCGACGAGCACGCGGTGCGGGTGCTGGACGCCGAGGTGACTGCCGAGGGCACGGCCTTCATCGCGATGGAGCTGCTCGACGGCGACGACCTGAAGACGCTGGCAAAGCGCGAGAAGCCGCTGCATCCGTCGCGGGTGATTCAGCTGCTGGGGCAGGTGCTCGACGGCCTGTCGTCGGCGCACCTGAAGGGCATCGTTCACCGCGACATGAAGCCAGCGAACATCTTCGTGGTGCGGCGCCGCGATGCGCAGGGCCGCGAGTTCGAGTTCGCCAAGCTGCTCGACTTCGGCATCAGCAAGGTCGACGGCGCGAAAGCGATGACGCTCGCCGGAGCGACCCTGGGCACGCCGAACTACATGGCGTGGGAACAGTTCTTTGACGCGCGGCAGGTCGATGGCCGCACCGATGTCTACGCGGTCGCCGTCATCGTCTACGAGCTGTTGGCGGGGAAGAAGCCGTTCGAAGGCGAGTCGCTGCCCGAGCTGATGCAGAAGGTTCGGTTGGGTGGGGCCGTGCCGCTGAATTCGCTGGCGCCTGCACTGCCCATTCCTCTCTGCGCGGTCGTCGACAAGGGCCTCGCGACCAGGCCCGAGCGGCGCTACGCGACGGCGGCCGAGTTCGCGGCGGCGCTGCGCAGTGCGGCGGCTTTCACGGGCGAAGCGCCTCCGCTCGCGCAACGGGCGGAAATCCTCGAGGTGGTGATGACCCGCGAGGTCGACAACGAGAAGTTGATCGAGACGAAGCTCAAGGCCGAGGCGTTGGGCGATACGGCTGACGCACCGAAAGATTAGAGCAGCTCGAAGGTCGGCATCGGCGGGCGCTGCACCTCGCTCCGCTGTGGCTCGGTTTCTTTCATTGCCGCGGTCAGCGGCCGTGCACCCGCCGGCCTCCAGGCAAACTGAAAAGCGGTGCGTTCCGAGTACGGCGCGAGGGGGGCGGCGAAGAATTGGTCGAGCATGTGGGCAATTGTGCGTCGCATCGGGCTGACGGTCGAAAAACTGGCCGGTTGCCGGGGACTTCTGAACTGCCGTATTAGCCACCGATTCGCCGCCACAGCGCGTGCAGCCGCGCGTAGCCGTTGGACGAGAACCACTCCAGCGCCGCGTCGAGCCCCTGGCCCTCGACGTACGCGCGCCCCGCTGCAAGCGCGCGCAGCGAGACCACGTTCTGCGGAAGCATGTGCTTCGCGCCGCGCTCGATGGCCTCCTTCGCCGCCGCGGGTTGCCCCAGCAGCTTCAGCGCCGCGGCGTAGAGCGCGTAGACCTCGCCGGGGTCGACCTCTTCCGTCCACGCGGTCGAGTGCTCTTCGAAGAGGTCGAGCGCAGCAAGGAAATCGTTCTTTGCTTTCGCCAGCTCGAGCGAGTCGCGGCTGTCGAGGTACTTCTGGACCCGAAGCCTGCCCGCCAGCGCGCGCGACCACGCGAGGAGCATCGTCCACCCGTTGCCCTGCGCCGCTTTGCGGGCGAGCCCGACCCATGCGTCGGCTTTCGGCAAATCGCCCTTCGCCAGCGCCACTCCCGCGAGCACTGCGGGCGCCTCGGCCGTCGCTGCATGGTTGCCGATCGCCACCGACAGCACCGCATACCTTTCTTCAAGGGCCTGCGCGGCGTCGAGCTCGCCCAGCTCGAGCATCACCAGCGCGAGGTTGTGCGTCGCGATCGCTTCGCGCCGCTTCCACCCGGTGGCGCGCGCCAGCTCCAGCGACCGCTCGAACGACCTTCTCGCCCCAGCAAGCTCGCCCTGGCCGAAGTGAAGAATCGCGCGCGCATTCCACGCAAGGCACTGCGCGCGCAGGTCTCCTCGTGCGCGGGACAACGCAATCAGCTCTTCGACCAGGCCCAGCGCTTTTGCGAAGTCGCCCGCGGTGGTGCACGCCATCTGTTGGGCGCGCAGGAACTCCAGCGTCTGAACGTCGTCCTTCAACACCGCAGCCGGCACCCGCTGCCGCACCTTCTCGCAGGCCTTCAGCGCGTCCTTCGGCTGACCCAGAATCTCGCAGAGGAACCACGTCCAGCTCTTCGCCCAGCGAATCCACAGGTGCGAAGCCACTGGGCCTTCGAGCCGTTCGAGCTTCCGTTCGAGCTCGGTAAACGCCTTCACGGTGTCGTCTTTTCTGACCAGGTGCGAGCACGCCTCGGCGCGCACCAGCTCGACGGCCGCCATCGCCTCGTCAGGGCTCAGCGTTTCCCACGACTCCAGGCCCGACCGTTGCTGCGCGGCCAGCGCCTTGCCGGCAGCGCCCCCCGCCGCCTTCGAAGGCAACGGAGCGACCCGCCCCAACGCCATCACCGTCGCCAGCACCTTCTCGGGCTGCCCCGCGAGCAGCTGCGCGTCGGCGATGCGCCGCACCAGGGCAAACCGCCGCACGCCGGTGGCCGTTCGAGCGGCTTCAATCCACTCGTCCAGCGCCGCGCGGCCATGCGCTGCAAGCCACCCCGCCCAGACCTCGCGCCACAGCGACGCTTCTTCACTGCTGAGCAGGGGGAGGGCCAGTGGCAGCACCCGCGGCGCGTCGGCGTCGAGAGTCCAAGGCAACGTCTGCAGCGCGCGCACCGCCCACTGTCCCGCCGCCGCGAGCCACGGAGCGCTGACTTCCGGGCTGAGCTGGCCCAGGAGTGCCAGCCGCACCCGCGCATCGCGAAATGCCACCACGCCGTCACCCATTTGCCGGAGCAGGGTTGGCGCGGCTGGCATTGGCCCGGTCGCTTCGAGGGCGCCGAGCGCAACCGTCTCGCCGAGCACCGCCGCCCGCTGCGCCAGCCAGAACACCTCTGGCCCCAGCGCCCGCACCGACTCGACCCGCAGCGCATCGAAGGTCAGCGGCAGCGCGCGGTCGGTCAGTTGCGGTCTCTGCTGCAGCACAGACCACACGCCCACGGCGAGCCCTGCGTTGCCGTGCACCACCGCGGCGAGCCGCGCAGCCAGCGAGACCTCGCAGCCGCGCTTCAGCAGCAGCGCCTCGATGGCTTCGTTGGTCAGTGGCGCGATGCTGAGCGTGGGCGGCCGCCGCCGCTCGGGCCAGCGCGCCGACGCCAGCATGAAAGGCGACTCTGCAAACTCAGCCGCGGTGTCCGCGGTGAACACCACCATCGCGGGCACCGGCGTGTCGACGTGCGCGAGCGCATCGAGGAAGGCCACCGTCTCGGCATCGGCGAGGTGGGCGTCGTCGAGGCCGAGCACGAGGGGAGACGTCGCCGCCTCGAGAGAAAAGACATGCACGAGCTGCGCGCAGGCGCCCTCAGCCCGACTCGCCGCATCGAGGCCGGCCGCGGTGCTGCCGACCAGCGACGCCAGCAGCTGGGCCACCAGCAGCCGCCGTTCGGGATCCAGCGCGAGCAGCGCCGCCGACTGCCGCAGCGCCGCGATGAAGGCCGACTCTTCCGTCTCTTCGATTCCCGTCAACGCGCGCAGCACGCGGCCCAGCGTGCCTTCCGCCGTCACCTTCACGAGAAACGCGCGGGGCTGGGCCGCCACCCACTGCTCGAGCAGGTGCGTGCGGCCAAGCCCTTCGGCGCCCGTGACGCGCACCAACTGCAGCGAGTCGTGCGCCGCTGAGTGGGCGGCCAGCGCCTGCAGCCGTTCGAGTGGAGAATCCAACCGCTGGCGACTCTAACCCGTGCGATGGTCGTTTCATGGCCGACCACATCAGCGGGGAAGTGGTGTTGGTGCGCATGTCCAGCGCCAACAAGGACTTCAACAAGAAGGTGCTCGAAGAGCTCGAGCCCCTCGTCGAGAAGGAAGGCCTCGGCACTGTCGACGGCATGGTCTCGCTGGCGGACGAGGCGTGGACGATGCTGCTCGACATCGCGCCGAAGCACGCCGGGCTCGCGCAGACGCTTGTCATCCCCCGGCTGAAAGCGATGCTGAAAGAGCTGGGCGTCGCCGAGCACGCCGCGGTCGAGGTTGCGCCCGTGGTCGACGACGACGAGTGGGAAGAGTAGTCAGTAGCCCGGCGTGCCCGCGGGGCCCGGCTGGGCGGCGGGCAGGCGGATGACGAAGGTCGCTCCGGCGCCGACTTCGCTCTCGACGCGCAGCTCGCCTTTGTGTTCCTCGATGATGCTGCGGCTGATCGACAGGCCCAGGCCCGTGCCTTTTCCGCGCGGCTTGGTGGTGAAGAAGGGCTCGAACAGCCGCTTCCGCACGTCGGCGGCCATGCCCGGCCCCGTGTCCTTCACCGAGACCAGCACCGTCCAGTCGGCGCCCGAGGCCTCGACGTACAGCTTCTTTTCCTTCGAAGACTCCATCGCCTGGCCCGCGTTCATCATCAGGTTGACCAGCACCTGCCGCAGCTGGTTGCCATTGCCGATGATGACCGGCAGCCCTTCGGCGTAGCGGGTCTCGATTTTGACGCCCTGCAGCTGCAGTTGGTGCGCGACCAGCTTCACCGCGCCGTCGACCACGCTCTTCACCTCGAGCCGCTCACGCTCGACGTCCGGCGGCCGCGCGAACTCGAGCAGCCGCTGCAGAATCGAGTTCGCCCGCTGCGCGTCGCTGTCGATGAGCCCGAAGTACTCTTTCGCCTCGTCCAGGTCGGCCGACTCTTTTCCAAGCTGCGCGAAGCCGACGATGCCGACCATCGGGTTCTTCACCTCGTGCGCGAGGCCCGCCGAGAGCTCGCCGATCGCCGACATCTTTTCTGACTGCACCAGCAGCGCGTTCTTCTGTTCGAGCTCGTCGTTTCGCTTTCCGAGCTCCTTCGTCATCTGGTTGAAGGCAGTGGCGACGGCGCCGATCTCATTCTGGCTCGTCACCTCGACCTCCACGTTGAACTCGCCCTTCGACACCCGCGCCATGGTCAGCTCGAGGGTGCGCAGCGGCCGGGTCACCCGGCGTGAGAAGTAGATGGCCGCCAGCAGCGCCACCGACACGAGGGCGATCGCAAAGAGCAGCGCCCGCTTCTGCAGCTCGCGTGTCGCACGGAACACCTGGTCGCGCGGCGTCTCGACCACCACCGCCGCCGTCCCCTTGTCGAGCCGCGCGTAGCTGGCCACCACGTCGCCATCTTCTGCGTCGTAGTCGCGGCTGCCCCGCGCCACCTTTGCGTCCAGCGCGTCCTTCACCACGGGCAGCCCCGACAGGTCGGCGTGCCCCAGCACCTTCTGCGCATCGGGGTGGGCCAGCACGCCTCCGCGCGCGTCGACCACGAAGACCCGGTACACGCCCACGGTCTGCACCACCTTCAGCAGCCGTTCGGGCCGCAAGTCGGCCACTGCCACCACGTTCGCATTTCGGGTGGCGACAGCGACGCGCAGCAGGGCGAGGTCGGGAGGCAGGCTCGCGTTCTGCACCATTGAGCCGAGCGCGGCGACGGACTCCAACGGCACGGGGTACGTCTTTCTCGCGTGCTCGAGGTCGGTGGCGCTGAGGTTCAGGGTCTGCAGCCGCGGCAAATCTGTGAAAGAGAAGCTGCGCTCGAAGCCGCCGCTGGTGGTGCGCGTCCACAGCTCCAGCGAGAGCACGTCGTCGTCCGCGTCGAACAGCGCGCGCGCCATCGCCTCGGTGGGCCGCCCTTCCGCGGCGAAGTACTTCAGCTTGTCCGTCAGCGCGTCCAGCGTGCTGCCGACCTGGTCGGACACGGTCGCCGCGAGCAACGCATTCACGTCGTAGACGCTGGCGAGCTTGTCGGCGGTGACGATGCGGGAAGCGAGGGCGAGGGTGGTGACCATCGCTCCGACGAGCATCGCGCCGAAGAGCGCGACCAGCTGGTATCGGATCGAACGGCGCATGGTGGTTGAGCTACCTGCCCCCGGAAAGGTCGAAACGGTAGCCGATGCCGACGAAAAGTCCTCCGGCTTGCAGCTTCGCGAGCGAAATGTTCAGGCGCGAATAGAGAAACGAAAGCTCGACTTCCACGGCTCCCGGGCCAAGCCGCCGGCCCACGGCCACCGTTGCTTCGAAGGAAGGCAGCGCCTGGGTCTGCGTGGCGAGCCCCACGGAAGCCACCGCCAGCTGCGCGCCGGCTCCGAGGGTCCCCCGCATTGTCCACGGCCTCAGGTCGACCTGCGCGCCCACCAGCAGCCCCGCATGCGCAGCCGTCACCCGCGCGGTCACGGCACCGTCAGGCCCCTGCACCTTAGCCGACGCGCCGTACGCGCCCACCCGCACCTCGGCCACCGGCAGGCCGCTGAAGAAGTACGGCCGGTAAGCCACCGACAGCCCACCGGCAGGCGACACCACGGCACCGCCGTTGAAGCGGCCGCCCACCGCGCCCGCGAGCGTGAAGGGCGAGAAGTCGCCGGCGAGCAAGAGCGTGTGCCTCGACTCGACCTTGCCGTCGGTCACCGTCAGCGTCGCCCTCTCGTCGGCCGGCAGCGCCGCGGGCGCGCGCCACCTCGCCGTCCACGCTTCGCCTTCCGCGGTCATCGGGCCCAGCGTCCCGCGGTCAACCGACAGCTCAGGCTTCGCGCCCGGCACCACGCGGCCGCGCGAGTCGAGCAGGCGCACCAGCACCTTCGTCGACGACGCCCCGTCGGCCCTCAGCGGCTGGCGGTCGAACGCCGCCGAGGCGCTGACGACGCGCGGGCTGCCGAAATAGAAGCGCACCGGGTTGCTCCATTCCGACGTCTTGCCCGTCGCACCCAGCGCGCGGATTCGCAGCACGTGCTCGCCATCGGGCAGCGCGACCCGCGTCGGCGGCGGCCCCAGCGGCTGCACCACCCCGTCGACGTCCAGCTCGTGGTTGACCGCGTTTTCGGACTTCGACCACGTCACCCCGATCAGCCCGTCGGCCGGCCGCACCAGCACCGCGCCGTCGATGGGGAACAGCAGCGCGACCTTCTGCGGCGGCGACAGGTCAGGCACGATGAAGCCCCGCGGCTCGGACGCGAAGGACACGTGCCCCGAAAGGTCGCGCGCCGTCACCCGCCACACGTACCTGCCTGCAGCGAGCCGCGTCCGGTGCAGCAACGTCGGCGTCGTCACCGATACGGGCGTGCTGAAGGTCTCGCCCCGCGCGAGCTCGACCATGTACGCCACCGCCTGCGGGTGCGCGTGCCACTGCAGCTCGACGTCGCTGCCGGTCGCGTCCGGTTTTCCCAGCGTCTCTCCGCGCGCCGTCACCGCCGGCAGCCGGACCCGGAAGCTGCTCTCGGCGCTGAAGTCCGACTGGTTTCCCTTGTCGTCCCGCGCCGCGACGCGGAAGCGGTACTCGCCCGCTCCGGCCGGCTTGAAGCTCATCGAAGGCTCGGGCGCTTCGTGCATCACCTTGTCGGGCGTCTCGTGCGTCGCTTCGACGACGTACCTGCGCGCGCACGGCGCCGGCGCCCAGCCCAGCGTCACCGAGGCGGTGCCCATCGCCACATCGGCCGTCGGCTTCACCTTCGGTGCTGCGAGCCGCACCGAGATTCGGCGCGCGGCCGACGGCTCGGTGGTGCGGCCGGTGAGGTCGACGCCGCGGCCGCGCCAGCTCACGGCTCCCACCGGCAGCGGCACGACGAACTCGCCAGTGGTGCTCTTCACGAGCGTCGTGTCGCTGGCGCTGAAGCGGCCGTCTGGAGACAGCTCGAGCACGTACTCCTTCAGGACTGCCGACGGCTCGAGGGAGAAAGCGATGGGCTCGGCCGAGCACGCCAGCACCAAACCGTCGGCAGGCAGCTTCGGCGCTGGAGGCCCTGTGGCGGGAGCAATCTGCCGCGCCGCGCTCCACTCGCTTGCCCGGCCGGCCGGGTCGAAGCTGCGCACGCGCCAGTAGAAGGTGGTCGACGGCAGCGATTCCCACTTCAGCACCGGCTCGGCGACCTTCTCGTCGAGGACAATCTGCGAGAAGCCCGTGTCGCTCGCCACCTGCACCTGGTACCCGCTGACGCCGGGGGTTGCCTTCCACCTCAAGACCACCCGCGCGGTCTGCCCGAGCGCAGTGCACGCCAGCAGCAGCACCAGGGCCGCGGCCCTACTTCCCGCGCGCAGGCTCCACCTCGATTTCGGGGTTCAGCAGCTCCGGCGCTTCGGGAAGTGCGGAATGCACCAGTCGAAAAGCCCTCGCCGCGGCCGGCCCCGACTCGCCGCGCTCGTCGTCGATGGTTCGCACCCGCCAGTACCAGCGGCCCTCGGCGAGCGTCAGCGGCGTGCGCAGCTGCGCGCCTTCGACCTCGCGTTCCCACGCCACGCTGTTGAAGCTCGCCGCTGTCGACAGCTCGAGCTTGTAGCGGGACACGCCGCGAACGCCGACCCACGAGAAGACGGCCAGCTGTTTGTCGTTCGACAGCAGCACCTCGCCGTCGCGCGGGCTCACCAGAACCGGCGGCACGTCCTCGAGCACCGTGAAGCGCCGCGATTCCGAGAGGCTCTGGCCTGCGTCGTCGACCACCCGCCACCAGAAGACGCCGGCGCCGCCGCGGAAGGTGTAGCTGCCGTCGCCGGCCGCGCGTTCCTCGAGCACGAAAGCGAAGCCGCGGTCGCGCGCCACCTGCAGTCGCGCGTCGGAAGTCGCGCCCTGCCAGCTGACGGTGATGGGGGGCGGCTCACCCCGGAAGAACCGCCGCTGGCTCCGCGCCGGCTCGGCCAGCACCACCGGCCACTTCCCCAGCGACTGGGTTCCGGCCGCGTTCAGGTTGCCGCGCTCACCGTCGGCCAGCGCCGTCTCGCCCAGCTTGCCGTCGCCCTTCGTCACCGCCATTGCGACAGAGTCGGCGTTCACCTCGACGATTGCCTGCGACTGCGGCGACAGCTGTGCGACGCCGCGCGGAGTGGTGAGCGCGAGGCCGGCCGCACCCGCGCTGCCTTCGACGCTGCCCTGGCGAATCGACACGTTTCGGCGGCCGCTGCGGGAAGCGTCGATGACGACCAGCGAGCGTTCGTCGAGCTCCAGCTGGGTGCCGTCTTTGAAGGTGACCCTGGCTTCGACTCCCGGCGGCACGAAGAGCGCGTCGAGTTCGTGAACGAGGTCGCCCCGGCCCAGGGCATCCCAGCCGAGGCGGTTCGCTGGGCGCCGCTGCACGTCGGCCGAGCTGAAGCTCAACGTCGCGACCACGCGCCCGTCGACTTCACTGCCGTGCGCCGCCTGGGGGTCCCACACCAACAGCACTGACGCCGCGACTCCACTGACCAGCGCCACCGCGGCGATCAGCCCATCGCGGTCCCAGGTCACGGGCGCTTCTTGGCTCCGGGCGTCAGCTCAGCCACCACCTGCGAGAGCCGGGTCTTCAGCTCGTCGCGGCGCTTGATTTCTTCCGCCGAGTCGAGCGCCTGCGTCACCGCATCCTCGATGGCCTTCAGGCTCTTGAAAGGCTTGCCGAGGTAGCCATTGAGCCGCTCGGGGCCGAGGGCAAAGGGCTCGGGGAACGCAGTGATGAGGATGACGGCAATGAAAGGGAAGCGGCGGCGCGCTTCGCGAATCACTTCCGCGCCGTGCATTCGAGGCAGGTTCTTGTCGACGATCATCAGGTCGGCAGGGAACTCGTTCAGAAGAATCAGCCCGTCTTCACCGTTGGCCGCGGTGCGAACCTGATAGCCGGCGCGCACCAGCACCTTGCCGACCAGCTCGTTAATCTCGACGTCGTCGTCGATGACGATGATGCGCTTCATCCGCCGCGGGCCGCCTTGATGGCCCCGTCGCACGTCCCGAGGATGTCGAGAATCCCGAAGGGCTTGGTGACGTAGCTGAAGACGCCCAGGTCGCGCGCCGAGCTCTTGGTCTCGGGGGTGGGGAAGCCCGTAATGACGATCGCCTGTAGGGTGGGGATCTGCTGTCGCGCGAGCCGAAGCACCTCGAGCCCGTCGATGCCCGGCAGGTTCTTGTCGGTGATGATGAGGTCGTAGACCTCTTTCGAGAGCAGGATCAGCCCCTGCTCGCCGTTGTCGACGAGGGTGACGGTGTGTCCGGCCCGGCTCAGCACCCGCTCGAGAAGCAGGCGCGCCGATTTGTCGTCGTCGATGACGAGAATTTTGCCAGGAACCCGCGCGGCGGTGGGAGAGGTCATTTTGCGCGCGCGGAGCATAGCCGAATCGAGGCACACTCTTCAGGCTTTGAGCACCCCTGTGAAGCTGCGCGCTGCCGAGCTGCACCTGGCCCAGAACGACCCCCGGTTTGCCGCCATCATTGCGAAGGCTGGCAGGTGTGCGCTCAAGCGCTCGAAGGACTTCGAGCCCTTTCAGGCGCTGACCCGGTCGATTTGCCACCAACAGCTGCACGGCAAGGCCGCCGAGACGATTCTTCAGCGCTTCAAAGACCGCGTCGGCAAGGGCGACTGGCCCACGCCTCTTCAGGTGAAGCGCGCGCGGATGACCACCATGCGGGCGTGTGGGTTGTCCGAAGCGAAGTCGCTGGCGCTCAAAGACCTTGCGAAGAAGGTCCTCGACGGCACGGTGCCTTCCGCAAAGGTGCTTCACACGCTGCCCGAAGAAGAAATCATCACGCGGTTGACCCAGGTGCGAGGCATCGGCCGGTGGACGGTCGAGATGGTGCTGATGTCGCACCTGGGCCGGCTCGACGTGCTGCCTGTCGATGACTTCGGCGTGCGCAAGGGCTTCAGCCTTCTCGCGAAGAAGAAAGAGCTGGTGACCGCGAAAGAGCTGCGCATCCACGGCGAGCGCTGGGCGCCGTATCGCACCGTCGCCGCCTGGTACCTCTGGCGCGTGGCCGACGGATGAGCGCCGACGAGCAGGCCCTGGCGCGCTTCGGCTACGCGCAGCAGCTGCTGCGGTCGATGGGCGGCTTCCAGAACTTTGCGCTCAGCTTTTCCATCATCAGCATCCTCACCGGAGCCGTGACGCTCTACGGCCACGGCCTGCGGTTCGGTGGCCCGCTGGTGATGAGCGTCGGCTGGCCTCTGGTCGCGGTGTTCACGATGTTCATCGCCCTGTCGCTGGCCGAGCTCGCGTCGGCGTTTCCGACCGCGGGAGCGCTGTACCACTGGAGCTCTTTGCTGGGCGGCCCCGGGCTCGGCTTCTTCACCGCCTGGCTCAACACGCTCGGGCAGTTCGCGATCACCGCTGCCATCGACTACGGCCTCGCTGAGTTTCTTGCTCCGCTGCTGGGGCTGACGGCAGACCGCAGCAACGTGCTCTGGCTGTTCGCCGGGTTGCTGGTGTCGCACGGCATCCTCAACCACCTCGGGGTGCGCGCGGTCGCGCTGCTCAACGTCGTCAGCGCCTGGTACCACCTCGTCGGCGTGGCGGTGCTGGTCGGGTGTCTGGCGTGGTTCGCGCCGCTTCAGCCGGCCTCGTTTCTTCTCACGCCGTTCACGCAGGAAGCGTTTCCGTTGCAGTACGCGTTCTTGATTGCGCTGCTTCAGCCGGCGTGGACTTTTACCGGGTACGACGCGTCGGCCCATGCCACAGAAGAGACGAAGGATCCGTCACGCAACGCGCCGAAGGGCATCATTCTCTCGGTCGCGGTCAGCGCGATTGCCGGGTGGCTGATGCTGGCGGTGGTCACGCTCGCAGTGCCCGACCTGCCGGCCACCGCGGCAGCCGCGAATCCGTTTCTCTTCGTGCTCGAGAAGTCCCTGGGCCGCCTCGGCTCAGCGCTGGCGTGGATGGTGATCGGCGCGATGTGGTTCTGCGGGCTGGCCAGCGTGACCAGCAACTCGCGCATGCTCTTTGCTTTTGCGCGCGACGGCGGGCTGCCCTTCTCGAAGCACCTCGCGAAGGTGTCGCCCAGGTTCCAGAGCCCCCACGTCGCGGTGTGGACCTCGGTGGTGATGGCGCTGGCTGTCGCGCTGTGGGCCGACGCGTACTCGGTGATGGCCGCGCTCTCGACCGTGGCGCTGTACCTTTCGTACGCGGTGCCGATCGCCGCGGGCCTGCGCGCGAAGCTGAAGGGTACGTGGACGCAGAAGGGGCCGTTCGACCTCAAGCGTTGGTCGACTTTGGTGAACGTGGTCGCGCTCGTATGGGTCTGCGCGATGACGGTGTTGATGTCGCTGCCGCCGAACCTCCTCGCCGGGTACACGCTGGTCGGCACGTTGGTGGTGCTCTGGCTGGTGTGGGTCTTCGCGATGCGGCGGTGGTTCACGGGCCCGAAGGTCACGCCGCTATGAGGTCGCGCATGGGGCGTCGGGCGGGGCTGCTGGTCGCGGTGCTGGCCGGGTGCGGGCCAGAGGGCCTCGGGGTCGTGCGGCAGGGAATCGTCGGTGGCAGTGTCGACGCCGGCGCGGCAGTGCCCGAAGTCTTTCTGATTGCGATGACCTTCACCAACAGCGGCGGAGCGATGGTCGGCAACACCATCTGCTCGGCGACGCTCGTCGGGCCGAGGTCGCTGGTCACGGCGGCGCATTGTGTCGACCCTGCACGGCAGGCAGGCGCCACCGCTGTCTCCATCAAGGCGGTGCTCAAGCCCAACGACTCGGCGTTGATGGGCAGCGACCTGCTCGCGGTCACCGACGTTCGGCTTCACCCGAGCTGGACGGCGTCTGCCACCAGCGCCACCTACGACATCGCGATGCTGCTGCTGGCCATCGTTCCGCCCGTCACTCCGCGGGTCATCAACCGCGTTCCACTCACGAACTTCATCGGGCAGCCGGTGAAGCTCATTGGCTATGGGCGCACGGATCCCAGCAACGCCAACAGCAGCGGCACGCGGCGGCTCGCGAACGCGACGGTCACGGCGATCGACGCGAACTCTTTCGACTTCGGGTCGGCCGGCACGCTGGGCATCTGCTCGGGCGATTCGGGCGGAGCGGCCTTTCACACCTTTGGGGACCAGGTCGAGCGACTGGTCGGCGTCCACTCGCTGACCACTGCCGCGAGCTGCGGCTCAGGCACGGACACGCGGGTCGACTTTCATTTGTCGTTCATCGACCAGTGGATTTCCGACAAGGAAGGGTCCGTGTTCGACGCAGGCCGTCCGGACTCTGGGTCGCCTGTCGATGCCGGAAGGTCGGACGCAGGGGTCCCCGATTCGGGACTGCCGGTCGCAGATGCGGGCCCAGTGGCCGATGCCGGTGCTCTCGTCGATGCCGGCTGGCTCTCCGGCGCCGACGCTGGAGTTACCGACGCTGGAGTTACCGACGGTGGAGACAGCGCGGCGGTGGGCGGCTGCGGCTGTTCTGTCTCCTCCGGCCCCTGGCTCTGGCTTTCCGCCGCGGTCTGGCTGCGCCGCAGGTCAGTCGTGAAGACGTCGAGCGTTCGAAAGAGCTGAGCCTGTTGATGTGGCCGCCGAAGGGGTCGGGGGTGGTCCGGAGCGAAGCGGGAGGTCGGCTGCGTCGGTGCTCATCGAGAGCCAGGCCCAGTCAGCGACCCCCAGCTCGCGGACCAGATTCTGCACCGTCTTGGCGCCGGCTCGTCGCGCGCGGCTGAAGCCTACCTGCGCCACGTACGCGCCGGGTTCACCCGTGAGCAGCGGGACTCGCGCAAAGAACGCCGGCCGCGCGGCCTTCTTCACCGTCAACATCAACGCAGGCGACGACGGCGTCGGAGTGATTTCGCAACCCAGCTCGCGCCGCAGCATGAAGGTCGGTTCCGTCAGCACCGACGACGAGAACCCGAAATCGAGCAGCGCAAACCCCAACGCCTGCGCGTGCTGGAACGCCAAAAGCTCGAGCCCAGCATAGAGCTCGGGCGTCGGCGCCTGGGCCGCCGCAAAGGTCAGCGTGCTCCGGCGCCGCGTGAGCAACAGCGCCCCCGCCAGCAGCTTCGTGCGCGCGCCTTCGACCAGCGCCACTGCTCCGCCATCGCGGAAGCCTTCGAGCAACGCCGCCCGCGATTCAGTGCCGTCATGCAACTGGGTGACGAACCGCTCGAAATCCTTTCGCGTGTGTGACACCCGTCGCTTCAGCCGTGCTGCCTCGCGCAACCGTCGCTGGTGCGTCAGCGAAGGAACCGCGGCGATCTGCGTGTCGACATCGGCTGCCACCTTCAGCCGCGCATCGACAAAAGGCGACCACCGCAGCGTGTCGTCCTGCACCTGGAAGAACTTCCACGGAGCGACCACCACGTCTGCCTGCTCGGCTTCCTGCTTCAGCTTCGATCTCTCGAGCACCAGGTCGACCGCGTTGCCGCAGAACAGCTGCGTCACCTTCGGACGCGGCCCCGCGAGAAACTGCAGGTCCTGCTGAAGTGACTCACGCTCGATCAACAGCACCGACTGGGGCCCTTGGAGCCTGAGCGCGACCAACTTCCGGCCTGCCATCAGCTGAGCGACGCTGGACGCGCGGTGCTTGAGCGCCGAAGTCTCGACCATCACCTGCCGAAGCCACTCGCCGAGCGCCACGATGGGACTCTAACCCGCAAGCAGCTGTCGCACGTTTCCCTCGCGGGCCGTGAACAGCGCGAAGGTGATGGCGTACGCGCCGATGACGTCGATGGTGTAGTGCAGGTGCGAAAAGAAGAGACTCATCACCACCGCCACGTGCCCGAAGAGCACCAATGCCCGAAGCCCCGGGTATCGCCAGACGTAGAGAAGCAGCAGAAACGTCGTCGCGGTGTGACCCGAGAAGAAGAGGTCTTTGGTCAGGTACACCTGCGCCGAACCGCCCGGCGCGAAGAAAGAGAGTGGGTTCACGATGCGCCAGAACGCTTCGGTGCGCGCCTCGGGCGATAGCCCCGCATTCAAGTCGGCGCCGTGCACGGGACCCAGGCCGGTGGCGACGATGCAGAGCCCGCGCAGCAGCGCGACCAGCCCGGCCGAGACCATGTAACGAACGAAGCGCTCGGCGTTCTTCTTGAGCAGCCACAGCGACGCCGGCACGTAGGCTGCGACCCAGAGCAGGTAGTTGTAGCGGTCGACCCAGCCGACGTACGGCACGAACCCCAGCACCGCGTCGGGCAGCGACGCAGCGGGCCGTGCCTCGGCCCACAACGCCATCCACAACATCACCGCATAGCAGCCAAACCGGAACGCGAAGCTGAGGGCGACCCGCGCTGCAATCGGCACGCGCCCCTATAGCGTGAAAGCCAGCCCAGCCGCGTGAATGGTCGCCGCGACGCGAACCGCGTCGTGCACCTGGTCTTCACTGAGGCCCGCTTCCAGCACCGTCTTCTCGTGCGCCTTGACGCACGCTTCGCAGCCGTTGATCGCCGAGACCGCGAGGCACATCAGCTCGAAGTCGGCTTTCGAAGCCTTCACCGCGACGAGCCGGTTCATGCGCAAGCGCGCTGGCTTCTGCGAATAGACCTCTTTGCCGATTTGATGACGGAACCGGTAGTAGACGTTGTTCATCGCCATCAACACGGCAGCGGCGACAGCGTCTTCGATGACGCCGTCGGTGACTCCGGCGGTGCGGGCGTCCTGGGTCAACGCAGCGATGAGCTTCGGGCTCTTCGCTGCATGGGCCGAAGCGATCGCCACGCCGAACCGCTGAGGGTCGGTGAGCAGCCCTGGCTGCAGCACGCTCGAGAGGTTCAGCTTGATGTCGCGGGCGACCTCGGGGAGCGTCTCGCGCAGCAGCTCGAGCTGTTCCATGGTTACGCCGCCTCGAGCGTCTTCTCGCCCTTCTTCCAGTTGCACGGGCACAGCTCGTCGGTCTGCAGCGCGTCCAGCGTGCGGAGGACCTCGTCGACGTTGCGGCCGACGCTCAGGTCGTTGACGCTGACCCAGCGGATGACGTTCTGCGGGTCGACGATGAAGGTCGCGCGCAGGGGAACGCCGTCGGTCTTGTGAAGAATGCCGGCGCCGGTCGCGAGCTCTCGCTTGATGTCGGCCAGCATCGGGAAGGGCAGGGTCTTCAGGTCGGGGTGGTCTTTGCGCCACGCCAGGTGCACGTACTGCGAGTCGTTGCTGACGCCGAGCAGCTGCGCGTCGCGGTCTTTGAACTCGCTGTTCTTCTTGCCGAACGAAGCAATCTCGGTCGGGCAGACGAAGGTGAAGTCGAGCGGCCAGAAGAAGACGACCTTCCACTTGCCCTCGTGGCTCTTGTCGGTGACTTCGGCGAACTCCTTGCCCTGCTCCAGCGAGACACAGGCCTGCAGCGCGAACTTCGGGAACTGATCTCCAACGGTCAACATGGGGTGGCTCCGGGGTGAGGTGGGTTTGGCTTCCAAGATGCGGAGAACAATTCTCCGTTGCAAGGAATTCTTGCTGGCTTGCGTATCAGCGGAACTGATTGCTCGGAATGCCGAACGGGCCCGCTAGACTCGAAGGCCACCATGGAGCGGCTCACCAACGTCATTCAGCCCTACGCCTGGGGCAGCAAGTTGCTCATCGCGCGGCTGTGTGGCCGGCCGCCTTCCGAGTCACCGGAGGCCGAGCTGTGGATGGGGGCCCACCCGGTGGCGCCCTCGCGGGTCGGGAGCCGTTCGATGATCGAGTTCATCGAAGGAGCCTCGGAAGCGACGCTGGGCTTGAAGGTGGTGAAGCGCTACGGGCGAAAGCTGCCGTACCTGCTCAAGCTGCTCGCCGCCGCACAGCCGCTGTCGCTGCAGGCGCACCCGAGCCTTGCCCAGGCGCGTGAGGGCTTCGAACGAGAGAACACCCTTGGAATCCCGCTGACCGCGGCGCACCGCAACTACAAGGACCCGAACCACAAGCCCGAGCTCATCTGCGCGCTCACTCCTTTCAAGGCGCTTTGCGGCTTCCGCGCGGTCGGCGACTCAGTGCAGCTGCTCGAAGCGCTGGGGCAGGACGCGCTCGCGAAGCGCCTGGCCAACGGCGTGAAGCCGACCTTCGAGTGGCTGATGGGGCTGAGCCGCCCGGACGCCGCGGTGCTGGTCGAGGCGGTGGTGGCCGCCTGCCAGCGCCACTCGGGGAAATGGGATCGCGAGTGCGCGAACGCGATCGAGCTGCAGAAGCTCTACCCGGGCGACATCGGCATCGTCAGCGCGCTGCTGCTCAACCTGCTCGAGCTCAAGCCGGGCGAAGCCATCTACCTGCCGGCCGGAAACCTTCACGCGTACCTGGGTGGCCTGGGCGTCGAGGTGATGGCGAACTCGGACAACGTGCTGCGCGGAGGCCTGACGCCGAAGCACGTCGACGTGCCCGAGCTGCTCAAGGTGCTCGACTTCCGTGCGGGCCCGGTGGCCATCGTGCAGCCGACGCGCGAGGGCGAGGAAGACGTGTACGTGACGCCCGCTCCCGAGTTCCGGCTGTCGCGGTTCGCGCTGACTCGCCGAAGTGCCCAGCCGGTGCGTCGCGGCGTCGAGATTCTCGTCTGCACCGAGGGAAAGATGACCATCGGCACGATGGAGCTGAAGTCTGGTGAGTCGGTGCTGATTCCCGCCAGCGACGGCCTGTACGCGCTGTTCGGGCAGGGCGTCGTCTACCGCGTCTGCGTGAACGACGAAGGGCCTCAGCCCGCGAGCAGGTAGTCGGCGAGCGCCTGCGCGCGGGAAATCAGCGTCTTCACCTCGATGTATTCGTCGACGGTGTGGAACCCTTTTCCGCGCGGGCCGAGCGCATCGATCGAGGGGATGCCCATCGCCGACGAGGTGCACGCATCCGAGCCGCCGCCGACGCGGGGCGCTTCACCCGCATCGAGCCCATGGGCAATTGCGTGTTTCGCGTACGCCTGCATCAACGCGACGCTCGCGTCGCTGCGTTCCATCGGCAGCCGCGCGGGGCCTCCGGCGACGTCGAGCCGGGTGCCCTTCACCGAGCCGCCCGCGTCCTCAGCCGCAGCGTGCAGCTGCTTCACCAACCACTCTGCGTCGGCCTTCGTCTGGAAGCGGATGTCGAGCTCGGCGACGGCGAGGTCGGGCACGGTGTTCTTGCCCTGGCCGCCAGTGACCTTGCCGACGTTGACGGTGATGCCGCGCGGGTAGTCGGTGAGCTGCTGGGCCTGGTCGACGAAACGGGAAATGGCCCAGAGCGCGTTCGCTCCGTCGGCGTGGTTGTTTCCGGCGTGGGCGGCCTTGCCGTGGGCGGTGACGGTGACGGCGCCGGTGCCCTTTCGCTGGGTGACGATGGCATCGTTGCTGCGGCCCGACTCGAAGACGAGGCAGCGGCGGCAGTCGGTGATGACGCGCTCGATCAGCGGGCGGCCTTCCGGCGAGCCGACCTCTTCATCGGCGACGACGACGATGCGAAGCGGAGCAATCGCGTCGAGGCCCACGGTGCGCGCGATGGCCTTGAGGGCCCACGCGATGACGACCAGCCCTCCCTTCATGTCGAGCACGCCGGGCCCGCGGCGCAGGTCTCCGTCGACGCGGTAGCCCTCGAACTTTCCGGGAGGAAAGACAGTGTCGAGGTGGCCGAGCATCGCGATGGGCTCTTTTCCGGCAGCTCCACTCGAGCGGAAGACGAGGTGATCGGCGTAGCGGATGCTGGGCACGACCTCGGCGGTGAGCCCGTCGATCGCGAACACCTCGCGGAGCAGCGCGCCGACCTTGCGGCCGCCTTCGGGATGACCCGTGAAGCTGTTGAGGTCGACCAGCGCAGCCAGGGATTTCTCGATGAGGGGCAGCTGATCGCGCAGCCAATCGGTCTGCAAAGACATGGTTTTCCTCGGCCGATGAGCCGTGACGGCATGGAGGCGATGGGTTAGAGCACCTGCAAGGGTGACTTGAAAAATGTTGCTGGTGCGCGACGCTCAAAAGTCAGATCTGCCCGGCCTGAAACGGCTGGCCGCGGTGCTCAACAGCGTCAACCTGCCGAACAACGAAGAGGTGCTCGAAGGCCTCATCGACCGCTCGGTGCGCAGCTTCAGCGGCAAGCTCACCGCGGTGCTCGATCGCGAGTACCTGTTCGTGCTCGAGGACGCGAAGCAGAAGAACATCATCGGGACCTCGATGGTGATTGCGCAGCACGGCACGCGCGAAGCGCCGCACATCTACTTCCAGGTCACCGACAGCGAGCACTACTCGGTGAGCATCGACGCGCACTTCAAGCACAAGGTGCTGTCGATTGGTTACAACTACGACGGCCCGACGGAGATTGGCGGCCTGGTGGTCGACCCCCCGCACCGTTCAGGGCTCGAGAAGCCAGGCAAGCAGCTGTCGTACGTGCGCTTCCTCTTCATCGCGATGCACCGCCGGCTCTTCCGCGACCGGGTGCTCGCCGAGCTCATGCCGCCGCTGCTGAAAGATGGCCGCAGCCTGCTCTGGGAAAGCATCGGCAAGAAGTTCACCGGGCTCGACTACCGCGAGGCCGACAAGCTCTCGCGCAGCAACAAGGAGTTCATCAAAGAGCTCTTTCCCTCGTCCGACCTCTACGCGTCGCTGTTTCCCGAGCGGGCGCAGAAGTTGATCGGCGAGGTCGGGCCTGACACGCGCGGCGTGCAGCGCATGCTCGAGCGCATCGGCTTTCGCTATGTGAATCACATCGACCCTTTCGACGGCGGCCCGCACTACGAGGCCGACGTGAAGGACATCACGCTCATCCGACGGCACCGCACCGCGAAGCTGTCGGCTGACGACTTCGAGCACCACGAAGGCGACGACATGCTGGTCGGCCGCGAGAAGGGCTCGGGGAAGAACCGGTTCCGCGCCGTGCGTTGCCCAGTGCGCATCGAAGACCAGGTGGTGCATTTGCCGGCGCGTGCGAAGGAGCTGCTCGAGGCGAAGGTGGGCGACAAGCTCTCGTTGATTCCGTTCGAGTGAAGGCCGCCGCGCTCAGCGCGTGGCTGCTCGCAGGGGTGGCGTCGGCGCAGCCGCTGGAACAGGGCCGGCAATTCGCAGCGCTGTTTCTGTCGGGCGACCTGCCTGCGCTGTGGGCGAGGGCGGCGCCCTCGATGAAGCGCCAGTTCGGGACATCAGAGAACCTGAACGCGTTCTTCAAGAAGGTGAAGAACGACTTCGGCGCCGAGCTGCGAGTCGGCGGCGAGCGCACGTCCGAGCGCGGAAACCAGACGGTGTACACGCGGCTGTCGGTGTTCAGCCTCTTCGCGCGCGGCGTCGAGCTCGAGCTGCGGTGGGACTCCAGCGGCCAGCTGACCTTTCTCTCGGCGCGTCCCGCGGTGACGGAGTCTCCGAGCCCACACGAGAAGACAGTGCCGAAGACGAGGCTGCGACTGCCCGTGGATGGGGTGTGGAACGTGCTGTGGGGCGGGCGCACGTGGGAAGACAACCGGCACGCGGCGGTGGCAGATCAACGGTTCGCGCTGGACCTGCTCATCTGGAAGGGGCCGGGCACCTTCGAGGGCGATGGCTCGAAGAATTCGCAGTTCTGGTGCTGGGGAAAGGCAGTGGTCGCTCCGTCGGGGGGCACGGTGGTCGAGGCCATCGACGGCATCGCCGACAACGCACCCGGCGCGGCCAACCCGAAGCAGCTCTACGGCAACCACGTGGTGCTCGACCACGGCGGCGGCGAGTACTCCCTGCTCGCGCACCTGATGAAGGGCTCGCTGGCGGTGAAGCGAGGCGACGTCGTGGTCGAAGGCCAGTCGCTCGCGCGAACGGGAAACAGCGGCACCAGCACCGAGCCCCACCTGCACTTCCAGCTGATGGACGCGGCGCATTGGCTGAAGGCGCACGGCCTGCCAGCAGTGTTCAGCGACTATGTGGCCGACGGAAAGCCTCTGGCGAAGGGCGAGCCGCGCCGCGGGCAGAGCGTCTTCACCGCGCCAGCAGCATCGACGGGCGGCGCAGCAGGGCGAACGCTTCGCGCACCGTCCAGTACACGCGATCGAGCGCAGTGAGCACGCGCCCCGAGGCCACGGCCTGGCAGCGAACGCCGACGCGCTGGAACTGCAGCCGCGACCGCAGCAGGTGGTACCCATCGGAGACGAGCACCACCTCTGCGATGCCGCGCTGCTTTAGCAGTGGGCCGGTGCGCTGCGCGTTCTCGTAGGTGCTGTGGCTTTCTTCCTCGAGCACGCACGCTTCGGCTGGCACGCCGAGCTTCACCGCGAGGTCGCGGGCGACGGAGGCTTCTGAGGGCAACGTGCCCGACCTGCCGCCGCTGAAGAAGACGAGCGGCGCGATGCCCTTCCGGTACAGCGCGGCGCCCTTCTCGGCACGGAGCTTCAGCGCGTCGGCAGCCGAACCATCGGGCAGCACGCGTGCGCCGAGGACGACGATCGCGGCGGCGGGCTTTGGCGTCCCCGTGCCTTCTCGCGCGGCCGCGTCGACCTTCATCGCCAGGCCGACGATGGTGAGGGCGAACAGGGCGGCGAGAGCGAGGAGCATCTTGTGCTTCACGGCGAGGCGACGCGGCTGAGCGCGCGCCGCTGGGTGAGGAGGTCGAGGTAGACGGCGCCGGCGCTGGCCTTCGGCAGAGCGAGGTAGCGAGGCGGGGTGCCCACGGCGCGCGGGTGGGAAGGGTCGAGCTGCTGCTTCGAGTCGCGGTGCTGGACCCACGCGTGCGGCCAGCCGCGCTCGCCATCGTCGAGCAGGCCGAGCACCACGTCGTAGTCCGGGTGCTGGGCGACATACGCGTTGGCCGCGGCGAGACAGTCGTCGGCTTCTCCGGCGGGGGTGGGCATGGCGGGGCGCGCTCCTTTCAAGGGGGGGACGAGCGCAAGTGCATTCCCGTTGCCAGTGATGGGAAGGCCGGCCGCGAAGGGGTCGGCGAAGGTGACGGGGCCGCTGTGGCGGTCGAAGCGGGAGTCGGCGACGGTGAGAGAGGCGAGCGAGCGGTTCTCGTACGTGGCGGTGAAGGGCTGGCCGAACAGCGTGCCTGTGCTGGCAGGCCCCGCCTTCACCACGCAGGCCTCACCGCGGTCGAAGGTCACTTCGTCGACGACCTCGAAGCAGCCAGGAGAAGAGGGCTGTCGAAGCAGGGACTCCGACGCCCAGCGGGTGGCCTCGGACGAGGTGAAGACCTCGGCGTTGCTGTGTCCCCGGCGGAAGAAGTGGCGCGAGGCGTAGGTGTAGCGGGGGCCGTCGCGGGAAAGGGTGACCTCGCCGACGGGGACCCCGGCGAGGGAATGGACGAAGCGGTGCTGAACCGGCGGGGAAGCAAGGAGCAGCAGCAGGGCCAGCGCAGGCATCGCCCTGAAGTCTCGCCGAAAGCGTTAAGGTCCGCGCCGCCTATGGGCAAAAGGAGGTACCTCTTCGCATTCGGCCTCGGTGGTGGCGTGGCAGCGGGCCTCTTCGCGGGCGTGCTGCTGTCGACCTTCATGGCCTTGCCGGCGGTGGGGTGGCTGGTGTTGGTGCTGTCGACGAGCGTGAGCTTCACGCTCTTCGGCTACTTCACCTGGTTCCAGTGGGCGCAGCGGCGGGCCGAGCGGATGCGGGTGCAGCTCGACCGGCTGGCGACCGGCGACCTGACGCGTGCGACGAGCAGCGGCCGCAGCGAAGACACCGAGATTCACCGGTTGACGTTGTCGCTGCGGCGGGCGCTGTCGCAGGTGCAGCGGGTGACGCAGAACCTTCACCGCACGAGCCGCGACGTGGAAACCGAGGCGCGGTCACTGCTCGAGGCAGCGCGGCGGCAGCAGGCGGCGGTCGACCGCTCGCAGACGGCGGTGTCGAGCATGGGCGAGAGCCTCTCGGGCACTGGCAAGCGGGTGAATCAGCTCGAGGCGTTCGCGCAGGAAACGACGGGCGCGCTGACCGAGATGACCGAGCGCATCGAGCAGGTCGCGGCGGCGCTGCAGAAGCTCGACGCGGCGGCGCGGAAGACGAGCGAAAAAGTCGAAGCAGTCTCCGACCGAGCGGGCGGCGTGGTGTCGGCCGGCACGGTGCTGACGGCCTTTGCGCAGCAGACGGCGGACTACGTGGCGTCGGTGGAAGGCGGCATCGACGCGGTGCGCCGGCGCGCGGAAGAGACGGGCGGCCTCGCGCGGGAAGTGACGAGCACTGCCGAGCGTGGGGAGGCGCTGGTCGCTGAGAGCGTGAAGGCGATGTACCGCGTCGAAGACACGGTGAAGCGCAGCATGGAACTCGTCAACGCGCTCGGGAAGAACAGCCTGGAAATCGGCCGGGTCATCGACGTGATTCAAGACATCGCCGACCAGACGAACCTGCTCGCGCTCAACGCGGCGATCATCGCGAGCCAGGCGGGGGAAAGCGGCAAGGCCTTCGGCGTGGTGGCGAGCGAAGTGCGAGGGCTGGCCGAACGCACCGCGCGGTCGACGCGGGAAATCGGAAACCAGATCAAGCGCGTGCGCGATGGCGTCGAGAAAGCGGTGACGCTGGTCAGCGACGCGAAAGACCAGGCGAGCGCGGGCGTGGTGCAGGGCGACAAGGCGGCGGTCGCGCTGAAAGAGATTCGCAGCATCACCCAGCGCACCTTCACGGCGGTCGAGGCGACGGTGGCCGAGACAGCACGGCTGGGCGAGCAGGGAAGCCGGGTCGTCGAAGCGAGCAAGCAGGTGACCGAGCGGGTCATCGAAGTGACGCGGCTCTCGTCGGCGCAGCTGGACGAAGGCAAGGCGCTGAGCCGGCAGACGGCCGAGATGGCGCGGACCGCTCACGACGCGGCGACGCAGGCGGACGCGCAGGTGAAGACGGGCCGCGAGCTCTCGGACTCGGTGCTGCGGATGACGGCGGCGATCGACGAAATCCGAAACGCGCAGACGGTGCTCGCGCGGGGCGACGCGGAGATTGGCGAGGAAGTGGCCGAGGTTCGCGAGGACGCGCGGAAGGTGACGCGCATCGCCGACGGCCTGTCGCGCACGGTCGAGCAGCTGGGCCACGAGGCCGATGGGCTCGACGCCGAAGTCTTCCGCTTCAAGCTGCCGCAGCCGCGGCCGGGCGGCACGCTGCACGTCGGCATTCACCGCGGCAGTGAGCTTGCGGTGACGCGCGGGCTGGACCCGATTTTCACCATCGACCTGCAGCTGGCCGAGGTCTCGGCCTCGATGTACGCGACGCTGCTTCGCTACGAAGAAGGCACGCTGGTGTCGGACCTCGCCGAGCGGTGGGAGGCCGACCCGAGCGCGCGCCGCTACCGCTTCTACCTGCGCCGCAACGTGCTCTTCCACGACGGGGTGCCCTTCAAGGCGCTGCACGTGAAGGAGCACTTCGAACGCCTGCTGGACCCGAAGGTCGGCTCACCCGACGTGGGGCTCTTGAAGGACGTCGAAGGCGCCGAGGCGTGGAGCCGCGGCGAAGCAAAGGAAGTGACGGGCATCCAGGTGCTCGACGACCAGACGCTCGAGATTCGCCTGAAAGAGCCGCGCGCCTTCTTCTTGCGGATGCTGGCGCTGCCGTCGACGGGCATCGGGCGCCGCGGTGAGGGCGGGAAGCTGCAGGGCACGGGGCCGTACCGCATGGTCGAGTCGAACCGGGCCGACCTGCTCGTGCTCGAGAAGAACCCGTCTTACTACCGGGTGGGCCAGCCGCTGCTGGGCCGCATCGAGCTGCACCTGTATGCCGACCGGGTGGCGTCGCTGGAGGCGTTCAAGCGGCAAGAGGTCGCCCTCGTTTCGTACCTGCACGCCGAGCACCTGGGGCAGGGCTCGCTGGGAGAGCTCGCGCAGCAGTCGACTGTCTCGACGCCGTCGACGTGGTTCCTCGGGTTCAACGTGACCCAGCCGCCGTTCGACGATGCGCGGGTGCGGCGGGCGATTCGTGCGGGGCTCGACGTGAGGGCCCTGGTCGAGAAGTTCCACCCGGGCGCGCGCGTGGCCCGGTCGCTGACGCCGCCAGGGCTGCTCGAAGTCGACCGCGTGCACGAGCCGAGGACTGACGTGACGCTCGCGCGGCAGCTGCTGACCGAGGCGGGGCACACGAAGGTGAAGCTGACCCTGTACTTCCCTCCGGATCGCGACACCAGCGCGGAAGACGCGGTGCTTTTCGCTCCGCTCATCGAGGCAGGGCTGCTCGACGTGCAGCACATCGAGCTGCCGCAGGGCTACTGGGACAGGTTGCGCGAGGGAAACATCGCCGCCTTCCGCGGCAACTGGATCGCCGACTTCGCCGACCCCGACAACTTCCTCCACTTCCTGCTGAACTCGAAGGCGCAGGACTACTACCAGATGGGTTACTCGAACCCGGAGTTCGACCGCGTCACCGACGAAGCGCGGGTGAGCATCGACCCTGGCCTGCGAGAGCAGCTGTACCGCAAGGCCGAGGTGATGGTGCGCGACGACTGCGTGCTCGTGCCGCTGTACCACCAGGGCTTTCACTGCGTGGCGGCGGGCTCGGTGCAGGGCTTGCGGCTTCACCCGACTCCGCCGCAGGTGCGGTTCGAGTCGCTGTGGCTCGACGTCGACTAGGCCGGCGCGCATCTGCGCCTCACGCTTCATTCCGCGCTCTTTCGCGTTCAGCTTCTCGGTCTCACGAGAGCGCAGCGAGCCAGTCGAACGCCTGCTGCGCCACTTCGCTGAACGCATCGAGCCGGCCATTGCAGAGGTGGTCGGCGTTTGGCACGACAAAGAGCGCGTGCTTCGCGGGGACCTTCGCAATCAGGGCCTTCAGGTTCTCGAGCTTTCCGTACTCGTCGGTGTCCGAGTGGATGAACGCGGTCGTCTGCTGAAGCTGCGCGACGAAAGAGAGGTCGAACATGTCGACCGCGAGCCCGACGGCCAGCACCTTCTCGACGCGCTTCTCCTGCAACGCCAACTGAACCGCGGTGCGGCAGCCGAAGGAAAACCCGCTCAACCACAGCGGCACGTTCGGCTCTTCCTTCTGTAGCCAGTTCAGCGCGGCGCGGGCGTCTTCGATTTCACCGACGCCGTTGTCGTACTTCCCCGTCGACCGCCCGACGCCGCGGAAGTTGAAGCGGACGCAGCTGACCCCGTTGTCGCGAAGCGTCTTCGCGATGCGGTACGTGACGTGGTTGTTCATCGTGCCGCCGTGCACCGGGTGCGGGTGGCAGACGACGGCGGCAGCGCGCGGGTGCTCGACTTTCCACCACAGCGCTTCGAGCTGACCGTGGGCGACGGGGATTTCGGTAGAGGACACGCCTTCAGTAATTACCCGTCTCGTAGCTGTTCGGCACGTCGACTTTGTAGACGAGGTCGACATTCCTCTTTTCGCCCGGCTTCAACGCGACCTTCCACTTCGCGACCCCGCTCGCCGCGTCCAGCTGGTAGCCGCCTGTCGTCTTCGGCTCGATAAAGACGCCGACGTCGTCGAGCTCGGACACCGGCAGCCCGTCGGCGACCTCGACGTTGATGGGGCCCGTGCCGTAGTTCGCGAGCTCGAAGCGGTAGCTGTACGAGAAGCGCTTCTTGCCGTTGAAGAGGCCGACGTCGCGCTTGAGCTCCTCGACGACGACGCGCTTCACGCGGGCGGTGTCTTCGGCGCCGAAGGTGAGGGTCAACGGCCCGCCCTCGGGCACGCGCTCGAGGTCGTAGCGCGAGACGAAGCCGGTGCGCCGGTAGGCGTCCAGCGAGCCAGGCAGCAGGGGAAAGGGCGCCTGGTTGACGACGTCGGCGACGCGGAAGACGAAGGCGCGCATGCGCGGCACGGTGCGCAGGGTGAAGGTGGCCTTGAGCCTGGTCTTCGCGACGAAGAGCCGCACCGCAGTTCCCTCGCCCAACACCGTGCTGCGGTCGGGCACCGTCAGCTGCACCGACAGCCCCTGCGAACGTGCGGCGAGGGCGGTGTCTCCTCCGGTGGCGGCGCTGCCGGCGGTGGCGCTGGCGACGACCTCGTCGCGGCGAACGAGCACCTTCTTTTCAGGCTGCCGCTGCAACGCGCTGACGACCAGTTGCTTCACTTCAGGAGGCGTCGCGTTCACAGCGGGCACCGCGGTCGACAGCAGCAGCTTCGCGTCCTTCCAGTCTTCGCCCGTCGTCTGCATCACCGTGGCCCAGGTCGACAGCTCGACGGTGTTGGCGGTCTCGTCGGCGCGCGCTTCATACGCAGGGACCCACGCGGCGCCGCCGACCAGGTAGGTGAGCTCGACGCGCGCGCGTTTTCCGGCGGGGCAGGCGGCGAGCACTTCGATGGTCCACTCACTGCGGCGCGACCAGGCCTGCAGCTCGAGCACCTTGCGGGCGAGCACCTCGCGTTGTTCTTCGAGCGCGCGCAGCTTCATGTCAGCTTCGACGCGGGCTTCGTTGGCCTGAAGCTGGGCGTTGAGGGCGGCGTCGAAGCCAACCGCCCACGCCTTGAGGTCGGGCTTTTCGGCGGCGAGCTCGCGCGAGACCATGGTGACCGCGACGCTCGCGTACTGGTCTCCGAGCCGAGACAGCGCGTCGGCGCGCGTGCGGGAGGCGCGCAACGTCTGAAGCTGGTCGTCCAGCGCCTTCACCTTGTCCATCGCGTCCTTCAGCGGCGCGGCGAACTCGTCTTCGCGCACCTTCAGCTCAGCGCGCAGGCCCAGCACGGTGCCGTCGTCGACGCGGGCGCGGAAGGAATCGGGCGCGGCGGCGGGAGTGACGCCATTGAAGTCGACGCGCGCGCGGGCGCCGCACGGCACCTCAGCCGAACGCGTCACCTGCGCGCGGTCGGGAAACACCACCACCTGGTCGATGCCGGGAGCCGCAACGACCACCAGCAAGAGCAGCGCGTTCATGGCGCCACCTCAACCTGCTGCATCAACCAGCCTTTGGGCCGCTTCACGGTGTACGCGAAGGTGACGACGGTCTTCTGGCCCGCCGGGACGGTGAGCCGCCACTCGAGCGCGCCGGTGCGTTTATCGGCGATGGCCTCGGGCTTCGTCTCGAGCAGCTTCACTTCGACCTCTTTCTGCTTCGCGACGGGCTGCTGGTCGATGAGGCGGATAGAGACGGGCTGGCGGTAGGGGTTCGCGAGCTCGAGGGTGACGTCGTAGCGGGTGACCTCGTCTTTGTTGATGAGGCCCGTCTCGGACTGCACGACCTTCACGTTGCGCACCGGCTTGAGCGCGCGATCGATGCCGAGGGGAAGGGTGAACGCCTCACCGGGGGCGACCAGCTTCAGCCGGGCGACGCCGGCCGGATCGTCACCGACGAAGAGGTTGGCGGCGCCGCCGGGCAGCGGCCGGGTCGAAGGGTTCTTCAGCTCGGCGACGAGGAACGCTTCGGGGAACAGCGCCGGGAAGAGCTTGCGTTCGACCTTCACCGGCCAGGCCTCAGAGAACAGCGCCACCTTTCGCGCGCCTTTGCCCGACGGCACGGTCTCGCGCTGTACCGACGGGTACGCGAGCTCGTAGCCCCCGGCGGCGCCCGCGGGCAGCTCGGCGCCGTAGCGCGGCACGGGGTAGCCGGGCGGGGGAGCGAGGCTGAAGCCGAAGGTGGGCTGGTAGGGCGCGCTCTCCTCGCGGCTCGAGAAGAAGCCGCCGCTTGGCGCGGGGCTGTCGGAAGAGACCTGGACGCTGCGTTCCATTTCTTCCCGGGGCGCGTTCTGTTTCGGCCGCTGCTTCTGGTTGCTCACGTCGCGGTCGGCGCGGTTGTCGAGCAGCGCCATCGGCGCTTCGGGAGGCATTGGCTCCCCGTTCGGCGCGGCAGCCTGGGCGAGGCGATTTCGCAGCAAGGCATTCTCGGCAGCGGGCCCGGGCAGTGGCGGCACCGAAGGCGGCGGCTTCACGGTGTTGAGCATCGGCGAAGGCGTCGGAATGAAGCGCTCGCGTTCGCCAATTTTCCAGGTGAGCAGTTTTGGCAGCGTGGTGGCGGTCGACGGAATCGCGGTCGACAGCGTGAGCGCGGCATCGGCCCAGTCTTCGCCCGATTCCTGCGAGACCTGGCCCGAGAAGGCGATGGTGACCTTGCTGGTGTCGGGGTTGAGCGTGAGGTCGTACAGCGGGAACCAGCGCGCGTTGCTGACGAAGTAGACGAGGCGCAGCGACGGTGACGGGCCCACGAGGTGGGCGAGCACTTTCCAGCCGAAGCGGGTCTGGGTCGCTCCGATTGCGGCGGCCTTCGCGGCGAGGACTTCGCGCTGAACGGTCAGCGCCTGCTGTTTCACCGCGAGCTCGCGCTGGCGTGCCTGCGATTTGGCGAGCGCGTCGGCGACGAAGGTCATCGCCGACGTCCACCCGGCGGCGTTGAGCTTCGGCGGCGCTTTGAGTGGATCCAACGAGGGCGCGACGGGTGCGATGCGGTTGAGGCTCGCGATCTGCCGCGCCAGCGCCTGGAGCTCTCCATTCATTTTCGCGAGCGCGTCGTCGACGCCCTGCAGCGCGGTGACGAGCTTCTTTGCTTCGCCCGGTGGCAGCGCATCGTCCTCGAGGCGGACGAGCTCGACGCGCTTCACCTCGGCGCCGGTGCTCTCGACGCGAATGCTGGCGAGGTCGACGGACTGCGGCAGCACGGGAAGCTCGACGACCTGCGCGCCGCCCGTGCTGATCGCGGCAGTGCGGACGATGCGGGCCCCGTCAGAATAGACGGTGACCTCGGTAATCGGAGCGTCGACAGCGGCGGCAACGGCGAACCAGACCAGCAGCGAAGTCATGGGGCCCAATAACACCCACCGGGCCGCTGATGGTTCCCGGTCGCTTTAGAACGGCCCCGAGTACCGGGTGATGCTCACGCCTTCGGTCTGGTTGCCCGAGAAGCCGCAGCCCTCGAGCGTGTAGGTGCGGTGGGCAATCTCGACCTTGCTGGTGACGGGGTTCACCGAGGCGCTCGCCTGCTCGCCGGGGAACCAGTAGCTGTACGGCTGCCTGGGCGGCGTGAACTGCGAGCAGTTGGGCAGGCGGGGCTTCACCTGTGCGGCGACGCCCGCCGAATCTTCGACGACGGTGCGGTACCAGGTGGCGCCCAGCGCCTGGCAGTTGGTGGTGCACTGGGCCACCAAGAGCTCACCCTTGTCGACGGCAATGGCGGCTGAGACGGCGCCGCCTGCGTGAAGGTCGAAGTCGAGCCCGAGCCTTCCGTAGCCCGCGGGCAGGCCGATGCTGGCGAACTGCCAGGCCATCGCGTTGGTGCAGTTGGACTCGCACCACCCGTAAAAGCTGTCGTGCGTCTTCGGCGTGCCAGCGCCGTTCTGGTTGACGAAGATGCGCGGCCGGCCCTGCCCGTCGAGCCGCAACGAGACCTGCCCGGCAGCCGAGTTCATCAGCAGCGCCTCGTTCGACCAGCTGGCCAGCGACGCGCAGTTGGCGTCACAGGTGCGGTACGCGAGCAGCTGCGTCTCCTGGGTGGTGTACGCGACACGCAAACCGCCCGACGCGGTGACGGCGAGGCTGACGCGGCCGCGCGAGGTCGAGAGGTTGAGAGGAGCGGACCACGCGGCTGCCTGGGTGCAGTTGCTCGCGCAAGTGATGTAGTTGAGGCCCAGCTGGGTCGCCGAATAGATGAAGTGCGCGCGGCCTGTGCCGTCGATGGTGAGGTTGCGGCCCGTGTTCTCGGAGACGTAATCGTTCGCGCCAAGGGTAAGCACCGGCCCCGTCGTCCAGCTCGCGGCCGAGGTGCAACTGCTGTCGCACGACGCGAAGTGAAAGACGTACGGGTCGTCGACGGTCGCGGTCGAGTTGCTGCGCGCCCACATGATGCGGGGCTTGCCCTGGGCGTTCAGCGCAAGCTTGCCCAGCGCTCCGAAGGTGGCGCGATCGCCGACGTTGGTGAAGGTCCAGCTGCTCGCCACGTTGCAGTCGTTGGTGCACTCGCCGTAGCGGTAGGGAACGAGGGTGGTGCCGTCGGGAAGCATCTGCTCGTAGAGAAGGTGGCGTGTTCCGGTCGCGTCGATGATCAACGAGGGCTGCCTGCCGTTGCTGCCGCCCGAGATGTCGGGGAACGCGCCGGTATTCGACGGAGTGGCGCCTCCGCCTCCGCCTCCGCCGCCTGCCGCTCCGCCGCCTGCCGCTCCGCCGCCTGCCGCTCCGCCGCCTGCCGCTCCGCCGCCTGCCGCGCTGCCGCCTTCACACTTGCCTGCGTTGCAGGACTGGCTGCCGACGCAGACATCGCAGGCACCGCCGTTGACGCCGCACGCGTCGGTGGAGCTGCCGCTGACGCACTGACCGCTCGAGGTGCAACAGCCGCCGCAGAGTGAGGCGTTACACGTCGCCGGGGGAGGTGACGAGCAACCCACCCAGGAGACCGCCGTGAGGATCGTGAGAATTCGAGCGTTCATGCCGCGGATAGAACGGCGGCTTCGCCCCGATGTCCAGTCGGCGAGCAGATTGAACTACGGAAGGGACCCGCGCCGTCGGCGCGCCAGCATCGAGCCGCCATCGAGGCCGATGCCTCCTCCTCCGCCGCCCGAGCCACCGCCACCTTCGCCCGGCACCACCGGAGGAGGCACCGGGCCGTAGCGTCACGCGCGGGAGATCGCGACCTCCGCGCCGACTCACGAAGAGGCGGCCGTCGAAGCTGACGTTGTGGCCGTTGCCACCGGCGGGGCTCGGAACAGTCTTCGAGCTGGTCGCGGCATCTGCCGAAGCGGCGACGAGAATCAGTGAGACGAGCAGACGTTTCAAAACGGCCCCCAGTGCGCGGCGGCCCCCTTTGAGTAACGGGCGCGGACGTAGCACAACCCTGATCGCGATGAGGAATGGGCCAGAAACAATTTGCAGATGGTCGGCATCATTAGTCGCGATCTCGTTGATCGGCGCGTGTGGCCCCGTCGCGGGCGTCATCGATGCGGGCACGCAGGACGACGCGGGCGTGGTGCCGACGGTGAAGTCGGATCGCAGCCTGTTCTGGGTCGACCCGGTGCTGCTCGATGATCCGCAGGTGATTTCCTTCTCGAAGGTGATGGGGGTCATCGCGGCCGACGGCCACGGCGGAAGGCTGCTCGACAGCTGGTTCCACCGCTTCTCGACGACGCAGCACTCCGAGCGCGCGCTGCCAGCACAGTTCGTCGCTGCGCTGGCCTCAGCCCAGGGCGCAGACCCGACGCAGTGGGCCCTGAGCGGCTTGCCGTTCAAGGTGACCGGCGTTCACAACCGCACCGATCTGGCCGCGATGACGCCCGGGGGGCACTGCGGCGAACTGCGGGTGTCGATGGCCAGCGAAGACCCAACGCTGCAGCCGTTTCACATCCTGTTCCTCTTCCGCCAGCCCGCGCTCGCGGACGACAGCGATGCGGCAGGCGTGCACTGCAGAGGCACCGCGCGCCGCTGGGCCGAGCTGTCGCTGCTCGATGGCGCCGCACTGCGCACCGCGCTGAAGGCGAAGTGGGCCGAGGGCTTCACCCGCCAGCGCTTCCTGCTCGCCGAGACGGTCGAGTTCACGCTTGCTCCCTGGGAATGGCGGCAGTGGTTGCCTGACGCGAACGGCGTGCTCGAGAACCCGCCGCTGTTCCAGCAGGTCGACGTCGCGAAGCTCAACGTCGCCGGCGCGCTGCGCGACGAGTTCCTGACCTGGGTGAAGGACAACGCCGCCGCGCTCGCCGCGCGGACGATGCCGTTCCCCGAGAAGTACCGCGCGCAGTCGATTCGGGTGACGCAAGGCGTGGCGCGCCCGCCTTTGTCGCTCGCCGGGCTCGACGCGCAGACGGCGACCCGGTTTCCACAGCTGCGGCAGCAGATCGAGCTCGTCGGCTGCGCGGTCTGTCACACCGCCGACGCCGACTTCGTGCAGACCCGGCCCGACCGCACCGTAGCCAGGTTCTACGAGAAAGAGCTGCTCGCCCGCGAGCGCTACCTCGAGCAGCAGGCCCGCGGCGAGAAGCCGAAGGCGCCGTTCGGGCCGCTGCAGGCGATGCCGGTTCTGCCGCAGTAGGGCGAAGCTCGCCCTACGCCCGGACTTTTGCGCGCAGGGCCTTCGCGCGCGCCTGCGTGTCGGGGTCGGTGCCGGTCAGCTCGATGGACTTCAGCCGCTGTTCCAGCGACTTCGGCACCTTCTCGCGCGGCAGCTTTCCTTCGTCGTGCAGGGCCTCGAGCTTCCCCAGCGCCTTGTCGACGATGCGGTCTTTCGGGTGGTCGAGCAGCGAGTCGAGGAAGTAGGGGTCTTCGGGCAGCTCGGGGTACTTCTCGAGGTACTCGACGACGCCCGCCACCCAGGCCTTGCGGTCGGGCAGCTCGCGCAGCTTCCCCATCGCCTCCTTCTGTTCTTTGCGCTTTCCTTCCGGGTCGAAGGTCTGCGCGAGGCCCTGCGGCAGCTCGCCGCCCGAGAAGAGCGCGTCGGCCGCCTTCTTGTACTTCTCGTACGACGCGCTGCGCTCGATGCGCTGCTGGGCAGGGTCTTCCTGCCGCGAGTGGTACTTGCTCTTGCCGCGCTGGGCATCGAGCTCGCGGAAGGACTTGTTCCGCTTGCCGGTGAAGCCGCTGCTTCCTTCGTCTTCGCGCTCTTTGCGCGCCATCGTCAATCCTTGCGGGCCTTCCAAAGGGCGCCAAGCGCCAGACCCATGAGCGAGTGGAGCCGCCGCGCCTCTTCCTGCGGCAACGGCTCTTCCTCGTCGTGCTCGGCCTCGAACACTGCTTCCTCCGCGTAGGCCGCAAGCGCGGGAGGAACGGCAACTGCTTCGTCCTTGGTCACCGGCGCCGATGCGAGGCCGATTCCGTGGGGACTGCCCAGCTCGAGCATGGCGAACAGCTCGAAGAGAAGGTGTTGGGCGTGGCCGAACCCAAGCTCGGAAAGGCCCTGCTCGTCAAGCCACGTCACCAGCCAATCGGTGCGGTGGTCATAGGCGTGGTGCAGCTTCTGCAACGCTTTCGGAGGGGCGGCCTCGAGGTAACGCCAGGCCCGCTCGACCCACGCGTCGTCGGGGCCCTCTTTCGGAAAGAAGGCGGGAGCGGTGGGTGGCGGCGGGGGCTTCTGCCGCTCCATCGGGGCCTTGAGGTCGACGGTGGCGCCGCTTTCGAGCAGCTCCCACAGGCCAAACAGGTTGCCGAACAGCGCGCGCGCGTCTTTGGGTGAGGCGAACTGGGGCTCGTCTTCGAAGAGCGCGTTGATGACCGTCGCCGGCGGCACTTCGTCTTTTTGCGCGTCGAGAAAGGCCGCTGCGATGTCTTCGACGTCGGCGAGCACTGAGGCTTTTTCGAGCAGCGCCTGTAGGCGCTGGCGGCCTTCGAAGCGGCGCTCGAGCTCTTCAGTCGGGTTCTTCAGCTTAGCCATGCGTGTTTCCAGCCCTTGATGCCGGCAAAGGCGAGCAGGGCGAGGACCTCGAAAATGAGCAGTGCGGTGAGGGTGGCGGGCTGAACGCCGTGGCGGGCCCACGACTCCCACCCGAGCAGGGCGACGACGCCGGTGACCCAGGCCATGGTCGGGTTGTGCTCTTTCTTGAGCGCGCGCCGCCAGTCGAAACCACCTTCGCGGAGCGCGCCGGTGAAAGCGGGCGACAGGCGCGGAATCCAGCGGGGCACCTTCGCGCAGTAGTCGTCGAACGCGTGGACGAAGCGGGTGCGAAGGAAGTCCTCTTCGGCGCGGATGATGAAGAAGTACTCGCCGAAGAAGAAGGCGAGGCCGACCGCGTAGACGAAGGGGTCGTGCGCGACGCAGAGCAGGCCGAGCACGAGGAAGAGGTTCCCGACGTACAGCGGGTTGCGCACGAAGGCGTACGGCCCGCGGGTGTTGAGCACCACCGCCTCGAGCCGGTCGTTCTGGCCGCTGGTGCCATCGGGCACCTGGCCCGTGACGTAGAAGCGCAAGGACTCGCCGAGGATGCAAAGCGACACCCCGACCAGGTCGAGCAGCTCGTCGACCAAAATGCCGCCAGGTCCAGCCGCACCCCGCGACCGCCACAGCAGCCAGACGAGCAGCGCCAGCACCGGCAGTGGCGTAATCGACCGGAACTTGAAGAGGACCCGGCCGAGGCTCAGGGTTTTGGAGGCCATCAGCGCCCAGCGCCTAGCAGGGTGAATGCCGGTGGGTCGAGTGGGGACGGATGCAGTGAACCCATGCTCCAACTGGACTCCAGCGGCACGGCAGCGATACACGCCGCGCATATGGCAGACGCGGCGGACACCCCCGCTCCCCAGGGCGACCTGATGACGCGGGCCAAAGCGGGCGAGCCGGCGGCATTCCAGCAGCTGTACGTGAAGCACCAGCGGCAGGTGGCGAACCAGCTCGCGTTTCTGGTTCCGCGCTCGGACCTCGAAGACACGTTGCAGGAAGTCTTCATCGAGGTGTTCCGGTCGATCAAAAGGTTCGAAGGCCGCAGCGCCTTCACGACGTGGCTGTATCGGGTGACGGTGCACGTGGCGATGAAGGCGCGCCGGAAGCAGACGCGGTCGCGGCTCGACATCGTGGAAGAGCTGCCCGATGTGGTCGACCCTGCGGCAGGCCCGGGTGAGATGTCGCTGTCGGCCGAGAGGCAGCAGCGGGTCGAGGCGCTGCTCGAGAACTTGTCGCCGAAGAAGCGCGCGGTGCTGGTGATGCACGACCTGCGCGGCATGGAAGCCTCCGCGATCGCCGAGGTGCTCGACACCAACATTCTGACGGTGCGAACGCGGCTGTTCTACGCGCGGCGCGAGTTCGAGAAGCTGGCGGCGGAAGACCCGGCGCTGTCTGAGTTCTTCAGCGAGGCGAGGCCATGAGCCACCTCACCCCCGAGGCGATCGAGACGCTGGCCGCTTCTGCTGCGACGGATCCGCACCTGGCGACGTGTGCCGAGTGCCGGAAGGCGCTGGGGTCGGCGAAGGGCCGCCGGGCGCTGCTCAAGGGAATGAAGGACGTCACGCTCACCGAGGCCGCGTTTCGGCGGGTCGAGGCGAAGCTGATGGACGAGGCGCGCGCGCCGCAGTCGGCGTGGGGCCTGGTGTTCGCGCAGTTCCGCAGCAGCTGGATGATTGGAGCGGCCCTCGTCGCGCTCGCCCTCGTCGTGGTCGTGCCGAAGCTCATCGAGCCCGAGCCGGTGCCCGCGCGGGTGCCGGTGGCGGTGAAAGACGCGCCAGTGCGGCCGGCCGATTCCGCGCAGTGGACGGCGGTGGTGGTCGAGGGTGTGGTGCATCGCAATGGGTCCGCGCTGGTCGCGGGCGACGTCTTGAAGCCGGCCGACGTGGTCGACGCGCGGATGGGACGGCTGGTGTTGGCGCAGCTCGACCGTGAAGTGCACGTCGAGCTGTTGGGGCTCGCGAAGCTGGGCGGCGCGGCGATGGTGAGCCTGGAAGAAGGGACGCTGGCGGTCGAGGCGGCGCCCGAGGTGCTGGTCGAAGCGGCGGGCGCGTGGGTGATGGGCTCGGACACGGCCTTCGTGGTGACGCGCGCGGCGGCCGAAGTGGTGGTCGAGCTGGTGCGCGGGTCGGCGCGGGTCGGCTCTGACTCTTATCTGCGCGACGCGGTGACGCTGACGGCGCCGCAGCGGCTGACGCTCGGGTTGCCGGTGAAGCCGCCGTTCAGCGCGGTTGATTCGGCCGCGGCGCCGTATCCGTTCACCCAGATTCCGAAGCAGCCGTGGGCGCGGCTGGATTTGTCGGATCTGTCGATGGGCGCGCCGTTCGACATCGCGGGTCACCACGGCAGCGGGCCGAGCTCGTTGTTGCTGACCGAAGGGCGCCACCGGCTGATGGTCGGGGCGCACGAGAGCTGGGTGCAGTTGGTCCCGGGCAGCGACACGAAGTGGAAGGCGGCGCCAAGGGGAATCGCGCAGGCGAAGGAAGAGCTCGAGGACTTGCCGCCATCGCCCGAGGCGATCTCGAACCTGCAGCGCTCGTTGAAGGACCAGCGTCCGAAGCTGCGCGCCTGCTACGAGAAGTGGCTGAAGGCGAACCCCGCGGCGAGCGGTGAGGTGGTGCTCACGCTGTCGCTCTCGAAGGCCGGCAAGGTGCTCGGGGCGCGCGTCGATGACGCCACGATTCCGGCTGAGTCTGTCGAGTGTCTCGTGCGCACCGGCAAGCGGTTGGTGTTGCCGCCCCTGGGCAGCGCGCAGGAAATCGAAGTGCCGCTGTCGTTCACGCAGGGCGGGTCGCGCTGAGGACTGCGCAGCTTTCTGCGCCACGGGTTTGTCAGGCGAGGAGAGACGGCCAGTTGTGCCTGGGCACGCGACCTGAAACGTTGGGCTGGATATGTACTGCGAGCCCTGTCGGGTCGAGCGGTTGGGGACAGCCCGGTTTTGCGTCATCTGCGGCACGCGGCTGTTCGAGCGGCCACGGGAAGAGATCGAAGCGGACCTCGCGCGCGTGCGGTGGTTCCTCGAACAGCTCCCCCACTGGGACGCGTCGATGGTCAACGGCCGCGCCCGCGGCTACCTGTTCGAGCGGTATGGGCAGCACGAGAAGGTCCTGCTCTCTGCGCTGGGACCTCAGGCAGAAGTCGCGCCCCCTCTCGTCGTCGAGCCAGCGCCGGAGCCCTTGCCCGCCGTCGAGGCCGCTCAGCCCCCTGAGCTGGCTCCGATTCCGAGCCCCGAGCCGATTCCGCAGACGCCGCCCGCAGTCCTCCTCGACGCTGCGCCGGAAGCGCCGAGCCCTGAAGACCGGGTCGTCGCCGAAGCCTCGAGCTGGAGCCGCATCTGGAAGCCCTTCCTCAACGAGAGCATCGGCTGGTTCATCGGCGCGTTCCTGATTCTCTCGGGCACCTTCTACCTGGTGTCCGACGCGTGGTCGGGCATGCAGTCAACCACGCGCGCGCTGGTCGTCTTCGGCCTCGCGGCGGGCTGGACGCTGGGCTTCTCGGCGTGGGCCCAGTTCCTCTGGCGGCGAGAAACGACCCGCAGCGCGTCGCGCGTCCTCAAGCTCATCGGCGCCGCGATGGCCCCGCTCGCACCTTTTGCCGTGGGCCCGGTCGCGCTCGAGTTCCCGCTGCTCGCGACGACGCTCGTCATCGTCTGGGCCGTGATCGCGGCGGCCCTCGTCCGCGGCGTCACTGCCGATATGCAGAAGGTCGGGCTCCGCTACGTACCGTTCGCGATGGCCGCTTGTGCCGCCGTGATGGGCCTCGCCCCGCTGGTCACCCAGTTCCACGGCGCCGCGCTGTGGTTGATGGCAATCCCCGTCGGCCTGCTCTGGCTCAACGCGCGCGCCGGCGTCGAGGGCACGAACGCGAAGCTCTTCGCCTACCTCGCCCCGCTGTACCTGGCGGCGATCTTCGGAGCCCGTCTTCACTACGCGCTGCTCGCCGACGGCGTCAGCTGGGGCACCTGGGCGCCCTTCTTTGCGCTCGCCCTCGCCGCTGCGCTCGAGCTGCGGTCACCCGACGCGAAGAGCCCTGTCGTCCCGATTCTCGTCGTCGCCGGGCAGCTCGGCTTGATGGCGTGGGCACTGACGGGCGCTGCACCTGCCTTCTTCCTCACCAGCCTCGTCGGCGCGCACACCGCCTGGCGCGTGCTCAAAGCCAGCAAGTCGCCGCAGTGGATCTACGCGCTCTACTTCTTCAGCTACTTCGCGTTTCAGACCTGCGGCCAGCTGATTCCCGGAGTCCTCAAGCAGCTGCTGGCCGACCTCAAGGCGAGCCTCGGCTACGCGCCGTCGGGAGCGCTGCCCTTCGCATACAACGCCGTCTACGCCGCGCTCTTCGTCATCGCTGGCGCGGTGCTCGCCGTTCGCTGGCTGAAGACGCGACCGACGTGGGCCGCGCCGCTGTTCCGGTCTACCTGGGTCACCAGCCTGCTGATGGTGGCGCTCGCGGTCTCGTCGCTGCCCAACGACACCCGGCCCGCGATGCTTTCGGTGCCGCTGCTGCTCGCGTTGAACCTGGGCCTGGGTCTCTGGCTCGATCGCCCGGCCTTCACGCGCGTCGGCGCCGTGACGGCGCTCGCGTTCGCGGCCACGCTCGGTGTCGCCGCCGGGCCGCAGTGGGCGGCGCTGGCGATTTCTCCCATCGCGCTCGGGCTCGCGCTCGCCTCGATTCCGTACGTCGCGGCGCACCGCGAGCCGCTGTCGATCGCGGGCTTCGGGCTGGTCGCCACGGCCGTCGCCTTCGCGTGGGTGGTGCCGGGCAATGCGGGCCAGCTCGTCGCGCTGGCGGTCGCTTTCGCCGCTGCGTGGCTGATTGGGCGGAACCTCGACCTCGGCGTCGCGCAGGAATCTGCGTGGCTCATTCCGGCCATCGCGGTCGCTCGCGCCTTCGTGCTCTGGGCGCCCGACCTCACCGGGCTCGGCATCGCCGTCACTGCCCTCACACTCGCCGCCTTCGCTCGAAGCAAGAATCGTCTGCGGCACGCCGAGCCCGCGTCGGCGCTCGCTGCAGTGGTGGCGCCCGCGTGGCAGCTGTTCCTTCAGCTCGACGGCCGGCCCGTGTTCCTTGGAGCGACGTTGCTGATCTCGGCGGCCGCGCTCGTCCTCGGCGCCCGAAGACGTTCTTCTGCGGCTGACCCGGCGACTGCCGGCTGGCGTGACGGCGTGGCGATCGTCTTCGGCGCTTCCGCCTTCGCCTTTGGGCCCAAAGAGCTGCAGCTGTGGCCAGGGTGGACGGCGACCGCCTCGGTCGTCTCATCTGCGGTGCTCGGCCTCGCCGCGTCTGTCTGGGCTGCGCTGGCTGGCCGGCGCTGGCGCCCAGCGCTGCTTGCCTCGCTCGTCGCCTTCTTCTGCATCGTCGCTGCTCTCTTCGCTTTCGAAGCGCGCGACCAGGCGAACCTTGTCCTCTCGATTGCCGCAGTCGCCGTGCTGCTCACGATGCGCGCCCTGCCGCCGTCGCTCAGCGTTCCTCTCGCCACGGCCCTCGCCCTCGCCGGCGAGCAGCCGCCGATCGCCGTCGCCGCCGCGCTGGCGCTGCTCGCGCTGTTCGAAGAGTGGGACTTCACCTGGAAGCGCGTCCTCGGAAAACGCCCCGTCGCGTGGGCCGCGAGCCTGTCGTCACTGACCGCGCTGGGCGTGATGCTCGTCCTCCCGGGTCAGCCGCTGTCGGTGTTCGCGCTGGCGCTGCCGTTCTTCTGGGTGCGGGCGACCCGTTCGGCCGTGCTCGCCGCCGTGTTGCCGGCGATCGCGATGCGGCTGGCCACGGAGCCCAGCCAGGCGTGGCCCGTCGCCGGCGCCCTGTTCGCAATCACCCACCTCGTCTTCCGCATCCCTCTGCTGCGCGCGCTGATGTTCGGCCGCGAAGACGCAGATCGCCTCGAGGCCGAGCTCGCGCCGTGGCTGCTGACAGGAGCCGCGGTGACTGGCGGCGTCTGCGTCATCCTCGGTGGCCCCGCGCTGCCCTGGGCGCTGCTGATGTTCTTCGCGGCGAGCGAGCTGCTGCCGTTCAGGCTCGCGGTCGGAGCGATGTTCTTCGTCGCGACCCCCGCGCTGGTCCCCGTGGCGACGGCGGGGCTGCTGGCGTTCGCACTGCTCGAGCGGCTCGCTCCGAAAGTGGTGATGCTCGCGCTGGGCTCGAAGGCGTCGAAGCACAACGTCACCGCTGCGGCGCTCGCGGCCATCGGCCTCGCGCTCTTCCACTCGGCGACCGCGACGGCTGCCACCCTGACGGACAGCGCGTGGTTGCTGGGTGGCACTTTTGCTGCCGCCGCCTTCTTGCTGAACCAGCGATGGTTGCTCGCTGCCGCCGTGGTGGCCGCGGCGCTGCCTTTCACCGCGAACGGGCTGCCGCCTTCGCTGCTGACGCGCGCGGCGTGGATTGCAGCGGGCGCAGCGGGACTCGCGACGCTCCTTCGCCTGCCGATGTTGAAGCGCGCGGCCCACGCGGGAAGCCCGGTGTGGCTCGGCGCGGCGGTGACAGTCACGGCCACCCTTGTCCTCGGGGGCCAGCACACCGCCTTCGCGACGCCGCTGATGATCGCCGGAGCGCTGTTGCTGCTCACGCCCGACCGCTGGGAAATCGCCTTCGCGTCCGTGCTCTTCGTCTGTCTCGGCTTCACGCAGGTGCCGCTGCCGCTGGTCGCAGCGCTGCTCGGCGGCGCGGGCTTTGTGCTCTGCGCCCTGGGTGCGTGGCTCGAGGGCCGCCATCCGTCGGCGTCGACGTGGCACCATGCGGGCTGGATTCTTTCCGTCGTCGCGCTGGCGGGCGGCAACACGCTGCACCGCCCCGAGACGGCGATCGCCTGGGGCTTCGCAGCGGCGTGCGCGGTGGTGATGGCGCACCGGAACCCGGCGTACGAGTGGGTGCGTTGGCTGGGGCTCGCGGCTGCGCTTCACGTCGGCCTCTTCTATGTGGGCCTCGCGCTCGCCACTGGAGCGCCGCGCGAGCTGATTCTTCCGTGGGTCGCGACCGCGTCGCTGCTGCTCGCTGCCGCCGCGCTCTGGGTGGCGAAGCGCACCGGCCGCATCGCGCAACGGCTCGGGGCGTCGTACGCACTGCTCGGCCTCGGCGCGCTCGAGCTTGGGGCCGCGCTCGCGCTGCTCGACGCGCCGCACGCCCGCGAGGCCGTCGTTGCGGTCACCGGAATTCTCGTCGCGCTGTGGGCGCTGGCCGGCCGCATCACGAAAGACGACGACCGCACGTCGACGGTCTTCGCCGGCCTGCTGCTCCCTCTGGGGTACTTCGTCATCCGCCGGCTCGCCTTTGGCGCGGGGCCGGACACGGTGGACACGCTGGTCGCTCTCGTCGCGGGGGCCGGCATCGGCGCGCTCGCGAACCAACTGGGCGCGAAGACCTCGGTGACCGCGAGGTCCTTCGCCTTCTGGTGGCCGCTTCTGGGGCTGGCGGCCGCTCCGTGGGAGACGCCGTGGACGCTGTGTCTGCTGTTGCTCGCGCAGTCGGCCCACTTCGCCGTCGTCGCGCGCAGTGGAGCGATGCGCCGGCGCGCCGCGCTGCTGTCGACCCTCGCTTTCAACGGCGCGATGGCCGCTGCCTTCGTCGCGTCGAACGCGCACAGCGCCGAGTACCTGCTGATTCCCTTCGGGCTCTCGCTGTTGGTGCTCATCAAGGCCTTCGAAGCCGACCTCGCCCAGAGCATGCGGGTGAAGCTGCGCGCCGCGGCAGTGACGCTGGTCTATGGCGCCGCCGCCTTCCGCCCGCTGACCTTTGACTCCACCTCCGCGCTGTGGCTCTGCGTCGGCCTCTGTGTCGTCGGGGTGGGCCTGGGCGTGGTGCTCCGCGTTCGCAGCTACGTCTACCTGGGCACTGCCTTCCTCGTGACGTCCATCGCGGCGCACC